>Ga0155131_109_pt1 | contig 7365 bp, 10 predicted proteins | sample RifCSPhighO2_01_FD_106099 | JGI IMG/M metagenome (GOLD analysis project Ga0155131, IMG submission 106099) | Candidatus Kaiserbacteria bacterium RIFCSPHIGHO2_01_FULL_48_10 | reverse complement strand
GCAGGGCGAGCGGTTCTGCGAATCGGTGAATGCCACCACGTTTCCCTATGACCCGGCTTCAATTGACGCTCTGTTTTTTACCCATGCGCATGCGGATCACATTGGGCTTTTCCCAAAACTTGTTGCAGATGGCTTTACTGGGAAAGCCTATGCCACGCCTCCGACAAAAGATCTGCTCCCCATCATGCTTGAAGATACCGCGCATTTGTTGCTCGACGAAGCACGGAGGTGTAATGAGAACCCTTTATATCGAAAAGAAGATGTGCCGCGCGCGCTAGATCTCGTCGAAGCAATTTCGTACACACAAAAAATTACCGTAGCCCCCCACATAACGGCCACACTCTATAACGCAGGGCACATTATCGGTTCCGCGACTGTGCTTCTTGAAATTTTTGGCACGAGGATTCTTTTCACAGGGGATTTGGGAAGGGTACCGGCGGCGCTGGTGTCTGAACGGGATATCCCGAAAGACATACACTACCTGGTCTGCGAGTCTGTGTATGGCAATCGAGTGCATGAGCCGTTTGAAGAAAGTGAGCAAGTCCTTCTGGGCGCGGTAGAGAAGACGGCAACGAAAAAGGGGACACTACTTATTCCTGCGTTTTCTTTGGAACGTACCCAGATACTCCTTGAGGTTTTAGACAGAGCGGTCACGAGAAAAGCAATCCCAGCTCTTCCGGTGTTTCTCGACTCACCCTTAGCCGCAAAGGTAACTGAAGTCTATCGCGCGAACCCCGAATATCTTCGCGAAGATATTCGGAAACGTCTCGCGTCTTCTGATGAACCTTTTACCTTTCCCAATCTTTCAGTGACGGTGACGAGCGATGAATCACGCGCCATAGATGCCGTGCCGGCTCCGAAAATCATTATTGCAGGGGCGGGAATGTCGCATGGAGGGCGCATTCGGAAACATGAAATGAAACACTTACCTCAAAAAACCACGACGCTCCTTTTGGTGGGGTATCAGGTGGCGGGGAGTCTAGGCCGCAGGCTCAAAGACGGGGCAAAAGAAATCACTATGGACGGCGCGATTGTTCCCGTACGCGCCGACGTCATCTCTACTGAAGGATTTTCCGCACACGCTGACCGTGATGATTTGATGGATTTTGTTGAACAGGTGAAGCCGAATGAAGTGTTTATTGTGCTCGGAGAAACTGCGTCGGCCACGTTTCTTGCGCAACGCATCAATGGGTTTCTGGGGATTCCCACAACCGTGCCGAGAGAAGGAGAAGTAATAAGTCTAGAGTTTAGAGTTCAAAAAAACTACCAACCATTTGATTCTTCCACAGGTTTTTGATGATTTTCTATCCTAAAACCTTGGAGGGTTGCTTTCACTCCTAGTGCAGAGGGAACAACTTTTGTGCCGCAACCGCACACGCAATAAAAAACTTTTGGAAAAACACGCTCTCTTATAGAGTGTGGCGATTCTTGTGATGGAGGACCTGATTCCATCTACCAAAGTACCTCTTCTGGGAAAAGGGGGCAAGAAAAGGCTGGGGATTATTTAGACAACCTTTGCCAAAAGGCGTTTGAAAGCCTCAGGATGTAGCTCTGCAAGCTGGGAGAGGACTTTGCGGTCAAGCTCAATGTTCTTTTTCTTCAAAACACCGATAAACGAGCTGTAGTTTTTAAACCCATTATCGCGAAGTGCTGCGTTAATACGGACAATATGGAGACCACGCATGGAACGTTTCTTTGCTTTTCGGTCGCGAAATGCGTATTTGCCGGCATGTCGTAGGGCGTCTATTGCCGAACGCTTTTTCTTGGAGCGCGCGAAACGAAACCCTTTTGCGCGGGTCAATATGTAACGGCGGCGCTTTGCATTTTTTACTCCTCCTTTAGTTCGTGCCATGGTAAATAGTTTAGAGTGCTGAGTCTAGAGTCCAGAGTTTAATAAATCAAGTCCGTGGAAGGAAACGAGCCCGGTCACCAGCTTTCATCGTGACATCCTGAGCTTGGTGCTTCTTGGTGCGTGTCTTTCTATTGTCACGGGCGTTAAAGTGATCCTGACCGCCTTTACGCGCAACGATTTTTCCGTTTCGGGTCACGCGGAAACGTTTGAGGTATGACTTGTTTGATTTCATGTGGTTAGTGTTTATTAGTGAGGTTTCCGAACTTAGAAACACTTCCACCCACCTAAATTTTTGCTGAGTAAAAATTTGGGCGGGTCTAACAAAATATAATTCGTTTCACTCATAACATTTTCTAAGATTTTTTTGATGCCTTCTCTATGATCATCGTAAAACCTTTGGGCCCTTTTTGAATGTCTTCAGCGATTTTGTATTCTTCGGGGACCAACAATACGAACCGCTTCAGCCTTTCTTTGAGAAAGGCGGGATCCATATACTTGTAGCGTCCCTTTAAAAACAGCTCTATGCGGACACGGTGTCCTTCCCGAAGCCATCCGGCAGCTTGGCGGGCTTTTCGTGTGAGGTCGTTCTCACCAGTTGCCACCTCTACTTGGACCGATTTGGTCTCCGTAACGTGTGCTTTTGCCCTTACTTCCCGCTCTTTTTTCTGCTGCTCGTACTGGAATTTACCATAATCCATGACTTTAGCAACCGGCGGGGTAGCGCTCGGTGAAATCTCAATAAGGTCAACCCCGGCCACCTTGGCGGCTTCAAGCGCCTCGGCTAAAGAAATTATTCCGAGGTTTTCACCGTTTACGCCGATGACACGGAGCTTCTCGGCACGTATTTCGTTATTGATTCTAATTCTCGGTTTCAAGGGAAAAAGTAAGCAAGAACGTAGTTTACAAAAGCAACGACAGGACTAAACATGATTGTCAAAAAATTTCTCACCGGCTCTACAAACGCAGGAAGAATTCCTTGTGCCGCCGCATAGTCCATGCCCTTGAGTAGCAGGAAAAGCAATACGAGCGCGATGATGATCTTTCCTATCAGTCCCATTGAGAAGAAGAGTAGCACACTCTTTAATAAATTTCCAAAAGTAAAACCAGACTTGTTAGGCTACAGTAGTCCGTCAATACTCCATTTATGTGGCTTTAGTCTGTCGTAAACCACAGAGTTAATTCTATTTGGGCTCGTTATTTTTTTGAATTTTAACCCCAAGAGCAATCCAGACATCCGCCTCTGTATATTTTCCGTCGTTTTTACCGTAAGCGACGAGCTTTTTTATAAAATCTCTTTGTATTTGTGAGTAAAGTTTGTGAGGTATGGTCAGCACTAAACATGAGCTGTCGGAAGGCGAGCAGGTGTTTGATTTGTATACAGCAATATGGGAGCCCTTCCCATTACTTTCTGAAACGCACAAGCCCAATTTTGCACTCACTTTTGCCCACTCGTCCTGAGTCAGATTTTTTATCTGGTCGACCAACTGTCCTTGTTCCAACTTTATTGATCGATAATCCTCACCGGAGGGCATATTCAGCCTTTGTCAGGGCATTGAAGGGGAATATGCCGTTTGGTACTTTATACCCCTCAAAAACGAGAAGATTTTGAAATCCACTTCCTATACCCGCAGCAACTACAATTGCATCACGTATCAAGGCATCCCGTTCAGTAATATTATTTCCCGTCCCTCCGGTAATTATTGCAGGTATTTCATTGCATTCAGCAACCCACTCACTGCTGTTAAATTCTTTAATCGAGAAAGTAAGTACTTTCCCACCAAAAAATTTTCTGAGCTGTTTTTTTGCTTCTTCTAGTTCCATATATCTTTGATCTTAACATGATCTAGAATGTAATTTCAATGATTAAGTTTACTCATCAATAACCGAGTCAACGTGTGGAGATGGAGGGTATTGAGCCCTCGTCCAATGGATGGCGCTCTGACAGTACTACGGAACTTAGTTTGTCTTGAAGTTTAAACCGTTGGTATTAAAGACGAACGAAAATACCATCGGTCGAGCTCTTGAATTCGAGTCTTCGGTGAGCAGTCAAAAACCCAAAGCCTGATATTATGACACCAGAAACTCCCTATTAGGCGTCAGGAGTCTGATGCCGTTCCGACCGAAGCGGGAACGGAAGAGTGTTCTTACACAGTCGCGTAAGCGGGCTGTAAAGGACTCTTTACAAACGTATTCACACGTTTGGCGCCCGAGATTTAAGGTGGTCTTGAGCAATCACCGATCCGCATGTCAAAAACGTTAATCCACTGTCGAATCACATCATCCCCCGAAATTTTCTGAGTGACTCCGAAAATTTCGGGGAAGGACAGTGTTAATCTTGATTTTTCAAAGAACGCTGTATGGCACGTTTGGAGTCGCGCTCCTTCAGGGCCTCTCGCTTATCGTGTTTTTTCTTGTGCCGCGCGACGGCTATTTCCAATTTCAGGCGATTATTCTTATTATACACCATAAGGGGTACTATTGTCAACCCCTTTTGTCCTTCGGAACCAGCAAGCTCATCAATTTCTTTTTTTGAAAGCAATAATCGGCGCGAACGTTCCGGGTCATAGTTAGTGGGAGTATTTCTTTCCTGGTATGGCGGGATAGTTGCACCTACCAAATACGCTTCGCCTCCGCGAACGAGGATACGCGCACCCAATAACATACCTTTTCCCGCGCGCAGTGCCTTTACTTCAAAACCGGTAAGCGAAATGCCCGCCTCCATGCGTTCCAAAATTTCATACTCCATTCTTACTTTTTTATTTTCCAATATCGGTTTCATCTGGTAAGTGTTTATTGGTGAGCAAAGCGAGGTTAGAAACGCTTCCACCCGCCCAAATTTTTGCGCAACTAAAATTTAGGCGGGTCGGCAAAAACTTAATTCGCATTGGCTCATAATGCTTTCTCAGATATAATAGCGCGACATGGCTGAAAATCGTCCTAAAAACCCCGAAAAGCCCAAAATCCCTCATAAAAAGTCTTCAACCGACAGACTGATGCAGGCACTTCGCTTTATGTCGCCACAAGGCGATCGGTGGGGGAATGTACTTTCGATGCTGCTGGTTGTCCTTATCTTGGTTTCACTGTATTCGTTTTTCTTTGGCGTTTCTCCAGAAGCTGAAGACATTGCGGTTTCTCAGTTGACCCAGGACATCAAAGCAGGGAGCGTTGAAAAAATTCTTGTTGAGGGAGACGTGCTCACCGCAACGTACGGAGACGGTACTGAAAAAACTGCAAAGAAAGAAGCCGGGACTGCGCTCTCACAAACACTTTCAAATTATGGTTTGACGCCTGAAGAGCTTGCAAAAGTTTCCATTGAAGTAAAAGACGAAGGAGGTTTTCGCTACTGGTTCTTTTCCTTGGCCCCCATTTTGTTGCCGCTGATTCTCATTGGTATTTTTGTGTGGTTTTTGTCGCGTCAAGTAAGAGGCGCCGGCATGCAGGCGTTTACCTTCGGGCAATCAAAAGCGCGGATGATAGACCCGCGTGATCCAAATCAGCGTGTAACCTTCTCCGATGTTGCCGGCGCCAAAGAAGCCAAAGAAGAGTTGACGGAGATTGTAGATTTTTTGAAAAATCCGAAAAAATTCTTGGACATTGGTGCGCGCATCCCGAAAGGGGTACTACTCATGGGAGCCTCCGGCACCGGAAAAACGCTTTTGGCGCGCGCTGTCGCCGGAGAGGCGGGGGGACCGTTCTTTTCTATCTCCGGTTCTGAATTTGTGGAAATGTTTGTGGGTGTGGGCGCGTCGCGAGTGCGTGACCTTTTTCATATGGCCAAGCATGCAGCTCCGGCGATCATTTTCGTTGACGAAATAGACGCCGTAGGACGCGTGCGCGGTACGGGTGTGGGCGGAGGCAATGACGAGCGGGAGCAAACCTTAAACCAAATTCTGGTTGAGATGGATGGTTTTGAGCCGAACGAAAAGGTCATCGTAATGGCCGCAACCAACCGTCCGGACGTGCTCGACCCCGCACTCGTTCGCCCCGGTCGCTTTGACCGCAGAGTCGTCATTGATCTTCCTGATAGAGGCGATCGCGAAGAAATACTTAAGATCCACGCACGCAAGAAACCCTTTGCCGAGGATGTAAACTTGAGCACTATTGCCGAGCGCACACCCGGATTTTCCGGCGCCGATCTCTATTCATTAATGAATGAGGCCGCGATTTTGGCGGCACGTGAAAATAGAAAAAAGATTGCGCAATTTGATCTCGTGCGTTCTATCGAAAAGGTCATGCTCGGGCCGGAGCGTAAAAGCCATGTCCTCAACAAGAAAGAAAAAGAGATAACCGCGTACCATGAGGCAGGGCACGCACTTGTTTCATCGGTTCTCTCATACGCCGATCCGGTACACAAGATTTCCATTATTTCCCGTGGGCGTGCGGCGGGCTATACACTCAAACTTCCAATTGAAGATACGAAGATGCAATCCAAGAAAGAATTTTTGGATGATATCGCGGTTTCTTTGGGCGGTTACATCGCGGAAGAATTGGTATTTGGTGACGTGACCACCGGGCCTTCAAATGACTTGCAGGTATTGACCGCACTCGCGCGTGACATGGTTTCTCGTTACGGTATGTCTGAAAAATTGGGGCCTTTGGCTCTTGAAGGGGAAGGAGGCCGCACGCTTTTTGGTCGCGGAGTTACCGATAAAGAATATTCTGAAAAAGTATCTGCTGAAATAGATGCAGAAGTGAAGAAAATTATTGATGACGGATACAAACGCGCGAAAGATATCATTATTAAACATCGTGAGCTTTTGAACGCGATTGCGGAGAGGCTGGTAGAGGTAGAAAATATAGAACGTGAAGAATTTGAGAAGATTTTGATTGCCCACGGCATTACACCGAAAAAGAAGAAGGATATAGAGCATCAGAAGTAAAGAATACATACACAGTCCGCCAGTGCTCCTTTAAATCGCGCTTTACCTAATATTGTATTAACAATGAATAAAGAAAAGAGAAACGCTCATTCAAAAGCCTGGCGTGCTACTCATCCAGGCAAGGTTGTCGAATATCGTCATAAACACAAAGAAAAACTTGCGGAAGAACAAAGAAGTAATAGTCCGCATTTAATTTCTGCTCTCTTGCATATTCCCTCTATTGGTCGAGGACATACAGTGGCGGAGAATTCTAGTAGTTCTGGTCACCGTGTTCCGCGGCGACGTAGCTCGGACGACTATATGCGATCATGGGGCATTTCAGAACCACACCCTGAAAGGCCGTTGAATTTTGAATAATTTGATTTATGTCAGAAAGAAAGAGAGTAAATTACAGATCCGTTGATGTACAACTTGACGGATTGCACTACTGGGAAAAGCGGAATCAAGCACGAGCCGATGCGGGCATTCTCAATACCGACCAGCGAGGAAACGCCGCACATGTAGACCCCGCCTTCGATGACGTGGGTTTTACGTTACCTCGTGATATTCACGATTCTATAAGAGACAATCGAGATGATTCGCGGACCCGGTGGTAACTTTGTGCCGGTCTTTAACTAGCGCTATAGTTTTATT
>Ga0155131_103_pt7 | contig 7402 bp, 10 predicted proteins | sample RifCSPhighO2_01_FD_106099 | JGI IMG/M metagenome (GOLD analysis project Ga0155131, IMG submission 106099) | Candidatus Kaiserbacteria bacterium RIFCSPHIGHO2_01_FULL_48_10 | reverse complement strand
CAGCCATGGGCGCTTTTTGGGGCATCGGCGCAAGCCTGATTTTATGGTTTCTCTTATAGAGCAAGCCTTACACCTTCAGATATTTCCGTACCGCAAACGCGGAACTCACGATACTCAACAAAATACCCAAAACCATCTGAAGCATCGCGACCATCCAGATATTGGAAACAAACGACCGGAATAAATCTTCCGCGTATCCTTCAAAAAACTTACTCACAAACGGCGACACCAGGCCCACTAGTGGAAAAAACAAGATAGCCATGGCAATCAGTGACGCGAACAGTCCGTATAAAATGCTTTCCACGATAAAGGGGCCGCGAATAAAGATATTTGACGCGCCGACCAGCCGCATAATGCCGATTTCGTCAGATTGGTTGTAAATAGTCATTTTAATCGTGCTATAGATAACAAGAATGGCGATGATGGCAAACACAATGCTCGTCCCAATGCCGATGCGCCGGATGTTGGTCGTAATCACTTTCAATTTTTCCAAATCTTGACGGTTATCATTGAAGGTTGTGTCCATAATCACGCTTTTGTATTTTTCATCTTTCGTCAGCTGTTCCAGCGCGAGATACTGATCCGGAGATTTTGCCTTCAGAACAAGCACGGCTCCAAAAGGATTGCGGCCAACCTGTTCCAGGGCTTTAATAGCATCGTCATCTTTGTGTTTGAGCTTGAACTGTTCCAGGGCTTGATCTTTGGAAATGTAATCAATGGATGCGACCGCCGGGTTTGCTTCCCATGCTCCCTTCGCGTCTAAAATTTTGTCTTCCGAAACGCGTTCGGTAAAGTACACACTCACGTCAATCTTGCTCTCCACCGCGCCAATGGCGGTTTGCGCCAAAATATTCAAAAGGAATAAAAAGCTTGTTGAAAAAAGAACAAGGACAATGATTGTGATCGTCACAATCGACAAAGCGACATTGCGCCAAAAATTTTTCAAAGCGAATTTGATGATGCGCAAAAAAGTTGTCATAGAAGGTATTTTCCGGTTGCTTGGTCGGAAACAAGGTGGCCGTGATCAAGCGTGATCACGCGCTTTTTCATCATGTTTACCACTTCGCGGTTATGCGTCACGAGAATCACCGTGGTGCCGAATTCATTAATCTTCAGCAACAGGTCAATAATCTCGTGTCCGTTAATGGAGTCCAGATTTCCGGTCGGTTCGTCCGCGAGCAAAATTTTTGGCCGGTGCACAAGGGACCGCGCGATCGCCACCCGCTGCTGTTCGCCGCCGGAAAGCTGCTGGGGAAACCGATCCATTTTTTTCTCCAGTCCGACGATTTTGAATACCTGCGGGACAATGGCTTTAATGCGCGCAGTCGGAACGCCCGACACCTCGAGAGCAAACGCCGCGTTTTCGTACGCGGTTTTTTTGGGCAACAGCTTAAAATCCTGAAAAATCACCCCGATTTGCCTGCGCAAAAGCGGCACTTCGTTGCGGCCGATATTGGTAATGTCCCAATCACCGATGATGATCTGCCCGTGCGTGGGGTTTTCTTCCGCGATAAGGAGCCGAATCACGGTTGTTTTGCCGCTTCCGGATTGTCCCACGATCGAAACGAATTCTCCCGCCTCAATATGAAAATTCACAGCGTTGAGCGCCGTGATATTGCCGGGATACACTTTGGAGACTGACTTGAACGTGATCATACGTATTGCTTGGCATAATTATACAAACAAGTTATACTTTACGCAAACGACTATGGTTTCTCAATTTTATCAGGATTTTTTTCAGTCCATTCAGCTCTTATGGAACCAGCACGCGCTGGGAGTTTTTCAGTGGGGGGATATTGTCGTTTTCATCACCATTTTTATCTCCGAACTTGGGGTTCCTATTTTTAATATCCCCAATGAAGCGGTTCTTATTTTTGGCGGATCGCAATTTGGATCAACCATCGGCGTCAACGAACTTCGGTTTATCCTCGCTGCTGTAACGGCGGATGTACTCGGAGCGACGATTTTTTATTTCATTTTTCGGTCATGGGGGCACTGGATTCTTGAACGCTTTGGCCCGCGAATTGGCCTGACGCACGCCAAGCTTCAACGATTTTACGACTACTTCGCGCGATCCGGTTTTTGGGCAAGCGCCATCGGCCGCATCACGCCCTATCTGCGGATTTACACATCCATGGCCGCCGGCCTCTTCCTCGTTAAACCAAACGTTTTTTTAAGCGCGGTTATTCCCTCTTCCATTATTTGGGTCACGGTATTTTCGCTTGTGGGATTCACGCTTCGAAAAAAATGGCAAACAGGGGTTCATTTTTTTGAAGAACACCAGCTCACAATTCTTACCATGATTTTTCTCGTCGCGCTCATTACTTTTTTGCGTTGGAGAAATAACGGAAAAAATAAAGAATTTCACGAACCCCGGCCCGCGCCGGCCGAAAGCATTCAAACAACCGACAACGTCACTATTTCTTATTTATATGAAAAAGGAAATCCGGATTTGCCAACTATTATTTTTCTCCACGGCGTGGCGGGAAACCACACCTGTTGGTACGATATTGCTCCGCATTTTTCCAAGCGGGGATACGGCGTTCTTCTTCCGGATCTGCGCGGACACGGCCTGTCTTCAAAAATTCAGAAACGATGGCTCTACCATTTGCCAAGATTTCTGGATGACCTTGAACTTCTTGTGCAAAAAGAAAAATTAACAAATATCATTCTTGTCGGCTATTCAATCGGCGGAGCTATTGCGACACTTTTTGCCAAAAGACATCCGCTTGTTGTCAAAAAGGTTGTTCTTATCAGCACTAATCATACCAATCCCCTTACATACAGAGGTATCGGGTTTTTGTTGCCAATCGCGCAGGTCATTCTTGATATCCTTGCCGTTTTTCTTCACTGGTATCGCCGGCGACGCTATGCGTTTTTTTCTCAGCTGGAAATAAAGCCGCTCTGGAAATCAACGCTTGAAACCCTGAAAACAATTCCTCTGGATATCAACCTCTGGAGTATTCGAACGGCTATCAGCGTTCATCTTCACGAGAAGCTAAAGTTGTTGCCTATGCCCGTTCTCGTTCTGCGCGGCTACCATGACCACCTGCTCACTCTCCGCGAAGCCGAAGATATGCTTACCGTTCTACCAAATGGTGAGCTCAAAGTCGTCGCGAACGCCAATCACTTTCTTCCAACGCACCATCCGGAAAAAATCGTTAAGCCCTTGGAAGAATTTATTTTGCGGCGGTAACGAGTGAGAAAAACGATTACTCCGCGGATTTTAAAAATTCCGCGTATTCTTTTTTCAGTTTTGCGATTTTGGGATTGATAACCAGCTGACAGTATGGCTGATCACTGTTTCGCTCATAATACCGTTTGTGATATTCCTCGGCCGGATAAAACGCGGCAAGCTTTTTGATCTCCGTAACAATCGGTGTCTGTTTCAAATCCCTCTGAAGTTCCGCAATATATAATTCTACTTCCTGTTTCTGTAAATCACTGGTGTATAAAATAAAGGAGCGGTATTGCGTTCCCGAGTCATTGCCTTGCCGGTTCAGAGTCGTGGGATCATGGATCCCGAAAAAGACAGTCAACAAGTCGTGAAATGAAATTTGTAAAGGATCAAACTCCACTCGCACGACTTCCGCATGGCCGGTCCGCCCGCCACTCACCTGTTCATATGTCGGATTTTCTACATTCCCGCCGGCATATCCCGATTCAACCGAAACGATGCCTCGAAGCCGTTCAAACGCGGCCTCCGTGCACCAGAAACATCCTCCTCCAAACACGGCAATTTCATTCTTCATATTATTTCGCTTCAGGAACAAATCGCATGGATATGGAATTCACGCAATGACGCGTATTTTTTGGAGTTAATTGTTCGCCGACAAACACATGTCCAAGATGACCACCGCATTTGGCGCACTGAATCTCCGTCCGCATACCATCCGCATCAGGCACGTGCTTGACCGCCCCCTCTATTTCATGGTCAAAGCTCGGCCACCCGCACCCCGAATCAAACTTACTTTCGGACGTATATAGGGGCGCGTCACAGCGCCGGCACATATACGCGCCGTCCGCAAAAAACTGGTCATATGCACCCGTAAACGGTGCTTCCGTTCCTTTATGGACAATGACTTTTTCTTCTTCTGGAGTTAAGGGTTTCATAAATTTATTATACTCCAATGCAAAAGCGATTGACAGTCAATAAAATATATGCAAAGATAGTGTTGTTTTTGTTCTCTTCACCAACCATCGAAATTTCACCCATCACAAGGAGGAGGCGCCATGTTGAGCTTCACGTTTGCGGACGATCCCCAAAAAGAGGATCGCGAACAAGAAATCCAAAACATCAAAGAACAGCTTTTTGGGGAATTCCCAGCGAATCTTTCTCCTGAAGAAGGAAATCGCTTGTTGGCGCGACTTAAAGAGCTTCAGCAACCCCCCGCATCTTCCGCGCACTAACCCGCGCAAATAAAAAATGAGGAAAAATCATGCACAGCGGCTTTCGCCTACGTACCCGGGATGCGTTGCTTTCCAATGAAACTGTCGTCACCATTCGGTTCGCGAGTGGAACCAGCGCGCATGACGGATCAGCGCTCGAGCTAGTTTTTCAAAAAATACAACAGTTAACGGCTGTGGGAACGGCCGGAACACTGCAAATGTTAAGTAATCAACTCGATGCGCTCCTCGTTCGAGAAGCAGAAGCACGGGACATTCTTGTACGGCTCGGTCATGACCAGTGGATCGCAATGGATGACGAGCGGTCGACAGAAAGACTATCGCAAGAAGAGGCAACGCGCCTTCTCCAAAGATACCGGGAGCTTCGGCCATACGATCCCAATCCCCTCGCCTGCGGCGGCTTTGGCTGCGGCGGCTAAACCCCTACTACCATATCTCAACTTCGCACCGTTTGCAATCCAACCGGTGCTTTTTTATTATAAAATAGTAAAACGATATTCTCATACTCTCAAGAATGTTGGAATGTTCTCTTCAAACTATTCGCCTATTCGCGCGAATTAGAGAATAGTTTAGATGCTTTTTTATTATCCAGACCTTGAAAAAATTTTCTCTTTCTGCTAAAATGGGCGTGAAGTTGTGCCTTAACCCCGCACCCAAGAAAGTGAGGTATGCCCGATGGCTCAATGCGGAACATGCAATGGAGAAGGTGAAATCCAATGCGGACACTGCGGAGGCACTGGCCTTGAGCCACCCGAGGAAGGTATGGACCTTTCAAGCTGAATTCAGGCCGTGGCGGATGCAGTTCACGACACTGTACTGGGTGCCGATGACTGCAGAGATTGCGACGGCAACAAAGTTATCGACTGTCCGGATTGCGAAGGAAGCGGCGAAATCGACTCCAAAGACGATTAACAAAGAACCGCGAGGCGTTTTACACAGCGCCTCTTTTTGTTACCCACGCCTTTCAAGTACTGATTTGTAAATATTTTAAGATCACTGACTCACCTGAATTGTTGGCGCGACGTTGTCGATTTTTTCGGGAGTTGCCGAACGGATTGTAACGGCTCCACCGAGTGCTTTCCAGATTTCGTAGCCAGTGTCAACATCAGTTCCTGATTGAGGATCTTTCGGAATAGTCGCGAGATATTCGGGAGCAAGGAAGGGGGCAAGGTTGTAGCAGTGCTGGGCGTTGAATTGAGCGATGCGATTATTGTTTGAATCCGCAACGTATAATTTGTTATTAGGAAAATCAAGGAAAAGGCCGTTGGGAATATCAAACTGATTCGATCCCGCCCCAAAAGCTCCAAAGGTCAGCCAATTGGCCCCTAAAGTGGTGCCGCCTCCACCCGAGTCTATGCTCACGATCCGCCTGTTATTTGTATCAGCGACATACAGCCTGTTTTTAACAGCGTCAACAAAAACGCCCCAAGGAGAATTAAACTGTCCCGTTGCAGACCCCGGTCCGATGCCGAACGGGAGCCCGTTGGCGCCAAAGGTTGTTCCCCCGCCTCCGGAGTCTATGCGTACAACGCGGTTGTTACCGGCGTCGGCGATGTATAATTTGTTGTTAACGGGGTCCAAGGCCACTCCTTCCGGACTGATATACACACCCGCGCCAACATTCTCCCGGTTGAGGCCGAAAGTTGTTCCCCCGCCTCCGGAGTCAACACGAACGATACGGTTATTTCCATAATCCATTATGATAAGTTTATTATTCGCAGTATCAACGACGAGGCTCGTAGGACTGCTAAACTGAGTCGCTCCCGCTCCAAAACTTCCATACGCCGCCAAATTGGCGCCAAAGGTTGTTCCCCCGCCTCCGGAGTCTACCTGAACTATCCGGCCGTTGTCAGAGTCTGCAAAATAAATTTTATTATTGACCGAATCAAGAGTTATGCCCCGAGGATGGTTGAACTGACCTCCCCCCGCATCAAACATCACCCAATTTGCGCCCAGAGTGGTTCCGCCGCTTCCCGAATCTACCCGGACAATGCGGTTGTTATCTCTGTCCGTAATGATGAGCTTATTTACTAGGGAATCAAAAGCAATGCTGCGAGGAAATTGAAACTGATTCGCTCCATTCCCTGCCGTTCCATATGTCAGCCAGTATCCTCCCGGAGCAGTATCGGTGCCAATACAGGCGGGGCTTGCGGGAATATTGGGCGGAAGATTGCCACGATTGTCAACGGCGTATGTTGTAAGTGCCGTAAGAACGTTACGGGTATCGCTTTGCCTGCGGGCATTTCGTGTTTCCGCAAAGCGTTTAGCAGGATTGATCGCGACTAAAACAACGGCAAAAAGAATCGCAATAATGCCGATAACGACAAGAAGCTCAACGAGGGTGAAGCCTTTTTGTTGGCGATGGTATCGCATGAAAAAAAATTCAAAAAGAAAAAATTGATCTAAGACAATGTTAACATTTCTTTACGAGAGGATCAATAATATGAGCTCAATACCCTACTTTGAATGCTTTTCAAGCACCGACTCGTAAATGCCTTTGAGTTTTTGGCCGATGTGTATAAGATCATGCTCTTTGACCATGGTTCGAGCTGCCTCACCAAACTGCTTGCGCAGTTTTTCATCGTTGAGAAGTATTTTGAGATATTTTTCAAACTCCTCGTCCGTTTTTGCCTTAAAACAATTTTCTCCGTGTTTCATCCATCCTTCATAAACGGGAATGTCCCGCAGAAGAATCGCTTTGCCGTTGGCCGCCGCTTCCAAAACCACAATCCCCTGATTTTCTTCGTATGAAGGAAAGAAAAAAATATCTCCCGCGTTCATGGCGCCTTTTGCGCTGTCGATAAATCCGGCGAAGTTGGCGTTTTCTGGAGGGTTAATGGGACGCGGAGCATGCGTCATGGCTTTGGGTGCGGATTGTCCAAACCAGAAAAATTGCGTATCGGAAAATTTGCGCGCCACGTCGGCAAACGTGAAAATGCCTTTTCGCGGGAAAACCCAGCCGAGACTGAACGCGACTATTCCCTTCATGTTATAT
>Ga0155131_112_pt5 | contig 7437 bp, 8 predicted proteins | sample RifCSPhighO2_01_FD_106099 | JGI IMG/M metagenome (GOLD analysis project Ga0155131, IMG submission 106099) | Candidatus Kaiserbacteria bacterium RIFCSPHIGHO2_01_FULL_48_10 | reverse complement strand
AAAAAGCACAAAAGATAAGGTTATTGACTCCATTAAAGAATTGGAAAAAGAAACCGCAGAAGAGGAAAAAACAAACGAAGAACCTAAAACCACATAACCTATGGACGAAACACAACAATTAATACGGGAACGTTTGGCACAGATTCCTAAAGAAGTACGGGACGCAATCAATGCGGTGGACCTCCGCCCGCGTCTTCAAAAAATCACCGAGAAATATCAGCTCCACATCGACCAGGCCGGTGTACTTGAGAACGAAACACTTTTTGTGATGCTCGGCCTCGAGGCTCCAAACGATTTCCCCGGCAATATTACCCGAGAACTAAAAATCCCTGCCGCACAGGCACAGCTCATCACCACAAGCGTGAACGAGGAAATCTTTATGCCGATACGGGAAGCGCTCCGAAAAATGTTCGAGCAGGATGCCGAGGAAGGCGTTAAGAAAGAACATGAAATGCTTACGGCCACTCCAGGCGGCATTACTCCAAAAACAACTCCGGTCGCTGAGACCTTACTCCAAACACCCGGCATTCCGGAAAAATCTTCCGACCTTGACGCGGAGCGGAAACAACTGCTTCAGGAAATTGAAACTATCGCGGTATTGAAGGAGCCAGAAGTACGAAGTACGAATAACGAATTACGAGGAGGGCAGAAAAGTATGACACCTCCATCAAATCTTCCGACTGGCACCATTGCTGAAACGAAACTCCAGGAAATGTTCCGACTGCCCAAGGAGGAAAAAAAGGTGGAAGCTCCTCAAGTAGCCAAGCCCGTACCAAAGCCGCCGCAAAGCTACAGCGTAGACCCATATCGGGAACCTCTTGGATAGCTTTTTAACTTAAAGCTTATGAGCTTATTAGAAAAACAAAAAATACAATCATACAAAGACCTCGTTGTTTGGCAACGAGCTATGGAGCTAACTGTCGCTGTATACACGCTAACCGCTAATTTTCCAAAAGAAGAGATTTATGGTCTTACTAGTCAAATGCGCCGCGCGGTGGTTTCAATTCCAGCAAATATTGCGGAGGGACGCCATCGTGGAACAAGAAAAGATTTTCTTAACTTTCTTCGTATTGCATATAGTTCAGGGGCTGAATTGGAAACACACATGGAAATCGCTCGAAAATTAAAGTTTGGAAATCCAGAAGAATACCATCTTGCTGATACACCGTTGATGGAAGTAATGAAAATGTTAGGCACCATGCTTTCCCGCCTTAAAAGCTCAGAAGCTCAAAGCTTATAAGCTCCTATGCAATTCCAAGTACCCCAATTCATCGAAATCGAAGACAAGATCATCGGACCGTTGACGTTCCGACAATTCATCTACCTTGCCGGTGCCGGCGGGTTTACGGTTATTCTCTACACGTTCTTCGGACTCTACCTTGCCTTCATTTTCGGGGCTCCCGTCATTGTGTTCGCGGCCGCGCTTGCATTCTACCGGATAAACAACCGTCCTTTTATTTATGCCGTTGAAGCGGGATTCTATTACGCACTTTCAAAAAAACTGTACCTTTGGAAACACGAACAAAAAGTCATTCCAAAAAAAGCCGATGAGGTGAAGAACGCCGCCTCACTGCTTACCGTGCCAAAACTCTCACAAAATAAACTAAAAGACCTTTCCTGGAGTCTCGACATCCAGGAGAGTGTGTACTCGCGTAAAGAACAGCGATAGATATGGCACAGACACAAGCACAAACAAATACCACTCAGGAATTCGTTCCGATTCGCGAAGTCCGGGACGGCGTCGTGGTGCTTAAAGACGGGGGACTCCGGATGATACTTATGACCTCTTCTTTGAATTTCGCGCTTAAATCCCAGGACGAGCAGGCCGCCATACTTGCCCAATTTCAAAATTTTCTGAACTCGCTTGAATTTTCCATTCAAATCTTCGTGCAGTCGCGGGAGCTCGACATCCGCCCCTACATCGCCCTCCTCGAGGAACGCCACCGCGCGCAAACGAGCGACCTTATGAAAATTCAGGTGCGGGAATATATAGATTTCGTACGAGCTTTCACTGAAGAAGCGAATATTATGTCGAAAAGTTTTTTCATCATCGTCCCGTATACCCCGCCGCTTCTCTCCGTCAAAAAGAGCGGCATCAGCGACTTAGTGCCTTTCGGAAGAGCCTCCAAGAGGTCAGCGGCTGACGCAAGCGCCGCGTTCGAAGAACACCGCACCCAGCTTGAACAGCGGGTTTCTATTGTCGAGCAGGGGCTCATACGTTGCGGCATCCGGAGCGTCGTCTTGGGCACCGAGGAAGTCATCGAGCTGTATTACAAAATATTCAACCCCGGAGAGCTTGAGCGGCCATTATCCTTATCGCAACAGCAATAAGGATACGAATTAAGAATTACGAAGTATGAATTACGTTGATAACGAATTACGAATAAAGAATTACGAATTACGGGTATACTTCGTTATTCGCACTTCGTACTTTTAACCCTATGGCACTCTTAGATATTTTCAAATCAAAAAAGCGAACGGGCCCTCCGAGTCTTTCGCCGATACTGCCGGAAGAGATATACAAAGCCGGGGTGCTCGAGCTTAAAGACATCATCGCTCCCTCAGCGCTTAAAATCTCGCCGAGAGAGATGAATTTGGGAGACAAGGTGGTCCGTACCTTCTTCGTTATTTCCTACCCGCGCTTCTTGACCGACAACTGGTTCTCTCCCATTATCAATCTCGAGAAGGTGTTCGATATTTCAATCTTCATCCACCCCATTGACACCGCGACCATACTGCGGCAATTCCAGAAAAAAGTCGCCGAAGTGCAAAGCCAGATAAGCCTTCGGGAGGAGAAAGGGCTGGTGCGCGACCCGAAGCTTGACACGGCGTATCGCGACCTTGAGCAACTCCGCGACCAGCTCCAACAGGCACAGGAGCGCATCTTCGAGGTTGGTGTATACATCTCCATTTACGCTTCGAGTCTTGAGGAGGTTGATAAGGCGGAATCCGAAGTTCGCTCCATGCTTGAATCGAAACTGGTGTATGTAAAACCGGCGCTTTTTCAACAGGAGCAGGGCTACAAGAGCGTCCTGCCGACGGGAAGCGACCTTCTTAACGTACACTCAAAATTGAACTCCGCCCCTCTTTCAAGTATCTTTCCCTTCATTTCTTTCGACCTTACCGCCGACCGCGGCATTCTCTACGGCATCAACCGGCATAATTCCTCGCTCGTGCTCTTCGACCGCTTTTCGCTCGAAAATTACAACTCGGTCACCTTCGCAAAATCAGGTTCCGGAAAATCCTACGCGACCAAGCTCGAAATACTTCGTTCTCTCATGTTCGATACCGAGGTCATCGTCATTGACCCCGAGCGGGAATACGATTATCTTGCCGAGGCGGTCGGCGGGAGATATTTCAACATCTCGCTTTCCTCCGAACACCACATCAATCCGTTCGACCTCCCAATACCGCGGGAAGACGAATCCGCAACGGATGTCCTGCGTTCGAATATCGTGAACCTCGTGGGACTTTTCCGCATCATGCTCGGCGGTCTCACGCCGGAGGAAGACGCCATTATTGACCGCGCGATTACCGAGACGTATGCGCTTAAGGATATTACCGGGGATAGTGATTTCGCTTCAATCGAGCCACCGCTCATTTCCGATTTCGAGCTCGTACTTGCCGGCATGGAAGGAGGGGAGTCGCTCGTACAGCGGCTCTCCAAATACACCAAGGGCACCTGGGCGGGGTTTATCAATCGTCCGACCAATGTTGATATCAACAAGCAATTCGTGGTGTTTTCAGTGCGTGATATGGAAGACGAGCTGAAGCCAGTCGCGATGTATATCGTCACGCATTTCATCTGGACCGCCATCCGCAAGGAACTGAAGAAACGGCTCTTGGTGATTGACGAGGCATGGTGGATGATGAAGTCGGAGGATACGGCGAACTTTCTTTACAGCATGGCGAAGCGGGGACGCAAATATTATCTCGGTCTTGCGACCATAACGCAGGATGTCGACGATTTCCTCAAGTCTCCCTACGGGCTCCCGATGATATCGAACTCCTCAATTCAGCTTCTTCTTAAGCAGTCGCCCTCGTCCATCGATGTCATCCAGCACACCTTCAATCTTACCGACGAAGAAAAGTATCTTCTGCTTGAGTCCGATGTGGGAGAGGGAATATTTTTCGCAGGGCTCAAACACGTCGCCATCAAAGTCATCGCCTCTTACACGGAAGACCAGATTATCACGTCCGACCCCTCCCAACTCCTTGCGATTAAGAAAGCGCGCACTGACCTCGAATTCACGCAAGAGAAGATACTGGGTGCGCCGCCCGCCGTGAAATCCGATTCTTCACTAAAAGTATGATGTCTTACACTACACCAAAAAAAGTCTCTCTCACGGTAATCGTTGGATTTCTTCTGATGAGTTCACTCGCGCAGGCGCAAGTCGCCGGCTTTGATTCGATAGAAATAGTCGCCTCCCCGGGAAACCCGAGGGCGGGGCAACAGGTACTTCTGCGAGTGCAAAGCGTTTCCATCGACCTTGACCGCGCTACCATCTCCTGGACCGTGAACGGGAAACGGGCGGCGTCGGGAGTTGGTGTAAAAAACACCACGGCAACTGCTGGCGCTTTGGGGAGCCGTTTGCAGGTTGGAGTAGAGATTACCGCCTCAAGCGGCGACCGGTTTTCGGAAAATCTAACCATCTCTGTCTCAAGTGTGGATGTGCTCTGGCAAGCGGTTTCGTATGTGCCGCCCCTCTATCGTGGCAAGACGCTTCCTGCCGCAGAAGCGCCACTTCTTGTCGCGGCAATCCCGCACCTTATTGGAAATTCCGGAAAAGAGGCCGCGCCGGGGACGCTCATATACACATGGCGGCGGGGTACCACCGTGCTCGGAAACCAGTCGGGGCGAGGGAAGAACACGGTGCTTGTCGATGGACCAAAACTCAATGATTCCGTACGCGTCTCGGTTGAGGTGGCAACTGCCGATGGCACTGTTACCGGAAGCGGCGCGACAGTCATTACTGCGGCGACTCCACGGATTGTTTTTTATGAGGATAGCCCGCTTCTCGGTATACGATTTGAAGAGGCGCTACAAAAACAATTCGCTCTGAAAACCGCCGAAACCCGCATTGTTTCCATTCCCTACTTTATGAGTGTCGGGAGGAAATCCGATACCGCAACACTGCGCTACCAGTGGTCGCTTAACGGAAGTGCGGTTAATTCTGAAGAGGGAGGAAACGCTGGGAGTATTACCCTGCGGCAAGTTACTGAAGATACCGGCACGGCAACCCTTGCTCTCTCCATACAAAATCTCAAGAGAATCTTACAATCTGCAAGCGCCAATCTTACTATCTTCTTTGGTTCAGGAAACTAATATGAAATATTCTCGCCTACTTCTAAAAATCACATTGCTCCTTCTTGCTACTACTGCACTCTATGCGCAGGCACAGACGGGGTATACGCCGCTTGAACGTCTACCGGGCGTGGATTATGAAAGTAATAATATTGGCGGATTTTTACAGCAACTATTCACCATCGGCATCGGGGTCGCGGCGTTTCTCGCCGTCATCATGATAGGCATCGGCGGATTCGAGTATATGGGAGGAGAATCCATTACCGATAAGAAAGAGGGAAGGGACCGGATTGTTTCCGCTGTTTTAGGTCTTATTTTAATACTTGGCTCCGTACTGCTCCTTGAAACCATAAACCCCTCAATCATTAGTCTTAACATAGGGAAGGTGCCGCTTAACCTTGAGACTGTGAAGCCGGAACCAAACCAGCCTTTTAAGGTGGGTGAGACTATTGGCCCGACGCTAGGCGACGTGGGGGGTAAGGTTTTTGCTCCAGGCGATGCTAAAGGGCAAGGCGAATATGGGCGTAATTGTCCACAAGGAACTTTCCCGAAATTAAAATGTGTGCAATACGATGCAAAACAAAAATGTAACGCGTCTCTTGTAAGTTGTAATCCTCAACCATGACGACCAGAAAAATTTTCTTTATTGTCATTGCCCTATTTCTCCTTTTAATGCTCGGCATTGCCTGGTTCTATATTTCTAGAAGCCAAGAAACGGGGGTTACACCAAACGGAACATCCGGCATTTTTGGCAATCTTTTCCCGTTCGGCCAAGGACCGGCAGAAATTCCCGGAAGCGGGCAATCAACTGATGGAAGTGGGGGAGAGGGCGGTTCGGCATCAGGTGTTTCTCAAAAACTGCGCCAGCTGACAAGCGCGGCTGTAGCGGGGGCAGTGGTCTTCACCGATGCTAATGGAAAATACCGAGTACGATACGTTGAAAAGGCTTTGGGTCACGTATATGAGGCATTCGAGGGAAGCAATATACCCGAGCGTTTGAGCAACACCACGGTGCCAAAAGTACAGGAGGCATTGTTGTTTTCGAACAGCACCAGCACCATTCTCCGTTACCTAAACGCTGACGAAGAGGGTATCACAACGTTTTCCGGCGTCATCAACGGCGGGGAACTTATCGGCTCCTTCCTTCCTCAAAACATTCGAGGTATTGCTTCTTCCCCGACCGGAGAACTCGCGTATATCATCGGCAACGGCGCCGGTGTTGACCTCGTAACAACTCTCCCGAACGGAAGCAGTAAGACAGTGGTCATTTCTTTACCGACAACCGAATGGCGTGTCATGTGGCCCTCAACAAACACCCTTACACTTACCACCAAGCCATCCGGAGAATCTTCCGGTTTTATGTATTCCCTGTTCAGAAGCACTAAGACACTGACACCAATGCTCGGGAACATCCGAGGACTTACCGGAACCGCCAACCAAAGCCTCTCCCGAGTTGTATTTGCCGAGAGTGGAGAAGACACTATCACTCTTGGGCAACTTATTATAAAAACCGGGGACATAAGCACTCTGCCGCTCAACACGCTCCCGGCAGACAAATGCGTCTGGAGCACCCTGTCGGATACCGTTATTTTCTGCGCGGTGCCTGCAGAAATCCCTCCGGGGCTCTATCCGGACGCGTGGTATCAGGGGCTGGTCTCATTTGCGGACAATATATGGGAAATCGACCTTGAATCCGGCAACGCAACACTACTCGGTATTTTGGAGGACGGAAGCGGTGCTCCTATCGATGTGATAGAACCATTTATAAGCGAGGGCGACCGCCATTTCTTCTTTAAAAACAAAAAGGACTCCACCTTGTGGAGTTTGCAGCTTACCGACAACTGACCCTATACGGTGCCAAAAAGTTCCACGTCACTGGTGAGTGGCTGTGATTTTTCAGTCGCAGATTGTTTGTGCTCAACATATTTTAAGATAACGTGGCGAACCTTGCCTTCTCCAACTGATTCAGTGGCGATGTGGGGGTCGTCAGTAAAGGTTGCGTGCACGATCATGCGCTCGTAGGCATTCATCGGGCTCATCTCAACATCATACTTAAAGGTTCGCGCGCGGTCCGCGAGCATACGCGCCTTACTTTTAAGGTCGGCGATTTGCCGGCTCTGATAGCCGTTAAT
>Ga0155131_119_pt1 | contig 7566 bp, 8 predicted proteins | sample RifCSPhighO2_01_FD_106099 | JGI IMG/M metagenome (GOLD analysis project Ga0155131, IMG submission 106099) | Candidatus Kaiserbacteria bacterium RIFCSPHIGHO2_01_FULL_48_10 | reverse complement strand
TCTGAAGATAACACGTCAGTGTTTGGATATGCGGCAACAAAAAATGGCTTTGCAATAACAAAACGCTTACCAGACCCTGTTTATACTCCCCGCGAAGATTTTGAGATGAAAAAAGGGTCATCCACTGGCAACTCCGGCTGTGAAGATCCTCGGTTAACACAGATCGGCGAAAGAGTGTATATGACGTATACCGCGTACGATGGTGTTCACCCGACACGAATCGCCCTCACCAGCATTAAGGCTCGGGATCTTACCGCTCTCAAGTTCGACCGCTTTACGTCACCCATACTCATCTCACCGGAAAATGTGGACGACAAAAACATGTGTTTCCTGCCGAAAAAAATTAAGGGTGAGTATATGCTCCTTCATCGCATTGGGAGTCAGATCTGCGCTGATTTTCTTCCAGGTCTTGATTTCAAAACTAAGCGCATTAACCGTTGCATTGAGGTCATGGGACCTAGAGACGGCATGTGGGATAGTGAAAAAATAGGTATCACTGGACCGCCTATTGAGACTTCCGCCGGATGGCTTTTGATCTACCACGGCGTATCAAAAACAAAAACATATCGCTTGGGCGCGGTACTATTGGACAAAAATAACCCCACAGTGGTAATCGCACGAACCGTGCACCCCATTTTTGAGCCTACGGAAACGTATGAAAAAGTTGGGCAAATGCCGAATGTTGTCTTTTCATGTGGCGTCATCAGGCGGGCAGATACGCTTTTTATCTACTACGGCGGCGCAGATTCAGTGGTGGGCGTGGCAACCTTGTCTGTAAAGTCACTGCTTGCGATACTGCGACCCAAAAATCTTACCTGACTCACGCCGACTCCCATTCCGTAGCAACTTCAGGAAATCGAGAAAGTTTATCGCGGAAAGTTTTTTCTATCTCTGAAAGACTCTCTGAATTTTTTGCTTCAAAGCGAAGGACGAGAGCGGGAAGATTGGACGATGCGCGTATCAACCCCCATCCACCGTTTTTGAAATACACGCGCGCACCGTTTATATCAATCACTCGGTATCCTTCTTTTTTAAATTCTTCTGTGAGCTGAGAGACAATACCGTACTTTTTATCATCCGGCGTATGCGCATGCATGGCTTCGGTAGAGACGTAATAGGGTGTGTCTTTGATTATTTCAGAGAAAGATTTTTGTTCGCTCGACAGATACTCCAAAAGCTTTAACGCGGCAAAATTACCATCATCAAATCCATAAAAACCGTCCACAAAAAATATATGGCCACTCTGCTCTCCTGCAAGCGCTGCTTTTTCCTCCCGAAGCTTTTTTCGTATATGCGAGTGCCCCGTCTTCCACATGATAGGAACTCCGCCATGAGCAGTGATATCTTCTGGCAATGCTTCGCTTACTTTTACATCAAAAATGATTTTTGCTCCTGGACTTTTTTGAAGCACTAAGCGAGACAAAAGAATCATCAGCCGATCCGGCCAGATGGTCTGACCCTTTTCATCTGTCATGCCAACCCTGTCGCCATCAGCGTCTATGCCAATGCCAACGTCGCACCCCTCTTCACGGACCCGTTTCCCGGTATCTTCCATCATCTGCTTATTCGCAGGATTCGGCACGTAATGCGGATAGGTCGGATCGGGATTCGTATTATGCTCGATTACTTCGCATCCAAACTCACGAAAAAGCCGTGGCGAGAAGAAACTGCTGGTTGCATTAGCAGTATTAATTAAGACTTTGAGTTTTCGATGCAACGTAGCCCGTGGCAACACATCTGCCATATAGGGATCGGTGATGCTTTCGTAGCGTACGGTCCCCTTTCCTTCTGCAAACTGTCCCGCAATAGCGATCTGATAGACCTCATTAATCTCATCTTCAATAAGTGTATTCGAAAATCCGTATGCCAATTTGAGACCATTCCAACCGGCCGGATTGTGACTCGCCGTTATCATTACCCCTCCTTTTGTTTGAAAATGATATTGCGCCCAATACAGCATGGGAGTCAGACACATGCCAACTCCTATCACATTGATACCGCTTTCTGTCAGAGCACGGATAGCGGCTTGGTAGAATTCCTCGCTCGTGACCCGATTGTCATGACCTACCACTGCATCGGAAATGCCTCTCTTTTGTAAAAAAGTTCCGTATGCTTTTGCGGTCAGTGTAACGGATTCAACGTTCAGCTCATTTGGATTTTCTTGCCCGCGAATATCATACTCACGGAACATTGATCTGTTTAATGTAGCCATTCGAGTCGGTACTCAAACCCTTCCATAATCATCCTCTAAACGTACGAAATCATCCTCTACTACCCTATCGCCATACGCGATTTCAGCTATTGTACCGCCCTTCAAGGATCCAAGCCGATGCGTTTTTCCTTGCGGAGCGATAATAATGTCACCCACTGACATGGGTATTTTCTTTCCATCTATTTCTGCAGTCAATTTTCCCTCCACACAAACCCATACTTCAGTGCGGTGCGAATGAATCTGGAGACTAAAGCGGTGGCCGGCGTTTACCGTAAGCATCTTGACCCAGTAGTGCGGCATTGATTTCAAAACTTCCTCATGACCCCATGGCCGAACATCCATAATTGCTTTCCCTGCTAATTTTCCGGTGAGCCACGAGCTCGATTGCACTTTGCCGCCGGGCCCCACATTAAAAACCATCTTGATACCGTACTTTTTACACACCACAGCTTCAGGAATATGCGCGGCAGTTTTGCGGTCACCGCCGTTTGCAAAAATATCAGGCTTTAAGCGTGCTAGTTCTTTGGAGACACTTCTATCGGTATCATTTTTTTTGTGCCCAGTGATTACCACACGGTCAACGACACCGAGTCCTTTCAAAACTTCGGCGCGCTCTTTCTCCGGCATAAACACAAAACCTTTCTTAGTTTTGAGCCAATTATCATTGTTCAAAATAACTACCAGTTCGTCGCCGAGCTTTTTTGCCTTTTGCATCAAACGCACATGCCCCACGTGTATAGGGTCAAACCCGCCGGATACCACAACGACTTTCTTTTTCTTTTTTGCACTCTGTGCCTTGGGTTTTGCCATGTGCTCTATCGTACCCTTAAAGTATACTTTTGTGTATGCACACCCGGTTACCCACAACAAAGCTCTCCCGTCGTGAAGTGCACATTCTTGCAAAACTCACCACACCCGTAAAAATCCAAGATTTCTTGGATTCCCTCCCTATGAACCACGAAAAGAAAGGAGAGACGCACATGTCGCCCCGAAGGGTCTTACGGGAAAAGAAAGCGCACTGCATAGAGGGTGCGCTTTTGGCCGCGACGGCTCTGTGGCTTCACGGGGAACCGCCCCTTCTTTTTGATTTAGTATCGGCGCCCAACGATGACGATCATGTGGTTGCTCTTTACAAACGAAATGGGTACTGGGGCGCTCTTTCAAAGACAAACCACGCAACGATCCGTTTTCGCGATCCTGTCTATAAGACTATCCGCGAACTGGCGCTTTCCTACTTCCACGAATGGTTCATGAATACAAACGGGGTAAAAACTCTTCGCTCATATTCCGCACCTTTGAACCTCAAACGCTTCGGCACAGAATGGATTACTTCGGAAAAAGACTTGTGGTGGCTCGATAAAAAATTAAATGCACTGCCTCATTTTAAAATTGCTCCTCAGAAAAATATACAGCTCCTCCGAAAGGCTGATTCTATGGAATTAAAGGCTGGGCGATTCGTAGAATGGCCTAAATAAAAAACCATTCTCTAATTCGCACGAATTAGAGAATGGTTCTATGTAACTCACTTATGGAACGGAAATGATATAATCTAGAGCGATGCAAAGCGTGTCATTCACCACAAAGCTTCAAAAGCGCTGGGAGGAAAAACTTTTCCTCTGCGTCAATCTTGATCCTGACGTATCAAAGTTTCCCACATCCATAACAGCCGGTGTTTCCAAAGAAGAAGCGATTTTCAATTTTAATAAAGCTATCATAGATGCAACCAACCACGTTGCGCTTGCCTACAAACCAAACAGTGGTTTTTACGAAGCGGAGGCCGAAGAAGGAATGCGTGCATTGAAAAGGACGAGCACATACATACATGAGGCGTATCCGGATATCCCCGTCATCCTCGATGCAAAGCGTGGTGATATTGAACATACAAACATTGGCTATGCGAAAGCAGTTTTTGATGAACTTGAAATGGATGCGGTGACGGTCTCACCCTACCTTGGTGGTGCATCGTTAGAACCGTTCCTCTCTCGGAAAGATAAAGGTGTTATTGTCCTCGTCAAAACTTCAAACCCGGGTTCTGGAGAATTGCAGGATCTACCGGTTAACAACATGCAAAAACTCTACCAAAAAGTTGCATGGCACGTTGCGAATGAATGGAACAAAAATGGTAACTGCGCTGTTGTAGTTGGAGCGACGTATCCGGCAGAACTACAGAATGTACGAGCGATGATAGGCGATATGCCGATACTCATTCCCGGCATTGGCGCGCAAGGCGGTGACATTAGAGAAACAATACACGCTGGAAAAAATTCAAAAGGAGCGGGCATAATCATTGCAGCTGGTCGAAGTATTATCTATGCTTCAAATGACGAAAATTTCGCGAGTGCGGCTCAGAAAGAAGCAGAACGGCTGGCGGAAGAGATTCGCAAAAATCTTTAATCCTGCTACAATTAATCAATGAAAGACCGGGAGCTAGGCGAAAAATGCGGCGTCTTTGGAGTTTTTGGTACAAATCTTGATGCGGCACGCCTTACCTTCTTCGGGCTCTACGCGCTCCAACACAGAGGTCAAGAATCTTCCGGCATAGCAACCTCCGACGGTACAACAATCCACCTCCACCGAAAAATGGGCCTGGTGGCCCAAGTATTTTCAGAAAAGACTATCCAAGAATTGGCGGGGTCCATGGCAATAGGTCATAACCGCTACTCCACTTCGCAAAGCTCATCGGTGAAGCATGCGCAACCTGCGATCATTGAAGACGTTCAGGTGGTGTTGGCTCACAACGGAAACCTTCCTTCCACAAAAGCACTTGAAGCATTCATCGCGGAACACAAAATCCCGATACGAAAGCCCTCAGATTCAGAGATGATTGTGGAAGCTATTGGATTTTATGTAAGAAACGGTAAGTCATTGCCCGACGCGGTAGAAGCAACATACCCCCTGATGACCGGGGCATTTTCTATTCTAGTCATGGATAAAGAAAACCTCATTGCTATCCGCGATTCGCATGGCATTCGTCCCCTTTCCATAGGAACAATCAATGGCGGCTATGTATTTTCGTCCGAAACATGCGCGTTTCATCCAATCGGTGCTGAATACTTGCGAGACGTGGAGCCGGGAGAAATGGTTGTCGTCAATAAAAATGGTATACAGACAAAAAAAATTGCAGAAGGAATTCAAAATCTTGATATCTTTGAATTTGTCTATTTTGCTCGTCCTGATTCCAGGCTATTGGGAAAATCCGTATATGGCTTCCGCAAAAATTGCGGCATTGAACTCGGTAAAGAGTTCCCTGTCGAAGCAGATGTCATCATCCCTGTGCCGGAAACCGCTATCCCTGTTGCGCTCGGCTATTCTGCACAAACTAAAATTCCAATGGAGATGGGTCTTATTAAAAATCGCTATATTCATCGAACGTTCATACAACCAGAACAACATATCCGCGAACAGGGTGTAAAAATAAAACTGACTCCCCTGCCCGAAGTCATCAAAGGGAAACGTGTGGTAGTGGTAGACGACTCGATAGTACGAGGGACTACGTCTAAACAAATAGTGGCGATGTTGTTTGAGGCGGGCGCAACGGAAGTCAATTTCATGGTCAGTTCTCCTCCCGTTAAGTTTCCTGACTTTTACGGCATTGATACCCCGCTCCAGAAAGACCTTATTGCCGCTGAACGAACGGAAGAAGAGATACTCAAGTACCTTGGTGCAACCCGCTTGCACTACCTGTCGTTTGACGGCATGATGCGCGCTACAGAATTACCAAAAAATCTTTTCTCAACATCCTGCTTTACGGGAGAGTATCCGATTGATATCCTGGAGCGGAAAGCTGAGATCAAAGACTTGACCATGAAACGAATGTTTTAATTCAAACGGACACTATATGCAAAACAATACAACACTGATAGCTGTCGCCATTCTCGTCATTGTGCTTCTGGGGGGAGCGGTGAGCTATCTTTCGTACCAAGAGGTTGCGACTCCAAGCGTATACAACGAATTCGCGCAGTGCTTGAAAGACAAAGGAGTGACGTTCTTTGGCGCATTTTGGTGTCCACACTGCCAAGCGCAGAAAAAGATGTTCGGTACGGCCGAGAAATTGCTCCCGTATGTCGAATGTTCTACGCCAGACGGCCAAAATCAAACTCAGCAGTGCAAAGATGAGGGTGTGAAAGGATACCCCACCTGGGAATTCCCGGACGGCACGCGCGAGACTGGAGAGCTTCCGTTTTCACGACTTTCGGAAAAATCCGGCTGTCCACTCCCTGAAATTGTCTCCGGAGCAACCATAGACGTACTTCCGCTAGACGAAAACGCGTCGTCTTCGCCCGCCGAATAAGATGCTTCCTGTTGTGGCGCAGTTGAACTTTCTTCTTGGTATAGGAGTGATCCTAATGCAAGTTGCTATTGTCGTTTTGGTGGTCCCACTTTTCGCAAGAAACAATCTTGCCTCACAATCAATTCTTGGACTTCTAAAAAAATGGGCAATACCGCTTGGGTTTTTTATAACGCTCGGCGCATCAATCTTGACCTTGGTATATTCCGATGTATTTGGTTTTATCCCGTGTTCACTCTGTTGGTTTCAAAGAATATTCCTCTACCCGCAAGTAGTGCTTCTCGGCATCGCGTGGTTTAAAAAGGATAACGGGGTCTGGAAATACGTGATTGCGCTGTCGGTGCTTGGCGCCGTCGTCGCCCTCTATCAGCACTACCTTCAGATGGGAGGGACTGAACTTTTGCCCTGCCCCGCTGATGGTGTGGGAGATTGCGGTAAACGCTTTATCTACGAATTTAACTACGTCACCTTCCCCCTCATGGCCGCAACATTATTTGCGTGGCAATGGGTATTGGGATTAATTGCAAAACTGCGGTGATGGTGATTTAATACTCCTCCATGACAAAGCACGAAGTAAAAAAAACGCCTACAAACGTTTTAGCGGCGGCGGTCAAAAAAACACGAGAAATAGTTGCAACAGGGATTACATTATTAAGAGAGATAAAGGAATCATTCTATCCATGTTTTTGGTGTAGAAGAAAAACAGCCAATTTAGATGCGGAGCATATTCATGTGTGCAATAGCTGTACAAGAGAGACAACTGCGTTATATAGAAGTATGGGAGATCGCTATTACGACGAAATGAAAAGACGCCATCCCGAGTACGCGGGTTCTGCGAAGTAGATTAGTTTGACCACCGCGCAAAAATTCCAGATGACAACATCTTCTCTTGCACAGATTAGTATATTACTCTCATATATGAGAGTATACTCAACGTATGAAAGTAAAAGCAAAAAACCTTACCAAGGAACACAAAATTGAGATACTCGATGGCCTGTATACTGCCGCCGGATCACTGAAGGGACGAGCGGCGATGAAGCTGTTTTTAAGAGACCTTCTCACTGAA
>Ga0155131_118_pt1 | contig 7593 bp, 8 predicted proteins | sample RifCSPhighO2_01_FD_106099 | JGI IMG/M metagenome (GOLD analysis project Ga0155131, IMG submission 106099) | Candidatus Kaiserbacteria bacterium RIFCSPHIGHO2_01_FULL_48_10 | reverse complement strand
CACCACCTCCGCCGCCGCCATAATTTACGGGGCAGAGAGAAGCGGAAACACTCACCGTCACTGTTTCAGTGGGGCCGCTGGAGGAGAGTTTCATCCGTGATGATGTCTCTGAACATGTATTCGTTGCAACAAGATCAGAGCTAGAAACATTCGCAACAAGCGCATACCGCTCATCAGAAACAACGTCAATAGAAGAACCCGAGAGGATAGTCACTTGAAAGTTTGCCGCATTTACCACGATCGTTTCAATGGCCGCGTCAGTACCGGTTACTGTGAGCGTCGTCCCACCTACGGAGATGACCGCAGTTGACGCAGTGAGTGTCAGATCGTCGAATGCGGCAAATGATACCAGAGGAAAGAGCGTAGCAATTGTTATGCCCGCACGGAGAAGAATTCTATGTTTTAAGGGCATAGGGTTATGCGATTAGTTGATAAGCGCACGACCCTATTAGCGGAACGAGTAAACAACAAATGAGTTCACGCCAGTAGCGGTTCCCGCGATAGCGCCGTTATTGTAGAGATACAGGTGAATTCTCGTTCCGCTTGATGTAGAGGCTACTGATTGGATCATGAAGTTGACCGGCAAGGAGCTTGTTGCCTGCAGGAGAACATTGCTGGAAGTATCCAGTGTCGCGGAACCGGAGGCCATGGTGCAGGTTGTAGCTCCCGTTGAGCTTGCAACTACTTGTGTCGTTGCGATCGTACAGTAGCCGGCGGCGACATTGGTGACCGTTGTTCCTCCACCGACAGTAAGGTTCGTGGTTGAGGCGCTTGTGTAGAATGTTGCCGCGCCGGTTGCCTGAAGAGTGGAGGAAGCATAGACGGATCCTGCCGCAGAAAATGTGCCAGTGACAGTGGAAGATGCTCGGGAGAGAAAACCGCCCGCGAAGAGAGAACTGGCGGCGGTGGAAGTTGCTTCTATAGTGTCTGTCTGAAGGCGAAGGACTTGGAGACCACCGGAGAGCGAGGTGGAGGTAGCCGTGCCGGTCCATAAGATAGGTCCTGCAAAGCGCGAAGGGTTAGTGCTCGTCGCGTCTATGGAGTTCGTCTGAATTTGGAGCACTTGGAGACCCTGCGCGACAATCGTTGAGGTTCCTGTGCCAGTAATGGTGAGTGTGCCTGCGGTAGTAATGTTAGTGCCAATTGTGGTTGCAGCCTCTACAAGCGTGATAACAAGAAAAACACTTACGATGACAGCACAAATGACCGCGACAGGACCAGTCATTTTTTGTAACACTAGATTCTTATTCATAGTTAGTATATTTAGCGAAAAAACTTATATAAATTTTTAATGAGAAGGTAAACGCCATAACCGCCAAGCACGTGGCGCTTTGATGGCGATAATTTAAAGATACACCCCAAAAAAACATACTTGAAGTAACACCAAAAAAAAGTGGATAAGTCTGCCTATGTGTTCCCAAGGCGATTTTTGATTTTTAGATCCGTTTTTCCTTCCCTTCTATAGACCGCAACAACACCCACACGATAATCCAAATCATTCTCGGATGGCACCAATGCGTCAAAAACAGACCGCACAGCAACGTCAGCAGACCCAAACTGAAGTCCTACCGAGACGGGAGCGCCTTTAAATGAGGGGGTGGGTTTTATATCCTCTCCCGTATAGGTTGAAATAAAGAAGCCTTGACCATCACCGAGAGGTACCTCCCAAGCCATTCGCTCGGTATCTGAAGAAGTTGCACGGGCGATATGAAGTGCCGAAGAAGTTGTATCGTGTCCTTCGATAATACATCCCGTGATACGCGGCGTTTTATACTCATCAGGTTCATACGCCTCTTCTGCGAGTGCGGTAGACAATTGACTATCAGCGGCGCGGTCCTCAAGTATCTTGAGTTTTTCTATCTGCCTTCCATTGGCAACCACAATGCCGTTTTCAAAAATCCTTACCGCTGGGTACTCCAAAAGTTCAGGATTCCCCTCTCTCAAGACCGTATCATCTGCGGCAACCATAAATACCTCAGTACCTTTCTGTACAAAATGCCGAGCTAACGAGGAAGGACTCCGACCGGTTGCACCATAGAGAGCAACAGAAAAATCGCCATCCATACCAATCACGATAAATCGGCCGGGATAACGTTTTGTTTTCAAAAAATCAGTAAGGTTGATCATCCCGTTAGAGATAGGAAGCGTTTTAAGCGATTTTTCAGATATCGTTTACCCATCCCCGTCTTAAGATACCGCTCTCTAGCCCTTGTGTCATCTTCGTCATTAGATATTTCACAGTAAATAATTTCGAACGGCCCACGCCCTTTTGTGCTCCGAACAGTTCCTTCATTATGAGACTTAAAACGCTTCCGTAGATTATTGGTGATGCCGGTATACCATTTTCCATCATTCTTACTTCTAAGTATGTAGATATACCAAGACATTGTCATCTCTAACGGGATCATGACATGCCAAGCTTCGTCAGCAGACGTTCTACCTGTGTATGCAGCTCCTCCATTGTTCCGTTATTGTGCAACACATGATTTGCACGTTCTATTGTTTTCTTGAGATTCTGCTTCATCGGATCATCAGATTCATATTCTCTTTGTTCGTCCGCAATAAATTTTTCAAAGGAAACTTTGTCTGTCTCAGAAGCTCGCGTGACCGCTCGTTCATATCTGATTTTCGGATAAGCGTCAATGGCAAGCAGCAGACCTCCGAGCGATTGCAACGTATTCACCTCGCCTTCAGTGCGTATGGACTCTATGACAGCATTCTGACCTGATTCCTGCGCGCGACGGTACAGCTCGCGTACCACATAATCAGCGCCATGACTCACGCGGAGGCTATTTGCGGTTTCTGTCATCGTGTCCCGATTGACCGGAAGATTCCTTCTGATGACTTCTTCTGTGATCAACGCGCGGGCTGAATAATGCGTAAATCCTTTTTCATGGACAAGATATTCCGCGACCGTCCCCTTTCCCGCCCCCAAGGTTCCGGTGATGCCAAAGATAATCATTTTTCTATACTATCACTACCCGCTTCTTTTTCCTCTGCGTGTTCGTGCAGCTCCGCTTGGTCCGTCTCGGCGCCATTCACACCCACAAATCCGCCCGCTTGTAATTCCCAGAGCTTACGGTAGATACTCTGTTCGTTCTTCAAAAGCTCATCATGCCGCCCATCTTCACGTATGCTCCCTTTATCCATCACAATAATCCGATCCATTTTTCTGATAGTAGAAAGCCGGTGCGCAATCACAATGACCGTTTTCCCCTGCATGAGGGTATCCAAGGCATCCTGTATGAGAGCTTCCGAGTGCGAATCGAGACTTGAAGTCGCTTCGTCAAGAACCAATATCGGTGCATTTTTTAGGATTGCGCGCGCTATTGCAATTCGCTGGCGCTCACCGCCTGAGAGCTTAATACCCCGCTCACCCACATAGGTTTCATATTTTTCAGGAAGTCCTTCTATAAACTCATCACAGTGAGCGCGGCGCGCGGCCATGAACACCTCCTGGTCTGTAGCATCCGGTTTACCATAACGAATGTTCTCGAAAAGCGTACGGTGGAACAGCACTGGATCCTGGGGCACCATGGCGATATTGAGGTGGAGACTGTCCAATGTGACGTGTCGAATGTCTTGTTCGTCAATCACTATTTTGCCCTCGGTAACGTCATGAAGCCGCAACAAAAGTTTCACCATGGTGGTTTTCCCCGCACCAGAGGGCCCCACGAGCGCTACTTTCTGCCCACCGGGGATCATGAGTGAAACCTCATTAATGACTTTCCTTGTCTTTTGAAAATTAAAGGTGACGTGCTCAAAAGAAATGTCACCTTTGGAAACGGTGATTGCGTGTGCGCTCGGCGTGTCCTGTATTTCGTGCGGCAAGGTCATAATTTCAACCATTTCTTTTGAATCAGCAAACACTTCGTGGAGAACGCGAATAATGCGTCCGAAATCCCATAATTTATCCGTGAGTCTAAAAATATATACCTGTACTAATACAAATGTACCGACGGTAATTTCTCCTTGACTCCACAACAAAACACCCCAGTAAAAAATCGCAAATTCCGCGACAAAAATCAAAAACGCTTGCGCCGCATCAAATGTCTGCCCTAAATCCCAAGTGAAGCGCGTTATCTGCGCTTGAGCATTCGTGACATCTCTGAAACGGGCTCGCTCTTCATTAAAGGCCGCGAATAATGACACGGCGTTTTGGTTGGAAATGATGTCTGCCAATGTCCCTGTCGTTTTCGAGTCGGCCGCTGAAACCTGTATGTTGTATTTGACCCTCCATAAAGAAAAAACGAAATTGCAGAGAGCAAAAATCGCGATCCATGCCGCAATAATGTAGGCAAGTACTGGCTCCGCGTACCACGTGACGACAATCGCGGCCACAACCGTGATAGCAAGCGGAATAAGATTAAAGACCAGCGTATCGATGAGGCGCTCGAGCGAACGCGCAAAACGACCGACACGCGTCACCAAACTCCCCGTAAACGTATTCGCGAAAAAACTATATGAATGGCGGATCAAGTATTCAAAGGCGGCCTGCCGTAAGCGGGCCATCGTCTTGCTCTCAAGATTAGTATTGGTGAAATCCCCCACTCGTCGCAAACACCATCTGATCGCGTTCCAAATCCCTATAGCTACAACAATGTCCAAGAGTACATTGGCGGTAGAGGTATCCGTTGTGCCGGTCAAAACATCAAAAAACTGCTTATAATAGAGCGGCACAAACACTGCTGAAATAATTTCAACAAGGACAAAAACTACGAGCAAAAGGAAAAAGAGCCATTTTTGTGGGCGTATTCCTGCCCAAATAGCTCGTAAAACATCAAAGACCCCGACTCTCGGGTATTCTATTCTCTGCATATAAACATTTTCGCATGGATACACGCCAAAGAAAAATGGGTTTTTCTTTGGTGTGCAACTCTCCTATTTTACTATTACTTGAAATGACACCGAGGCGTCGTGCTCAGGAAGTCCTGAAGGGTTGTCTTTATTAAGTACGATAGTTGCAGGCCCCGTATATCCCGAAGGAAGTGAAATGTCGACAGAAAATGGCACAAATGCCTCTGTCATCCATTCCCCGTCCGCGGTTGCGTGAGTTTGCAGTAGTGTTGCGCCAGAAGCATCCAAAATACTAATTGGAAAACTGGCCTCGAAATACCATTGCCCGCGTGCGTTTCCCGTTATTGAAAATGTTTTCGATATTTCTGCGCGCGGCTGAGGGGCATAGACCACAATATCGTTCGAAGAAGCGTTCATATACGTATAGAGTACTCTCGGTGGTACCTCGGTAGGACTTGAATAGAGATACAACACCCCTCCCACAAGTACTGCAAGAGATACAAATAGAATGAAAAGCGTTCGGTGCATGGCTATGCCGGGGTGTCTTTTTTCTCCGGCTCAGGCACCGGAGGAGGCGGAGGAGGGGTTGTTGCAGGTTCATTGTCCATAATAACAATATGTTAGGAACTAATTGTTACGTAGTATAGCACAACTTTACTTTTTTATCCTTACAAGAAACGCGTTCAAGAATCTCACAATGCGCTCTCGCGTCTTTTCATCGGCAATCAGACCATCAGCGCCTATTTTTTCTTTCACGGTACCCAGATAAAACTCCGGCTGTCCCATAATCATAGTATCGAGATACGCAAGCATTTGTTTTAAATGTTGCTGCCCAGGAGCGGTGCCGAGAGATCCGTTCGTGGCACCCATACTGGCAACGATCTTCCCTTTCCATGCATTATCATTGTCAGGGCGCGACGCCCAGGCAAGTGCGTTCGTCAAAAGAGGTGGCAGCGACCGATTATATTCCGGTGTGATAAAAATCACCCCGTCAGCATTTTTAATTATTTCTTTTAATGTAACCACGGATGGAGGCAGCCCCTCTTTTTCAATATCTGCGTTGTACAGTGGAAGTACGTCCAAATCCGGTCGGACAAAAGTAACGCCCTCGGGCGCAAGTGTTTTGAGAGTCTCAAAAAGCGAAACGTTGAAGGAGCCCTTGCGCGAAGAGCCAACCAGAGCGGCAATAGTCACCATATCGCCATTCTAACATTTATGAGGTGCGGCGTGCTTTTGCGCGATCGTTTTCAGTAAGGAATTGTTTCCGTAACCGTACACTGGAAGGAGTAATTTCAAGAAACTCATCCTCTGCCATAGTCTCAAGCCCCCGCTCAATGGTAAGTTCGTACGGTGGTGTGAGTGTGATGGCCTCATCCGAGCCTGATGCCCGCATATTGGTAAGTTGTTTGCCTTTTGTGGGGTTTACCATCATCTCTTCGCCTTTCGAGGTGTTACCGATCACCATTCCCTCATAAACTTCCGTCGTAGGGCCGATGTACAGTACTCCCCTGTCCTGCAAGTTTGAGAGTGAAAAACCAAGCGCTTTGCCTGATGCCATAGAAATCATAGAACCGACGCTTCTTTTTTTTATCTCACCCGCGTATGGTTTAAAGCCGACGAATCGCGCGGAGAGAATACCCTCACCCTTAGTGTCGATGACAAATTGATTTCGATATCCCAAAAGCCCACGCGTTGGACCTTCAAAGGTAAGCCGCACCGAATTGCCATGCATAACGAGATTTTGCATAACAAATGCCCGCTGGCCCAACCGCTCAATGATGGCTCCTTGAAACTCACTTGGCGTATCAACAATTACTTCTTCAAAGGGCTCTTTTTTAACGCCGTCTTCCTCATGAAAAATAACCTTGGGTTGAGATACTTGTAGTTCAAAACCCTCACGTCGCATGTTTTCAAGAAGAATGGCAATGTGCAACTCTCCGCGTCCGGAAACCCCGAATGATTCTGTAGAAGAAAAATCGACCTTAAGGCCCACGTTCACCTCGAGCTCCCTCTCTAGTCGTTCGCGTATCTGTCGCGTTGTCACAAATTTTCCTTCCCGGCCGCCAAATGGCGAGCTGTTGGGATAAAAACTCAATGTGATGGTCGGCTCATCAATCGCAATTGCCGGCATCGGCAGCACTGATTCATCCGTAGTAACTGTTTCGCCTATATAGATGTCGGGCAATCCCGCAACTAAGACGATATCGCCTGAAGATGCTGAAGTTGCCTCTTCGCGCTTTAGCCCCCTGAACGTAAACATTTTTGTGATCTTTCCTGAGCGCGCCTCACCGGTAGGCTGTTTCACGAACACTGCTGACCCCGACGTAAGTGTGCCTTGATAAATTCTCCCCACCGCCATGCGCCCTAAGAAGTTATCGTACGCGAGGTTGAATGCTTGGAATATAAGCGGTGCTTCACTCGACCTTGATGCGGCTGATGGTACATGCGCCAGTATCGTTTCAAACAGAGGAGTGAGGTCTTTTGAGCCATCCGTAAGTTTGAGTTTGGCAATTCCTTGTCTACCGATAGAATAGACCACCGGGAAATTTGCCTGTTCATCATTCGCGCCTAATTCCAAGAAAAGCTCTAAGACTTGCTCCTCGGTACGCGCCGGATCAGCGGCCGGCTTGTCTATCTTGTTAATGACCACGATCGGCTTTAAGCCAAGCTCTAAAGATTTTTTGAGAACAAAACGTGTCTGCGGCATCGGCCCTTCCTGGGCGTCAACCACCAATAACACCGAATCAATGGAACGAAGCACCCGCTCTACTTCGCTCCCGAAATCGGCGTGCCCGG
>Ga0155131_117_pt1 | contig 7749 bp, 8 predicted proteins | sample RifCSPhighO2_01_FD_106099 | JGI IMG/M metagenome (GOLD analysis project Ga0155131, IMG submission 106099) | Candidatus Kaiserbacteria bacterium RIFCSPHIGHO2_01_FULL_48_10 | reverse complement strand
TGCTGCGCTTCCTATCCTATACCGTCCCACAATTACGGAAAAGTGGCGGTCAATCGGATTTTGATTTCCGATTAAAATCTCAACGTCTTCGCGGCATAGTCTCCGGAGCTGTGTAACCATTTCATCCACTTCATCGATCATTCGACCAATGGGGGTCACCGCTTGAATGTATTCGAACTCCGGCTGCTCAAGAAGATGCGCCAATCCCGTATAAAACACGTCGTTTGGCTCGAACTCCACGACAACAAGATCTTTTGTCATTTCCGCGACCTCTTTCGCAACGGATTTCAAGAAAATTTCTTGGTCCGAGAACTGCTGATGCCGCTTGAACTGGTCAATCATGGCGGTAAGCTTTCGCACGGCGTGGTTTGACAGGACGCTTGGTTCAGATGAGCATTGTTCTAAATACAGCCGATACGCTTTGTCGGTCGGGACTCTTCCCGCGGATGTATATGGCTGTTCAAGAAATCCTTCGTCCTCAAGGCGCGCCATGTCATTGCGAATAGTGGCGGAACTTGCGTCAATGCGGTACTTTTGCGCCAGCTCAAGCGAGCCCACGGGAACGGCCGTTGCAATATATTCTTCGACAACCGCAAAAAGAATCTGGACAGCTCGCGGATCAAGTATTTTCATATGTTCGCGTCAAATGAAGACTTAGCACTCACAAACTTTGAGTGCTAAGCAAGTATAAAACAACACAAAAAGACTGTCAACCCCGTGTCACAACTTTGACAAAATATCGGCCGACGCGAATTTTTATTGAATTTCAATGAGTACTCATGGGTCTTCTTAAAAAGGATACTCGGGGATTGAATCGCGGCGAAGTCAAAGTTGTTACAACGGGGTCAACCCCGTCTCATCAACTTTTGATAGTTTGCAACGCGTTGAAGGTGGAAGACGTAAAAAAGAACAAAAATCTTAAACGCCCGCTATTTGACTAAGCCCTTGACGATTTTGATAACCTCATCAAGCGAGGTCTGCGCTTTCATGAGATATTCTGTCGCGCCCAACTCTTTGGCCCGTTTTCGGTCCTCTTCCGAGTCAAGGTTTGAAAAGACAATGATTGGCAAACTTTTTGTTTTTGGCCGTTCGCGAAAACGGGAAAGAACCTCAAACCCATTCAGCTTTGGCAAAAGAAGATCAAGAAGAATAATGTCAAACTTCTCCTTTTCTGCCAACTCAAGCGCCAGCTCGCCATTCAGGGTGATTGTGGGATCAAAACCGGAGGCCGCGAACTTGGCTCGCAGAGCATAAATCAAAGCGGATTCATCTTCAATGATAAGAATTTTGATCTTTTCGTTTGCCATACGCCAAAACGCAATAAAAAATATTAGCTTTTTACAGCCGTGTCGAAGTGAGTCTGAATGCGATCAATCACTTCATCCAAACGAGAGTCGGCCTTCACAAAAAAGTCAAGGATCCCAAGCTGTTCAAGTTCCTTCCGCATTTGATGTCCTGCGGAATTTGTGACAACAACAACGGGTAAATTGGTCGTGGCCTTATTACCTCTCACTATTTTCAAAAATTCATAACCGTTTATTTTTGGGAGGTAGATATCCAGCCAAACAACATCGGGATTTTCACGCAACATCAAAAGAGCTTCTTCTCCATTCGTCGCTAAAATCGGTTTCATCCCGTGCGTTTGCAGTTTCATGGAAATTGCTTTCATGAGATCGGGCGAATCTTCAACAACAAGTATTTTGATATTTTTATCCATAGGCGTAAATTATACCACAAAAATAGAAAAACGCGAAGGGAGAGCGTTCAACGAATTTCTTCTTCAATTTCAAGCAAACGATTGTATTTCGCAAGACGTTCACCGCGCGTAATAGAGCCCGCTTTAATGAATTTTGCCCCGCTGCCGACGGCAAAGTCCGCGATAAAATCGTCATTGGTTTCCCCTGAACGATGGCACATCACGGCAGTATAATGATACTGATGAGCCAGCTTGATTGTTTCAATCGTCTCTGACACCGTGCCAACCTGATTTGGTTTAATAATCACGGCATCGCCCGCTTTTTCGCGGATACCGCGAACCAACCGTTCGGCGTTTGTCGCAAAAAGATCGTCCGCGACAATATACGGTTTATTTTTCCACTTTTCATGAACCTCTTTTGTCAGCTGCCTCCATCCATCCCAATCATTCTCGTCCAAACCGTCCTCAATGGAAAGAATGGGATATTTTTCGCACCATTCTTGATAGAGCTGAATCAGCGCGTGGCTTTTCAAAAATGAATGATCAAGACGAAAAATATATTCATTTGTCTGCCGGCTATAGAGCGCTGGCGCGCCAACATCCAACGCGAGTGAAACATCTTTACCGGGACGATATCCCGAACGCTCTATGCTTTCCATAATCATATCCATAGCCTCCATGGTCGACTCGATATCCGGAGCGTACCCTCCTTCAATTCCCACATCCGTGTCATATCCCTTTTTTTTCAGCACAACGCCAAGAGACCGAAAAACATCCGACGCGACTTCAAGCATTTCGGAAAATGTTCGAGACCGCTCCGAGCCTTTCCCCTCGCTCAAGCCCACGGGAACAATCATAATCTCCTGCACGTCCAAATTTGTGTCCGCGTGCTTGCCGCCGTTAAAAATATTCAACATCGGGATGGGCAAAGCAAACCGATCAACCGGAAGGTGAAAATGGTCTTGAAAATACCAATACAGGGACTTTCCTTCCGACATGGCGGCCGCGCGCGCGGCGGCGAGCGAAGCCCCCAGCATTGCGTTGGCCCCCAATTTTGATTTATTCGGCGTTCCATCCAGCTCAATCATCGTCCGATCAATCCCCTCCTGATTCGCGACATCAAAACCGATCAGCGCCTTCGCTATTTTTGTATTCACGTTCGAAACAGCCTTTCGAACGCCCTGCCCGCCGTAACGCTTCGGGTCTCCATCGCGCAACTCAAGAGCCTCAAAACTCCCCATAGTGGCCCCGGACGGAACCGACGCTTTCGTTTTGACGCCATCTTCGGTTTCAATAGCGACTTCAATAGTCGGATCGCCGCGCGAATCTAGAATTTCACGAGCTTTGAGTGATCGAATACGTGAAGACATAATCTTGAAAATAGCTAAAACCTAATTTATAAATTGGAAATTACGCATAGAGATTTTTAATTCCGGGGAGCTCCTTTCCCTCTAAAAATTCAAGCATTGCTCCGCCGCCCGTTGAAATAAAAAATATTTTGGAATCCAGCTTGAGGTCTCTGACCGCGTCAATAGTCTCCCCTCCGCCAATCACGGCATTTTTGCCGACCATGGCAACTGCATGCGCAACAACCGTCGTTCCATTTGAAAATTCACTCTTTTCGTAAAAACCCATTGGTCCGTTCCAAATCACTTGCCCCGCTTTAAGAATTTCGCCGCTAAAATTTTTCGCGCTCGCTTCACCGATGTCCCCAATCACCTCCGTTGCTCCAACCTGTCCGATTTTTTTCGTTTGTATATTTGCCCCCTCATCCCATGAGCTAGCGGTGACCACATCAACCGGCAAAACGAGTTTTGGGTGCGTCAGAGGAATTTTTCGCACCTCCTCAAACATTCCAGCCTCTACCAGCGATGTTCCAACCGACAATCCATGCGCCGCAAAAATGGTATTCGCGAGCGCCCCACCCACAATGACTTTGTCCGCGATTTCTAAAAATTGGCGGATGAGCCCCAACTTTGTTGATATTTTTGCTCCTCCCAGCACAGCGATAAACGGATGTTTTGGTTTTTGAATAATTTCGGAAAGCACATTGACCTCTTTCTCTAAAAGCGGCCCCGCGACACTCGGAATATAATGAGTGATCCCTTCGGTTGTCGCATCATCTCGATGAGCGGTCGCAAATGCATCCATCACGAAATAGTCTCCAAACGCGGCCAGATATTTTGCGAATGCCTGGTCGTTTGCTTCTTCTTCCGGGAAAAAACGAATATTTTCAAACATCATAATGTGTCCGGCCGGCATATCCGCGAAACGCTTTGCCAAATTGGGCTCAAAAACATCGTATACAAACTCGATATGTCTCCTCAAAAGTTTTTCCAAAAGCTTCGCCACGGGATACAAACTCAAATGATGATCCGAGTTGGTGTGAGGCCTCCCAAGATGAGAGATGAGGATAATTTTAGCTCCCTTTTTCTGCAAAAACTGAATTGTCGGAATAGCGGCCTGAAGCCTCTCATCGTCCAAAATATGGATTTTCCCCTCCTCCAGCTTGATCGGAACATTGAAATCTTCTCGAACAATCACGCGCTTATTCTTCAAGTTTTTGATATCTGATAGCGTTCTAAGCCTCCTCATTGAAGTATTATACCATATTCTCAAATGTATGTATATATAAAAAGCCCTTCCCAAATCTCCGTAATGAGAAATTGGGAAGGGCATGTTTCGTCGACTAATTTGGCGCCTACTCCGTGAAGACTTTGAGTCGTCGCGAGCGCGATGGGTGGCGGAGTTTCCGAAGGGCTTTTGCTCCGATTTGATCAATCCTCACGGAAGTTACTTCAAGGTCTGGAGCGATCTCTTGAGAGGTTTCATTCCTTAATTTGCCGATTCCGAACCATCGCCGCAGAACTTCTTCTTCGCGGGGCGTTAAGGTTTTGAGGACCTCTTCAACCTTCGCTTGAAGTTCCTTGTGATCGTAGGCATCAGCCGGCGAAGGAAGGGTTGATACTGCTTCCCCTCCTTCATAATCCAACAAATCAATTTCTTGAATGGATCGAACATCTTTCAGGATCTTCTGAAACTTCACTTTCCGAATAAACGACGGAAAAAGCTCATCCGGCGTTTTCTCCGTGAGCCGGCAAAGACGATTCATTATTTTGGGATCCTTTGGGTACGTCTTCAGCTGTTCCCACAGACCGATGGAGTGGCGGGGAGCGTCAACAAGATCTGCCAATGCCTGCTGGCTCAACTTTCGGTTCCTTCGGAACTCGGCCAACAAATGGTGGCGCACCTCCGTCGTGATCTCCACCTGAAACTGATCCGCTGACGCCGAACTCTTTTGAACCTCCTTGTTTTTACTCACTGTCGTCCCTTCCTTTCTGGCCTCTTGGCCGATGAAATGACGATTGTGAATGAACGATGAAATACTGATCACTATAGCAAGTGTAGCCGGTTATGTCAATGCTCTTAGTGATCCTGCTCACTGCTTTTTCAATGGTCTTTTTTGATTCCCAAACACAAAAAGAAGGAAAAAAAGTCCAAAATGCGGCAGGTGGCCGAAAAGGTCTCCGGGGCCAAACAGAAGTATCGTGGCGGTAAATGGGCCGGCAAGAATAACCGCAAGCAACCGCGTTAATACGCCGGACAGCAATAAAATGGACAAAACAATTTCTACTGCACCGGCGCATAAAATAAACGCATCGTTGGTAAATTCCGGAAACCCCAAAAGCGGCATGAAGTTGAGAAAGGGGAATTTTTCAAGAAGCGCCACATCAAGCTCCGGTTGCAAAATTTTATGCGAACCGAGATACAAAAAGTTCAAACCCGCGACGATTCGAAGGACATTGACCGAAGAAATTGGAACAACGAAAACATTTTTCAGCCAGAGCCACTGCGGCGCCCAAACGTGTTCATCAAGAGACCATCGGCCTCGTCCATTGATAAACAGGTATCCGGCGACTCCAAAAAGAAGGAGGTTGTCAAGAACGTCCTGCCAGGAAAAAAGAAAAAATGACAGAAGTAACAGTGCGCCAAAAAGAACCGACGAAACCCGAACAAAAAAACCAAGAAGAAAACTCACGCCAATCAGTCCCTGAAGCAAGAGGAGGGGCAAACGGAGTGTCGGCATGACATCGTGAAGTGAAAAATTCGGCGCGAAGAGGTGTCCCTGAACACTGGCCGCCGCCAGCATGACGCCTGTCAAAATCCCAAGAACCGTTCCGGTCCATGGCTCAAGCGGACGAAGGTATCGAATGACTAAGGTTTCCCACCGGACAGAGAGCGGGGTTCGTTTGAGAACAAATTCAAGAACAAAAGCCACAACAATGGCGGACAGCGACAAGAGAGCGACCGCAATCGTCATGGAGTTCCACGAGCTCAAAAGTTCCGGACGCGCGATCCCCACCGTATTATTGACAAACCATTTTTCGTGCGCGAAAGCGAAAGCGGGTCCAAGAATATTAAAAAGGATATTAAAAAAAACAATCGCGAATAAAAGACGCAGAATACTAATCTTTCTAAAATGCGGGGACATAAAGATATTATTTCTCAATACTAATCTGTTGAGCGCGGACATTAAGCCCGAGCCAACTCTTTGTCAGCCGACTAAATTTTTCCGGATCGTCCGAAACATAGAACTGGTGTTGAGAATCTTTTGGAAGCCGGCTTTGGACCTCCGGGTGCCGGTCTAAATAGTCTTTGACAATACCGGCCGTCACTTCTGACGGATCAACCAATTTCACCCGCTTCCCCATTACATCCTGAATTTGTTTACGTAAAAGCGGGTAATGCGTGCAAGCGAGAACAAGAGTATCGATATATTGCTTTTTCAAATCCCGCAAATAATATCGAATAATCCGCAATGTTTCCGGACGCTTCATAAACCCCTCTTCAATAAGAGGGACAAACAACGGACACGCGACTTCAAAAACCTCGAGCCTGGAATATGGATATTTTGCTTTCTGACCCTCAAAGTGCTTTTGAAGGACTTCTTTATGGCGCTTACTACGAATGGTTGAGGCAGTACCGATGATGCCGATTTTTCCCGTCTTTGATGTTTCAAGAACACTGCCTGCGATGGAGTGTAGCACATCAAAAAAAGGCATCGGAAGTTTTTTTTGAAGGTCGTTGGTGGCGACCGCGGAAACAGTATGACACGCGGCGACAATCAGTTTCGCTCCTTTTGATTGCAGAAAGTCAACCGCCTCTTCTGCGTACCGTTCTATTGTTTCCGGACTCTTATTACCGTATGGCACGCGCGCGGTGTCTCCAAAATACACAACTCGATACTGCGGAAGAATCTTCCAAAGAGCTTTCACAAACGTCAATCCCCCGACCCCGGAATCAAAAATGCCGATCATACACTAAGCTATTCATGCGGTAATACTTGGCCGATAAACCACATCACCGCGATTCCAAAAAGAAGCAGTACAACCTGCGCGACAATTCGGCGCGATTTCGTTTCCTCTTGAATTTCCGGAATCAAATCCGCCGCGGCAATATACAGGAAACTGCCCGCGGCAAAAGCAAAAAGCGGCCCAAGCGACGGTAAAAACAGTTCAGCCAAAAAGAACGCAAGAATCGCCCCGATAAACGCAGCCGCGGTTGAGCATAAATTAAAAAGAATGGCGCCGCGCCGGGACATTCCTGAATGAATGAGGAGTGAAACATCGCCGATCTCTTTGGGAATTTCGTGAAAAAAAACAGATATCGCGGTTGAAATTCCAAGCGCCGGAGACACCAAAAACGTGGTTGCCATCGCAAATCCATCAAGAAAGTTATGAAAAAAGTCTCCGATCATGACAAGATAACGATACGGAGGAGGTGCCGTATCATCGTGATGGCGCCCCTCATGGTGATGGTGCCAATGGAATACGCGTTCAATAATGAAAAAAACGAGAAATCCTGCGAGCGTGTATAAAAACACTTGTGATAATTCCCCGCCGGACTCTTCCGTGGCGTGAAGCGATTCGGGGAGCAAATCAAAAAATACGATCGCGAGAAGCACTCCCGCGGCAAAACTCGCAAAAAAAATGGAAGCTTTCCGAAGCCATTCTTCTCTGCGCAAAAACACGACAACGCCGATGAGCGAAACG
>Ga0155131_103_pt3 | contig 7849 bp, 8 predicted proteins | sample RifCSPhighO2_01_FD_106099 | JGI IMG/M metagenome (GOLD analysis project Ga0155131, IMG submission 106099) | Candidatus Kaiserbacteria bacterium RIFCSPHIGHO2_01_FULL_48_10 | reverse complement strand
GGACGCTTGCTTTGAAAAACGCTTTCGGCGTTTTTACTGTCACATACACCGGATCTTGCGTTATCAGGCGATACCGGACATGATCTTTGGTCTCACCAATCACCATATCCGGCTCTTTGGACGCAAACACAGAAACAAGTTTTGAACAAATGTCTGCCCCGCAACGGACAGTTAATTTCCCTCCGGGAACAAAATTGTTCTGAAGAAGCCACAACAAAAGAAAAGCGGGAACGCTCCATAAAACCACTTTCACGATTTGTATGATTCTCACGGACATTGTCATAGCGTTAATTCACAGTGACGCGATACAGCGCCGCGTCCTCGCTTACAGGCGTTTCCTTTCCTAACTCTAAACCGAATTTTTCCAGCATCAGTGCCTCTTCATCCGTGCCCGAAAAATCCAAAAGATACATGTAAACCGGAACTTCCCGCAATATTTTTTTTAGCTTGTCGGCCTCTGCTTTCGTATCAATGGCCAGTGCAATCACAGAAAATTCCGGAAAGAATACCTTATCCGCTTTGCCGGAAAGAATGACTGCGTTCGGTTCAATAAATCTCTTGGCCATCTCCGCAACTGCTTTGTATTCTACGGTATTTTTGCGTATTGTGGCAAGTCCGACAAGCGGCTCTGAAATAACCGAAGAAAACGAAAAATTAAAAACGAGAAAGAAAAAAACGAGTAGCACCGCACTGCCCGCGAACAGATTCGCCCCTAGTCTTTCGCGAACCTTTGTAAAGAGAACTATAATAAGCCAAGCTGCGAAAGGCAGACCAAAGATATAAAGGGGAAGCCAATACCGGAGATACGACTGTTCCATGGTAACCGCAAACGGTTTAAGCGGATTATCATAAATAGCCCAAGATCCGTAATACAAAATCAGATAAGTACTTAAAAATAAATAACAAACAAAATAAACCACAATCACTCTTTTTTCTGACGATCGTAAAACAGAAGAGTAAAAGGAAGCAAAAAAGTTAAACAATATTTTTTTAAAAAATACAATGCAGCCAAACAATGTTAATAGCGCGAACGGCCACACAATTCCCACGCCGTACTTCCAAAGGTTGCCGGCAATATTGTCCCAATGAATGCCGAATGGAAAGGTTGCCTTCGAAAGCAGTTGCCCAAAAGTACTCAATATATTATTCGTATTTTTCGCGCTCTCCGTGGCAACCTCGGCATTCTCCGCGCCGCCAACCGTATACGAAAACGTCAGCGGACTTCCGTAAAGCTGATTGTTTTGGGTGAGGATGGGAATCATTGGGAGCATCATCGCAACAATGGCCATCCAAATACTAAGCCGCCAGTCAATTCGTCGCCAGAATATTATACCAAGCATTATGAGAAGCGCTCCAACCCAAACAACTTCGGACGTGCGCACCGCAATCGCTCCTCCAATAAATAATCCCGCAAAAAAATAGCTGGTAGCTCGTATCCGGTAGCTCGTAGTTTTGTTGAGAAGAATCTTGGCAACAAAATAAAATCCAAAAATAAGAAGATCAACAAACAGCGCGTTGTGCATCATTCCCCTCGCCGAATAATACCAAAACGCGGGGTGAAGAGCCATTAGTATGGAAGAAAAAAGAGCGACATCTCTCTCAAAAAATAAACGAACAAAATAATAAAAAACAAACACCGCGAAAACAGATATAAGCGGCGTAAGAAATAAAATAACCCAACTGCCAAATACGTTCCCAAGAGCCCCATACAAAAGCGGCATACCCAAAAAGCTTCCGGGTACCAGCGCGTCGTTTTGAACGCCGACACTGCGGGGTGCCACAATGGGCGCGACAGATTCCAACGGCTCCGGAACTTTCAGAGACCCCGTTTCCGCAAAATGCTTGGTAAAATAAAAATTTGCCGTTTCGTCCGGAGAAATAAATTTTTCCGAAGCGTTAAACGCCAAAAACGAATACGCAAGAAACAAGATGAAAAACGAACAAACGATGAAAACCCCCTTAATATTCATAGTTTTTACAGTATATCATGCCCATAGCTGGATAAGGATTTTATACAATTGGATTATGTTGTTTTTATCTGTACTCATTCGTACAGAATACTGCAACTAAAATAAGCAGTCAGCTAGAGTTTGTGCTTACATTAGTATATCATACCTATATCTATTTAGTACGAGATCTCCGAAAGTCGCTTTCAGAAATCTCGCTATAGGATTAATATTCTTCCAATCAACCACTCTCTCGTCTGTCGGAGTATTTACGCCATGGCTTAAATCTTACGGCAACGAATGTCCTTTTAATTCATGAATGCAATTGAAAAAACTTTTTCAGATCACCTGCCTCTCCGATATCCTCAACAACCATCAGCCTCATCTCTTTTTCAGACAACCCAAAGAAGGCCTTCAGCAGCTCAATCTCGGGCCGGCAGTCAAACGGATGGGCCCAAACGCTTTTCTGCAGAGGACGAAATCCCAGTTCTTTGAGTTTTCCGCGAAAAGCTTCGCGGTAAATCTTTTTGAGCTGCGCAATGTCAAAAATAACCAACCGCCATTTTTTATCCCACCTTTTCGGTTTTTTAATTTCCAAACTGTCAACCTGCATCCAGCCCACCTTCCTCTTGCCCCCCTCGGTCAACGAGATATATATTTGATGATTCCTTTTCTCAATCACGATACAGCCCTGTTTTCGCAGAGCATAAAACGTATCATGAATTTTTTTCTTGGGATATTTTTTGAATTTCTTGCTCGCTTGTAGCAAATTTCGCACAAAATACGGCGAGCCGGCGGCAACATACATCGCGCCGGTTACCGCCAACAGGGTCAAAATATCTTTAACGATCGCGGACTTTGGCGCCTTGAAGTAATATCGATACTTTCTTATGCTCATATTTTCTCTTTCGTACTCTTATACTACGTACACTTAATTCATTTCTAATCCAAAACATTTAAACATTTATTCAAATAAATCCGAAAACATACCTGTCGGAGTAATTATGCCATGGCTTAACTGTTACGTCAATGAATAGATACCATCTTACCCTTTAGTATGTATTTATTTTGCGCTTATTTCAAATATCTGCCAGTTAAAGTAAATACTTGTCGGAGTAATTATGCCATGGCTTAAATCTTACGGCATGGTGGGTACGACATGCATGATGGTGTGAAAACAAATAAAGCTTGGTGAGGGTAAGGATGTGTAAAAAAATAGGGCTCGGAAATGTGCGCTAAAATCGCGCACACCCCGAGCCCGTCATGTCCCCACTCCAATGCATTGGTGTGAGGGATGAATCAAATGAACAAAAAGCGCCTAGTCTAAGCTTGAAAGGCGGTTACATCCTCCGCCTCTGCCGGCCTGGCCACGTATTCGGGCCCGTACAACTTTCTGACGACCTGATCGGCCGCCAAAAGGTCTACCGCCTCAATCAACCCTTCCGGCGGTTTTCCGGCATATTTGCTGTTGATCTCCGGTCGTCTGACTGGTTTGAACTTGGGCATTATGTCTCCTTATTATGGTTTATTGAAGGGAATACCGCCCGTCTTTGATTCCCCATTCGAGCCAGAGCCCGTTAGGAGTAAAAGCTGATCCGCTAGACAGCGCGACCCAGAAGGCGTTTTTGTAGGCGGCGTTGTATATCTTATCCTCAAAGAGCAAAATATCGCTCTTACCGTCGCCGTTGAAATCGCCGACAAGAGGTTGGTAATATCCCCCCTTCACTCCCCATGCCGCCCATGCGAAACTTGATGGAACAAACCGTGTCCCATCGGACAGGGCAACAAAGAAACCATTCCGAAGCGAGGTGTCGTACGGCTTATCCTCAAAGAGCAAAATATCGCTCTTACCGTCGCCGTTGAAATCGCCGACAAGAGGTTGGTAATATCCCCCCTTCACTCCCCATGCCGCCCATGCGAAACTTGATGGAACAAACCGTGTCCCATCGGACAGGGCAACAAAGAAACCATTCCGAAGCGAGGTGTCGTACGGCTTATCCTCAAAGAGCAAAATATCGCTCTTACCGTCGCCGTTGAAATCGCCTTTCAACCGCTGATACCGTCCGTCTTTGATGCCCCACTCGAACCAGGGGTTGTTTGAAGTAAACGATGATCCGTTCGAAGGGGCAACCCAGAAAGCGTTTTGTTGGTTGACGTCGTAAGGCTTGTCTTCAAACAAATCGATATCCGTTTTACCATCGCCGTTGTAGTCCGGATGCATTCTCATCTGGCGAGCATTCAACTGGGCCGGATTCGTACCAAATTGAAACTCCTGCAGATTCGTCAAACCGTCTCCGTCCGAATCCAGCGTCGCGTCGGAGGCGTTATTCATGTTCAGGCCATACACAGCCTCAAACGCGTTGCTCATCCCGTCGCCGTCGAGGTCGCCGGAAATGAGCTTGTTCCCCTCGTTGGAAAAACCGCTCTCGTTTGCGGAAAGATCTCGCGCTGTCACAGCCCAAAAATACGTTTGGCCGCCGAGAGTTCCTCCGTCATCAAGACCGGAGAAAGCGACGCAAATTTCGTTTATGGGCGTTGATCCCGTACGGGGGGAAACAAGAATCGGCGAACCAAGCGTATATCCGCCCGACGCCGTTCCTCTGTACACCGGGTAGTCGCTGACTTCTTCCGGAGAGTGAACATTATCCGGATCATCCCAGCACAGCGTCGCGTCTCCCGCGGGTACCGCAAATGCGTTTGAAGCAAGAAGGAGTGAAAAAACAACTCCCATGGCTATTGTTAGGCTCCGTCTCATTGTACTTCCTCCTTTAGAGTCATTGTAGCGTCTTTGCCGTAAGGGTTATAAAAAACCACCACCCCGTCGGCCGATGACCGTTGTCGTTGCGGGATCAGCTCTCCCGCAAACCGAATTCGATACTCCGTATTGGGACGAAGATTTCCTACGGCGTGCGTAACGCTTCGTCCGCAGGATACGGCGAGAAAAACCTCACCGTCGCCCCTGTAATTCGATTTCACACAGTCGAAGAGTGGTGCGTTTTCCTGTCGTGGAATTCCGCCCCTTGCCACTTGGACAGAAGCGCATCCTTCTGTAAAATACAGCAATACCAAACCCCCTATCAACCAAATCGCTTTCATTGCCTCCTCCTTTTATGGATTTGCTTCTTGGAAATATCCTCGAAGACGATATGCCTTTTGACCAACGGTTGACTTCTGCAGCCCCAACCGATCCGCAATGTCGTTTTTACGCAATCCGTCAAGAATCCCCTCGACAACGTCGACGTATCCTTTGACGTACTTCTCAACGTTATTTGCGACAACGCCGCACGCTGCTTTCTGAAGATTTTTCCTCGCGACGCGTTCCGTGTCCATAAGAATCTCCGCGCGCTGAAAATTAGAATCAAACCAACGGCTACTCATTTGGCTCCTTCGAAAAAGAGCCTCATCTACTCCGTCCACGCGCGAATCATCGTCCAAAGTCGGCATCTGTTCAAGGTGATCGCGATATGCCGACCGCATATGGTAATGCGATTGAACATATCCTCCCATTGCCCACCGCGCTGTCTTGTACACATACGTCGATAATGAGCAGCGGTCGGCGTACAAACCGTACGCCGGCAGTGCTTGCCAAATAGCGAAACGGGCTTCTTGGAGCAGCTCCTCCTTTTGGTCAGCAAACTCCCGATAAAACTTGTGGAAGCAGTCTTGAACGATGCGTTCGGCCATCTCCTGAATCTCTTCGTATTCCATTTTTATCCCTCCATGGCGAAATAGTGAAGTAACTCGGAACCGCTGTTAGCCCTTTTCTTTACTTTAACTTAGACGCTTTTGTTTTCAAAGAACCCCTCCTTAAAATAGATTTTAAGGATAATGTACTATACTGCAAAATAGCCCCCTTGTCAAGACCATCATATTGTTGTACCATATACAAGAAGATTAATCGGATATTTGGCCAACATGAGTGAGGCGTCTTACCACATCACCATCAAGCCCCAGAAGGGATGGATGGGCATAAACTTCAAAGAAATTTGGCTCTACCGAGAGCTTTTTTATATTTTTGTCTGGCGAGACATTAAAGTCCGCTACAAACAAACCGCCATTGGGATTCTTTGGGCCATCCTTCAGCCGTTTCTCATGATGATGATTTTCAGCTTCGTCTTTGGCCGTCTTGCAAAAATCCCTTCAAATGATATCCCCTATCCCGTGTTTGTTTTCGCGGGGCTTCTCTTTTGGAATTATTTTTCTTCCGCCATCACAAACGCCAGTAATGTGCTGGTTGAGCAAGAAAGCATGGTCAAAAAAATATATTTTCCAAGACTCATTCTGCCGATTTCATCATCTCTCACGCCGCTTGTTGATTTTTGTATCGCATTTGTCATTCTTCTGGGCTTAACGGCTTACTACCATTATGTGCCCAACATATTCGGGATTCTTATGATCCCGCTTCTTTTACTTCTGGCTTTTGTGTCTGCGGCGGGTATTGGATTTTTTCTGTCAGCGATCAATGTTAAATATCGCGATATCCGCCACGCGCTTCCCTTTTTTATTCAAATCCTTCTTTTTGTCACGCCGGTTATTTATCCCGCAAGCATTATTGATGCAAAATACCAATGGATACTGGCGCTCAACCCCATGACGGGAATTATTGAGGCTGTGCGTTCGCTCTTGTTTCAAAACACTCCCATCGACATACCTCTTTTTCTTATTTCCATGACGTCGGGTATTGTCCTGTTTCTTTTTGGTATTTTTTATTTCCGAAAAACCGAACGATTTTTTGCCGATATTGTGTAAGACTTATCTATGAAGCCCATTATTGAAGTCAAAAATCTTTCAAAGGAATACACGCTGTTCCACAAACTGCCGTACTATACTTTACGCGACACGCTGGTGGGGGCTGTAAAAAAACCGTTTAATGCTGTGCGCGGAAAAAAAACTTCACATCGTGAAAAATTCCTCGCGCTCAAAGATGTCAATTTTTCAATCCAGCGCGGTGAGCGCGTGGGAATCATCGGCCGCAATGGCGCGGGAAAATCAACCCTTCTCAAGATCCTCTCCCAAATCACGCCGCCAACGACCGGGGAAATTCATTTGCGAGGCCGCGTGGCAAGTTTGCTTGAAGTTGGGACGGGTTTTCACCCCGAGCTTTCGGGGCGTGAAAATATTTACCTCAACGGCGCCATCCTTGGAATGAAGCAGAAAGAGATAGCAAAAAAATTCGACGAAATTGTCGCCTTTGCGGAGATTGAAAAATTTCTTGATACTCCCGTGAAGCGGTATTCCAGCGGCATGTACGTTCGACTTGCCTTTGCTGTCGCGGCACATTTGGAGCCGGAAATCCTCATCGTTGATGAAGTGCTCGCCGTCGGCGACGCGCAATTTCAGAAAAAATGTTTGGGGAAAATGGAAGACGTGGCTCGCGGGGGACGAACTGTACTTTTTGTAAGCCATAATATGGCTGCGGTTAGCCAGCTATGTACGCGGGCTATTTTATTAGAGGGCGGAGTTATTCGACAATCCGGCCAACCCGAGCAGGTTATATCATCATATCTTTCTCAACAATCAAAAACCGATACTGCTTCTATCGAACTTAGCGATCTCAAAATTCGCAAAAACTCACTTCCAAACAGCAAATTAAAGTGGAAAAAAATATCCTTAGTGAATTCTAAAGATGAGCTGACGGCAACAATCGGATTTCAAGAGTCTTTCAAAATTATTTTGGAAGCAGAAGTAAGGGCTGCCCTACGCGACACGCGCATGGGTTTTGCTATACAGTCTTCGCTTGGATTTCCTGTTTTTAATTCACTGCAAATCGACAACAACCTCCCGCAGTCTTTTGCCGCCGGAGTAATAGTTTTTACTATTCAAATAAATCCTAATTTTCTAGCTCCGGGGTTATATGAAATAAGCCTTGGGGCCAATGGTCCGGGGGTTATTGACTGGATTCC
>Ga0155131_116_pt1 | contig 7961 bp, 10 predicted proteins | sample RifCSPhighO2_01_FD_106099 | JGI IMG/M metagenome (GOLD analysis project Ga0155131, IMG submission 106099) | Candidatus Kaiserbacteria bacterium RIFCSPHIGHO2_01_FULL_48_10 | reverse complement strand
GAAAAACGACCATGCCCGAATCGAACAGAAGAACTATGCGAATGTGCGGCATGTCGTGGGCTACACGCGGTTTGACGATGACCGGCAGGTCAGTATTCTGAACCAGCTCTATGATGTACTTGAGGACTATATCAATTTCTTCCTTCCGTCGATGAAGTGTCTGCGCAAAGAACGAATCGGGTCGCAGTACCGGAGACAATACGATGAAGCGAAGACCGCCTACACTCGAGTACTCGAACGGGAGGATATATCGGATGAGATCAAAAGGAAATTAGAGGACAAATATGGTACGCTGAATCCGAAGACACTCAAAGATGAACGTGACCGATTGGTGAGAACACTGCTCGCCTTTCGGCCGAAACTACGGTAACACTTATTTATTATCTAATGCGTTTTTATCCCACAACTTTGCCATGGCTTTGAAGTGGGATAAGATAGGGTGTAGAATTTATAGAATGGCTTGAAGTAATAAGGTTCTAAATAAAGATGAAACTACAGAGAAATTCAAGGCCTTATAAGATAATGAAGTATGTCCTGGTCGGCGGCGGGATTTTGATGTTGTCCTTTATTGCTCCCGGAGCTAGCGCGAAGATTATTAAGGGAATAATAGATGATTATTCCAGGAAAAAAAAGTTTCAAAGAGAAAAGTTTGTGAGAGATTTGAAGCGACTTAAAGAAAGACAGCTAATTAATTATCAGGAACTAGCAGATGGTCGTATTAGGATTACATTGACCAAAAGGGGCAAGAAGGAGTCGCTCGTATATAATCTTGACACTATAACTCTTAATACTCAGAGATGGGATGGGAAGTGGCGATTGGTTATTTTTGATATACCCCATCCCAAAAAACGAGCACGCGAGGCGCTACGTGCGAAGCTTAAGATGTTGGGCTTCTATCCAATCCAAAAAAGCGTTTTTTTGACACCATATGAGTGCGAAAAAGAAATTGATTTTATATGTTCTGTCTTTGAAATCAGAGAGCACGTTCTGATCCTTTATATAAGCAAATTCGAAGGCGAGGAGAAATTCAAAAATCATTTCAACTTATCCTAGGTTATTTGATGTTTATCCCAATAAAATGCCATGGCTTGAGAGTGGGATAAATAAGGGTTTTATTAAATTAAAGAGTTCTAGGTTCTAGGAATGGGAACTAGGAACGAGAATAGAGATCCGTATGGGGCGAGAAAGTGGTGATAATAAAGCGGCGCCGATCGTTCCCGATCGGCGCCGTGATGTGGCGCATAGCGCGCTTTGACATTAGTCCCCACATTTCCACGTTCGCGCGATGAGGTGGGGCCCCTTGAGTACTCTAGGCTTGTGATGCGGCGCTTCGATGACGCCTTCGCCGAGCCAGCAGCGTGTGTACGAGAAATACACGTTTTCCACGCAACGACCGGTCAAGCAGTGTCGAGAATCGAGCACCGATTCCTTTTTCGCCCTCCGTGGTGTCATGGATTTGCCATCGACGATGAGAAAGGCTTTCAGCAGTTCGTCCCAAGAGTACGGCATGGGGAAAAGCCACATGTCTCCCTGCCGCTCTGCCCGACGTGGAGTATGGAGTTCCTCGAGGTTTGTTATGACGCTGGGCCTGAGCGCCTCGTAAAAAGCTTTCTCACCCCGTTTTTTCCAAACCTTGAATGTGCGCCACGGCATCCGCGTGACGAACGGGTACTGCTCATCCATGCCTGCGAACCATGCATTCCTTGTTTTCTTCCCGAGGTCGCGTACGAAGAGGAATTGTTGCCCGTTTTGCAACGGGAAGAATTCGGATCTGCCCATCGGACTGGGAAGCAAGATACTTCTGCCGCTCACGCTCACGCGGGGCCGCATATGTCTCCCTTCGGTAAACATGATTGGTGTGCCACCAGCGTCTTGCGGCAACTTTCCTCGTTTTTTCAATACCATGAGTTTCATTCGTCATCCTTTATGTTTGAGCACTTGGCCTCGCTAGACTGCTCGGCGGACGCCGAGCAAGAAAGTCTAGATTTTAATTTTCAAAGGGCAAGCACTTTTTCCCAGTTTAATCAACAACCCCGCGGCAAGCCGACGGGGTATGACCCGTGGCTTCGCTGCAAGTTTTATCTGGAAACCGAGGGTTTCCAAACCTTCCTACAAGGTCATCGCGGCAAGCCGCGAGGAAATACCCTACGGGTATTATATCATTTTTGGAGTAACGTCGATTTTGACTTTCTCGACGCTTCTATTGTTTAATAGAGCCAGCGGAAATTCAAAACAATCAATTGGCGAACATGCCTAGAAAGGAATGGTGAATTTTGAAAACAGAAAAAACAGCATATATCTGCGGGCCGCTCACCGAGCTGCCGCCAAAGAACCGAAGGAAAGCCAAAAGATTTTACGAATCTCTTGCCGGTGCGTTTTGGGACGTAACAGGTACGAGTGCATTTGTTCCTCACCAACATTTCGATCCGGTGAAGCATTCGCGATTTACCCCTGTCGAAGTTGATGCGGTGGAACGGAAGCGGGTGTGCGAATGTACGTCGCTTCTCGTTGTTGCGGCTATCGCTCCGTCGTGGGGCGGCGGGATTGAGGTCGAGATGGCTCGCGAAAGCAATGTTCCGGTTGTCATCTTGTGCCGCCAGAAGAAGTTGGGCGACGGGAGAGTGTCTCGGCTCCTCCGCGGCAATCCCGCAGTCATTCAGATCCTTTCGTCTGGATCCGATAGAGCAATCGTTGATGAGTTTCGGGATTGGCTCCGAAAAAATTGGCATGATCCTTACGCCGATTGTTGATCGTTGAATTTCGCCCGTCTCCAAAAAGGAGGCGGGCGATTTTTTTAATTTTGCTCCGCATCCACTTACACTATAAGCTAATATTAGCTTATAGTGTAAGTGGAGTTAGATATCCCCCTTGGTTTCTGGTATCCTTAATCCATGAATAAAAATATATTTTGGGGTGTCGGTGTTCTTGTACTTCTGGTCGGCGGATATTTTTTATGGCAGAATCAGAGTACTGAACCCATGCAGAATGAAACTCCAAGCCAGAATACAGTTGGAATGCCGTCTTCGACTTCGCCCACTGTCGCCGTGGGAAAACAGATTGCCGTGCTCAAAACCAGTTTTGGCACAATTCGTTTCGAGCTGTACGGTGCTGATGCGCCCAAAACTGTTCTGAATTTCGTTTCGCTTGCTGGAAAGAAGTTTTACGATGGGCTCACATTCCATCGGGTTATCAAAGGATTCATGATCCAGGGCGGGGATCCGTATTGCGTTGACTATAGATTGGACATTAAATCGGAGGGGCGGGGCGGTGGTCCATGTGGTGCCGGCGGGCCGGGATATAAATTTGAAGATGAACTCAATCCAAATACGGAATCGTATAAAGCGGGGTACAAAAAAGGAGTTGTCGCGATGGCTAATGCGGGACCAAACACGAACGGCAGTCAGTTTTTTATTATGCTCGCGGACTACCCTCTGCCGAATAACTACACGATTTTCGGGAAAGTGATTTCTGGGCAAGATGTGGTAGACAAAATCGGTTTGACGAAAACTGATAGTGGCGACAGACCCGTTTCGCCGGTTATAATACAGAGCGTTAGTGTTGAGGAACTTTTGGCGCAATAATATTTTTCTGCATGGCAACGATAAAAAAGAAAATTTGGCTGGAATATTTTGATGCAGTTGCATCGGGAAAGAAAAAATTTGAATTGCGGCTCAATGATTTTGACGTGAACGAGGGCGACCTCTTGATTTTGGAAGAGTGGGATCCGAAAACAAAAGAGTATACGGGAAGGAAAACCGAGAAAAAAGTAACGTATGTCGGGAAGTTTAAAATGGATCAGCTTTTTTGGCCGGAGAGCGAGATTAAGGAAAAAGGTATTCAAATTATTTCATTAAAATAAGTTTTTGGTTAAAGCAAATGAGCGAACCTATTTTTACAGTGAAGCCGGGGCAGAAAGATTTCACTAATGAAAAGCGTGCACCGATTGTAAACTGCGTGGTGCAGTGTGGTGGAAGGATCCTTGTCGCGCGCCGAAGTTCGCGTATGAATTTCTACCCGGGGTTCTGGAGTGGTGTTTCTGGGTTTTTGGATGATGGGAAGGATCCGCAGGAAAAAGCGAAAGAGGAACTCCAGGAGGAGCTTGGTATCGGCGAGCGCAATATTATCCAAATTGAAGAAGGGATTCCGTTTGAGCAAGAAGATTTGAAATATGGGAAGGTGTGGGTTGTGCATCCGGTGCTTGTAAAAGTAAGCGCGGATACCGTTGTACCTAACTGGGAGATTGAAGACTATAAATGGGTTGATGCGGAGGAGGTAGAGACGTTTGAACTTGCCCCGGGATTCGAGAGGGTGGTAGCTGCTGTTTTGAAGGATTGATTTCGAAACTTAATATGGACATCTACGGCGAGAGGCCAAAAGTCGGAGTTGCGAGAATTAAAGATAGGTTGCGGAACACGGAAACTTCAAAAATCGTGTTATACTCCAGAAATTGTGAGGGTACGGGAACGGGAAAAAAATATTGCGGCGAATAAAGCGCTTTTTAATAGCGTTCGTTCTTTGAGTCTGCCGTTCGGCGAGTATGCATTTTTTGGATCGTCGCCGATGGGGGTTCGAGGGCTCAAAACATGCAAAGATGCCGACGTTATTGTATCCAGTCGTGTATTTGAGGAATTCCGGGTGAAGCCCGGATGGATAGTTTCGCAAAAAGAGGGTGGGCAGGAATGCCTGTCGCACGGCTTGATTGAAATATGGAAAGAGTGGTGTCCGGGCGTGTGGGACACGGACCGGCTAATTCGCGAAGCAGAAATCATCGAAGGTTTGCCATTTGTCCGGCTCGAAGAAGTCCTTGAATGGAAAAAAATTCGCCAGCATGAAAAAGATATTTCAGATATCGCCGCGATTGAAAAGTTTTTGGGAACATGGAAACTCTATCTCAATTCGCCAGATGCGTGGGAGGCGATGCTCCAGGGATGCAGAGACGCGCGCCGCACGATAGATTTCGAATCGTATATTTTCATCCCAGACGCGGTCGGCGCAAGGTTTCTAGATATTTTCAAAAAAAAGGCGAAGGAGGGGGTGCGCGTTCGGATGCTTCTCGATATGGTTGGGAGCTACGGGTTCTACAACTCGGCGGCAGCAAAGGATATTGAGATGGCTGGGGTGGGGGTGAGGTTTTTTAATCCAGTACAGCCCTGGAGAATAAGGATATTCTTTTCGTTTTTCCACCGCGATCATCGGAAAATCCTCATCGTAGATTCGCGTGTCGGGTATACCGGAGGCGTTAATATTGCGGCTTGGATGAGCGCGTGGAGAGATACGTACGTTCGCGTTGATGGTTCTTCTCTCTGGGAAATGGCGTATAGTTTCGAGCGAATGTGGGCCGCGGCGCGCATGAAGAGAATCCTGCGAAGGATGAGGAGGCCGAGCGTGTCGCATTCGGATCTCTCGTTCGTCTCGAGCGGTCCGCATCTCCGCCAGCGGCTTATTTATCGGGGCATATTGAAGGCCATCCGTCGAGCGAAACGCTATGCGTATTTGACGACGCCCTATTTTGTGCCCAGTGTGCGGTTTTTCAGCGCGCTTCAAGCCGCCGCGCGGAGAAAAGTTGATGTGCGAATTCTCATTCCGGAGCAATCCGACGTGCGAGTCGTGGATATCGCGTCGGGAGCATATGTTACACTTGCCTTGAAATCCGGCGTGAAAATTTATCACTATAAAGATCGTGTGCTTCACGTGAAGTCCGTTATCATCGACGACGAATGGGGAACTGTCGGGAGTGCGAACCTCGATAATGTAAGTTTGTTGTCGAATTATGAAGGCAATCTTATGACGAGTAGAAAAAATCTTATCGAAGCCCTCAAGACAAGTTTTCTTTTCGATCTTACTGCTTCAAACGAGGTGCGATATGATACATGGATACGGCGGCCGTTTATTCAGAAATTTGTGGAAGCAATACTCTGGCCATTTCATAGAATTTTGTAATTTTTATGGAGCATACAAAAAAAATTATGACATTGTGTATTATACATCAGCATCCACGCGTGCTTTTGGGAATGAAAAAGAAGGGGTTTGGTGCGGGACGTTGGAATGGATTTGGCGGGAAGGTTCAGTCTGGCGAGACGATTGAAGAGGCGGCCACGCGCGAGGTAAAAGAAGAATCTGGCTTGGATGTTCGCGAGATCGAGAAATATGGAATCATTGAATTCGAATTTGAGGGAAATCCAGAAATTCTCGAGGTTCATATTTTTCGTGCCATAGATTTTGAAGGCAGTCCAGCCGAATCCGAGGAAATGCGCCCGCAATGGTTTGCAATCGATGAAATTCCTTTCTCGCATATGTGGCCCGACGATATATACTGGTTTCCACTCTTTCTCAAAGGGAAAAAGTTTCGCGGCAAATTTTTATTTGACGACGATCATAAAATTTTAGAGCGTGAGTTGGGGGAGGTGAAATCCCTGGATTGAGTACAAAAACTTGCGGTCGGTTCTTTTCCTTGATACACTTTTTCGGTGACGATAGATGAATTCAAGAATGTCGACCTTCGGGTGGCGAAGATTGTTTCTGCAGAACGTATCGAAGGTTCGGAAAAACTGCTGAAACTTTCCGTTTTAGCAGGAGATACCGACGAAGTTGGGGGAGTAGTGCCGCGGCAGGTTGTTGCCGGTATTGGGAAAATGTATGATCCGGAATCGCTTGTCGGGCGATCAGTTGTGATCGTGGCGAATCTTGAGCCAAGGAAATTAATGGGCGTGGAAAGTCGAGGAATGATTCTAGCCGCACACGATCAAGACGGGAATCCGGTGGTCATAGGCGTCGAGCTGGACGTTCCGCCAGGATCAAAAATTTCATAAAAATATGTCAACAATAAAAATTCTTATCTTTGTGGTAATCGCGGTTGTGGTTATACTGGGTGGTATGCAGCTCAATAATAAGCTTGATGACGATGCTTCGGAGGAGGTTGCGGTACAGGGGGATGTGATGCAAGAAGCAGACTTAAAGGCTCTTGCGGCAATTCAAATACAGGATCTTGTCGTTGGAACCGGAGTGGAAGCAAAAAAGGGAGACAAGGTGAGCGTGAATTACCTCGGGCAGTTTTTGGACGGTAATAAATTCGACAGCTCATACGATCGAAATCAGCCTTTTGAATTTATCCTTGGCGCCGGTCAGGTGATACGCGGTTGGGATCTTGGGCTTACTGGCATGAAGGTTGGCGGAAAACGAACACTTGTTGTTCCTCCGGACTTGGCATACGGTGTGAACGGATATGGTCCAATTCCGCCGAGTTCGACATTGAAGTTTACTGTTGAGTTACTTGGGGTAAACGGCAGTACGTCTACAAGGAAATAGTCCGGAGTTCTTGCAATCATTAGCCCCCCCCCCGATTCCCTTGACACGGGTTTTGCTTTGTGCTATAAATACAGAGCAACGATCAAGGCACTTTGACAATTCGACAGGCTCATTGCAAGCAAGCGAATACTGTCTAGGTCAGCCACATTTTCGCGCGCGCACCCCACAGCGTGCTTTCTAAAATGTGGCTGGTCTCGGAGCCCATCTCAATACTCCATATTCTACAAGCATGACGATCTTATCGGCTACAAGCAGTTCATCCCTCCTCGAAGTAGAGTCTACATCTTCGTCGGGAATTCACGGCTTTCGCTCGAAAATCTCGACATGTTGTTACGAAAGAGAGTATTGAGATGGGCTCCCCTTGCTCATTCTTTGCGTGGTGATGTTTACCGCGTGACGCTGACCTAACTGAAATCAATACACAATGAAACTAGCACTAGCAGTAATAGTTCTCCAAAACAGTCCAGAAGTTCTCGAGGAAATCGGGCTTTGCATTAATGCAATCAGCCCCGATGCGTTCAAACGAACGTTCTTCGTAACCAGTCAGGAAGAAGCCCTTGCGTGCATGGCTGGTGCGACCAGAACAGTGGTCATTTCCGGCAATGTCATCTCTTCGATGTGTCTCGGCGATGGCATCAAGTTCGCGGCAGACGTGA
>Ga0155131_115_pt1 | contig 8112 bp, 6 predicted proteins | sample RifCSPhighO2_01_FD_106099 | JGI IMG/M metagenome (GOLD analysis project Ga0155131, IMG submission 106099) | Candidatus Kaiserbacteria bacterium RIFCSPHIGHO2_01_FULL_48_10 | reverse complement strand
TAAATTAATAACTTTGGCGCGACGCCGCATTTCGTACGTCACGTCGCTTTGCGGCACCCCAAAGACATCGGAGGCAACCGCGGCGTGCACGTCAGAGCCTTCTTTGAAAATTGCCGTCAATTTTTCATCCCCTGAAAGAAATGCGGCAAGGCGGAGCTCTATCTGCGAGTAGTCAAATGTAACCAACGAACGGCCTTCCGGAGCTATGAAGGCTCGACGAATCTTCCTTCCCCACTCACTTTTGATAGGAATGTTCTGCAGGTTCGGATCAGTGGAAGACAAGCGCCCTGTCGTCGTCCCCGCCTGGTTAAAGGTTGTGTGGAGCCGATTATCAGGTTTTAAGAGGGTTGGTATGGCATCTATGTACGTAGAAAGAAGTTTCTGGAACTCACGATGCGTCAAAATCTGATCAATAATCGGGTGCTCGCCTTTGAGCTTGGTGAGTTCTGACTCACGAGTTGAAATTTGTCCGGTTGAAGTCTTTTTTTGACGTGTCCCGGCCGCTAAACCTAGTTTTTCAAATAACACTGTCCCGAGTTGACGCGGTGAGTTGATATTGAATGTTTGCCCTGCCATTCGGTAAATATCTTCTGCAAGCTGATCGAGCTCTGTGTGATACTCCTTCGAAAGTTTCTTAAGATACTCGGCATCAATCAAGACCCCATGTTCATTCATCGAGCGGATGACGGGCATCAAAGGCTTTTCAATGTCCTCATAGACGCGAGTGAGGTCTTGTTTTTTTATTTCGGCCAAGAGTTTTGCATGGGCCTCAGCAAGAGTTTCTGATTTAGTGTTGTTGAGGACGTCATCAATGGTTGGATTTGTGAGATCGGAATTGGTGAGCCAGAGCATGACCGCACACTCTGAAAACAACGGATCGTTTTCAGAGTGTGCTGAGTGCTGAGTTTCCTTTTCTGGACTCTGGGCTTGAGACCCGGAGCCCCCGCGTTCAAGCAACGCTTGAACGCGGGGCACCAGTGACCGAAATCCGAGTTCAGTACACAGTTCGATCACCTTTTTCACATCAAGAGCTTCGGCAAACGATTGCTTTGGTTCTGTGAAATCAATCGGTGCATCGCGTCTAATTGTTGCCAACACTTTCGAAAACTCGGCTTCATCTGCATGTTCGGTGACCAACGTCTGGATGCGTTCTTTCATACCCTTCTCAACAAGCGCGTTCTTGTTTTTCTTGAGTGCGGTATACACACCGTCCATAGAGCCAAATGTTTTGATAAGTTCGGTAGCGGTTTTCTCCCCGATGCCGGGGATACCAATAATGTTGTCCGACGGATCTCCCGCAAAGCCTTTGTAATCCGGAATGCGTTCAGGTCCGAAACCGAAACGCTCCATGACTGCTGTTTCATCATAGAGAATGGTGTCTTGGATGCCGCGCCGCAAGGTAAACACGCGTACGCGTGCATCATCGACCAACTGCAGTGTGTCCATGTCGCCTGAGGCGATAATGACATCAAAATTCTTCTTCACGTGCTCGGCGATAGTGCCTATCACATCATCCGCTTCAAATCCGGGGGCTTCATAAATGGGAATGTTAAATGCGGCCAACATATCGCGCGAGCGCTTAATTTGAAGCGCGAGCGCGTCGTCCATCTTCGGTCGCTTCGCTTTGTATTCTTTATAGACAGTGTGACGGTGTGTCGGACCCGGTAGATCGTATGCAGCAACCACGTGGTCAGGCGAGAGATCCTTCACGATCTTCATGAGCATCGCTCCAAGACCATAGACGGCATTTACCGGTTCACCAGACGGCGAGGAAAGTTCGGGCAGCGCGTGGTAGGCGCGATGGATAATCGCGTGTGTATCAAGAAGCACCAGTGTTTCTCTTTTTTTCGTCATCCCGTTAGAAGTAGGACGCGAACGCCAAATCCGCATCAAACTTAGTAAGGCTTATAAAATTCTTTGACTCTCCCATAGTGTTAATTCCCGCAGTGCGTCCGCGACTTCTAACGGGACTCATACCGAGTTAATCTCTCTCATGTCTTCACTCTGAAATCCCTCGGGGCTGAGTCCTCGGGACGAATGTCTGAACTCTAGACTCGTATCTACCACAGGCTTCCCCGGTAAATGTTCCGGCCATTCCGCAAAAATGAGATTCTGTGGGTCAGCTCGGTATGCTCCAAAGCCAAAAGTGTCTGTATCGTCCGCATGTAAACGGTAGGCATCAACATGAATGAGACGAAAAAATGGAGGACGGGCTATCGGATAGGTGCGCACTAAGACAAAGGTGGGGCTGGTCACCTGTTGTGGAACGCCTAAAATTCTTGCGATTTCTTGCACAAATGTGGTTTTCCCAGCCCCTAGCTCCCCTTTTAAACCCACCAAATACGCCTCTTTTTGTGGAACAGTGGGTAGTCTCCCCACAAAAGCGGCAACAAACTCAGGGAGTGCGGTACGCGAGACTTCCATGCCTCAATGCTATCATTTCACACATGGATCCCGTTAGAAATCGCGGGCACCAAATTAATTATTGTATGGCAGTCACTTTTATTAGTACTAATCGAAAAGGCGCGAATAGAATGGGTATTCTGTCCGTGTCCTATTTCTAACGGGATGGAACTCTCTGATTCGAAGGACGACCCACGTATTGTCGAATTGAAGCGCAAAGAAGAAGAAGAACTGCAAGAAGCTCTTTCCGGCAAATACGGCCTTAAATACACAAATCTCACCCATCTCTCAATCAATGCTGATGCCTTGCGCATCATTCCAGAAGAAACGGCACGAAAAGCAGAAGCTGCAGGGTTCGATTTGGTCGGCAAAAAATTGTCACTTGCCGTACGCTCCCCCGCCCATCCGGAGTTGCCTGCACTTTTGGAAGATTTAGAAAAACGCGGGTACACCGTGGAAGAATTCATGGTGTCGCATGCGTCGTTAGATGCCGCATGGGCACGCTACAAAGAACTTTCGTTCGCAACCGAATCCAAGGAGGGAGTGTTGGATGTATCGTCCGATGCACTCAAAAAGGCAATTGCGGAAATCCATACGGTTGCAGACATACAAAAAGCCGTATCGGAGGTAGACAGTATGAAACGTGCGTACCGTATCTCGCGTATTCTTGAAGTCATTCTCGCGGGTGCATTTTCGGTCAACGCATCAGATATTCACCTGGAGCCGGAACAAGACAAGGCGCGCATGCGATACCGCATGGATGGTGTGCTGCATGACATCGCACATTTTGATCCTGAAACACATGCGCTTCTTCTCTCGCGATTAAAACTCCTCTCAGGATTAAAATTGAACGTCAAAGACAAAGCGCAAGACGGGCGGTTTGAAGTCGTGTTGGACAAAACAGCAATTCAGGTACGCTCATCCGTTATCCCTGGCGGCTATGGCGAAACAGTTGTGATGCGACTTTTGAATCCTGAATCTATTGCGGTGCCGTTTGAATTGCTCGGCATGGAACCGAGGCTCCAAGCACTGGTAGAAAAAGAAATTACAAAACCCAACGGCATGCTCATCAATACGGGACCTACCGGAAGTGGTAAGACAACCATGTTGTACGCGTGTTTGCGGAAAGTGCTTTCTCCCGAAATAAAAATTATTACTATCGAAGACCCTATTGAGTACCATGTTGACGGCATCGTACAGACACAAGTGGAACATAAAAAGTATGATTTTCTCGAGGGGCTACGCTCCGCACTGCGGCAAGATCCGGACGTCATCATGATAGGAGAAATTCGGGACGAAGAAGTTGCTAAAACCGCAATCGATGCCGCACTCACTGGCCATTTTGTGTTTTCAACACTGCACACCAACAATGCGGCAGGTACGTTTCCGAGACTGGCAGATCTTTCTGTTGATCCAAAAGTGTTCGGTTCGGCAATCAGCCTCGCCATGGGTCAGCGCTTGGTGCGAAAATTGTGTACGGAATGTAGAAAGCAAATAGAACTTTCTGCTGAAACAAAAAAACGTGTCCAGACAGTGTTGAATGGCCTTCGAGATGCAAGCATGGTGCCGGAAGACACGTCCCATATGTGGGAAGCCCTCGGGTGTGCCGTCTGTAACGGCACTGGGTTTAAGGGCCGTGTCGGCGTGTTTGAAGCGATTGTGGTTGATTCTGAGATGGACAAGTTCTTGCGCGACAATCCGTCCGAACGCGATATTCAACGTATTCAGGAAAAGCGGGATCTCCTTACCATGTACGAAGATGGCATCTTAAAAGTCCTCACGGGCGTGACGTCGCTTGCTGAGTTGGATCGTGTGGTGATTGAAGAAAAAGCTTAGACAACTTCCTCGAGCAGGATTTTTACTGCTTTGGGTGCACGTTTACGCATCAGAGGCAGCGTCGTACTTACGGACCACCCCCAAAAAAATTTGGGATCATTCGGATCATAGCCACTAAACGATCCAAGAAAATTGAGAAGATTTTGAGATGGACTGTTTTGTTTTAATATCGATGTCGAAAATTCCAAAGGAGACATCTGTGCTGCTTGCTGCATTTGAAGAGGCGTCTCCAAAATATCGCGAACTAGATCTTCTTCCATCTCCAATCTTTTCCGTAAAGATGGAGAAAACCGCTGCCCGAAAAAAACCCCTGCGGGTCCTACTCTCTGAAAAAGTGGATTCAGGGAAGATAGGTTTTCTTTGTCTGTTTGTAATTGTAGCGACACAAGCGCGTGACGCAATTCATGTCGGAAACTGTGTCCAGTAAAGAGACCTTGAAAGTTGTAAGACCCTGTAACTAATTGTTTTTCCCTACTATCCAAACCCCGTGGCGCCTTATATTTAAAATGCCCGAAAACAAGTTGCCTGGTTGCAATATCGATAAAAGAGTCGGCGTATGCGACCATCTGTTCAGAAAACTGACTGCTGGGGACTCCAAAAAAAATCTCTTATTTTTTCTTTCGTTGAGAACGCCTCACGCCGTACAATCGGAGTATATTTTTCGGTGAGTGACTCCACCGTCGAGCCAGTCCAAGGAGTGCTTCTGATTAGTTGTTCATGCATATTTCTAATGATTGTAAACAAAAAATCACACCGCTCCAAACGAGGCACACGAGGCGGATCTGCCGATGAGGAGATCACCAGAAAAGTAGTAAACTACCAACCAGAGAATCCTTACAGTGAGCCGCGGCATCGTTTGGATGGGCGCGATTTCTTATTTCACGACGCTCATCTTTATCAAAATACCCCTTGACGGGGTATAATGTATGCTAGCACATAGATAACAAAATGTCAAGTACTCCTCAAACCCCTCCGGAAAATGGCAACGAACGAATGTTGGACGCCACGTTGCGCCCCTCTGCATGGGACGAATACGTCGGGCAGGAAAATATCAAGGAAAACCTTCGTGTTTTGATAACCGCCGCCAAAGAACGCTCTCACTCCCCTGAGCATACACTCTTGTATGGCCCGCCTGGCTTGGGCAAAACCACTCTTGCACACCTGGTTGCCAAGGAACTTCAGGCGAATGTGCGTGCCACCGCAGGACCAGTTATAGAGCGCGTGGGAGATTTGGCGGCTATTCTTACGAATTTGGAGCCAGGAGATGTACTGTTCATAGACGAAATACATCGCCTTAACAAATCTGTGGAAGAACTTCTCTACCCGGCCATGGAAGCCGGCAAACTCGACATTATTATCGGTAAAGGTCCCTCAGCACGCACCATAGAGCTGGCGCTCCCCGCCTTTACGCTCATCGGTGCCACGACACGTATCGGCCTCATCTCAGCCCCCTTGCGTTCTCGATTCTCGGGCGGAGTATTCCAGTTAGATTTCTATTCACAAAAAGAAATAGAACAAATACTCAAACGATCCGCGAAACTTTTGAACATAGAAATAGACAAAGAAGCGATGGAAGAAATAGCAAAGCGTTCCCGCAAAACCCCGCGCACCGCCAATTATCTTCTGAAGCGCTCGCGCGATGTGGCGCAACTCGACCGCGTACCACTGTCAAAGGTAGTAGCGGAAAAAGCACTCGCGATGATAGGCATTGATGAAGCGGGCCTCACCCCATCTGATCGACGGATACTGGAAGCATTGATCACGAGGTTTAACGGTGGACCGGTGGGTGTAAAGACACTTGCGGCAGCAGCTTCCGAAGAAGAAGAGACCATTGAAGATGTATATGAGCCGTATCTCTTGCAAGAAGGATTTATCGAGCGCACACCGCGCGGGCGCGTCGCGACGAACCGAGCTCGCGAGCACCTCGGTAAGCACGGCGCGCAAAAACGACTGATTTAAATATTCTGTAGTTATGCGGCCTCTGTGCGTGTAAGAACCCTCCCCGTCCCGGCACATGCGACGCACAACTGTTCTTCAAAGACATGCCTGAGCCCCCACGGACGTGGGATGTACTGTCTACCTCTACCGCGACACATGCCGCATCGTACGCGTGCTCGAAATTCCGCAAGCATATTATCCGCATACGTTCGAAGTTCAAGACTCAATGGCTCTGCACAAAGACACCGATGCTCGGTGCAAAGCACACATCGTCGTTCCCCATCCGGGTTCCGACTTTCCAACGAATTTCTTTCCATACCACACTGTTATAACTTTGAATCCAAAATGGCGTAACTTTTTGTGAAAGATTATTGATTTTTAACAAAATATGTTACATTTTAAACATGCTCAGTATCCCAAAGGCGGTGCAAGACACTATAGAGAAAGACGGGTTCCTCCATTTTGGGCTTTCCAATGGGGTTTTAAATTTATCTAAAACCGCTCGTTTCATCAGGCCTCTCGTGGCCTCTCGGACAAAAAAGGAAGTGAGTATATCGGCAATTACGATGGCATTATCGCGTTTAAGGCTTGGAAAACGACAAGTAAACACCAAATTAAAAACCGTAAAACTGCAGTCGATTAACGCAGTAAAGGACCTCTCGGAACTCACCTACGATAAAACAGCAGCGAACATGCGCGCGCTTGAAAAAGTGGAGCGGGATATGCGGGGGAAGGGCGCTTTCATGGTGGCAACATTCGGTACCACAGAACTCACCATTATTGTGGAGGAAGAATCCACTGTGGTGGTGCAAAAATTATTTTCCGTTCCGGCAAAAAAATCCATAGCGGGGCTCGTGGCACTCGGCGTCCAATTTGATGAAAAGTACGTCCCTCAAATAGGAATGTTCTATACACTCATCCAACAACTGACCTTCCAGAACATCAACATCGTGGAGCTTACTTCAACGTACACTGAATTGGTCTTTTATCTTCATAAAAAAGATCTGAAATTGGCATTTGATACGCTGTATGATCAGTTCATGTGATAGAAAATTAAGGAGCCAAGCAACTATAATTTTATTCATTCAGCACATAATCTTATGTACCTTCTCAAACCAACGATAAAAACGATTGTGCGATTCAGCAAGCATGCTGTTTTTGAGAGTTTGGTAGATTATGTGCTGGGTCTAAGATTTTCTAAACTCATTATATTCGTTAACAAAATCTAAGATGTCCGGCCATAGTAAATGGAAACAAATAAAAGAACGGAAGGGCGCGGCTGATAAAAAGCGTAGCCGTGAATTTTCTAAATTATCTCGTTTGATTACGGTAGAGTCCCGCATCGCAAAAGGGAGTGTGGCAAGTCCCAATCTCCGCGCGGTTATAGAACGTGCGCGCGCAATCGACATGCCGAAAGAAAACATTGAGCGCGCTGTCGCCCGTGGCATCGGAGTTGGTGCGGAAGCACTGGAGCAAGTTACCTATGAAACGTATGGCCCCTCGGGGGTTGCTATTCTGATAGATGCCTTTACCGATTCCAGGAATCGCACCAATCAAGAATTGAAATTTCTTCTTTCTGAAATGGGATACGCCATGGCGTCCCCCGGTTCCGCTTCATGGGCATTTGCTCGCTCCACTGAGGGAGAGTGGCACGCAACCACCACCGTACCGGTCTCTGAAGAAGATGCGGAAAAACTTGCCGTGCTCATAGAAAAATTGGAAACGCACCAGGACGTCGAACATGTCGCCACGAACGCCGAGTAAGGTTCTCGCCATTGACCCGGGCTATGACCGGGTTGGTATTGCAGTCATGAGTGGAAACACCCTTCTCTTCTCAGAATGTTTTAGCCCTCCAAAAGGCACACTCTCAATGCGTCTGGGAAAGATCTTCGAAAAGACGCAGGAGCTCATTGCAATACATGAGCCAAACACACT
>Ga0155131_113_pt2 | contig 8330 bp, 9 predicted proteins | sample RifCSPhighO2_01_FD_106099 | JGI IMG/M metagenome (GOLD analysis project Ga0155131, IMG submission 106099) | Candidatus Kaiserbacteria bacterium RIFCSPHIGHO2_01_FULL_48_10 | reverse complement strand
TGGCCCCTTCTAGCCCACCCCTTCTTTCCAAACCTCTATCTGCAGCAACACCAAGCAGGCCACCAGCAACTAAAAGGCCGCCAACGCGTGATGCTTTGCGAGCTCCTCTTTTAATTTTTTCAAATCTTTCTCCCATAATGTTTAATTAAACTTTGTAACCACATTAATAATACAATGGAGAATGATATCATAAAGTGTGGATTATGTCAATCCCTGCCCGCATAGGCAGGTTTAGAGCTGTTTTAAGTGGTATTCTCTCACCATGAATCCGAAATTCCTGAAGCCGTATAGCCCCCAGGAAACCGAACCCATGATCTACAAACGCTGGGAAGAATCTGGCTATTTCAATCCTGACAACCTCCCTGCCCTGAACGGAGTAGTAGGGCCGGAAATTGAAAGCTTTTCAATTGTTCTCCCACCGCCTAACGTAACCGGAACTTTACACATGGGGCACGCGGCGATGCTCGCAGTTGAAGACACATTAGTGAGGTTTGAGCGCATGCGGGGAAAACGCACGGTGTGGATCCCCGGCACTGACTCTGCCGCAATCGCTACTCAGTCAAAAGTGGAAGCCGAGATCTATAAGAAGGAGAAGAAAACGCGACACGACATCGGGCGCGAGGAACTTCTCAAACGTATCGATGCATTTACCGAGGAAAGCAAAAACACAATCATAAGTCAGCTTCGGGTCATGGGCTCGTCTTTAGATTGGTCCCGCTATGCCTACACCATGGACGAAAAGCATACCCGCGCGGTCATGGAAGCGTTTGTCCGAATGTACGATGCGGGTCTTATTTACCGCGGTGACAGAATAGTGAACTGGGACCCGAAATCGCAAACGACGGTTTCTGACGATGAAATTGAATACGTGGAGCAAAAAGATCCGTTCTATCACTTTGTGTACGGACCGTTTGTCATTGGCACGGTCCGCCCGGAAACCAAATTCGGCGATAAGTATGTGGTGATGCACCCGGACGATGCGCGATACAAAAAATATGAACACGGACAAAAAATAGAGCTCGAGTGGATCAATGGCCCGCTGACCGCAACGGTTATCAAAGACAACGCAGTCGACATGGAGTTTGGCTCAGGCATCATGACCATTACCCCTGCACACTCGGCCGTAGACTTTGACATCGCACAACGCCACGGCTTGGACATTGAACCCGTCATTGACGAGCGCGGCATACTTCTACCGATTGCAGGAGAGTTTGCGGGGCAACATATCAAAAAAGCGCGGCCACTGATTGTTGAGAAACTGAAGCAAAAAGGACTCATTGAGAAAGTGGATGAAAATTATGTACACAATGTCGCCACGAATTACCGCGGTGGCGGCATCATAGAACCGCAGATTAAAAAACAGTGGTTTATTGGGGTTGATAAAAAAGTGGTGTTCCCCGACGGCAACACGGCAACATTAAAGGAACGCATGCGAGACGCGGTATCTTCAGGTGGAGTAAAAATCTTCCCCGAACGATTTGAAAAAATATATTTTCACTGGATAGATAACCTACGCGATTGGTGTATTTCACGACAAATTTGGTTCGGTCACCGTATTCCAGTGTGGTATCGAGGTACTGAAGTATACGTGGGAGTACAGAACCCCCGAGGAGAAGGATGGGAACAAGATCCGGACACATTGGATACATGGTTTTCTTCCGGCTTGTGGACCTTCTCAACGTTGGGGTGGCCGGATGAGACAGAAGATTTAAAACGTTTCCATCCCACGTCAGTTTTGGAAACCGGCTATGACATTTTGTTTTTCTGGGTCGCGCGCATGATTCTGATGAGTGGATTTCTCTTAGGCACCGTGCCGTTCAAACATGTGTACTTGCATGGCCTCGTGCGCGACGAGAAAGGTCGCAAAATGTCAAAATCATTGGGTAACGTCATTGATCCCCTCCAGATGACCGAAAAATATGGAGCCGATGCGGCAAGGCTTTCGCTCATTATTGGTGCTGCCCCAGGAAACGATATTAAACTTTCTGAGGACCGCATACGCGGGTACAAGAATTTCGCCAACAAAATATGGAACATTGCGCGTTTTGTTCTTGAGAACCAACCAAAAGAGGCCCCACGAGAAGTTGAGTGGACCGAAGAAGACACCAGAGACATCGCGCAGTTGAACACTGCCGTTGCCGAGATTACCAAACACCTCGAAGAATACCGGCTCGACTTGGCGGCAGACCGCGTGTACCACTACGTGTGGCATACGTTTGCAGATGAAGTAATAGAAAAAAGCAAAACCGCTCTGAAGGGCAACGATGCGATTGCGCAAGCAAGAACCGCCGCAAAACTGTATCTTTTGCTTACGACATCACTCAAACTCCTTCATCCGTTTATGCCGTTTGTCACCGAAGAAATTTGGTCCCACCTGCCAAATAAAGAAACAGACTTACTGATGATCACACATTGGCCAAAAATCGCTTCATAAACGCGCTACAATAGCCCTGTGGAAACACTCGGTGCCCATTTGGGGAACTACTTTTTCGCCGGGCTTGCGGGTTTCATACCAGCTTGTATCTGGCTTCTGTTTTGGCTTCGTGAAGATAAAAAAAGACCGGAGCCGCGCTTTTTGATTCTTCTTGCTTTTGCCGCAGGAATGGGAGCGGTTATCATTGTTCTCCCCTTTCAAGGATATGCGGCAAATGTATTGCCGATGGGCTTTTTGCTTATTCTTGTGTGGTCGGCAATCGAAGAAATAGTAAAGTTCGGCATGGCATGGATTGCGGTTTTGTATCGCTCCGCCGTCGATGAGCCGATTGATGTCCCGGTGTATTTAATTACGGTTGCATTGGGATTTTCAGCCTTGGAAAACGCATTCTTTCTTTTTAACCCGCTCTCTGCCGGAAGGTTCGCGGAAGTCGTACTGACCGGTGATCTGCGTTTTATCGGCGCAACATTAATTCACGTGCTTGCATCCGCCGTCATAGGTGGTGCGTTTGCATTTTCTTTCTATCGGGAACAAATACACAAAGTGTGGTATGGCCTCTGTGGAATTATCCTCGCCATTTTCTTGCATGCCTTGTTTAACTTCCTTATAATGACTACAGGTGCGAGTTGGATTTTGACCGTTTTCTTGGGCGTCTGGGTAGGCATCATCATGCTCCTTCTCACGCTTGAGCGCATCAAAGAAATACATCGGCCGTTTTGGTGGGAAAAAATGTTTATGCGCTCGTTATGAGCAACGCGAGTTAGGAGCGCTTACACCCAGCACCATTTTCAGTGAACATGTGTTTAAAAAAACTGAACCAGTGGAATTCCAAAATGATGTATTATACTAAAAGGATGTTCAATGAAAATGGTGCTGGGTGTAAGATTCTCTAAAATACACTCCGCTCATAACAAAATCTAACATGGCAAAAAAACCATCATTCTTCGACAGATTGACCGGCGCTAATTTTGAAAACAACTTCGACTCCTTTGAGGAAGAACCACAGGATAAGAAAACGCTTCATCCCGCTCACACCGAAGAGGTGGGGGCCGCGCAATTGACAGTGGATGTGTACCAAACGCCGGAGGATATTTACATACGCGCGCTCGTGGCTGGGGTACGACCGGAAGATTTAGACATCTCTATAACGCGAGATATGGTAACGGTGCAAGGAAAACGTGTAGAACAAAAGGAAGTGGAAGAAGACGGCTATGTCTATCGTGAATTGTATTGGGGTGCATTTGCGCGTACCGTCGTGTTACCCGCTGAAGTCGATGTAGACTCCGCAGAAGCATCTGAAAAGCACGGGCTTTTGACGATACGCCTCCCGAAAGTAAACAAAGACCGCCAGACACGACTAAAAGTCCGCGGTAATTAAGAAACCACAAGAAGACCGCCAAGGTCTTCTTTTTTTATTTCTTTGTAGAGAGGATTTCTGACAAGTGCGGGTGCGCCGTTTTTCTCGACAACATAGTAGGCAAAGCCACGCATCTGTTTCACCGGTTCGTAATCGGCGTGCCCCGGCATCGATACGGGATCTTTTTCTTCAAAATTTACCGGACTGTCGTCAGCACTCACGAGATAGGTTTCCCCGGTATTAACGACCAAATGTCCATAACCCGACGGCATAAATACCGCGCTTCCCTTCTGTACAGGAATGGCTTTAAATTCTTCGAGCACGTCAGATACTTCATTTCCACTTGCATCAACCGCACGTTTTTGCAGAAGAGCAACGCCTTCGCCGAGAATAATTTCGTAATGTTCCGCAAGAGTGCCGACATGATAATGACCGTAGGTTTTTATATATTCCCCTCCAACGGTCCCCGGCTCCCATACCGTAATGTTTTTCTGCTCCAGCCCACCGCGAATCATGTAGTAATGAATTGCCGGACCCGCGACATCAGGGTTCATCAAAACTTCCCGCATCTTTTCATGAGGGCGGGCAGCGTAATGTTTGGAGACGTGTGAGAAATCCATACAATGCTTTACTTGGTAATCGACGCGTACGTTACTAAAATAACACTATATGCCTGTACTCATCATGGGTGCTGGGACCCGGGCTCGCCCACGAGTCACTAAACATTTTGCATCAGAAATTCGCAAAATGCTAAGTGCTCTCGGGCCCGCCTCGCCTGCCTTCGGCATGGCTCCGGCTTTCGAGCGCGGGCGCACGCACAGCAGTGTGCGTGCTGTCCCATCGGCATACTTCGTATAGGTGCTGGGACCCGGGCTCGAACCGGGGACCCCCGCTTCTTCAGAGCGATGCTCTACCAACTGAGCTATCCCAGCAAATGAGAGAGAAAATGAAAACTTGTTTTCATTTTTCCCGAACGCCGCTGGGGCAAGGTTTCCTTATCCCAGCGAGCGAGAGAGCGCCGCGAACGTGTACATTCATGGCGTCCGAGCGAAGCTGGGGCAAGGTTTCCTTATCCCCAGCAACATCAAAAAATATATCACTGCCCTGCTCCTCCTCCAAACTGTTTCAAAAGATCTTCGAGACCGGAAAGATTCGCGTTCACCGTACTCCCTTGGCTCTGGAGACCCTGATACGTCTCAAGTGCGCCTCCCAAATACGGCTGGAGAAAGAGCCACGTGATGTACGGAAGAATAAGTAAGATGAAGACCCACCATACGACTTTCACAATACTGCCGATAAACGCAGTTCTCCGCATTGCACGAAGCATGCGGTTGTTATCTTGTACCATCTGGTACATCTCCTGAAGTTTTTGCTCTTCCATCCAGTTAGAGGCAGATTGCGGTCATCGACCGCTCACCAGCATAATGTGCGTCCAGTAATGCTCGACCATTTAGCATATCCATTAGATTATATCGTGCGCGACCGCGGCTTCTAACGGGATCCATGCGAGCAAGTATAACATCATGTTAAACTGCGCTCGCGCCAGTCGACGCGCGACTATTTCCCTTCTCATTCGCCCTCATAGCTCAATGGATAGAGCAGCTCCGTCCTAAGGAGACGATGTCAGTTCGATTCTGGCTGAGGGCACCTACTCGGCAATCCCCAACAGTTCTGAAATCTTTTTCTTATCGAAGCCAATCACGATATCGTTGTCTATCATAATGACCGGAACACCCATCTGGCTCGTTAAGTTAAACATCTCTTGCCTCCTTTGGAGATCTTTTGAAACATCATAATTGGTATATTCAATGTTGTGTTGCCCGAAGAATTCTTTCGTCATCTGGCAGAAATGACAGGTAGGAGTTGAGTAAATAGAAACTTTTTGCGTTTGAGCCATAGGTATTTTATTTCGTAAGTCTGAAGAGTATAGCATATCTTTTAAAAAGAAACTGCCCCTGTTACAGTACATTAATCGCGGGATTAGTTTAGTGGTTAAACGAGTGCTTCCCAAGCATTAGTCGGGGGTTCGATTCCCCCATCCCGCACCCAGAAACAAGTATGACCATGGAAAATAGAGGAAACAATGTAATTCATGTCATTCCGCCTACTTCTATTTTGTTTATGAACATGCGACTGAGAAGTTTTTTTTCAAAAGAAACACGTCTTTATAATGCAACAACAAAGTTGCATTTTGAAGCAAATATTTCATACGTGGGAGACATAACTAGAATTTCTAGAAGAGACCTTGCCAAAAAGCTTGGTCCTTACTATAGGAAATATTTGAAAGAAATCGAAAATGAGCTAGCTCAGGTAGGAATTTTCCTAGAAGCGCGAGCCCCATGGTGGGAACGTCCGTGTGATTATTACGACTGATACCATCTCAAAAATTAAAGTCCGAACAAACTGAAAAAATTTTCCCAGATACTTTCGCGCGACTCGCCGCCTGCGTCAACTGGGGTTTTCTTATTGTCCACGAGGATAATCACCTCTTCCCCGGGCTTGGCTACCGAAAATCGCTCCCGGAGCTCCTCTTCAATGCCACGATCGGTCTCAAGGGCGGATAGTTTTTGTTTGAGCGACTCATTTCGGGCTTCTAAACTCGCTAGAGCTTCCGCCTGTAATTCGTATTCATAGACTGCCTCGCGCTGTTTTTGGTAAACATGCCAGGTACCGTTCGCAATCATAATTAAAAACACAAAACCAAGCACAAGAGCAGTCCAAACCGCAAATCGGGCAAAGAGCTTTTTCCACAGGCGAACCGACATACGTAAAGTGTAACGCACAACGTACGGCTTGAAATAGCACCCTGAGGCGTTGCGCATTATGCATAGCGCGCTACAATAGCGCGATGCTTTTCGATAAAAAAAATAAAGGGATCATCAAGGCGGTGTGGACCGTGCTGACAGTTCTCATCATCATCAGTATGGTGCTCTTGTACATGCCGATTTTCTAGAGCGTTACAAGTTTCTTCTCCACACTCCAGACTCTACACTCAGAACTCAGAACTAATCCGGTTTAACCATCTTGAGAAAAATATCGGGAGGTATATTCACCCGAGCATGTTCCCCGCGACGCTCTTTCCCTTTTTTCTGCTTTTCGAGAAGTTTTTTCTTGCGGGTTATGTCTCCGCCATACAGATACCCGGTCACGTCTTTCCGCATAGCCGAAAGAGTGCGCGACGCAATGATGCGTCCTTTTGCTTTTGCTTGAATCTTAAGAACAAACAGCTGACGCGGCAGAATCTCCGCAAGGCGGTCAACAGTGCGCCGAGATTCTTCTTCGACGCGACGTGAAGAAATGATGCGCGAGAATGCAGGCATCAGCTCCTCAGCAATGAGGATGTCTAACCGACACACATCAGCCGGGCGCCAGTCGGCAAATTCGTACGACAGCGAAGCAAATCCTGAAGACTCGCTTTTTAAACGGTCGAAAAATCCCCGCATCAGTTCGCGGAGAGGCATCTCAGCTGAAATGGCAATGCGGCCACCGGCCGGTGTGCCCTGCGCGGATACATCGCCAAAAAGTCTCGTATCACCGATCACGGCTTCATGTTCATACAAAAGCTGATGGAGCGGCGAAAGATATTCCGGCGGCATGATAATGGACACCGTCACCCATTGCTCACGAATGAGTTTTGAAGTCCCTTCTTCCGGGAACTGGATCGGCGAGACCACATTCATCACGACACCCTTTTCGTCAGTGATCTCATAGGTGATGGAGGGAGCGGTAAGAATGGGGTTGCATCCAAACTCACGCTTCAGCCGCTCGGTAACAATTTCCATGTGAAGCATGCCTAAAAATCCACACCGGAATCCTTTTCCGAGTATCGCTGAGCCATCCTCTTCAAAGGAAAGCGCCGCATCCGAAAGGTGAAGGCGGCCAAGCGCTTGTTTAAGAGCTGGGAAATCATTCTGGTTTTCAGGATACAAAGAAGCCCACACGACAGGCCGTGGCGTTTGATATCCAGGAAACGCAGACAAACTCGATCCTCCGGCAAGAATGGTATCGCCCACGAGCGCCACTCCAGGTTCTTTGATGCCGGTCACGATATAGCCAATCTCCCCTGCCACAAGCATCTGGGTTTGTTTCATTTCTGGAGCAAAACACCCGACCTCAGAAGCGATCATACGTTTATGTGCTCCCGAAAATAAAAGTTGATCCTTAGCGGTGATGGACCCATCCGCCACACGAACATACGCGATGATGCCTCGATGCTCAGAATATGAAAAATCAAACACTAAGGCCCGCCCTCCCATAGCATCCGTACCGGGCGCAGGAGGCGGAACGCGCGCAATGATGCCCGCGAGAAGCTCCGAAACCCCTTCACCTGTTTTACCAGAGACCAGAAAGACCTCATTGTCAGAAACTCCAAGTACACCGGCTACTTCGGCGCGCACTTCAGGGATACGCGCGGCAGGGGCATCTATCTTTGAGACCACAGGAATAATTACGCATCCTGCCGCGCGTGCCATACCAAGTGTCGTTAATGTTTGCGCCTGTATTCCCTGAGTCGCGTCCACCAAAAGCACCACACCTTCA
>Ga0155131_154_pt1 | contig 8470 bp, 10 predicted proteins | sample RifCSPhighO2_01_FD_106099 | JGI IMG/M metagenome (GOLD analysis project Ga0155131, IMG submission 106099) | Candidatus Kaiserbacteria bacterium RIFCSPHIGHO2_01_FULL_48_10 | reverse complement strand
TTTCTGATTCATATCGGATCACGACTTGTCTTCAATGATAGTGTACCCGCTTTCGGATTTTTTAGGGTGAAGACCGAAAAAGGCCGCGAGACCGACACTGATGATCGCCACGAGACCGACTATCCAGGGCCATACACTGTTTGTGGTCGTTTCGTGCGGTATACCCATAACAGAAGCGGCGAGAACGGTTTCTCCGCCCTCGCCGTTCCCTTCAATTGCATCCGTCTTTCCTACTGTCTCGACAGAAGGAAGGTTACGAGAAGACATGGCATTCAAAGTAGCTCCTGATGTCGCTTTCGGAAGGGCGGTAGACACACTGCCTGTCCCGGCACTAAGTGGAGAAGGCATAGAATTGCGTGACACGATGAGTGTCGGCTGTGCGGCCCCCGCGAGCATGCCGTTCGGATATGAGAGTGTTACCGAAGAAGGCGTGGTAGGCGAAAGGCCGGTTGCCGCATTTGAAACAGCAATCGACTCATGTCCGAGAACAATAGTATTTCTCGGGAATACAAAGGTGACACCTTGTGCGGTTAATTGCCAGAGCCCGAGATCAAGTTCACGGGAGGAACGATTTATTATTTCGATATATGCGGGCGTCACTGCCCCTATGGCCACATCAGCAGGGACGGCAGTTACCACAATCCTGTCACTTGCCGCATACTTCCCGGACGAGGCATCGACTACCACCACATATTTCCCGGGATATGAAAAGACATAGAGTACCGACTGACCTTCTTTGTGGTCTCCATTTCCGAAGCTCCACACATAGCGCGCGCCATCAATCGGTTCCCCTTTGAGTCCAAAAGCTCGGGCGTCAAACACCGATCCGGCGCCGACAGTAACGGTACGATCTGCACCCGCAGACACAGACATTGTTGGCTCGACCATATATGACGCCCCGGAAGATTCGGCAGTACTTGTTGCGCTTGCAGAACTTGATTGATTGGAAGGTGGATTGGTATCAGGATCTTGATTTTGAGAACCATTCGAACTGCCTGCGGCACTCCCCGGAGTGGGGTTTGCCGCGACCCAGACACTTCCAACTTTTTGCAAAGAGTTTCCATCACCCCCGCCACCCAGCGATGGATCATAGATAATAGAATCTTGATCAATTAAATCGGCGTTTCGTAGTGTGACCGTTTCTCCGGTCGAATTGAGTCCGCTCGAAAACGCAGTATCAAACACCACTCCCGCAAAGTTAGGAAAATCGGCAAAAAACAATGAGGGATCATCGGCCACTATTGCGTAACCTCCGGTTCCCAATACTGCTGACCCGGCAGAGACAGTCAGTCCATGATTGACTCCCCCCTCAAACAATTTCCAGCCTGACAGATCAATCGGAGCGCCGTCATTGTAGATTTCTACCCAATCTCGCACATGACTTCCGACACTATCAGAGCCCGATGGATCGTACATTACCTCGGTTATGGAAACCCCTGCGCTGGCAGAGAGCGGGAGGAAAAAACAAAGAACAATAAAAAATAATTTAGAGGGAGATAGGAGAGACATAAAGCATGTGACGAAGTGTGTCCTCAGAAATTTCTTTTGTTTTTGTGGGAATCGCTGCGGGTGCCACTCGTTCTACCGGTTTAGGGGTTGGAGGTGGCGTCGCGGGGGGAGTTGGGGTCACTGCGCCTTTTGCGAATATGGAACGGAACGCATCGGAAAATGATCCAGGGTCTCCGTCTTTGTTTTTATCTTTCTCGGTTTCATTGTTTTTTTTGCGCAGTGCCTCTTCCACTTTCATGCGTGGTGTGGCATACCGTAGTCGCGATTGAATCAAAAGATCATTCGGTGACACACCTTGGTGTGGCGGCAGAGGTTGTGCAGACGCAAGAAATGGCTTGGCGCGCACACCATCCACCGTAAGAGCGACGGCTACTTCCCCTTCAGGAAGAGCGGTGAGTTCTTCTGGAGCTAGATAAGGATAAAAAATACGCTCTCCGGCTTTCGCATCTTCTGCCGAAAGAGTAAATGCAAACACTGAGCTCGTATATGAAAGTACACTTTCTCTGCGCGCTTCGTCTTCCTCACTATGCACTGAATCGGTAAAGGAAACCGCAAGAGAACGCTCACTGAAGAGTCGTCCGACATCGGAAGGTTCTATATACCGTATGCATTCATGTAAGAACACTGTCACTGGTTTATTTCTGCGTCGTGCTTGTGCGCGAATCGAATGGAGAAATAGCCTGACTAAAGGCGTAATGCGGGTCGGATAGACGCGTATTTTCGACATATCAACAATAAGAATCCCTCCCTCGGGAATGGGTGCAAGGCTCACTTTTGATTCCTGCTGTCCCATAAGGTTCCGTATTAACAGATCCTTACCGAGATATCTCCCGTGTTCGGAAATAATTTCACTCGCTTCAGTGTTCTCGGCAAGGAGAGATTCAAAGAGGGCACGCGCTTCTCCAAGGGAAGCGCGCGCGGCTTCGTCAGTCACTAATTCATATAAAAGGAGCATCGTCGCATGTGGATCCGTAAACATCCGCTCGGCCGCAAAACGGGACAGCGGTGAGTCAGGAATGTTATAGAGAGCCGCAACTGCTTCAGAAAGGAGTGGAATGCCGTCAGTTGGTGGTAATGACCTAAACTCAGAAACAGCATTCCACGAAAACGGGTTCTCGCTGTCATACGGGTCAAGAAAAATGAGCCGCTTAGTCGCTTGCTCGCTCATCCTTTCCGATACGGTCTGTGTCAGACTCCCAGTAGCATCAAGAATAACGACACCCACCCCACGAGCGATATCTTGAAGCGCCATCTGCGCAAGAAAGAGAACCGCGGAGGACGGACGACCAAGTGCACACACATGCTCAAACCTGTCCGCATCTTTGATGCCAAAAGCCGTCATCTGGCCTTTAAATTTGGTCCGCGCAAGATATGTGATACCCGAACCCCAATCCATTGACACAGTGTATAGCGTACAGAGTGGAGCGTATAGAGGGAATAAAATTCAGCCTAAATTACCGAGTTAATTCGGTAATTCTTTCGTGAATACCTTGCTATTTTAAAAAATATAGGTAATCTATGAACGTCATGCGTAGAGGTTCTACAGAAAAATTATACCCAAAGAACATGTTGTTCACTCGGCGAGTGATAGATCGAATTACCCGATTGCGAACAACAACCGAAGCTTCTAGTGATACTGAAGTGATCCGTCAGGCGCTGTTATTGTACGAAATAGTTGTGAAAGCGATTCGGTCTGGTGAAAAATTGCAACGATTAGATCAAGAAGGGAAGATAACAGAAATTGAGCTAGTCATTGGGAGTGGCTAAAAACTTTCGCAAGTTATCATAGCGGTTTCCGGCATCCCAAAAAGCCCAGCTGGTCAAACCTGCGTCCGTCGTTGCTTTAATCTGCGCTTCTATGTCCTCTGGCTTGTAGTCTTTGCCATAGTCAAAATCCTGAAGCCATGGGCGTAGCTTTGATGCCGGGTATGCTGATTTTGAATAAAAACCTGTTGGCACTTCCCGAGTCGTTGTTGCACCTTGTGGTGAGCCTGCCGAATCCATTGCCGGCACTGTTTCTGTTTTGAAAAGCGGCACACCTGACAACGTCTGCACGCGAGTTTCCATCGCAATAGTGCGCTTCACCGCCTCCGCCATAGAATAATTGACTACCGTGTACGGATCGGAATTCGGATTTCCGAGTCCCAAAAAAGTCTTCGGGTAGTGTGAGGGATATACCATCGGCATGACGTAATCGAAATACGGCAGTGCCCGCTCTAATTGTTGACCGATGTTCAAATCATCAGTGTTGGTGGTCGTCATACCAAACAAGTCTGCCGACAACACAGCGCCCGTTGGCTTGACGTGTTCTGCAAGATACTTCCAGAATTTTTCTATCTCTTCTGCAAGATGTGCACGTGGATACTGGGCATCCGACATCGGACCGTCTGAAGGCCAGCGGATATAATCGTAATTCAACTCATCAAACCCAAGGTCGTACGCTTCACGTGAAAGCGCCACCACATATTCCCAATACGGCTGTGCGGACACATCAATGAAAGAGAGGCCTTTATAGTCCTTCCACGGCTCTCCCGGACGTGACTTGCTCTGGACCGATTGTTCGGGATGAAGTTTTGTATAATACGGATCCTGAAAGACCGTAATGCGTGCGATTACGTAAATCCCTTTGTCATGCAGTGTTTTTATAAATGCCTTCATATCGCGTGCACCACACTCATTGGATACTGAATCTTTCAATAGTGGATTGTCTGTTGTAAAAGCAATTCTTCCGGTGTAATCCTTGATATCAATGATCACCGCATTAAGTGGAGAGGTGCCGACAAAAGACACCAGAGAATCTCGAAAACTGGGAGTGCCCACCACACACTGACTCATATAAATCGCCTTGAGAGGCTCTGGTGTGGGCAGATGTACCACGTCTGACGCGTGTGCCACCGGTGCCTCTGAGGGAACCGCGCCAACTTCAAGGGTCCACTCGGCAGGAATAAAAGCAACCATTCCGGTCAAGAATAAGACAGCAGCCCCCCCCGATAACAGGGGAACGCTAAATCTTTGAAGGTGTGGTTTCGGCGTATGATGCGCCGTTTTCCGCGTATGCATCAGTTTTGTGTTCCCCCGAAAGCGTTCGGAGAAGCCACAGCCGCTCTTGTCGCGCAAGGAATCCGAACACCATAATGAGAGCTCCACAGAGAAGCGCAAGGAGTGTTTTCGTTGTGGCAGGAAAACCAGTAAATGGCAAAAATGCCGATAGAAAACCCAGAAGTACGATCACTCCTCCTTTAGACATGTATGGATTGTAGCATGCTGACTTTGAAAGTGCCTACAGGCGAGAGCCTATCACAACAACAAATTCGCCACGGGTGGGTATATCACCACTGTCGAGCCGGCGCCTCAAATCCGCTATCGTCCCATGCACTATGGATTCGTACATTTTGGTGAGCTCCCTGCCGATAACGGCTTCTCGGTCCGGTTCCCGCGAGGAAAGTTCCACAAAAAGTTTCTTGATCCTGTGCGGGGATTCAAAAATGACGAGAGCATTACCTTCGCTAAGCGCCATAGCAAGCATTTTCTGCCTCCCTTTTTTATGCGGAAGAAACCCAAGAAATGAGAACCGATCGGTTCTCATCCCCGCAGCGGACAAAACCGCGGTGAGCGCAGAGACGCCGGGAATAATGACAATTGACTTCTCGCCACACTGATCGCGTACGAGCTGTACCAGAATGGAACCCGGATCAGAAATACCTGGGGTACCTGCGTCCGTCACGTACGCAATGGACTTCCCTTCGGAAACTAGTGTGGCCACTTTTTCAAACGCCGCGCGCGGAGACCGCGCGCGTAACGATATAAGCGGTTTTCGTATCTCGTACCGATCCAAAAGTTTTTTCGTTACCCGTGTATCCTCGGCCGCTATCACATCAACCGCTTTCAGCGTTTCAAGTGCCCGCAATGTAATGTCACCGAGATTCCCTATCGGGGTGCCCACTACGTAAAGTATGCCTTCCATATATTGGATACCGTATTATGCCAGAAGAGCGCGAACGCGCCGTAACCGATCTGCGTACGGAGAAACATGGACAGAGCGACCTCCCTCTTTTTGTGTTGCCGTCCAGACCGACCATATGAGGTTGGACACCTCCCTCTCTTTCAGCCGTTGCGTAATCAGTTCGTCAAATTCAGGAACAGGACGACGCACAAGATACTCTGCCACTACTTTTTTTCTAACTGCGAGGAAATCCTTTCTTCCTGCAATAGACGCAAGGAAAACAGCAAGTGTGTAGCTCGGATCTCCGTACCCGACGTGCTCCCAGTTGATGAATCGCAGACCTTTTTTTGTCAAAAGGCAATGACCGATATGCGAACTTTCAAATACGAACGACGGCCCGTTCTCCTTCAAGACTCGTGCAAGGCGCGGCTCGAACGAATCGAGCATGGTTTCTGCGCGTGGCAATAGTTTCTTGATCTCAAGGCCAAGCGCTTTGGTACGGCGGTCTTTCAATATGACTTTCAGACGTTCTTTCCAGACCTTTTTATGCAACGCGTATGAGACGAGCGCGCGGTGGACGCGGCGATCTTTCCTCGCAGGAATCGCATTAATGCGTGCAATAAGCCTTGCGATCTCCGGAAAAACAGTTTTCTGTTGTGTAGCTGAAAGTTGGCTCACCAATTTCCCATCAAGATATTCTTCAAAAAGCATTGGCTCTCCAAAAAAATCCTTCGTGAAATACAGCACACGCGGCGCAACGGCATACGGTGTTATTGCCCGTAAAATTTCATATTCGCCAATAATGCCCTCCGTGGTGCCCCATTCGGGTCCTTTGAAACGCAGCACTAATTTCTGCCGTTTGACCGTTATGAGATAGTTAAAATGCCCCGACCACGCCTTTGGATCGATATCGCGTATGGTAAATGTACTGCTTCGAAAGAGGTCGAGGGGATTCTTCTCCTTTAACCAACGGCTGATTGTAGCGGTGGATGGCGGTGTTTTCATAGGACGTGCGTGCCAGATACCAGTGCATCCGCAACTTTATAAATATCCCCTGCACCCATGGTGATAATCAAACCGCCAGCTTTTAGCTTTTGGCTTTCAGCTTTTAGGAAAGTTTCGACTTCGGAAAGGGAATTCGCGCCGCGGGCGGAAACGCCCGCGGCGGAAATCTTTCCAGCAAGAGCATGCGCAGTAACTCCCGCTATCGGCTCTTCACGAGCTGCATAAATCGGCGCAATAATCACCTCATCAGCATCCATAAATGCATGCGCAAATTCCTCCATTAAATCGCGAGTGCGAGAGTAAAGGTGGGGGTGAAAAGCAACAATGAGCTTTTTATCCAAAAACTTTTCACGCGCGGCTTTGAGAGTTTCTCGTATTGCTGTTGGATGATGCGCATAGTCGTCTATCACCAATGCCCCTTCTTTTGTTGTTCCTTTAATTTCAAAACGCCGCCACGTGCCCTGAAAACTCGAAACACTATGATATATCATAGTGTCGGAAATATCGGGAAATGCCGCCCGGGCCGCGGCAACCGCCGCCCGGGCATTCATCTTGTTAAACTCCCCGACGAGCTGTAGTTCCGGCACGACTTCTTTGGTGTAATCAACTACTCGGCAATTTGCATGTTTGGCGATTGACATGATATTGGCATCATTCGGATTCGCGACAAACGCGCCATCAGCGGGTAAAGCTGCCGCGGCTTTGCCGAACATTTCTTGCTCGGCCTCAAGAGTAGGAAACCAATCCGTGTGGTCCCACTCGGCATTCGTTAGTACCAAAATATTCGGCGAAAGTTTGAGCACGTGGTCTTTGTATTCGCACGCCTCAACGACGAAAAGTTCCGGGCTTCCTTCCAGAAAATTGGAACCGAATTCAGAAACGATAGAGCCCACGATGGCTGTAGGATTTTTTCCTGCGTCTTTCAAAATTTTTGCAACAAGCGCGGTTGTGGTCGTCTTCCCGTGCGTACCCGTAACCGCAATAGTAAATCGGCCTTTTGTAACTTCGCCAAGCGCCTCAAAATAAGAAATTTGCCGCATCCCCAATTCCTTTGCGCGCATCCTTTCTGGATTGTCCTCCCACACCGCATCTGAATACACCACTAGTTCCACGTCCGCAGGAACATTTTCCGCTTTCTGGACAAGAGCAACTGATATGCCTTTTTTCTCCAAAAGCTCAGTTATTGGGGATGTTTCTCTGTCAGAGCCAGACACATAGTTACCTTCAGACGCATAGAGCTGCGCCAACGCAGACATGCCAATACCCCCAATCCCTACCATGTAGATTTTCATTTAAGATGTGATTGATAGTCCTCAAATTCCCATTGACCAAGCCGACCCAGTTTCTCGGCTATGATCTGCCAAGTTTCACCTATACATCGTAAACAAAAATCTTCAACAAATTGATGGAGATTCTGAGGATTATAATTTTTCATAAATAAAACATGGCGCCCAATTCTGATATCTTTTAGTTCATTAGCTGCAAACCATTCAGGTGTACAGACTAAAAAATCAAAAGATTCGCTACTATCTTCTCCTTTAGGCCCAATCATTGCACGTACCCAAATTCCGAAATTACCCTCCATTTCAATAGGAAGTTCCTCATGCGTTATGGTACGTAAGGCTTTGAGTTCAGCTTGCATACATAGATTACTCTAACACTTCAAGCTCAAATTTCATTCCAGGAAATAAACGGGAAACTGTATCACGAAACTGTGGTGAACGACTGCTAATAACAAAATGGGTTGTGGCACTTCCCACTTCCTGGGGCCAAAATTGTTTTTTCGCCCGCTCTGCAACAGCAAGAGCCGGATCAAAGATGGGAAATGTTTTTCCAAGCACATTCCGAAAGGCAGACACCGCGAGTGGATAGTGTGTACAAGCAAGGATAAGTACATCAGCGTTTGGAGGCTCTGGAAACGCATGGCGGACAATGGCTTCAAGCTCCGCATCGGACTTCCCTGCTTCAATCGCTCCGGCCAACTCCGGGAGAGCGACAGTCTGAATGTCCTTG
>Ga0155131_108_pt3 | contig 8741 bp, 11 predicted proteins | sample RifCSPhighO2_01_FD_106099 | JGI IMG/M metagenome (GOLD analysis project Ga0155131, IMG submission 106099) | Candidatus Kaiserbacteria bacterium RIFCSPHIGHO2_01_FULL_48_10 | reverse complement strand
AATATCCTTTTCCTTGAAACGCGACATTGTGAATGAGTTCGGTAATAAGAACAGTTTTCCCCACGCCCGCTCCGCCAAAAAACCCGATCTTTCCGCCGCGCAAAAAGGGTGTGAGCACATCAATCACCTTGATCCCTGTTTCCAAAATTTTCTCCTGCGATGAAACCCTGGACAAGGCGGGACTTTCCTGATGAATGCTTCGCCGCTCAATACTCTTTGTCCCCACTTCTCCTTTTCCATCAATCGGATCCCCCAGCACATTGACCATGCGTCCCAAAAGCTCCCCGCCCACCGGCACTTCCACGGGCCCTCCGGTATCCGTAACGCTCATGCCAAATTCCAGCCCTTCTGTCTGCGATAATGCAATTGTCCGAACAAGATGTTCGTTCATATGCTTTTGTACTTCCAAGACAATGGATTTTCCCTCCGGGGATTTGATAACCAAGGCGTTGAAAATTCCCGGAAGATTCGCTTCGGAAAATTCCACGTCAACCACAGGCCCGGAAACAGCGACAATCCGGCCGACAAATTTTTTTCCTTTTTTCTTTTCAATGATGGGCATAAAATTACAAGTCAAGTTTCAAGCTTTGTTTCGCGCTAAAAACTTCCGAGAGCCGTTTGGTGATGGTATATTGCCGCGCTTTGAAATACTGATGCTCCAGATTGCTGACAATTTTACCGGCACTCTTTCCGGCGTCAGCCATGGCTGTCATGCGCGCCGCGTGCTCGGAAAGTTTTGCTCCCAGAGCCTTTTCATACATGGTCAGCCGAACCATTCTGGCAATGAGGAATTCCGCAACGCGCTTGCCCGACGGATCAACAAACGCGTAGGATTCTTCGTTTGGTTGTTCCTCAACTGTACCGCTATGGCCGGCTTCAACCCCGCCATTATGGTCGGAATAAACGGGCCAAACTACTGACGGCTCCACGCTCTGTTCCAGCACGCTCACAAACCGCGGCGCCAACACTGTCACGCGCCGGTACGCAATATCACTCGTGGAAAAAAATTGATCAAAAAACTCACGCAATTCGTCAATGGATGGCTTGTCCGTGAGCGCGGAAAAAATTGCCGCTGGATGAATACCGGAAATCCGCATCAGATCCTTACCTTTTTCTCCAAAAACAATTACATGATCTTTGGGATTATCCCGAACATGTTCAACGACGCGTTCTATCAATCTGCTGTTCAAGCCCCCAACCAACCCGTGATCGGTGGAAAAAACAACAACCAAAGATTGAGAAATATCATCATCCTCTTGAACATCTGTCTGTTTGGCGCCAAGCTTTCGAAAAATGCGACGATTTCCCTCCGCGTATTCCTCTAAAATTTCCAAATGGCTCCGCAGCGCGGGAATATATGACGCGGAAATGCGTTCCAGCGTGGCGATTACATCACGAACGTTTTTCAAATCTTGGATTTCGCGCTTGAGGTCGTAGATATTACGCATAAAAGTATTCTCAAATATACGAATCAAAAACGAATATACGAATTCGATAATTTCAAGCTACTATTTGTATATTTGTGTTCCATATGTATATTCGTGATTACTACAGGGTATGCATCTGTCGAAATTTGGCCAAATGTTCAAGAATTTTATTTTCAAGATCGGCTCCCCACGGTTTAGAATCTATATCCCCCAAGAGCCTCGTGTCCGTTTGCCGAATAAAATCAATAAACGCGTCAAAAAATTGCGGCAGATGATCGCTTGGCACGTCCTCAATTTTTCCCGAAAACAACACCGACCACACGCACGCCTGCTCGGACAGCCGATAAAGATGGTGTTCTTTTTGCTTCAAGACCGAAAGAATCCGTTCGCCTTTTTCCAAAACAGCCCGTGACTCTTTGGAGAGAGACTGCGGAGAAACCTCGGCGACTCGTTTGAGTTCGGCCGCCTGCGCAAGATCCAGCTTCAGCCGGGCAGTCAGTTTTTTGATGGCGGGAATCTGCGCGGCAGACCCCACGCGCGAAACGGAAAGTCCGATATTGACAGCTGGCCGGTTTCCTTTTCGAAACAATTCCGGAGAAAGATATATTTGTCCATCCGTGATTGAAATAAGATTTGTGGAAATATATCCCGTAATATCGCCTTCCACCGTTTCCATAATGGGGAGTGCTGTAAGACTTCCTCCGCCGTTTTCGGCATTCATTTTCGCGGATCGCTCAAGAAGTTTCGCGTGAATGTAAAACACATCTCCCGGGTATGCTTCTCTGCCGGGTGGCCTGCCCAAAAGAAGCGATAAATTCCGGTACGCCCACGCGTGTTTAGTCAGGTCGTCATACACCACCAGTGCATCGTACCCTTTGTCGCGGAAATATTCAGCCATGCTTGTTCCCGCATACGGGGCAAGATAATTTTCCGTAGCAGAGTCAGAAGACGAAGCAACCACAACCGTCGTGTACTCCAGAGCGTGATGCTCTTCAAGGGTTTTGACCACACGCGCGATATCGGATTTTTTCTGTCCAATACTCACGTAAATGCACACTACTGGCCTGTCCGCCGATTTGCCCCCCGAAGAACCATTCAATCCTCCCGCCTCCCACCAGCTCTGCCGCTGATTGATAATAGTCTCAAGCGCGACGGTTGTTTTGCCTGTTTTACGGTCGCCGATGATGAGCTCCCGCTGTCCCCGTCCCAAAGGAATGGTCGCGTCAATAGACAAAATCCCCGTTGATAAGGGCTCATGCACTGATTCTCGGACTATTATAGATGGTGCTTCGCGTTCAACGGGTAAAAAAGCTGTGGGATCAATGTCTCCCTTCTCGTCAAGCGGCTTGCCAAAAATATTCACCACTCTCCCCAGAAACTGTTCTCCCGCGGGTACTTGAAACAGCTGCTTTGTGCGGACAAGAGTTGTTCCCGATCCAAAGCTTTTCCACTCCCCCAAAACAGCGGCATACGCCCGATCATGATCAAACCCCAGCACAAACGCGCGTCCATTTCCGGGCGATTCCAAAATCTCTCCCTCGGAAACCGAAGGAAATCCCTCAATGCGAAGGATTTCATCATAGACGGCGGTCACGGTGCCGATTTCGCGAATGCGAAGAGAGGAGCTTTTCATTTTTAACTTTTAACTTTATACTATTTCTTTAACCTTCCTACCAAACTTCCGTCAAACTCAAATCCGCCAAGAATAATCCGAATCCCAGCAATAAGGTCCGGGTCAATGGCGCTGGAAATCTTCAGCGAATGTCCCGTTCGCTTTTCAAGCGCTTTTTGGATTTTTTCCCGTTCAGCTTTTGACAATTCAACGGCTGTTTGAATCTGGGCCTGAATTACTTTGGCGAGCTGGGGTTTGTCCAGCTGGAATCCGTCCAACTCATCCAGCGTTTTGTCCACCAAAATGGCGTGAAGGCCCGTATTCCCCAGATTTCCCAAGCTTTGAAAAAACTTCTCAACGTTTCTGCTAGCTTCGCGGGCAATCGTTTCCCGCAGTTCTCTTTCAAGAGTCAGCCTGTCTCTGTCCAGCTGCTTGTGTCCGTCCAATAAAACTCGTTGTTTCTCCAGCGACAGCTCGTCCATTTTCCGCGTTTTTATTTTTCCGGAAAATTTTTCCGCTTCCACCAAAATAAGCTCCGCTTTTCTCCGCGCATCAGCCACTTGCCCGTCCGTCCACTGTTCAAACTGCTTCTTCTTTTCTTCCATTTTGGATTCGGACAACTGCATGGATTCCGCTTTCGCTTTTCGTTCATCCAGCATCTTGACGATCGGTTTATACAAAAATCTGTTCAATATCCAAAGCAACAGCAAAAAATTCACCGCTTGAGCGAGAAGAAGAGTCCCGTTGATTCCCAGTTGGCCAAGTAATTCCATATTTTATAGAAGCAGATTAACGCCGATGGTTACGCGGATAAACGCCGAAAAGTATTTCAGCGTCGTTCCGCTTTTAGCCTTTGGGTTTTCCGCATCTTTCAGCGCACTAAACAAACTTAATGATCAGCGCCATCACCAGCGCGTAAATGGCAATAGCCTCGGCAAAGCCGACGGCCAAGAGCATGGTGATCTGAATAGTTGGCGCCATTTTGGGGTTTCTGGCCATGGCTATGAGCGCCGCAGCACCCACCAGGCCAATGGCAAGCGCGGGTCCCAAAGCCCCAGCCCCAATGGCAATTGCCGCTGCTAATGACTTTGTATCCTCCATAAGTACATGTAGCTTATTTCACGAACCGCGGAACATGTTTCCCGTTCCGGATTCTGTGAATTAATGTTGTGGATATTATACCACAAAAGAGCAAATCAAGGAAAACGCGCGTTCTTTAGCTCGGTTCGCAGCGCAAGATAATCAGGCACGGTTTTCTCGACAAGATTCCAAAACTTTTTTGAGTGGTTAAATTCTCCCAAATGACAGAGTTCGTGCACAATAATATAGTCAGAGAGTTGTTGCGGTAAAAGTGCGATTTTGTAACTAAAATTCAAGTTACCCTTTTTTGAGCAGCTCCCCCACCGGGTCTTCTGATTTTTGATATTGATACTACTAAACGCAAATTGGTAAATGGCGTTAAAATATCGAATCCGATTTTCGGCCAAAAAAAGCGCCTCTTCTTTATGTTTGAAAAAATCGCCCCCGCTTGTTTTTGTAAAAAACTTCTTCCCCAAACTGCTAAAATACTCCAGCTTATCCAGAATCCACTGCGACTTTGTCAAAATAAACTGTTCAACAAGACCGGGCCTCATCCCGGAAGGAACTGTCACCACGAAATCGCCATCGCAATAAATAGCCAGCCTCATTCGGCGAGCTCTGTTGCTTGTCCGCAGAGTATACTCAATATCTTTTTCCCGCAACCGAATTTGTTTTTTCACGGAAATTTATGCCAATTTCAAATATTTGCGAATCGCATCATCCAATCGGAAGTCTTTAAGCTTCTTGGGCTTTGCTTCCAGCGCGGCAAATCCTTTTTTATCGTACCGCGGAATGAGATGCCAATGCACGTGTTTGACCTCATCCATGTATAACAGATACACCTTTTTTACCCGAAGCGCTTTCATCATCGCGTTGCGGATCTCGTCTACTCTGTCCATGAGGTACTCGTAGTCTTTGCGGGACAATAGATGCAAGTCCTTCACCCGCTTTTTCCAAACCACCACCGTATGCCCCTTTGCCAAAGGAGAGGTCGCCAAACACGCGTAGAGTTTCTTATCCTCGTAAATCATGGCGCCCTTCAAAGGCTTTGGCAAGTCGGTCATAAAAATTTGTTAAATTCTAACCTCGTCTCCTTTTCCCACTAAAGTGATGGTATCGTCTTGAACCAAAATCGCCTGATCGTCGGTGAGAATCCTCACTGAATATTTTGCGGCCGAAATCTCTTTTTTCAAAATCTCATTATACTCCGGTTTGTAATGAACCGACAAGAGAAATGGAACTAAATCAAGTCCGGTCAAATCTTTGAGTCCGACGGCATTTCTGTCCGGGTGTTTCCAATACGCCATTTCAATAGTAGGGCAAGCGATATAGCTTCCGGCGCTCACCCCCACATAGATTGTTCCTTTTTCGGTCAAATCCTTGGCCACCTTATCAAAGCCGCTTTCCTTCGCACATTTGAGCAAATAGAAGCTGTTCCCGCCTTGTACATAGATCACATCAAATCCTTCAAGCGCTTTTCTCAAATCTTCTTCCGTCTGTCCCTCAATATCAATTTCCGTCATTTGAAACCCAGCCTTCAAAAGGCTTGTTCCTTCACGATCCGCATACGCGGTGTTTGTCTCTCCCTTTGCAGCCGTGATAATATGCGCAAGTTTTGTTTCTCGCGGCGATTTAGGAAGTATTTTGATCAGTTCATCTATCACTTGGACTCCCGCGGATGTCAGAAGAATAGTTTTCATAAATTGACTATTCGCCTATTCGCGCGAATTAGAGAATAGAGACGACATGGCGAATGCCGGAGGGTAAATCTCCCGATAGCCGATACAACACAGTCAAATTCACTTGTTCCTTTTCCAAGAGTCCCGCTGAATACAGAATAAGTAGATGCTTGGATGTTGCTTTAAACGACAGCTTGATCGCATCGGAAATATCGCCTACCGAAAGCCGCTGTTTGCTTTTCAGCAGTTTAAGGATGGCGAGCCGCCGTTTGTTCGCCAACGCTTTGAGTTGTTTTTCTAATTCTTTCATATTTCTATGATACCACAAATCCCACCATTCGCCTATTCGCGCGAATTAGAGAATAGATGGTATGTCGTCATAAAAACGATCATTGGGAAAATAGCAGTGTCTGCTAAATAAAAAGACCTACTGGCTCAAAAGAGAGCTTTCGGTCTTGGATTTGTTGCCCGAGCGGCGCGGGTGTTCAGATAAATCGGGGTGTAAAGGGCAACTGGGGGTTGTCCATCCCCTGAACGACTTCACACTCAAAGTTCCTCTCCAGGATGAACGTGGCGATGGTATCCTTGGAAAACTCCCCCGCCAACAAAAGCACGTTAGGGTGCTTTGGGTGGCCGCAGACGGCGGTACACAAGCCAGTGACGGCCAAACCCACCTCCGTGTCGGACCACGCGTCCTTCTTTTTCAATACTGTCACCTTTTGTTGCGCGCGGTTGTCGGAAACAGCCAAGCCCATCAAGTTCATGGCATCCTCCTGGTTGTGGGTCAAAAGACCCGTGAGTAAAAATAACAACAACAATTTATAATGCCTCATTTGCGCAAAGCTGTCAATCCCCCCGCCCGATTGATTTTATTTACTTCACCCCCCCCTCCCCACCTTCGCGTAGGTTTTCATAAATCGATTTATTTTTTACTATTCTCTAATTCGCGCGAATTAGAGAATAGATGGAGTGAAAAAGAATCAACTTGGTTGACGGCGGTTGACCGTTTGTGGGGTTTCTGCTAGATTTAACCAAAATCGGTTCTTTGTCTAACCAACGAGAGGAGACGCAAAGTGCGTGATATCAAAAAACACCTTGAAGAAACAGAAATCACCGAGTGCATAAGTAATAGACGCGAGTGGCAAAAATCACACCCGGAGGAGTGGGATCACATTATGACGTGCGAAACGTGTTGGGCGCACTGCTTGGATCGTGCGAAGACCGTCGGTGATCTCCGGAGATCCGAACGCCAAGCCCGTCTCACTCGCAACGCCGCGAAAAACTAGTTTGAGGACACCATACCCGTGTCCTTTTTATTTTTGCAAAAATAAAAAGCAGCCGAGGGTTTCGACTGCGTGGACTAAAATTCTAAAGGTGATGGGAGAGGTCCCCAATTGATGGTCAGTAGTTGCGTGACCCAAAGAGTCCGTGGATTACGGGGCTTATCCATGACTGCTTCAACAATTCGCAATGCGATGAAACCCTTGCGTTGTTGAAACTCCATCAAGGTGGGAAGAAGATCTCCGGAAACATCTGTCGAGCTTGACACGACGATATGCAGGCCTTGCTCGCCGGCGATAGCCTCAAAAAGAGACAGAAAATCCGGCTTCATAAACTGTTTGAGAAAAGAGAGGTTCTCGGCCTTAAGACGGAAAACAATCATTGTATCCACTAAACGACCGACCAGATTCATGTATAAGCTGGGCTGCTGATTCAAGCGCTTCATTTCTTCGGCAATCGCCAAGACGATCGGGAGATCCCTAGGTTCGTAATACAGATCAATCTCGGGAAACAATGTAACTCCTCCGGGAGTATCCGGATCCGCGACTTCGCTGATGCCCGTCCATACAATTTTGGGACAGGCCTCAAGGTTGAGCGTTTGTCCTTCTTTTCCCCATCCGAATACTGTATTCATTTATCTCCTCTCCCTGTGAGATTGATGGTATGGTTGTTGGCCCTATATTTCACAAAGAACTGAACGAAAAATGATTGTACACCGCGCTGCCGAACTTGTCAACAACTTTTCTCATTTCGAATTTCCCGAGTGCCCGGTTCTTTGCCATTGACTCTTCACCCAATTTCTGGTAGATTGAGTATCAAAATAGGTTCTTTACCCGCTCCGACCGCTGCTTCGGAGTCAACCCAGAGAGGAGGCAGGCAAAATGACAGAAGAGCGACAGCACGTTTCTGAAGACGAAATCATGGAGTGCGCGGACGACTCAAAGACTTTCATGGCCAGACAGCCGGACAAATGGGCGCACATCTTCACGTGCGGCAAGTGCGTTCAAATCTTTTGCGCGCACAAAAGAGTCATCCGCTTTCTCAAAGAGTATGGGCGCCTCATGCGCCTAGCTCGCCTCACAAAGCGTTTATAGGACACCTTACCCGTGTCCTTTTTATTTTTATAAAATAAAAAGCAGTCCCGGGGTTAGAGAGACTGCGTGAGAGCGGCGTGTAAGCTCAAGAGATGTGAACGTATTCGTTCAGAGCATCGGAGTGGACATGCCAGCCCATTGAGAATGTGATCCCCGCGTCGTCTTTACAGGAAGTCTGCAATCCAAAACGCCGAAGGCCCTTTGCAAGGACGATAAAACGGGAAAAGGTGTAATGATCCGCCTTGCCCGTAGCAGACATCATCAAGTGGGTTTTCTTTCCGCCAACTTTTTTCTTGAGGTCGACATACGAGGCAAAATCCATGACCTCTTCCAGAAACCGTACGTTGCGGACGGCAAACCCATACATCGCCTCCAGACGGACATCGTCAAATTCGTCTCGTTCGGCCACGACACGTATAAAGCCGTGCCTGTCTCCGGACAAAACGAGAAATTTGGAAACAAAATGAAACACTTCTGCGGGATACAGTATGTCAATCACCGGCTCATCAACGGCTTGAGGAGGATCACAGTCTTCGCCGGGAATAATCTCCATGCGCAGCTCTTCAAG
>Ga0155131_104_pt3 | contig 8836 bp, 12 predicted proteins | sample RifCSPhighO2_01_FD_106099 | JGI IMG/M metagenome (GOLD analysis project Ga0155131, IMG submission 106099) | Candidatus Kaiserbacteria bacterium RIFCSPHIGHO2_01_FULL_48_10 | reverse complement strand
GTTCTTCAATTTCGGCACTGACGAACACGGCTCTAAAATATATCGAAAAGCAAAAGAGGAAGGCAAAGAACCGCAGGCATACGCAGATGAGTACGCAAAGACCTTTGAAGAGCTTAAGCAATCTCTCAACCTTTCATATGATGCGTTCATCCGTACGACGGACCCGCATCATGTTGCGGCGGCGCAAGAGTTTTGGAAGCGATGCAAGGAAAATGGAGATATTGAGTTACGAGCCTATAAAACAAAATATTGTGTTGGGTGCGAACTTGAGAAGACCGATTCAGCATTAGTTGAAGGGAAATGTCCACTTCATCCTAATCTTGAGATTGAGATCATCGAAGAAGAAAACTATTTTTTTCTCCTTTCAAAATATAATCAAAAACTCCTTGATTTCTACAAGAGTCACCCTGATTTTGTTGTACCCGGGTATCGTCTCAATGAAATAATCTCTCTAATTGAAAAGGAGGGGTTACAGGATTTTTCTATTTCACGCCTTGCAGAAAAAATGCCATGGGGAGTACCAGTACCGGATGACTCGCGCCACGTCATGTATGTCTGGTTTGATGCCCTGGTCAATTACATTTCAACTTTGGGCTGGCCTGAAAATGAGGCTAATTTCAATGCTTTTTGGCCGGGTTTACAGTTTGCAGGCAAAGACCAAGTGCGTCAGCAGGCGGCCATGTGGCAGGCAATGCTGATGTCAGCAGGCCTGTCGAATACGAAAAAGATTTTCATCCACGGCTTCATTTCTGTGGACGGACAGAAAATGTCCAAATCATTAGGCAATGTGGTATATCCGGAAGAGTTAGTAAAAAAGTACGGAACGGACGCGGTGCGGTATTATCTTTTGCGCCACGTGCATCCGTTTGAAGACTCTGATTTTTCAGAAGAAAAGTTTCGCGAAGCATATAATGCGAATCTTGCGAATGGATTGGGTAATTTAGTTGCGCGAGTGATGAAAATGGTCGAAGATCATGCCGTGCAGACTGTTCTTTCAAAATCTAATTTCTCACCAATGCAAAATGCCATGGAGAATTTTGAATTCAATGATGCGATGGGTTTTGTATGGCAGAGAATACAGATTGCCGATCATCGAATTACCACAGAAGAGCCCTACAAGGTAATTAAGGTTGATCCAGTTGCAGGAAAGGCAATTATTCAATTCTTAGTTCAAGATCTTTTTGAAATCGGGCATATGCTCGCTCCATTTATGCCTGAAACGAGTAGAAAAATTCTTGATGCTGTGGCGTCAAACAAAAAACCCGAAACATTATTCCCACGATTGGATTCATAGAGGCTATACGATTAATCGTATAGCCTCACCCTTCCTATGTTGCCAAAATATATTGATGTTCATTCGCACGTAACGTTCAAGGATTACGATGCGGATTTACCGGAAGTGCTTTCACGGATGGAAGAGGAGGACGTGTGGACGATCGGAGTTGGGGTTGACTTTGCAACGTCGCAGGAAGCGGTACGTTTTGCAGATGAGCGCGAGGGTTTCTGGGCTTCCATCGGCCTTCATCCGACCGATACAAAGACGGAGGGTTTTGATACATCAAAATACAAGGAGTTAGTAACACATCCGAAGGTTGTCGGCATTGGGGAATGTGGGTTGGATTTTTTTAGGATTTCTGGAGATGTAGTGGCCGAGAAGAAAAGACAAAAAGATGATTTTGAAAAACAACTACAGTTTGCGATCGAGTACGATAAACCACTCATGCTCCACTCGCGCCCATCGAAGGGGACACTGGACGCGTATCACGATTTACTTTCTATCCTCGAGTCAAAAAAGAAAGAAGCAGGTGAACGTTTGCGCGGCAATGTCCATTTTTTCGTCGGCGATGTTGCGATTGCCCGCCGGTTCTATGACATAGGTTTTACCACCTCTTTTACGGGAGTCATTACGTTTGCGCGAGAGTATGACGATGTGGTGCGTTTTGCGCCCTTGGATATGATTATGACCGAAACTGATGCTCCGTTTGCATCACCTGAACCGTTTCGTGGCAGAAGAAACGAGCCTGTGTACGTAAAATATGTGGTCGAGGCTCTTGCGCGTATTCGTGGCTCTGATACAGAATCTGTACGGGAGACGGTAGTTACAAATGCAGCGCGGGTTTTCAAAATCTCTTCTAGGTAGTAGCATGTTCACCTATGAGAGAATTTTTAAGTCAAGAGGGGTTAGTTCGGCCGGCTAGGGTTGAGGTTCCTGCTACAAACAAGAAAGACCCCGTAGTCGGCTCTTGTGTCGTGTGCCATCAAGAGGTCAAAAAATCTGAACGATCTGGTGCATTACTCGGAGGAATACGCCATCGAGTGACGTGTGACAACTTTATAAACACTCGTTAGCCTCTTTTTTTTAAAGTTTAGAATTTTGTCTTTCCTTACGTCTGACCTGTTGATTCAGCAGGCGGGACGTGTTAATCTCCTCGGACATGGATCCCGTTAGAAATCGCGGACGCATGTAATCAATGTACTTATGATCGGCTTAATTACCAGCACTAGTGCTATGGGGTTCGGCGCGCTACCCGCGTCCGCGTCCTATTTCTAACGGGATGGACGAAAAAGACGTTGCAATTGAAGGGGGTCTTGTGGACCTTGATGCCGGTGATGAACCGGAAACTTCGGTGTATGAGATCGGCTATCATTTGCTCCCCACACTCTCCGAAGAAGGGCTTCCTGCAGAAGTTTCTAACATTACAGACACTCTCAAGGCTCACGGTGCGCATTTTGTAGGGGAACGGATGCCTGCAACTATTGAGCTTGCGTATCCCATCATGAAGCGAATCAATACCGTACCGAAGAGTTTTAACGAAGCATATTTCGGGTGGGTTGCTTTTGAAATCCCTAAAAAAGCCATGGCGAGCATCAAAGCAGCACTCGATGCACACCCTGCAATACTGCGCTATCTTTTGATCACGACCGAAAAGGATGCGGTGGCCGTGGCCATGAGCGGTGGCTCTATGGCAGTCCAGACCATCACTCCGACGGGAGACATTGGGAAGCCCAAGCGTGCTATTGAAGAGGGGGGTGAAGTGTCGGAGGTAGCACTGGAACAAGCGCTCCAAAGCATCGCCACCGAAGACGCCACTGTCACTGAAAAGAGCTGATATGTATTTGAACAAAGTCTTTGTGTACGGCAACCTCACGCGCGACCCTGAAATGCGAGCGTTGCCCTCAGGTGCACAAGTTGCGTCGTTTTCTATTGCAACGAATCGTGTTTACAAGAACAAGGAAGGTGAGAAGCAGGAAGCGGTTGAATTTCACAATATCGTTGCGTTTGGCCGCCAGGCGGAAGTTATCGGGCAGTATTTGAAGAAGGGCCGCCCTGTTTTTATTGAAGGAAGGCTTCAGACCCGTTCATGGGAAACAGATGGAAAGAAAAACTATCGTACTGAAATCGTTGTGGAAAGCTTTCAGTTCGGTGCGGACGGTGGTCGCGGTTCTGCAGGCTCTAGTTCTTCGACATCAAGCGCAAGCAAAGGAAAGCGCGATGATTCTGAAGTAGAGAGTGGGGGAGAAGAAATAAAGTATCCTGCCGAAGACATTAGTCCTGAAGATATTCCATTTTAATCATGATTATCGAACGACCAACAAAAGGTGATATAGCCGTTATGAATTATTTGTTAGCTCGCGCTCGCGTCGCATATCTTAAAGCCCGAGCCATTGAAGGCTTACCTCTCTTACGTCCAGTACTCGAGCCTACAGTAGCAGCAGAAATCGATGTTATAGACAGAGAACGAGACGCTTTTTATGCCGAGATCAAGGCTGATCCTACTTGGATAGGTAATAAAAATAAAAAAATCTAACATGAACACCACTACAGCAAAATTGCCGAAATACGTTGATTACAAAGATGTGACCTATCTCAAGACATTTTTGACGCCGCATGGGCGTATGGTTTCCGCGCGGAAAAGCGACATACCGGCAAGTCATCAAAGAAAAATTCGTACTGCTATCAAACGCGCTCGCTTCATGGCGCTTCTTCCGTACATCGCGAGATAAATGAGCGAAGTTTCTTCGGCGGAGAAAACTCCGGAAGTTTGGCGGACTCCAAAAGAATGGTCAGAAGTCCTTGCCGCGGCTTCAGTTGTTGCCTCCGTTCATGTGCGCTATAAACGGGGCGTCACTGTCAATGTTTCGACTATACACGTCGGATATAAAGCAAGAACTATTGAGAGTAGAGCAAATTTTTTTAGTGACCGAAGAAATGGTAAAATCACGCAAGGCGATTATAGATATATACGCGGTCAGGGCCTGGGTAGCTTATTTTCCTATTCACGTGCTACGCAAGTACAGCAACTCAAAGATACCCTTACATGGCTTTATGCCTATGGAGTTATTTCCGCTACAGACAAAAAGAAATGGCAAGAGGTTGCTGAGCAAATGCTTTAAAATTTAAGCCTTCTCAACGCGCTCTACGTACTCTCCGGTCGTCGTATTGACGCGGATGATATCTCCTTCATTTATAAACATAGGGGCGTTTACGGTTGCGCCAGTTTCAAGAGTCACTATTTTTGTGCCTCCTTGCACGGTATTGCCTTTGACTGCCGGAGGGGCCTCAGTCACTTTAAGTTCCATTTTAATAGGAAGATTGATGCCAATCACTTCTTCGTCAAAGACGACTGATTCTACGTCGCCGTTTTGCTTTAGAAAATGTCCGCTCTCACCGATAACTTCTTCGGGAAGTTTGAAACGGTTTTTTGGATTGTCTTTTTCACAGAACCAATATTCTCCACGGTTGTGGTAGAGAAACGTAATATCTGTGTATTCAACATCAGCCTCTTCTACCGTCTCGTTTTGATGGAAAGAACGCTCAACCACACGGCCGGTTTTTATGCTTTTCAGTTTTGTCTGGTTCACGGGCTTACGCATTTGCATGCGAAATACGTGCGAAGACAAGACCTCGAAAGGCTCATTCTCGTGGAGAATTATTTTTTTAGGTACAACGTCGCTGTATGAGAGGACAGACATAAGGAGTATTAAATATATAAGGAAGAAATGTAACCTTTGCCCGCAATAAAAAGTTGGGACTTATGAGCCCCACAGGGCTACTATAACCGATACATGGCTGTTGCTCAAATAGACGCGATAGGGTTTAGTATAAAGACGATGGAAGATCTTTCGTCTTTAACCGATGAAGCGCTTTTGGCGTTTTCCTTGAACCGCCCCAGCGCGTTCGAGCTTTTAATGGCACGTTACCAGAACCAATTTCTCTCACGAGCGCAGGCGGTTGTGAGAAGTCGTGATGCGGCGGAAGACGTGGTACAGGATGCGTTCGTGCGCATCTACCGTTTTGCCCCGCGATTTAATGGGGAAGCGGGGAGCTTTCGCTCCTGGGCGCTCACCATCCTTATGAATGTCGCCCGCACGCACTATCAGAAAAATGCACGTGAACGCGGGCATGTCGCACCACTCGACCCAGAACACTACGAATCATTGGGCGATGCCTCAATTCTCGATAAGGAAGGGCACGAGGGATACGCGCAGGCAGTCATACAGAAAGCCCTTTCTAAAGTTCCACCTGATGTTGCGCAGGTTCTCCGCTTAGCATTTATTGAGGATTTGCCATACAAAGAAATAGCTGAGCGGCAAGGTATTTCGGTTCCCGCGGTCAAGACGCGCGTGCATCGAGCGAAGAAAGTGTTACGCAGTGTTATTGAGTTATAATTTATTTTATATGTTGACGAACGAAGAAATGAGACAGAAAGTTATGCGCCGCGTGCGGGTTATCTATTTTCTGCGCTGGCTTTCGCGTCCCTTTATACGAGTTTCCGTACTCGCGGTTGCGGCCGTTGCAATTGTCGGTTCTGTCTCTCTTTCCAGTGTTGCGGCAAACGCCGCAAGCAAGGGCGACATTTTGGACTTCCTTGATTTTGCAGTTGCCGCATTTCGTGACACCGAAATGATGGTTCAATCCGCAGTCCTCGTTGTCGGGCTGATTATCCTTGCAAGCATTGTTGACCTTGTTCGTTCGCTCCAACGTGAACCGTCACTTGCATAGAGGGGCGTATTACCCGGCGCTTAATTTTGAACGGATTTCTTTAAGAAGTTCGTTTGCCACTTTAGGATTTTCACGCAAAAAGGTTCGCGTTGCATCGTAGCCCACCGCGAGTTTCTCGCCCTTAAATTTATAGGTCGCACCGGACTTCACGACAAAGCCGTATTTTTCGCCCAAGGCGATAAGTTCTCCCTCGCGTGAAATACCCTCGTTGTACATAAGGTCAAACTCTGTTGCTTTAAAAGGCGCCGCGACTTTATTTTTGACTACCTTCACCCGCACACGACCACCTACCACTTCTTCGCCCTTCTTTATCTGTGCGATGCGACGAATATCAAGGCGCACAGAGGTGTAGAACTTAAGCGCCTTACCGCCCGGTGTTGTTTCAGGGTTCCCGAACATGACTCCGATTTGCATGCGTATTTGATTGATGAAAATAACGACAGTTTTTGATTTGGCGACAATCGCGGTCATTTTGCGGAGCGCCTGACTCATGAGGCGTGCTTGTCGCCCCACATGCTGAGCTCCCATGTCACCCTCGATCTCGGCTTTTGGAGTGAGGGCCGCAACTGAATCAATCACGACGACATCGATTTTCCCCGAACGTACGAGTGATTCCGCAATGTCGAGCGCTTGTTCTCCCGTGTCGGGCTGCGATACCAAGAGGTCATCAATTTTTACACCCAGGCGCTTTGCGTATTCCGGGTCAAGTGCATGCTCGGCATCCACGAATGCACACACCCCACCTTTTTTCTGCGCTTCGGCCACAATGTGGAGCGAGAGCGTTGTTTTTCCTGATGATTCAGGACCAAATATTTCTATAATCCGGCCGCGCGGTACCCCACCAATGCCGAGTGCCCAGTCGAGCCCTATTGAGCCCGTGGGAATAGCATCCACACCGGTTTTCGGGTGCATGCCAAGAGTGGTGATGGCTTCATCGCCGAATTTATTCTTGATAGAAGCGATTGCTTCATTAATGGCTGCTTTCTTTTCCGAAATGGGGGCTTCAGATGTTTTTTCAGTTTTCTTCTTTGGTGCCATAAGATTCGATTACCACACTGACTTCTTTTTTAATTTCGCGGCCAAAGCGGTCTTTGGCCGCGATGATGATGGCAGTATACCCCGATGGGTACGCGCGCCGAATAGAGAAGGATCCGTCTTCATTTATAGCCTCGGGGTTGCCGTTTATGGCGAGGTAGGACACTCTGGCGGTGTTGCCACGTATCTCCGTCAAACCGTTTTCGGCGGTTTCTGTCGACACCGTGAGCGACGGTCCTTCAAGATAGGGGAGCGCGGCATAGAAGCTGTAGCCTAACAACACTACAAGCGTCAACGTACCGAGAAAAATGGCCGCCAAACGCGGTGTAATAGTGACGTTACGTCGTGGGCTCATTGTTTTTTTCTTCTGTGTGTTCTGAATGTCCGGACGTCAAAACTTCCCGTGGCCGTGCCCCGTCCGCTGCGCCAATCAATCCTTTTTCTTCAAGGATATCCATGAGCCGAGCCGCTCGCGCATAGCCGATTCGTAATTTTCTTTGTAGAAATGAGGTAGATGCTTTTCCTGCTTCCTCGACAGTTTTTTTTGCTTCTTCAAATAAATCGTCATCTACTTCATCATCTTCTAAGCTTGCACTGAAAATGGCATTTGGCGACTCCGTTGCGTTGCCTGAAAGCGTTATCACGTCGACCGACGGTTCATTATGTTTTGCAATGAAGGCGACGACCGCTTTTGCTTCATTTTCTGAAAGGTACGCTGTCTGGATGCGGTGGGGTTTCCCCATATCACCTGAAAGGTACAGCATGTCGCCTGCACCCAAGAGTTTTTCCGCTCCTGCGGCGTCCAGAATGGTGCGTGAATCCACTTGGCTCGCCACTTGGAGCGCAATGCGTGCGGGGATGTTTGCCTTAATAAGGCCGGTGATGACATTCACCGAAGGCCTTTGGGTAGAGAGCACGAGGTGTATGCCAACCGCTCGACTCATCTGTGCCAGGCGGACGATAGCGGCCTCAAGTTCCCGCGGATAGCTTTGCATGATGTCGGCCAATTCGTCGACCACAATAACGATGTAGGGCATCTGGTCAGGCGCTCCTTCTTTTCCTGCATTCGAAGGGTTCCATTTCGCCACAATATTCTCGTGATACGACTGTATGTCTCGTACGGAGCTTTTCTCAAGAATGTCGTATCGTCGTTCCATTTCCTTTGCTGCCCATTTGAGCGCAAGAATGGCTTTTTTTGGTTCCGTAATGACGGGCGAGAGAAGATGTGGGATGGCATTATAGAGTGTCAGTTCCACTCGTTTTGGGTCAACCATGATAAAGCGCAAACTTGCCGGGCCGTTTCGATAGAGAAGGGAAGTGATGAGGGCATGAATTGCCACTGATTTTCCGGAGCCTGTTGCGCCCGCAACCAGCAAGTGCGGCATTTTTGTGATATTGGCAAAATGCGAAGCCCCCGCAATGTCTCGCCCCAGTGAAAACAAAAGCGGGCGCTGATCGTTTTGGAATTTATCTTCTGCGAGCAGTGATGCTAATCCCACCGTTGCCTTACGCATGTTGGGTACTTCTATGCCTACCAGCGATTTTCCCGGGATAGGCGCTTCAATGCGTACCGGGTGAGCCGCGAGCGCCAGTTCCAGATTATTTTGGAGTGAAAGTATTTTTTGTAATCGCACCCCTTCCGCAGGTTTCAAGGCATACCGTGTCACGGTCGGTCCTATCGATACTTCATCCATCTCAACCGTAATGCCAAAGTTTTGTAGTGTTCGTTTTATCAGGTTTGCATTTGCCTTGATATCGCCAACCTCCGGCTTTCCTTTATCCCGTTCCAAAAGCGAC
>Ga0155131_111_pt1 | contig 9050 bp, 13 predicted proteins | sample RifCSPhighO2_01_FD_106099 | JGI IMG/M metagenome (GOLD analysis project Ga0155131, IMG submission 106099) | Candidatus Kaiserbacteria bacterium RIFCSPHIGHO2_01_FULL_48_10 | reverse complement strand
CCAACGGCGGCGCGCTCGTTTGCTTTTTCGATACAAATGATTTCATAGGGTGTTTTTATTGCTCGCGACGTATCCAAGGCTTCTAGAAGTTTTTTCGGATTACACGATTTCTTTGGGATTCCGTATAACAACGCTACCCTGCAAGCCGCCGCATCACCGATAAAAGCAATTTTTTCTTTTTTGAATGGTAAGGCTTTCCATGTCGCCTCTGGTGTTTTTACTTGAGTTACATCGTAGCAATCTTTCCAAAATGCGCGATGGTTCCCTTGTTCTAACCAGTAGTCATCCGGAACGACCTCCACGAGCATGCTTTTATTTTTCGATATGCACAAAAGATGATGCGGGCTCTCAGAGGGAACAAATCGCATAAAATGAGGAACCGTTCGGAATGGTATTTCTTGGTCATCAGCATAATAGAGCTGCGGTGTTCCCGCATGAATAATAAGTCTTTCAAATCCGTTTGACTCAAGCGCTTCACGAGTTGTCTTGAGTAGAGTAGAGACGTGCTCGCTAAATTTTTCTTTCACGGCGGAGGAGGTGAGATTCGAACTCACGGTGGGTTGCCCCACGCCTGTTTTCAAGACAGGTGCACTAGACCGCTATGCGACTCCTCCGTGCTGTTGATTTTATGGTATAATCTCGAAAAGTGCCAAAGCTCATTGGCGTAGACTATGGGACAAAACGCGTCGGAATCGCAGTTTCCGACGAGCGTGGCGTTGTGGCTTTTCCGAAGGCAACACTGCCTAATGACCGAGCGCTTATCCCCACCATCGTTGATTTAATAAGGAAAGAAAATGCGGTCACGGTAGTCGTCGGTGAATCCCGTAATAGTGAGGGTGCGGACAATCCCATTATGGAAAACGCGCGAGGATTTGCCGCTCGACTTGAACGAGCCGCTGCGGTCACGGTTACGTTTGAACCGGAATTCTATACTTCAGTTGAGGCACGCCGAAATCTCGAAAAAAAAGAAGTTGATGCAGAGGCAGCTGCTCTTATTTTGAATAGCTATATCACACGCATAAAAAAACAATGACTCTTTCGCTCGATGAATTTAAGCGTGCCGATATCCGGATTGGTACCGTTAAAGCGGCCGAGCGTGTTCCTGACGCGGATAAGCTGTTGCGGCTCGAAGTTGATTTTGGAGAAGAGACTCCACGCCAGATTTTGTCTGGTATTGCCGAATATATCGACCCTGCGGATTTGGTTGGCCGGCAGTTTCCGTTCATTACGAACTTAGAACCGCGGGTTATCAGAGGACTTGTTTCAAACGGTATGCTCCTTGCGGTTGGTGATGGAGAAACATTTGCGCTTCTCTCACCGACCCGCGCTGTTTCGGCCGGGAGTCATATCCGCTGACAACACTCAACACACTTGCGTGCCGCAAAAAGCGCTCGCCTGTCCGTTATAATGTCACTATGGGGATGCAAAATGCATTGCTGTCAGTTTTTCCTCCACCGGCATATGTTGCCACTCCATCTGCAGGAGTCGACATTTCAGGCGGTTCCATTAAGTGGGCAATTTTTTCTGGTTATGGTTCGCATACCAAGCTCGGTACCTACGGCGAAATGCCACTTCCTCAAGGGGTGGTCACGAGTGGTGATATAGAGCAAGAAGATACCGTAGTTGAAATCATACGCACCCTTCGCATGAAGCATCGCATACGTCATGTGAACGCATGCTTACCTGAAAAAAAAGCATATCTCTATCGCGTGTTGGTGCCGACGGGGACGACAAATTTGCGCGCAGGAGTTGAGTTTGATTTTGAAACTCACGTTCCATTGCCTCCTGCAGAAACAATCTTTGATTTTGAACCCATACAACGAACCGATGCAGGAACCGTCGTCGCGGTCACTGCCTATGCCAAACGCATCGTCAATACCTATAACGCAGTTTTTGAGCGCGCTGGTGTCATGCTCCATTCGCTGGAAGTGGAATCCCAAGCGCTCGCGCGCACCGCGCTCGGTCCCACTGATCGCGATAAGGTGGTGATGATGATTGATTTCGGAAAACACACCACAAGAATCGCTGTTGCTGAATACGGAGTGGTCGCATTTACCGCCACGCTCGACGTCGGAGGGGACGCGCTCACCGCTGCGGTTATGAAACATTTCAACGTATCGGAGCCCGAAGCGGAACAAATAAAAAATGAGAAGGGTTTTTTGATGGGCGCCGAGAACAAAAGTCTGGTGGAAGCTCTCGTGATCACCGTTTCTGTAGTCAAAGACGAGATCGTTAAGCATTTTTCTTTTTGGAACAATCCGACCGCGGACGAATTACCTCGGAAGCCCATCGAAAAAATCGTGGTGTGCGGCGGCAATGCCAATCTAAAAGCATTTCCTGAATATCTTGAAGGAGCGCTCGGGGTTCCTGTCGCTGTTGCTGATGTGTGGGTCAACGCGTTTTCACTCGATGAATACATTCCCAGCATGCAATTTTCTGATTCTTTGGAATATGCAACCGCCATCGGACTTGCGCTTAAAGGTCGCACCAAAAGCATATGGTGAATCTGCTTCCAAAACCAATTAAACGGAAGATCCGTTTTGACTATTACCTGCGACTCACAGCCGGTGCTTTTTTTGTGTGTGCCATTGTCATACTGATGGGCATTGCACTTCTTATCCCATCGTATCTTTTTGCTCGTAATGAAGCGGAGACCTCCACTCGTTATGTCGCTTCCATACAGGAAAAGACGGAGTTGCAACAGCGTGGCGGAGTCCAGGCTTCGATCGCTCTTTTGGCTGAACGTCTAAAAATCATTAAAGAATACAACCGACAGCCGGTGACGGCGCACATCCTCTCGCGTCTTGAAGGCCGTTTACCCTCACGCGTTACCTTGCAGAAGATTGGGGTGCGGTTTACCGCACCCGGAGAAGGGGACATACTCATTTCCGGCTTTGCCGAAACCCGTAATGGGCTCCTTGAATATGCGCAGGCCTTGCAGAAAGAAAGCATCTTTGCGGGCGTTGTCGTTCCGGTATCGCAACTGAGTCTCGACCGGGATATAGATTTTTCTCTCTCGTTTGCTTTCACCGTCACGCCATGAAATTTATTCTTCTTGCTCTTGCTCTCATCCTTTGTGCCGGCGCGGCTCTGGGTTTTTCTTTTGTGCTTGGAGAGATCTATCTTTCGTTGTCAACGATTGCAACTACACGCGGGCAGGTTGCTGCGGTTGAACAGCAAGAAACGCTCACACGAACCGCACAGCTTTTTGCATCAGAAACGGGCGAGCTTCAGAAAGAGCTTGATGCCTTTATTGCACACGATGCTGACGTCGTGAAGGCGATTGAAACTATCGAATTGGCGGCACAGCGCGAGAAAGTAGAATTGGCCATCGCGTCTGTTGCGGTTGGTTCAGTGGGCACGTGGAAACGGCATGAACCAGTTCGAGCGGTCATGAGTGCAAAAGGTTCCTTTGCGTCGCTGGCGGCGTTTGCAACTGCGCTCGAGACATTGCCTCGTGTGGCACGTGTAGAGAAATTTGGTATCGAAACGACAGGCACGGAATGGTTCGGTACGTTTGAGGTGAGTTTTGTTAAAGAGAAAATAACCCCACCATGAACACAGAACGCATAAAAACATTTTTCACGTCTCTTCTGTTAGCGCGTCCTGCACGCGATTGGTTGTTGGTGCTTATGGTTGGTACCGCTCTGTTACTGTGTGAAATAGCGTATGCGGGCTATCTGTTCTACGGTATTCAATCAGGGGGTATTGTGGGCGCTCCCGATGCCGCAATCGAGGTTACTCCAACCGTGACTGCCGCTGATATGGAAAAAGTTTTAGTGGAGTATCGTGATCGTAAAACTGATTTCGATACGAGAAATTTCAATCTGCCACCACTGTCTGATCCAGCGAGATAAAAATATTTTAGTGGCCCCGCGAGGAACCGGTCACGCATAATTTTCTTCTGAAAATTTGCGCTACCCCGTCTCACTCGCCTTCGCTCGCTCCGGCTTTCGATTTCTCGCCCAACGCCCTTGCATCACAAAATACCTTGGCATGCCCTAGGTATTTTTGGATGGTGGCCCCGCGAGGAATCGAACCTCGATCAAGAGCTTAGAAGTCTCCTGTTCTATCCATTGAACTACGGGGCCGTGGGCGGTGCAGGGCTCGAACCCGCGACATCTTCAGTGTAAATGAAGCGCTCTACCAACTGAGCTAACCGCCCTTCCCGTCTTTTTATCATATTTTGGGTATAGTGTCTGTGATGAAAGCAGCTTTTTCTGCAATAATTTCCGGTCGGGTGCAGATGGTTTTGTTTCGAGATTTTACAATACGCCATGCACAAGCATTGGGTATTGTAGGAGAAGTTGAAAATATGTCAGACGGCACAGTGCGGGTGCATGCAGAAGGAGAGAAGAAGCAGCTGGAAGAATTACTAGCGCTTCTCAGAAAAGGACCATTGTTGGCGCGCGTTAGTGGTGTACAGGTTTCGTGGTTGCCTAGAACCGGCGCACATGCCACGTTCTCTATTGTTTACTGACAGATGTGGCGTAGATGATAGGGTGATGGGGTGGATATACCGGTGTTGTTCGAAGACGAAGATGTTCTTGTGGTTAATAAACCCGCAGGGCTGATTGTGCATTCCGATGGGCGTACCGCAGAGCCCACTCTTGCTGAGTGGGTGCTTGCACAGTATCCCGAGATGAAAGACGTTGGTGAGCCGTGGGTTTCACCGCAAGGCGAAGTCATCACGCGCCCCGGTATTGTGCATCGCCTTGACCGCACCACGTCCGGCGTGATGGTTCTCGCCAAAAATCCCCAGGCTTTTTCATACCTGAAAGAACAATTCCAAAAGCGTACCGTGCGAAAAGAATATTATGCCTATGTGTATGGGCATCCAAAAGATGACCATGGCGTTATCGAAGCAGAGATAGGACGCACACGTTCCGATCCACCACGCTGGTCAGCACAGTTTGGGAAAAAAGGAAATCTGCGGGCTGCGATTACTGAATGGAACGTTATCAAACGCGGTATTGATACTGTTACTGGAGAAAAAATCTCACTGCTTTCAGTCATGCCAAAAACTGGCCGTACGCATCAAATTCGTGTGCATTTAAAGGCAATACATCACCCCATCGTAGCCGATGCACTCTATGCGCCAAACCAAAAACCAGCGCTTGGATTTTCTCGCGTCGCACTGCATGCACGTTTTCTGGCACTCACCGTACCCTCCGGAGTAACACAGACGTTTGAAGCGCCGCTCCCGGAAGATTTTCTCAACGCGCACCAACAATTTGCGTAACAGCCCCCCGCGTGCTATTTTTCGGCTCTATGACTGTACGAAGCGCTACAACGACGACCTCGCCGGTCAACGTGGAAGAACGAAAGAAGCTCGATATTCGAGCAGGAGACACGGTGCGCGTGCATCAGAAAATTGTCGAAGTAAAGCGAGGGAAAGGTGCCGATAAGAAGGAGAAAACCACTAAAATCGCTCGTACCCAGGTTTTTGAGGGATTAGTGCTTGCAAAAAAGCACGGATCCGAAGCTGGCGCTACATTTACTGTCCGTGCGACGCTTTCGGGAATCGGGGTTGAAAAAATATTTCCTCTATACTCACCGAATATCGATAAAATTGAAATTGTGCGACGTTCCAAAGTCCGCCGCGCAAAACTCTATTACATTCGTGACAAAGTTGCGCGTGAAATGAGAAGGGGGCTTCGCAAGATGATAGAAATGAATGTCTCCACCGAAAGCGAACGGGAAGCGGCTGATCGCGCTTCTGCTCTTGCAGTTGCCGCAGCCGAGACGGCCTCCGCGGAATCAGTCGTTGCCGAAGCAAAAGAAAGTTAGAGTAACTGACTTAAAAACTGTGAATAAATCACAGTTTTTCTTTTACATAAATTGGTAGACGCTATATACTTGAGCTATGAAGGGGGTGGGGGCGAGGAGAGGACCAAAGCCTAAAGGAAAGGTGCGCATTCAATGGTCGCCGAACTTTGCATATGCGATAGGTCTGATTGCAACTGATGGATGTCTTTCCAGCGATAAACGACATATTGATTTTACTTCAAAAGAAACAGAACAAATTGAGAATTTTTTACGTGCGCTTGGGATTTCAAATTTGTCTGTTGGAAGGAAAACTTCAGGGGGACACAGGAGAAGGAGGTACCTTCGAGTCCAGATAGGGGACGTACTGTTCTACAGATTTCTTATTTCTATAGGTTTTACGAGTGCAAAATCAAAAACTCTCGGAGCCATCAGCATTCCGAGGCAATATTTTTTTGATTTTCTCCGTGGTGTGTGGGATGGGGACGGGTGCTTTTATTCATATTGGGACTCACGATGGAGGTCAAGTTTTATGTTTTATACCACCATTGCTTCAGCGAGTCCTGCTTTTATAGCGTGGATGCAAGATGAAATACACTCTCGGTTGAGAATATCTGGCCATATTACTTGCGGGAAGAATAACAGCGTAATGCAGCTGAAGTACGCCAAAGCTGATTCTTTGAAAATCATTAAAAAAGTGTATTATTCCCCTACGGTTCTTTGTTTGAGCCGCAAACGGAAAAAGATTTTTCGAGTGCTTACAAACAGAGGCCTTATCAAATAATGCGCGGGTGGCGAAACTGGCTAGACGCACTACCTTGAGGTGGTAGCGGGGGCAACCCTATGGAGGTTCGAATCCTCTCCCGCGCACAAAAGTGAACATGGTGTATGTTATGAACGTTGAAAGCTGTCTCGTGAGATATTGAGCTCACGAGAGAGCAAGCGTGCATCTCTTACAAAAAAGTGATACGTTAAAAGAGCTTTTCTGGCTTTCTCGACTCGGGAAAAATCAAAAAAATCTTTGTTTTTTCTCTGATGTGCGTCGCCAGTAAGCCATTCATGGTGGCTATGGTGTAACGGTTAACACTGGAGCTTGTGGAGCTCTCGATCAGGGTTCGATTCCCTGTAGCCACCCCATGAAAAAAATAAAAGCATTACTCTGGGGAAGAATCTATCTTTGGATATTTCGTCCTCTCTATAAGCTTGAGAATCTTTACCCACTCTGGCGACTGGTGAACCGCGCTGCGGTTTTACATTTCCGACGTTTTGGGAAAAAAGAACTTTCTCTTGTTGAGAAGCGTATCATCTCCGAGCTCAGAGAAACAGGAGTAGCAATTACCAGCCTTGATGAATTGTTTGCCGGTGCACCCACTCTTTCAGAGCTCGTCTCCTTTGCCGGCTTTGAAACCAAAGCCGGTCGGGTTAATCCGGTCAAGCCATTTATACGCGAATTTTTAGAGGAAAAACCAGCGGTAACATTTAAGAATCCCTTTGCGCGTCTTGCCCTTGATGAGCGAGCACTTTCCATAATAGGCACCTATCTTGGTATGTCTCCGAGATTTTATGAGTTTACGTTGACGGAAATTAGAGCAGTGCCGACCCGCACAGAAAGAGAAGGCTCTATGAAGTGGCATCGTGACCCGCACGATCTTCGTCTGTGTAAAATGTTTCTTTATCTTTCTGATGTGGCACCGGAGAACGGACCGTTTACCTATCTCAAATATTCGAATTATAAAAATAAATACCACCACCTCTTTCCGCAAGTGCCTCCCTCAGGCATTTATCCGCCCGCTGAGGAAGTAGAAAAGCGTATTGATTCAAATGATGTATTCCAGTGCGTCGGGAAAGCGGGCACCGTTGTTTTTGCTGATACGAGCGGGCTTCATTGGGGCGGGTATGTGAAAGAAAAACATCGGCGTATGCTGACGGCCGGTTTTATCCCACCTAAATCATTTTTGGTGCGACAATTAGTTTACAAAGAAACCGGAGAAGAGCTCTCACCGTTGCAACGGTTTACCGCGCTTGCTCCCGAGAATCTCACTTCACGCAATGTATACATTGCACTTAAGAAAATGCTCATGGGTGAAAAAAGCGTCGGGAGCCATATTACCGGTATGAAAATGGGGGTCTAAGCGTGCCATGTCACAACTCAAAGATTTTATCTTTCGAAACGAACATTCTCTTTCGGGGGTAGCATTATTCGCCGGGTTCATTATCGATAGCCTGACTCTCCGCAGAGTTGATTTACTACCAGAAACCATATTGCTGTACAGTTATCTCGGCATTGCCGCACTCTCGATTTTTCTTATACATCTTATGGAAGAAAGCGCCGCGCGTGGCGGTATCGGGTCTCGTTTTGTCCCGTGGCTGACGTTTTTACTTCAATTTACTTTCGGCGGTTTGTTTAGCGCGTTTTTAATTTTTTATTCACGAAGTGCTTCGCTCGCGGCCAGCTGGCCGTTTCTCATTCTCTTGCTGTTTGTTTTCTTGGGGACTGAATTTTTTAGAAAGTTTCACGCGCGACTTATTTTTCAGCTCAGTGTATTCTTTTTTGCGATTTTTTCCTTTTGTGTCTTTTCTGTGCCGATCGCGGTGGGCACCATTGGCCCGTGGGTCTTTGTGCTCTCCGGCGTGATGAGTGTGCTCACCTTTAGTATATTTATTTTTTTGTTGCGTTTCACGGGACGGGCTCGCATGCGCGCCCGCATGGGCGGCATTATATTCAGTACTGCTCTCATCTTCTTTCTCATTAACGCGTTATATTTTTTAAATATTCTTCCGCCAATCCCTTTAGCGCTCAAAGAAATTGGCATCTATCACTCAGTTGTTCGAACTGACGCGGCATATGTCCTTCGTGGAGAGGAGCGTGCTTGGTACAAAGCGCTGTGGCGTCCTACTTTCCATATCACTGAAGGTACGCCGTTGTATGTTTTTGCGGCAGTGTTTGCACCTGTTTCACTTAAAACCGATGTAGTGCACCGATGGCAATATTATGATCAAGCAACCGCCACATGGAATGATTCCACGATCGTGCGATTTCCGATGATTGGCGGCAGAGACGAAGGCTTCCGCGGATTTTCTTTGAAGTATGGGGCAACACCTGGGTTATGGCGGGTGTCAGTTGAAACACCCAGCGGTCAATTGATTGGCAGAACGACATTTGTTGTGGAGATAGTATCCATGCCACCACTACGTGAAGAAGTGCTCCGGTAGTGCGGTAGCGCCATCTATGCGGCTCGGTGTTTTTTCTTGGTTGGAGAGTATTCATATATCAGAATTGGTAC
>Ga0155131_103_pt4 | contig 9222 bp, 10 predicted proteins | sample RifCSPhighO2_01_FD_106099 | JGI IMG/M metagenome (GOLD analysis project Ga0155131, IMG submission 106099) | Candidatus Kaiserbacteria bacterium RIFCSPHIGHO2_01_FULL_48_10 | reverse complement strand
CGCTCGCGATCAATCACGGATCGGTACACCGCGCCCGTGGTCATGTAGTTATCTTTTGTCAATGTGGCATCAAGAAATCGTTCGTAGGTTCCAATGTCTTGATCGGTCTCAAGGCCATCCACGGTTACAAACACCTCGCCGTGTTCCGTCGGGTTCATGGTCCCCGCGTCCACGTTCACATACGGGTCAATTTTCATGGACGTGATCCGGTATCCTTTGGATTGCAACAGCATGGCCACCGACGCGGACACCGTTCCCTTTCCTACCCCGGAAATCACTCCCCCCAGTACAAAAATATATTTCGGTTTTGCCATAAATCTTTTCTACACTTCTCTTTCCACGGTTACCACCACCGGCGCTTCCAGGCCGTGAGAGAGGTTGATGGTTACTTCATGGTCGCCGATTTTTTTAATAGGGCTTTTAATGACAATCTGTTTTTCATCTATTGTTACGTTGTGTTTTTTGAGCGCCGTGACAATTTCTTTCGCGCTCACGGAACCGAAAAGAGTTCCGTCTTCCTGTGCCTTGGCTTTCACGATAATCTCAAGCATTTCAAGTTTTTCTGCAAAAGCTTCGGTTTTTTCCAGGTCTTTTTGGGCATCGGTTGTTTCCTTGCCTTTGCGCTCATTGAGCACCTTTACGCGATCGGACGTTGCCGTTTCCGCCAGCTTTTGCGGCAGCAAGAAATTGCGGGCGTAGCAGTCCGCCACCTCTTTAATGTCGTACTTTTCCCCCAAACCTTTCACTTTTTTCAACAAAATGACCTTCATAATATCTTCAATTCCTCCGTTACTAATTCTCAAACCATTATAACACGACTTCAAAAATATTCAATCATTACTTGCCCAAAAGCTCTAATGCCTTATCAAGTTGGGGATCTAACTTCACTTCAAAATCCTTATCGGTAATTTTGACCTCAACGTCAGGAGTGATTCCCTTGTCGGAAATAGATGTTCCTTTGGGGGTCAGCCACTTGGCAATGGTGAGTTTCACGGTTGAACCGTCGCTTAAGGACTGCAGCTCCTGTACCGACCCCTTGCCAAATGTTTTCTCTCCTACCAGTTTCGCTTTGCCGTGATCTTGCAATGCTCCCGCCACAATCTCCGATGCGGATGCGCTTCCGCCGTTGACAAGAATAATAGTTGGTATATCTCCAAACCGCGCGATTCCTCCACCATTCAAGGGTGTCCGCTTGTCTCCTTTTTCCTGTTCAATCACCACCACGTCGCTTCCCACCCAATGGCTTGCAATACGCACAGAGGCGTCCAAAAATCCTCCCGGGTTGTTGCGCAGATCCAAAATAATCCCTTGCGGATTTTTTTGCATTATTGGCAAAACGAACTTTGCGAATTTATCCGCCGTGTCCCCGTTGAAATGAGAAATCTTAACGTACGCGACATCCTTCTCGCCGGATTTCTTCATCTCCCATTTCACGCTCTCAATTGCAATCTTGTCACGCGTGATCGTGTAGTCTTTCGGTTCGCTATCGCCTTCGCGAAAGATGGAAAGTATTACCTGCGTTCCTTTTGTTCCTCGGATTTTGCTCACCGCCTCGTCCAAGCTCATGTTTCCCGTTTCTTCGCTGTTGATTTTGAAAATCATATCTCCGGCTTTCAGGCCCGCTCGTTCCGCGGGTGTCCCCGGCAAAGGGGCGATGATGGACAAAATCTTATTTTTATTAAATCCAATTTCCGCGCCAATCCCCTCAAAACTTCCCGACAATTCCTCGTTGAACTTTTTTGTTTCGACGGGTGTCAAGAAAATAGAGTACGGATCTTTGAGCGAACCGACAATCCCGCGAATCGCGCCGTAAAACAGATCCTGATCGTTGATATTTTGAACAATCGACTCCTGTTTCACTTTTTGCCACACTTCCCAAAACAGCTTGAAGTCAGGGGCCGTTACGCCCGAAGTGTTGCCGCTCAAGTTGATGGTTTGGTCCACAAGGTCTTGAATGCGGCTCTGCGTTGTCCCAAGAAAAAGCCCCGTTCCAAGGCTCAAAAGCGCGACAAGCGCGATCACGATTGCGGTATAGTATTTCTTCAACATATGCCGGGTTTACTCAACTCGCTTAATCTTTGCTCCAAGTTTTCGCAAACGATCTTCAATATTTTCATATCCTCGATCAACAATTTCAGCGTCGTGAATAACGGTTTCCCCTTCCGCCAAAATCCCCGCCAGCACAAGCGTGATGCCGGCACGCAAGTCCAGACTGCGAATCTCCGTGCCGTACAAAGGCGTGGGACCGGTGACCAAAACACGGTGCGGGTCGCACACCACGGCGTTGGCCCCCATCTTCACAAGCTCTCCCACGTACCCCATGCGGCCCTCAAACATGGGATCGTGAATGAGGCTTGTTCCCTTGCTTTGCGTGGCCATTAGACCAAAAGGAGCCTGCAAATCTGTCGGAAACCCGGGGTATGGCATGGCTTGAAGGCGGAATGCATTGAGAGTGCCATTTGAAGAAACGCGCAGCGTGTTATTTTTGAGGACAACGCTTGCTCCGGTTTGCTTCAGTTTTAAAAGAATAGCGTCCAAGTGTTTTGGCAGAACCTCCGACATCTCAATATCCCCCTTGGTCACGGCCGCAGCCACGGCAAACGTGCCGATTTCAAGCTGATCGGGAATAATCCTGTGCGTTGCGCCATGGAGTTTTTTGACGCCGCGAATCCGCACCTCGTGCTGATCAGTAAAAGAAATGTCCGCTCCCATCGCTTTGAGAAACGAAATCAAATCCTGTACATGCGGCTCAACCGCCGCGCCGCGAATCACGGTTTCCCCCTCAGCCAACGCGGCAGCCATTAAAATATTTTCCGTCGCCGTCACGCTGAATTCCGGAAGGACGATCACACCGCCTTTTAATTTTTTCGCCTTCAAAGAATATGATCCTCGGCCCTCATCAACCTCAAGCTCCGCACCGATTCCCCGGAGTGCCGCGAAATGAGTGTCGAGGGGCCGGTTGCCGATAATGCACCCCCCGGGTTCAGGAAATTGATCCACGCGCAAAAATCTGGCAAGAAGGGGTCCCAGCAACAAAATGGAAGAACGCATCTGCTTGACGGCCTTGCGGTTCAATTTTTCAACGGCGACATCTTTACACGTCACTTCAACAATATGCTCGTCGGGTTGCTTAATTTGGGCTCCCAAATCTTTTAACAGATCAAGCATCCGCCGAACATCGGAAATAGCGGGAACATTTTCAATGCGGCACGTTTGATCAGTCAGCAAAGTGGCCGCCAAAATGGGCGTGATGGCATTTTTGAATCCCGCAATGCGCACTTTCCCTTCAAGCTTTGTGGATCCCTGAATAACAAATTTCGGCATAATCTTTGTTGCGAAATATACTCGTTTACTGTATCATAACTTTAAGAAATTTCCAAGTAGGTTGTATTGAAATATATGTCACTCAACTCCCGCCGAATTCTTGCCGCTGCGTTTGTCCTGATTTTTCTTGTTGCCACACCCCTTCTTGTTCTATGGAGTTCCGGTTTTCGGTGGAATCCGAAAAAATGGTCATGGCAGCAAACGGGAACAATCTCCATGGAAACACTTCCTTCCGGCGCAACTGTTTTTTTAAATGAAATTCAACTGAATAAAAAGACTCCCACCGTCATTAACGCGCTATTGCCGGATATCTATGAAGTCCGCATAGAAAAAGACGGATACGCAAACTGGTCGGAGCGCGTTGAGGTAACTGCCGGAAAAACGACAATCGGAAAAGGTATCCTTCTTCTTCCGAAAATTGTCACGCGAGAAAACGAGCAAGCCGTTTCCGGTGGTTCAGAGGAATTGAAGCAAAACTCTGTCGCGCTGATTGAAAAAAGAAGTAAAGAATATGGAATTGAAGCAAACGCAGAGGGAATAAAACAAATTGTTCGAAATGTTCCAAGTACGCAAGAACGCCGAGTCATTGCTCAAATTGCTGACGAAATCACGGATGTATTGGATGTTTCCAATGATTCATTCGTTCTTTTAAAAAATGAAAAAAATCAATTAATCATCGGATCCATCGGGGACACAGCGCTGGTCGAAACCGATACGCTTGACGATGTCCTCGATTACCATTGGAATGATAAAAAAACAATTCTAACGGTGGCCGCCGGACTGGAGCTGCTCCAATATCACGTATTGGGCGCAAAAATACAAAAGACACTCATCACGCGAGCGTCACACCCCTTTGAACGCGTTCTCCCCCTTGCCGATATTCCTTACCTTTTCGTCGAGCAAGAACATCAAATTAAAATCATCGAACAAAACGCTCTCGGGGTGAGAATTACGCCACTCGTACAGCTTCGCGAAACCGAAAGCATTCTTTTCTGGAAACTGACCAAAAAACTGAAACTGACGGTCTGGACAAAAGAACAAGACAAGTTTTTCCGTTTTGAAATTTCACTGGAAAAATAGCGCTCAAGATTTTTTTTCTGCTTTTTTTGCCGCCTCTTCGGCCACCAGCTGATTGGCGCGCAACAGCGAGTCAAACGTGCCGGCGTCTGTCCACCAGCCTTTCAGGGTTTCATACGTCATCGTATTTTCCTTAACGTAAAAATTATTCACATCCGTAATTTCAAGCTCTCCCCTGCCGGATGGCTTGAGCGTTTTGATTGCGTCAAACACGCGGCCGTCGTACATATAAATGCCGGTCACCGCCATATTGGATCTCGGCTGTTTGGGTTTTTCTTCAATGCCGACAATTTTTCCATCCTTCATTTCTGCAACCCCAAAGCGGTGCGGATCGTGCACTTCCTTCAAAAAAACTTTCGCTCCCTTTGTTTTGTCAAATGATTTCACAGACTGCGACAAGTCGTCTTGAAACACATTGTCCCCCAAGATAACTGCGACGTTTTCATTATCCGCAAAATCTTCCGCCAAACCCAGCGCCTGCGCAATTCCTCCCGCTTCTTCCTGCACCTCATACGCAAATCTCATTCCAAAGTCTTTTCCGGAACCCAAAAGATTCAAAAAGTGTCCGGAGTGCCCTTTTCCCGAAACAATCAGCACATTGGTGATCCCCGCCCTTTTCAACACTTCAATAGGATAATAAATCATCGGCTTGTCGTAAATAGGGAGAAGATGTTTGTTGGTGACTTTGGTGAGGGGGGAAAGCCGGGTACCGTTTCCGCCCGCGAGAATGATGCCTTTCATAATTTTTAGCTTGTTAAGTATTCTCTTAGCGCCTCTTTCCAGTCTCTTGTTGGGGGAAGTTTTGTATTTAACAATACGGAATATTTCGGCCTCAAAGCCTTCCTTGGGAACCGATCAGCTTTCACGGGTTTGAGTGTACATGAAATGTTCTTTGTTTTCAAGGCCTCGTTCGCGAATTCGTACCACGTGCAAGCCCCGCTGTTTGCACCATGATATATGCCATAAGGGAGTTTACGGTCAATCAAACCCTTTGTCAGCTTCCCTAAGTCCGGCGCATAGGTTGGCGAACTTAATTCTTCATCAACAACCTCAAGTTCCTTTTTTGCCTCCCCCGACCCTTGCGTCGGGGTTGCTAATTTTAAAATCGAATCCACAAAACTCTTTTTTGATCCTTCCCCCGCTCCCGGTTTTCCAAAAAGCCGTGACAAGCGAATAAGATAAAACCGCCCGCCGATTTCCTGCAAATACTTCTCTCCTTGCGCCTTGGACCGCGCGTACGCGCTTTGGGGAGAAGGCTCCGCGCTTTCTTGATACCCCGCCTCACGCGCTCCATCAAAAACGTAATCCGTGCTGTAGTGCACGAGAAGCGATCCTATTTCTGAAGCGGCTTGAGCTAAAAAATTCACCGCCTCCGCGTTTACCGCAAACGCCACTCCTTCCTCTTCTTCCGCTTTATCCACGGCATTATACGCCGCCGCGTTCAAGATAACATCCGGCGCTTGTTCCCGTATTTTTTGAAACACCTCTTCGCGGTTGGTAATGTCCAAATCATCCTTGTCCCACGCCGTCACAACATTGTCAGAAAATATCTTTACAAGCTCTTGGCCGAGCATTCCCTTTGCGCCGAGAACAAGCACTCTCATACCTTTTGGTACTGCTTTTTGTAATACTCCATATATTCCCCGCTCTTGATTTTTTTCCACCATGATTCGTTTTCCCTATACCACGCGATGGTCTTTGCCAAGCCTTGCTCAAAAGACGTTATCGGCTTCCAACCAAGTTTTCGCAATTTGCCGGAATTGATGGCGTAGCGTCGGTCATGTCCGGGCCGGTCTTTTACATAATCAATGGAAGACTCGTCGCGGCCCAAGCCTTGCAATAAAAGTTTTGTGATTTCCAAGTTGGTAATCTCCGCCCCTGTTCCGATATTATACACTTCTCCGGCAATCCCTTTATGTAAAATCACATCCACGGCGCGGCAATGATCTTCGGTAAAAATCCATTCACGCACCTGCTGGCCGTCTCCGTACACGGGTACTTTTTTCCCTTCAATCAAATTTGTAATAAACAGCGGGATCAGTTTCTCCGGATATTGGTAGGGTCCGAAAAAATTGCATGAGTGCGTGACAATAGTGGGGACTCCGTAGGTTTGAAAATACGCGCGGCAAAGATGATCTCCGCCGGCCTTGGAAGCCGCGTAGGGGCTGTTTGGCTCAAAGGGGCTTGTTTCTTTAAACTTACCTTTTGCGATGCTCCCAAAAACTTCGTCAGTGGAGATTTGGATGTATTTTTTTATTCCGTGTTTTTTTGCCGCCTCAAGAAGCGTGTGAGTTCCCAAAACATCGGTAACAATAAACGCCCTTGGCTCAAGAATTGATCGATCAACATGCGTTTCCGCGGCGTAATTAATGATGGCGTCCACGCCCTGCACCGCCTCGTCAACGATTTTTTCATCCGCTATGTCGCCCTTCACAAATCGATACCGCGAGTCATTCTCAATGTCTTTTAAATTTTCCAAATTTCCGGCGTATGTCAATTTGTCCAAATTGACAATCTGGATATCAGGATAGGTTTTCAAAAAATATCGAACAGCGTTGGAACCCATGAAGCCCGCGCCGCCCGTGATGAGAATCTTCATACGCTAACGATTTTTTGTTGTCCAATCAAACCCGATTTCCGGACTGTTCCACTCAATTCGCTCTTCGTCCGGATTTTTGGGATCATAGCTTTCAGTTGTATGGTACAAAAGCCCCACCTTTTCATTACCCAATACACGGTACCCGTGCGCGACATGCGGGGGAATAAAAATGAGGACGGGATTCCGTTCTCCCGCAAAAATCACCTGCGTTTCTTTATACGTCGGCGAATCTTGGCGCAAATCCACAAGTACCGCCTGCGCCATCCCACGCATGACAAACCACAAATCCCACTGCCTCTTGTGCCAATGAAATGCTTTGATCACGCCCGGATACGTTTCGGTGTACGAAGTCTGTTTGATGGGAATAGAAAAATCGTCAGTGGCTTCCTTAAACACTTCAGTAAAAAAACCGCGGTCATCCGGCCGAATAACCAGTTGTTTAATTTTAACTCCGTTGATCATATTTTATGGGAATTATGAAGTAAGAATTATGAATTATGATTCATTTGTCGAATCCTCTGTTAAAATAAGTAGCGACATCAGAAGAATAATAATACCGGACAAAACAGAGACGGGCAACGCGAGAGTCCCCAATGTCTGGATTTTCAAAAAAATCAGCCACCCTGAAATTATAGCTAAAACGCATATAAATACAATGTCCCGAAAACGCAATTTTTGACCGCTTTTTTTTGTATCATGCGATAACTCAAAAGACTCCGGCTCTTTTGTTGTCATGGCGGTGACAATGCCGCTTGCCACCACAACCCCCAAGATAATATTCATGTCAAAAAAATTCGAAACAAATCCGGGCATAAAATCCTCGATCAAGTACAGAGCAAGATAAGACATGAGCGAAATCTTGAAGATTTCAGCAACAAGCTCTTTTGTTATTTTCCAAATTGATTGCGCTGTTTGCAGAGTCATACGAAAACTATTTGAATTTGTTGATGATCTTTTCCCACGCATTGCTCATGGTGATAGGGTCGCGTTCAAATGTCACCTCAAGAGCGCGCAGTTTCAAAAAGCGTTTGTTTTCCGCAAGTCCCGGTACTTGAAGAATGAGGGTGTAGGTGCCGTCGGTTGAACGATACATTTCTTTGTCTGAAAACTCCGTACTTGCCTCAAGCCAACCGCCGCCCAATTCTTTTGGACGCGGATAACGGGCGATCACGTAAGAAACGGCGTCAGAAATTCCCGCGTCAATGATTGAAGGAACCTTAAGAGAAGGATCAAATGCTTGTCGCGTGTCAAATACAAAGTACCCGTCACCGGAAAGATACACGTCGCTCTTGGGCACTGTAACCGTTGCAAGGCCGCTGCCGGATCGAGTAAGCTCATACTCTTTGTGAATTTCTTTCATCACAAGGGCTTTTTTATTCACGGTGATCGTTTGGAGATTTTGCGGGTGGCTGGTGCGGGCTGAAACGCGCAAACCGGTTGTCAGCAACGTTGTGGGAGAGGTTGAAATATTTCCCAAAACCCGGTATTCGTCGTTGCCCGCTAAATATACATGGCTCTTCAACATCAATAGGTGCTGGCGAGTCGCGATTTTGCGGATAAAAATATCATCGTCTCTTGCCGCGATCGAAACGGTGTACACGCCAGCCGACAAATCAGATGCTTTCAGCTCAAGCGTTCGCGGTTCTTTCACGACTCCCGTATTTTTAACAACTCCGTCGTCCGGCAAGGTTTTTTCCAAAACAGTTTTTCCGTTTCGCGAAACAACAACCTTGACATCGTCCGCTCCGTTGTGGCGATTGATGTCTTGAAATACAAAACTCATCTCAAGCGGTTCATTTTCCAGATAGGTCAGAAACTCATGGGGTCCCCGAAGAAGGAAGTTGATTTCAAGAAGCGTATTGGAGGGAGCATACTCTTTCAGCTTCACGTACGGACTCAAATCATAGTTGTGTGTTCTGATCTTATCAATCGGCGGAAGCGAAGAAAGAAAATCCTCAACGCGCGCAAAGCGCTGCGCAGGCGGCTGATCGACGTCAGTATTTTTATTGCCCCTCACGTCTTGATTCGCCGCCGAATTATTATTTTGCTGAATGCTCTTTTTATCCGGCCGCGTGTATAATATGACATCCTTTTCCCTTACGGCTTCCCACTTCTTATCAAGGGCTTCAATGGTATCGCTTTGCGCGTATACGTTTTTTAGCGTATACGCGCTATTTGCCCCCAACAGACCAAAATTGATAACCGGCTGTCCGTCCGGGTGA
>Ga0155131_110_pt5 | contig 9228 bp, 7 predicted proteins | sample RifCSPhighO2_01_FD_106099 | JGI IMG/M metagenome (GOLD analysis project Ga0155131, IMG submission 106099) | Candidatus Kaiserbacteria bacterium RIFCSPHIGHO2_01_FULL_48_10 | reverse complement strand
AAGACGAGACGTTTGATAACGGCAATCTTGGCACCTGCATGGATTACACAAGTGATCCGTCATCAAACCAACATCCTAATGTGCACGATTTTGAACAGCTTGAAACTATCTATGGTCATGTAGATTCTTCGACCACTGTTGGTGCGGCCATAAACACACTGCGCGGTCTTGCAAACACGCTCTCGACTCCAGAAGAGCAGGGTGATTCAGAATGGGGAAAGGCTGTTCACTTTGATGCCTCGGGCCGTCCCAATGTTTTTGAAAAGGACTTACGGGCTGGCGAAAAAGTGATTACCCATGTTTTTTGGGTAGAATAACTCCCGCTACATAACTGTATGAAAAACCGCTTATTATAAGCGGTTTTTCATTGGTCCTTTGGTGATTTTTGTGTTGTTTCGCCATGGTAATCTGTATCGCAAGCCTCTCTTAAGGCGTTTGTGACGCGTTCTTACGAGGCTTCCTAGTGGATTAATCCTTAACAAAAAAACATGTACATACTTAAAAAAATAATTGCCCTTGTGGTCATGGTCGGGGTGCTGGTGCCGGTAGCGGCATTTGCCCAGTCTGTACCACCAGCGAACTTTGGCCAGTTGGTAAAGACCCTTCGACAAGGGACACGCGGAGATGACGTGAGTGTCGTCCAGGCACTGCTTGCGGCAGACCCGACTGTGTATCCTGAAGCCGTTATTTCTGGCTACTTTGGCCCGCTGACCGCCGCAGCAGTAAGACGATTCCAACAGAAGCACGGTTTTGAGCAAGTTGGTCAAGTAGGTCCTAAGACACTCAAAAAATTGCAAGAAATGCTTGCCGATAATCCTATTGCCTTTGAAGCAAGTGTTGCAACAGGAACCACTACTGGTTCTGCTACCACTACGCCCCCACTTCCTTCTCCGACAAACCAACCTCCTCAGAACCCAGGGATTGGGCAAGGAGTCGGCCAGGCAAAAAGACCATGCGCAATAGTACCCCCCGGCCACTTGATCGCTCCGGGCTGGCTTAAGAAAAACAACGGCGTTCAACCCGTGGTTCCTCCGTGTCAGACGTTGCCACCGGGTATTGAGAAGAAGCTAAACCTTCCTCCAACCCCAACCACGACTCCAACAACCACTCCGCCGGTAACTGACACGACCGCACCAACAATCAGCGCTATCTCGGTGGCGTCACTGGCGAGTACGAGCGCAACAGTCGCATGGACTACGAATGAAAACGCAACCGGCAAGGTGTACTTCAGTACCGTACTCTTCACTGACTTGAATACGGCGTCTTCAGTGGGTACCACAACCTTGTCTATGACACACTCACTCGGGCTTTCCGGATTGCTGGCTTCAACTACGTACTATTACGTGCTTGAGTCGAAGGACACCGCGAACAATACTGCTACCTCAACCACACAGACTCTCGTTACCCTCCAATAACACTTATGCCTATGACATATCTTAAAACCGCTCTCCCGGTAGTTGTTCTTATCGCGGCACTCGTATGTGTCTCCGTGGCGTTTGCGAAAGGCGAAGCTGGAGAAAGAGCAAGTGAAGTCTCGACACGAGTACAGCTGCTTCTCAATGTTGCGGATCGTGATCAAGGCATTGGCGAAGAAGTACGCGTTATTGCACACGAATACGCCTCAAGCAGTGAGCGTATGGAAGAAGTCCGCGCCGAGGTTGAAAGTCGTCCCACTTGGCGCGTTCTTCTTCTCGGAAGCGACTACCGTAACCTGGGTAAACTTCGGAGCGAAATTGTCACGACCGAAAACCAGATTGACCGCCTGGAAAAAGCTCGTGACAGGGCAACAGATCCGGCGATCAAAGCTGACCTCACGGCCCAGATTACGGCGCTTGAAGATTCAGCGTCTACTACCATGGTGTTTGTCAAAGAGAATGAAAGTAAATTTAGTCTCTTTGGCTGGCTGGTACGGCTCTTTGCTGATTAACGTGGCTTACTAGGTCGCAATGCCCCCGCGGCTTGCCGCGGGGCTCTATGAAATGGTATGGGCGGAGGCCGATGCCTTGCCTAGAAAAACAGCCCGGTGGTCGCCGCCGTAATGACCCGCCCCTATGGGGCGGGTTGAGTGTTGGGTTTGTTTTGTAGTTTTTGGAAGTGAGTTTGAGATGGTTGGGGATAAGTCAGTGGATAAATAAAAATACGAAAGGACAACTTTTCTCATTTTTTATGTCTTTTTGATTTTATGTCTTTTAAGGCCTTTTTTGCCTCCCAGATGCAGGCTGGTACGTGACCACTCTCGTGGGGGCTTGCGCAATCTGCAATGTCCTTATGTAGTAGTAAAAAAGTATAAAAAATCCGTTGTTATTGTAAGCAATTGAGTTATTGTTCGTCGTAACCTTCGCACAGAGGGTTCTATTATCAACCTTAGCAATTATTCATTACGAAAATCTTAATTAAAATATGACTCTTTCACTTCAAAGAATCCTGCTCTCAGGAGCGATTCTTGTATTTATGGCGGCGGCTATAGCGGGAGCTACAGGCGCTTTTTTTAGTGATTCCGAGACATCAGTCGGCAACACGCTCGCAGCGGGTGCCATCGACCTCGGTATCGACAACGAATCCTATTACAACGGCCAGCCTAATCCGGGAACATCGTGGCAACTGAGCTACGATATGGATCTTTGCACCGTTCCGAACCCTGCATATGCTCCAGATGCAGACGAAAACACTGAGGGCACGGATGACCAACCAACGCTCGGGTGTATGTTCTTCAACTTCAATGACTTGAAGCCAGGGGACTGGGGAGAGGACACTATCTCACTCCATGTGAACAACAATGATTCCTATCTCTGTGCAGATGTCACGTTGACCTCCACCAATGACAATGGCCTTACTGAACCAGAAGGCGATGATGGAGACACAACGGATGGTGCAGGAAATGGGGAATTGCAGAATTATGTGAAATTTGTGTGGTGGGCTGATGACGGAGACAATGTTCTCGAAGATAATGAGACACCGATCCATCAAAATGTTCCGCTCGGAACAGGTTCTGTTGCACTTGCCGACTCGGATGAAAACATCTGGGGCGATGAGGGACCACTGCCAGGAGATTCTACTCGTTACGTTGGCAAAGCATGGTGCTTTGGTGATCTGACACTTTCTCCAGTTCCAGCCGGACAAGGGGTAAACCCAACCGTGAACGGCGGTATCACCTGTAATGGCGCAAATGTGAACAACGTAAGTCAAACGGACTCGATGACGGCGGATATTAGCTTCCGCGCTGTGCAGTCAAGAAATAACACAAGCTTCCAGTGCACTGCACCGGATGTTGTGGAGCGGGCAACTGTTGGTGCAAACCTCAGCGCATATGTAGCACCGTCAGTCTGCGATGTGACTGCTACTGGTATTCCTGGACCTCTCGAAACAATCCAAGAGGCAGTTGATGCTGCCGCTCCTGGAGACACAGTCTGTGTTACACCAGGTTCATATGAGGAAATTGTTAACGTGGATAAAAGTGTCACTATTGCAGGACTTGGTGTAGCTGGCTCCGCTGTAACAGACGCCTTTATTATTAATGCCGATTCAGTAACTGTGAAAGGATTCAATGTGGAGGGTGGCCTCACTGAGGGGACATTTGCAGGATTCTATATCAAGTCCGGCGTTGATACTCTGACGATTCGCGACAATGATATCGAGGGTCCCGCAGTCAACGATGCAATTACGTCGGGAGGAAGTCGCGGTATTGTTAACGTATCAGGCGTACCCATCTCAGCAATCCTTGTCGAGAACAACACGATTCATCAATGGACTTCAGGTATCTACACCAATCCTGACACGGGTGCGGGTATAACCTGGACCATCCGGATGAATGATATCGACGACAACGTTGCAGGTATCGGCGAGCTTAACTCTGCTTTGGTCTCTCGCAACGAGTTCGGCAACTCAGGTATAGCTCAAGAGGCAATCGGAACAGGGCCGACCTACGACGCTATTTCGCTCATCTCTGAAAATAACTTCCTTAATGGAACGATGATTAATGATTACGGTGCCGCTGCGATGATTGGTGCGGAGAATAACTTCTTCAACGTGAGCGGTCTCTCACAGACCACGGTAGGTGAGGTTGACTTTACTCCTGAAGAGGTTAGCGCATTCCCGCATAACTAACCTTCATTCTCGAAGCAGAGCGCCATTCTGGCGCTCTATCTGAGAGAAAGAACACAAAAAATATGAGAAGAATCATTATTAGTCTCGCAGTGATGGTTGCTGTAGGCGGCATGGTACTCGGAGGAACCTCTGCGTTCTTCTCGGATACTGAAACGGCGGCGGGCAACAACTTCACGGCAGGAGCTATTGACCTCAAAGTAGATAACGAAAGTTACTACAACGGGGCCGTGTCCACATCAACGTCCTTCGGGCCGTCTGACTTGGGTAACGGACTTCTTTTCCTCAACTTCACGGACTTAAAACCGGATGATGAAGGAGAAGACACTATATCCTTGCACGTGAACAACAACGATGCGTATCTCTGCTTGGACATGTCGCTCACGTCAAACGACGACATATCGTCTAATGAACCGGAGCTCGATACACTTGATGCTCCTGAGGACATCAACAACACATGGGACGGCGAACTTGCCGGACTTGTGGAGATGGTGTGGTGGGTTGATGATGGCGACAACGTTTTGGAGGAAGGTGAAACCTTGCTTTCAGATGGTGTGCAAACCGTCACAGATTTGTTCGGGCAAGATAAAACCTTCTCGGCAGACCTTGCAGACTCGACCACAAATGTGTGGACCGGCGAGGCGGGGCCTGTGACGGGTAGCGAGACCTACTACCTCGGCAAGGCGTTTTGTTACGGTGACATGACGCTCACTCCTGTTCTACAGGATGGCTTGGGTACAGATGGTCCGCTTGCACCAGATCGTGTTGCAACTGGTTTTACGTGTAGTGGCACTGGCCTTGGTAACGAAAGCCAGACGGACGGCTTGACTATGGACATCGCCTTTAGCGCTGTTCAAGCTCGGCACAATCCAAACTATACGTGTGATCCTGAACAACGTCTTGCCACCTTGACGGTTATCAAGGAGATAGTGAACGACAATGGCGGCAACAATGTTGTTAGCGATTACCAGCTTCAAGTTGTGGGTTCTGGTGTGACGAATGTCACCTCAGGTATTCCTACACAATTTGCGGCTGGCGCCTATGTTGTTACGGAGACCGGTGTTTCGGGTTATCAGGCGACTTTCTCTGGCGATTGTAATGCGGGTGGCCAAATTACACTTGGTGATGGAGAAAGCAAAACCTGTACGATCACCAACAACGACATTCCTTCTTCAATTACGCTTGTGAAAGTTGTGAATAACGATAATGGGGGCATTAAGGTCCCTGCACATTTCACCTTGCGTATTGATGGCGACGTTGTTCCGAACAATGCTTCGGTTCCCGTTACCGCAAACTCGGTGCATGCAATCTCCGAGGATGCAGTTGCTGGTTATAGCCTTGAAACCGTTACGGGGACAGGTTGTCCTGCCACAATTCCTGGTAACGTAACTCTCAACGAAGGTGAGTCGATTACGTGTACCATCACGAACGGCGACATCATCGAGTAGTTCATTGAGTCTCAACGCTTGAGTCTCGGCAGATTCCGCGCCACTTGCTGTGGCGCGGAGGAGCTGGGACTTGAGCGAATCACACGTGTGTTATCTAAACTCATAGCAGGAATATTCACCGCGGCGCTTATCCTCATCGGCGGCTTGTTGGCCTTTTCGTTTCTTCCTCTCACGGGGAATTACACGGTCAAGATAGTCCAGTCCGGTTCGATGGAGCCCGAAATCAAAACCGGCGCACTCGTTGTGGTGAAGCCTGCAAGTGACTACGCAGTAGGCGACGTGATTACCTTCACCTTTTCCGCGCGCGACGAAATACCAACGACGCACCGCATCGTCGCGGAGCGCGCGGTTTCAGGGGTGATGCAGTACACCGTCAAGGGGGATGCAAACGAAGAAGCGGACCCGAAAGAGGTACTGGAAAAAGATGTTATCGGAAAAGTTATTTTTTCAGTTCCATATCTTGGATTTCTTCTTGATTTCGCAAGAAAACCCTTGGGCTTCACCTTGCTCATCGTCGTTCCGGCGGGCGCCATCATCATTGAAGAAGCATTAAAAATTTGGACAGAAATTTCCGCCCTGAGGCGGAAAAAAGTTCTTCGACAGGCTCAGGATCTCCAAAAAGGAAAAGAGAGGAGTGACACAGACGTCGACCCACACAATGTTTCCCAAACGTAAACTACAAAAAACGTTTTTCAAACTCACGGCTCTCACACTCGTGGTCTTTTTAAACGGTGCCGGTCTTTCAGCGATTGGCGGGAGCGTTGCATCGTATTCCGATATAGAAACTTCTACTAATAATCTTTTCATCAGCGGCAATATAGATTTTCTTGCAACCACATCTGCCTGGGTTCCTGTGGAGCCATCGCTCAATTTACAGCCCGGCACCACCACCTCAATGGGCATCAGTATTGACCCGCTCACGTCAAACCCTTTCCAATACTATCTGCAGGCGACCACAACTGGCGACGGTGCGTTTTGTACCGCGATACAGGCGGAGCTTATGCAAGACGCGAATACGCTCTATGCCAATTCGCTTTCGTCGCTCTTGACCGGCACCACCACCTCAACCAGCACACTCGCACTCGACACTTCTATCGGCGCAAGTTTTCAAAACAGTGTTTGTAACATCGATTTTGATGTGAACGGCTGGCAGACGCGCCACGGCTACATGACTCCGGGCGGCTATAGCGACATTGAGCCTTTGAATGCAAAACTTTCGTCGTGGGGTTTCCGTTTGAACAAGGTGTATTACGACGTTGATCCGGGAGAAGAGCACGAACCGGCAGTGTGTGATGCCCGCTCAAAAGGCTACTGGCAGAACAATGAAGGTTGTAGTAGCGGCACCGGGTCCTCGCCGTGGTTTGATGAAGTGAACACACTTTCAAGCGGGTACTCCGGAGTATTTTCAACCACAACGGATGCAGGCGTCTGTGCAGTCGTGGAAACGGCGGGATGCCCGGCCGGCAATACTGTCGAAAGCAATTTGTGTAAAGCCAAAACGCACGTGATGGCAGACGAACTGAACGTCGTTTCCGGCAAGCTCGCCTTAGACGCCATCATTGCGGGCGCTGACAACGGGAACAGTGCGTTTGATGCCCTGAGCCTTTCACCACTCTCCACTGTCGGCCAGGCACTTTCAACGCTTGAAGCGGTCTTGGCGAATGCCTCTTCAACAAAGACTCAACTTAAAAATGCAGCCTATGTTGCGGAGCGCATCTACACATTCTATGAAAACGAGAACCCGCAGGCACCGATGTGTCTTTTCCAGGAATTTACACTCGACCGCGGGGAAGAAGGCGCGAACGAATGGGTTGAAGTATACAACCAAACCGATGTTGCGCTCGACATTTCGGACTGGGAAATTTGTGACAACACGTCCTGCGACACCTTACCAAGCGGCATTCCCACGGTCCCCGCCAAGGGCTACGCGATGATCACCAATGACGCGGACACTGCCTCTGCGACCGGCACCGCGCCATGGTATTTGCCGCCGGACGTGGTGTATATTCCGCTCTACGAAAATATCGGCAATGGTCTTCATAATGACGCCGACATGCTGGTCTTAAAGCGTCCTGACGGTGTGGTGATTGATCAAATGAATTACGGTATACCGGAAACTGATTGGCCACACTATGCGCCGTATCAGTCCGGCATTTGGAATCCCGGGGCGCCGGATGTTGCCGAAGGGCACTTGCTTGCGCGGGTTCCTTCAGGCCATGACACCGACCAAGCCTCCGACTGGCATGACATAGGACCGCCAGTGCTTGACCTCATCTTTCCAAATGAAATTAGTTCCTACGTCTGGTATTGGAATTACACGTACACGTTCAAATGGACAGCAACAAATCCGAACGGCCCTGATGACGATCTTTCAATTGCACTTTTTTATATTCTCGATGAAGATAATTCACGCTCTATTAGCGTCGCTGATACCACACACGCGATTACGCTTGCAACCGAAAATGACGGCATATATCAGTGGACCGTCCCGACCGGTTTTATTGGATATGTATGGATAAAACTGGTCGCCACGGGACCTGAAAATCCATTAAATAATTCGTATAGGAACTCTGGTGATATTTACGATCCGGAGCCGATCTTTATAGGTCCCGAAGGCGTGGATCCGGAAGAGATGGATCTTGAACCGCCGGTTATTACGCTCTACGGCAACAATCCTGCGGTTGTTCCGATGGGGGCGGTGTACGTTGACCTTGGTGCAGAAGTTTCAGACAACGTCACGCCAAACTTGGGGTATGCCACACTCGGCGGTGACGCGGTAGACACTTCAGTGCTGGGTGAGTACCTCATTACCTACTCCACTGCCGATCAGATGGGGAATACTGCGAGCGAAACACGAAAAGTCATTGTCTATGATCCGGCAATTGGGCCACCGAATCTTGATGAGTTACCTGCTTCTCTTGAAGAAGCGGCAGAGGAAGACGACGAAGCAGCGGTTGAGGAACAAGTGCAAGAAGCTGATGCCGAAACTCCGCCGGTAGGAACCGAAAACCAAGACGCAGATGTGCCTCCGGAAGCAATTATTGAAACTTTGCTCACGCAGGACGCGATTGTCGAAGAGGAAGAGATTCTTGCTGGAGATGAAGAGGTCGAAGAGTCTGACGACGGAGTAAATATTGATGTAGAAACGGATGCAGATATTGAGGCAGTGGAGGAGACATCTGCGGAAGAAACATCCGAGCATGTTGAAACACCACCTGAAGAAACGGTAGAAGACGTGGAGGAGTCGGAGACAGAGACGGAAACTTCAGTGACTGTGCCTGTTATAGACACGGTAGACGCAGAAGTGATTTTTGAAGTCGTCGAAGATGAACAACCGGAGGTGTTTGAAGAAGAAACCGAAGCGGTGGTTGAAGAAGAAGTAGAAGCAACTGAAGAGGAGGCGGCGAGTGAGGAGGAGATGGCTGTTGAGGAAACCGCGACAGTTCCCGAGACACAATCAGCACCTGAACAACCTGAATCCTCTGTGTTTCCAGACTTTGTTGCAAGCGGGTCACTGGCGGACCAACCGGCCGCAATTACTACTGAAGCGCCGATAGAATAATTATGAAATACGTACGTACTATCGCGCTTGCCTTTACTCTTACGTTTTTTGCGTTACCCGCAACTACTTTTGCGGCTCTCACGGCGGATTTTGAAAGTGTCCCTCTGTTTCAAGTAT
>Ga0155131_101_pt2 | contig 9653 bp, 11 predicted proteins | sample RifCSPhighO2_01_FD_106099 | JGI IMG/M metagenome (GOLD analysis project Ga0155131, IMG submission 106099) | Candidatus Kaiserbacteria bacterium RIFCSPHIGHO2_01_FULL_48_10 | reverse complement strand
AAGGTGTCAGATGAGGCGAAGCCATACGTCCACATGACGGCAACCTCGTACGACATCATAGACACCGCAAACGCAGCCCGGTTTAGAGATGCAACTCAGATGGTTTTGGTACCGGCTCTCAAGGCACTTGAAAAAGTTCTGATTGAGCTTTCCATACGCGAGGCAGGATCTGTACAAGTAGGGAGAACCCATGGTCAACACGCAGTTCCAATAACCTTCGGTTTTGGGATCGCCGGTTATGTATCGCGGTTAGGGCAATCGATTGAAGCCCTGTCAGAGCTCGCCAAAGGCCTCAAGGGAAAGTTTTCAGGGGCTGTAGGGGCATATAACGCCTCTTCCTTGTTTTTTGATGATCCGGAAGCATTTGAGAAAGATGTGCTTTCAGAAATGGAATTGAAACCAGCCGAACACTCCACTCAAATTGCCCCTGCAGAGCCTATGGTTCGCCTTATGGCAGAGACGTCAATTGCCATGGGTATACTCGCGAACCTTTCAGATGATATGCGGCACTTGCAACGAACGGAAATAGGGGAGGTGGGAGAGGAGTTTTCCAAAGACCAAGTCGGCTCTTCGACAATGCCGCAGAAAAGAAACCCAATTAATTTTGAAAATGTAAAAAGCATTTGGAAAATAGTGATGCCCCGCACCGTGACGGCTTTTCTTGACCAGGTATCCGAGCATCAGAGGGATTTGACCAATTCCGCTTCCAGCAGAACCTATGCCGAGACGATTGCCTACACGGTTTCCGCCGCTAAACGTTTGACGCGTACAATGGAAAAACTTTCCGTAGACAAAGGAAATCTTGAAAAAAATCTTTCTTTGAGCCGCGGCCTTATCGCGGCCGAACCTTTGTACATTCTTCTTGCATCCTTGGGGCATCCGGACGCGCACGAAAAAGTTCGTACATTGACGCTTCTAACCCAGAAAGAAGGGAAGGCACTTGAGGAAATTGCTTTGAATGATTCCGAAATAAAAGCATATCTAGAGAAAATGACTGCAGAGCAGAAAAAAATTCTTTCCAACCCATCTACCTACACTGGTATTGCAGCAGAAAAAACAAAAGTGATTGGGGAAAGCTGGAAGGAAAGACTGCATCTTTGATATTCTTGACCATGTTATGGAGGGGAAAGTTGAAAAACTAAAAAACAATCCAGAGACTGAACTGAAATTTCTCGGTCAGCATTTTATCGTTGGTGGTGTTTTGTTGGCCATTTGGGGAGGGGCTGCATTGCAAGATCCTGGGAGCAATTCTGCAGATCATGATTGGGGTCTACTTATGTCAGGTGCAGGTGTCGGTGGGGTTTTAACCGGAGTAGCTACTTTTCTCAGAGGCAAACATCTTTCAAGAAAACACTCTCTAGAGCGGTGATCTTCACAAAAAGAATTTTTATGCTATACTAAATCATGATTGTCGTTCTCAATTTTGGAAGCCAGTTTGCGCATCTTATAGCGCGTCGTGTGCGGGATCTCGGGGTGAAAGCCGAGATTTTTCCTTTTGATACGCCGGCGGAAAAAATCCGCGCTCTGAACCCTTCAGGTATTATTTTTTCCGGTGGCCCAGCGTCAGTTGATGAGAAAAACGCTCCTCACCCTGACAAAAATATTTTTGAACTTGGTATTCCGATTCTAGGTATCTGCTACGGACTTCAGCTCATGGGGGAGATGCTCGAAGGGGCAGTAGAGCGTGGAGAGCACCGTGAATATGGTAAGGAAACACTGCGTATTTTGAAAAAGGACGCCCTTTTAAAGGGTTTAGGAGCAAAAGAAATAGTGTGGTTCTCGCATGGTGATCAGGTAACTCAGCTTCCGAAGGATTTTGTAAAAACCGCTTCAACGCACGGTTGTTCACATGCGGCGTTTGCGGACGCAAAGCGGAAAATGTACGGTATTCAATTTCATCCGGAGGTCACGCATACCGTACACGGGACAAAAATCCTTTCTAATTTCTTATTTGGTATCTGCAAGGCGAAAAAAGATTGGAATATCAGTTCGGTTGCGAAAGGGATTATCGAGAAAATGCAAGAAACAGTGGGAAACGAGCAGGTTGTCATTGGTATTTCAGGAGGTGTGGACTCATTGGTTGCCGCCACCTTGCTCTATAAAGCAATAGGGGAACGCCTGCACGCGGTTTTTGTGGACACGGGGCTTCTCCGCAAAGATGAAGTTGAAGGAGTCTCAAAAGCGCTCCGCGCGCGAGGATTCAAAAATCTACACGTTGTCGATGCATCAGCAGATTTCCTTGGAAAACTGAAAGGTGTTTCTGATCCGGAGGAAAAGCGAAAGATTATCGGGCACACTTTCATAGAAGTTTTTGAGCGAGCACTTGAAAAAGAGCTTGCCGCACACCCCGTTACTTTTCTTGCACAAGGGACTATCTATCCGGACCGCATAGAATCAGCGGCAACTTCCAAAGACGCCGCAAAAATAAAAAGTCATCACAACCTCACACTCCCAGAGACCATGAAACTCAAAGTGCTCGAGCCTGTTGCAGATTTGTATAAAGACGAAGTTCGCAAGATAGGGAAGACACTTAATATTCCGCACGAAATGTTGTGGCGCCATCCGTTTCCCGGTCCTGGGTTGGCGATTCGCATTGTGGGCGAGATAACGCCGGAACGGCTTTCCATACTTCGCGAGGCTGACTCAATTTTTACTGAGGAGCTGAAAAAAGCAAAAGAATACGAAAAAATTTGGCAGGCGTTTGCAGTATTACTCCCGATCAAAAGTGTTGGAGTGATGGGGGACGCTCGCACCTACGAATATATGCTTGCCTTGCGTGCGGTTGACTCGGTAGATGGCATGACGGCCGACTGGCATAAGATGCCACCGGTGCTTTTGGAGAAAATTTCAAGTGCGATTGTAGGCAAGGTGCGCGGTATAAATCGTGTGTTGTACGACATTACCCAAAAACCCCCGGCAACGATTGAGTACGAGTAAACGTTGCTAGTTACATAGTGCCTAGTGATCTTGCCGCCATGCATTGCTGTCGTAGTACTACAGCAATGCATATTCTCACTTATAAACCTCGTACTCCAGATGCTTTCCCTATAAGGATTGGTTCATAGTCACGAATAGTTTCGAGTTGCCGCAGATTGTTTGCGGCGAGTGTTTCTCCTGTCTTTGTAAGATCACAGATTGCATCTGCCAGACCTGTTACCAATGCAGTTTCTACCGAACCTCTGAGTACGGTGATAGTCTTTGGCTCTATCTTACGTCTCGCGAGTTCTTTTTTGAGCGTATTGGGGAATGACGTAGCGACTATTTTCCCATTTAAGTCTCGCATCTTTCGTATTTTTGAGTTTTTTGATACTGCAATAACAAGGGAAATCTCTTCTTCACCGAGTCGTGCGAGTGCTGTAACGGTAGGCTCTTTCTCAACCAAAAGGTCTTCTCCAACAATACCGTAATCAGCATTTCCACTTTCTATGTACCAAGGAATATCAGCTTGTCTTACAGAAATAATTTTTAAAGTCTGTAATGTGTCGGGAGACAAAACCATTTTACGGTTTTTTCGCCATTCTTCCCGTATTTCCTTGGTTAAGGGAATGTTGACCGCTCTCATTGCCGTCTCTACTAAATTCAACGACAGTACCGTAAGTCGACCGTTTTTCTGAATGGCAATTCGTAATTCTTCTCTTTTTCTCATTTTTTCTGCAAGTATTTCTTTTGCTTTCTCACGTTCATTGTCACGTGTGATGTAATATTCTAAGATTGCGTCGGGTAATGGCGGCAATATCCGCGGGGTGTATCGTCTTCTGTCAGCCTCTTCCATTTCCCACATTCTTCTATCTTCTCGCGAACCAGGAATTATTCTTTTCTTTTCCATAATTGAGGTATTTTAATGAATGAAATAAAAAACCGCCCTTGGGCAAGCTCGGGGCGGCTAGAGCGCGGGTTCTCGAAAGTTGGTTAGTGTTATTTGTGCATGCGAGAAATGACCGTGCGGTAGCCGCCCGTTCCGTGGTGGTACCAATGCGACACCCGAGAAACAGTGGTGGTAGAGGCACCGGTGTCTCCGCTTATACCTCGATAGGTCACCTCTTTTGCTAATAGCTTTGCTATAGCGAATCGCTCCGCAAGATCTTCAAGCTCTTGCATGGTACACAAATCACGCAGAAATGCAGCGCACTCCTCTTTGTTACGTAAGGTCAATATGCCCTCATAGAGAGCTTTAAACCGCTTACGCTCTTCTTCTTTGTTTATTGTGGTTCGTCTCAGTCGTCTCATACCCTTGTATCGCTGTGTTAACACAGTGATACAAGGGTACCAAAGCCGGTATGTGGTGTCAAGGCGAGTAATTAGTGCCCTTCAAGGACGTTGGTGAGCGCCTTGGTGAGGGTAGGGGCCATGCCAATGTTGAATATTTGTGCCTGCGTAAACAAATTTCCATTGAGAAATGTCTCAAAAGAAACACCGCTTTCTTTTGCAAAATCCTCCACGATATACGCGGTGGCAACTGCACGCAGATCGCGCGATGCGGTGTCCGCTCCTTGTGTTGAGGTGGTGATGAGGCCAATCATATTGGCATTTCCATCAGCCACTGCACCTCCTGATGATCCTTGTTGGGCGACCACCGTTCCTCCAATAGAAAACAAATCAGGAGTATTTGCAGTAAACGTATATATTTGTCCTATCCGTGCGAAAGAAGAAGCGGCATAGAGATCTTTAGCAATAGTGATGCCGCCCAAAAACCCCGCAGGATAACCCGCAACCAACACCTCAGCACCTTCTTTTGGTGTACTGGTAGAAATTATTACAGAGGGAAATGCCGATGGAAGCGCAATACTCGAGGACACCGTACCGCTGATGCGAAGCAGTGCATAATCATGTTCGCCATTCCCCGTCGGAGCCTCGTCGTCTATTTTTTGTGCATTTTTTTCTATCCATGAGGGAGGAAGAAATAAAAGTTCTGCTTTATATTTTGGCTGGGCAGGGCTTCCCGTTCGGATAATACAACTCGTAAAATCTGGACGCGGGTAATCTTTAAGAAGAAAATATTGTCCAACATGCGCGTTGGTCATAATGACGCCTGCGGGGTGAATTATGACACCACTTGCGGAAATTGAGTTCAGCGGCCCCGATACTTCGGTTGTACAAACAATATTGACGAGCGCAGCTCGAACCACTTCGTTTGTCGCTTGTGTCGCAGGGAGTGTGGTGATGACTGGCATTTGTCCTCCCAACTCTGCCAATGTTTCCGCGAGAGATGTGACCGGCGGTGGGGGAGGAGCGCTCTCGGTCGGCGCTGTTACTGGTGTTTTTTTCTCAGGAGCTTTTTTTTCTGGCTTTGCGGGAATGAGTACAGTTGACGTTGCCCCTCCTTGCTCTGTCTGTGGTGTTTCAAGCACCATTGCAGGTTGTTCACTTGGCGCAACAACAACGGCGGGTTGGCTACTGAGCCCGAGCATAAACACTATGAAAGCGGTTATGCCGAGGACAATTCTTTGTAAAAGGAACATGGTGCGGGATGGGAGAATCGAACTCCCACCCTCAGTTTGGAAAACTGATGTTCTACCATTAAACCAATCCCGCGCTATAGAACTCTATCAAAATTAACCACACCCTCAAAATCTGCTATGGTGCCTCTATGGAGCAACCGCAACACGTGATTGAAGGCGAGACACGTCGTACATCATCTGAGTGGCTGGTTGAGTCTGGGGCAAAAGGAGTATTACTTGATATCGCTCTCAAAAACGGGATGCTTATTACTGGTAGTGTCGAAACTATTACCATTAATGGCGCGATGAAAACAATACAGATTAAACAGACAAACGGTGAATTAATTTCAGTGCTTCTTTTAAGGGACGAAATAAAAAGTGCTCAGCCAACTAGAAAACCCATTGATCCCAGCGTTATAAAAAATCGTTACACTGTATAACAAAACCCCGCTTGAAGCGGGGTTTTGTGGGCTCTAATCTCTTCTCTCTACACACTTACTTGACCGAGTCCTTGAGTCCTTTTGCTGCGCGGAACTTAGGAACGCGCATAGAAGAAACCTTTATAGATTCACCGGTGCGTGGGTTTCTCCCAGTTCGTGCCGGGCGCATCTTGGTTGAAAAGATGCCCAATCCTGCGATAGAAACTTCATCGCCTTTTTTCAAGGCTGCGATGATAGTTTCAATCAAGGTTTCAACAACCTTGTCTGCTTGTGTTTTTGTGCCGCCGACGACTGCGTGCACTTTATCTGCGAGGTCTGCTTTATTCATATATTTTTTAGTGACTAATGCCTATAATTTGGCGTTCAAACAGTATATAGTGAGCCGTTTTTCGCGCAATAGCATAAAATTATTTGACTTTTATATACTTGTATGCTATCATATTTAATAATGAAACGAGAAAGACCCCCCTATGCTAATCCTCTTGCAGGGGCACGAATACTCAAAGAGGAAGCTGAAGCACTGAGGGTAAAAAGCAAAAGATATATAAAGTATATGGCGGCGGGCACTATTTTTAATATCGCTGCCGCTGTTGGCGCGCATTCTGAAGACCCACACGTTAGCTCTCCAGCTAAAATTGCTTCAATGCTTGCGCTTTTATATGTAACAGGAATGGGATTACAAGTTGTCCGCGTAAGACGTGACGCTTTAAGTAAGAGTATTGAAGCTTCTATTCTTGAAGAGAATAGTAAACATTAACGCGCAAACTCGATCGTTCTCGTTTCTCGGATAACGTTAATTTTTACTTCACCGGGGTATTTCATCTCATTTTCAACGCGCATGGCGATGTTCCGCGCAAGGTCGTGTGCCTGCAGGTCGGAGATTTGGTCTGGCTTCACGAAAATACGTACCTCGCGTCCTGCTTGAATGGCATATGCCTTTTCAACGCCAGGGAATGAGGTTGCAATATTCTCAAGTTCCGTGAGGCGTTTCAAGTAATTCTCAACAGAGTCGCGACGTGCTCCCGGCCGGCCGCCTGAAATAGCGTCTGCTACCTGCACAATGATGGATTCCATCGTTTCGTACGGATATTCCTCATGGTGCGACTGCATGGCTTGGATAACCCGCTTGTCCATGCCGAATTTTTCAAGAATGCGTCTACCTATTTCCACGTGTGTACCTTGTACTGCGTGGTCGACCGCTTTACCAATGTCATGGAACAGGGCTCCCGCCTTTGCAACTTTTACGTCCGCACCAAGCTCTTGGGCGATCATACCCGCTACATGCGACATTTCTATCGAGTGCTGCATGACATTTTGGCCATAGGAAGTACGAAAATATAAACGGCCCAAAATTGCCATAAGGCGAGGGTCAATACCCTGTATACCGCACTCATATGCCGCGGCTTCCGCTTTTTCCTTCATGACACGAGCAATCTCGTCTTTCGCTTTTTCAACTGCTTCTTCAATGCGGGCCGGTTGTATACGTTGATCCACAATGAGGTTTTCAAGGGCGACGCGTGCAATTTGTCGTCGTACCGGGTCGAAACAAGAGAGCGTTATCATTCCCGGTGTTTCATCAACCAATACGTCAACACCCGTGGCACGCTCGAAGGTACGAATATTTCTGCCTTCTTTTCCGATGATTTTTCCTTTGAGCTCTTCGTTCGGCAGGGGGATAGCAGTCGTCAACACTTCTGCATGCACGGAATTGCCCATGCGATGGATAGCAGTCGTTAGAATTTCTCGTGCTTTTGCGTCCAGACGTTCTTTGCCGTCAATTTCCAATTTCTGGATACGGACGAGCATATCTTCCTCGTGGTTTTTTTCTATCGTCTTCAGAAGCTCCTCCTTTGCTTCTTCTTCCGAAAGTTTTGCTACTTCTTCAACCGCTTTTTGCCGTTCGATGAGGAGCCCATCCACACGCTCTTTTACCTTCTTTACTTCATCGATTTGCGCTTTGATACGCTCAGCTTCTTTGTCTATATCGAGCTGACGCTTATCAAGGTATTGCTCTTTTTGTCCCAAGCGCTCTTCCTTGGTGATATTCGCCTCTTCTTTCGAGCGCAGTTGCTCACGCAATTCATTTTCCAGGTGGGCAATTTTTTTCTCTCCTTCCGCAACGACTTTTTTTGCTTCTTCGCGCGCGTCCAGAAGCATCTGCTTGATCTGAAGGTCAACTGATCCTTTCTGGCCCAACGAAATAAGCCAGCGGAATATGTATCCCACGCCGATGCCGATCAAGCCCGCAAGGCCGGCGAGGATAAGTGCTGTAGTTAAAGACATAACGTCAAAGGTGACGCACGAACTGGAGAGCTATGGGTGTGCCGAAACTAGTCAGCGGATTCGCTTGAAAGAGTAGAAAATATGCTGGTCGTGTTTTTCTTTCTTCGCATCGTTAGTATCGGGTTTCCAATGGTCTTCAGGCCGCACGTCACAAAATATCAATTAAAGGGAACATGGCCACTATAACAGCAGACCCACGCTGGTGCAATGCGAGCGGAGGCATGGTGAGGATGTATACCCTATGAACGGGACTTATATATCTCGTCTATAATCCCGTATTTCTTAGCTTCATCCGCGGTCATCCAATAGTCACGTTCGGCATCTTTTTCCACCTGTTCAGGCGTTTTACCGCTGTTTTTAGCCAATATCTTATTCAAGTTTTCCTTGGTGCGCAAAATATGCTTTGCGGCTATTGCGATGTCCGTTGCCTGACCCTCCACCCCACCCATAACCTGGTGAATCATGATTTCTGAGTTCGGCAAGCTATAACGTTTCCCATGTTTACCAGCCGAGAGTATGACTGCGGCAGCTGAAGCCGCGATTCCCACACACACGGTCGCGATATCAGGTTTGACGTAATTCATGGTGTCCAGAATCGCCATTCCTGCAGATACCGAACCGCCGGGAGAGTTTATGTAAAGGTACACTTCTTTTTTAGGATCTTCTGCTTCAAGAAACAGTAGTTGCGCGATCACCAGGTTCGCCACATGGTCATCTATAGGGCCGCCTAAGAAAACAATACGTTCCTTCAGGAGGCGTGAATAGATATCGAACGCTCGTTCTCCCATGGAAGTCTTCTCGATGACCATTGGGATGACTTGATTGCTGTGAGTTTTTGAATTCATACTATGTTTACTATACTCCATGAAATATAAGGAAACAAACGTTTTTATTGTGAGGCGGTTTCCGTTATTGACATTATAGATGTTATCATGCTATAATATTTTTGATGAGTAAAGAAAAAATATCATTTATACAACCACGTCATACATACGCTCCGAAAGAAGGTCTTGGGCATGTGTATAAACCAGATTCAGTACTTATACCCGCTGCACGCATCATGGAGGCTGGTGGAGAGGTGTCTGCTATTCAAGACTTGAACCTACATCCGCTTGAACCGGCACGCCACGCCAATGTCATAGGCGTGAATCTTCTCGGTGCACCTTATATTCCGGAAGTTGAAAAGCAGATTGGCAAGATGGTTGCTCCTGATGCGCGTCTTGTTCTTGGTGGGCAAGTAGTCAGCGGTCTTACGGAATCACAACGCAAAAAATTATTTGGCCCCCGTTTCATTAATGGAAATGATGATACTACTCTTGCTGCAACACTCGGAATAAAAACTAAAGACCTTCCTTCCATATATGCAACTTCTGTTGTTCCTGCCTACGAGATGATTCCCGATGCAGAAATGAAGCAATATTTGTCGCATGAATTTTCTTTCTTTCTCTCGCAGGGTTGTCGATATAATTGCTCATTTTGTGCGGTCACACAG
>Ga0155131_161_pt2 | contig 10075 bp, 9 predicted proteins | sample RifCSPhighO2_01_FD_106099 | JGI IMG/M metagenome (GOLD analysis project Ga0155131, IMG submission 106099) | Candidatus Kaiserbacteria bacterium RIFCSPHIGHO2_01_FULL_48_10 | reverse complement strand
TCAAGCGCCATTGAAATTAGGAGATCGCGTTGAAGTAACATGCCCCTCGGACATTAATGTGTGGTGCGCGGAAGTCAACCCCAAAACCGAATAGCGTCAAGGAGGACGCCCCATGACCGTAGAGAAGAGATTTGCGAAGGGATATATTTTTTCCGACAGACCGCATCCGGAAGCTCGTCGAAACGAAATTTTTCTTCAACATGTCACTTCCGACGATCTTGAAATGGACGCACGACCTGTCCCGACATCTCTTTGGAACGCATGGGACACCGTTCGGATTGGAAAACCCATAACAACATCGGAAGACCCTAAGGATAACCTCTATCCCATGTTCGTCCAACGCCAAGAAGTCGTTGAGGCAGGCGGGATCATTGTCCCCGAAATCAGCTTACCGCAAAAAGTCTGGGATGGTATTCAGTCCCTCGAACCCGAAGATCAATAATTCCCCATCAGTTCCTTTTTTCAAACATCAATCACACCCCCGTAGGCTCCACAGCTTGCGGGTTTTTTATTTTTCACTTCTGTGAAAAATAACCCCGCTCCAATTTTGCCACCCCCCGTACCCCTTTTTATATCTTGAACATAAAGCATACTTGATACTCTCGATGCGCGTGGCCGTATAGGCCAACCCTTGAGGGGCGAAGCGCATCGCCGTGAATTAAGCACAAAATTTGGTGCGTGGGTTTCACCGCATTGACAAAACCATTCTCTAATTCGCGCGAATAGGCGAATAGTGAAAATTCGCACTGGTTTTCTAGCGCAGGTTATTTGACAGCGCTACATACTCATGTTACAGTAGTGTGCTCTTTGTACCTTTATTTTTTCGGCCACCCCGCTCCACCCACTCTCACAGGAGGCAGTTACCATGGCTAAATTTATCTTTAGCTCCAGAAACACGCTTTTGCTCGAAAAACGGCAAGTGGTTACACTGAAAGCTTCGGAAAAGAATGTATTTTACCCGACCATTGAAGTTGTTTATGCTTCAGACTACTATCCTGGGGTTTATCATCTTTTGGAGGAAATGGGACGAGTAAGCTGTCAGCCGAAAGTTTACTTCGATTTGATAGATGAAAGATCTCGAGTGGGAAAATCTCGGGTCATCATCGTTTTCGATTTTCAAACCGATAACGTCAGGTTTCTCTCGTCCATTGTCGATTCGCGTTACGCGTACACGTTTTTAGCTCTAGAGCCCGGCCATAAAGTCCGTGTTTTCATGGCCGCAGAGCAAAACATCCGGACGAGCCAGCTCAACAGCTTTAGGGCGCGCTACGACCGCAAAAAGAAATTCGTTCTCCAGTTTTCCAGGTCAGGAGCATATTATGATCCGGATCTGGTAGAACCCCCCAAAAACAGCCTGACTTACGAGCTTACCCTCCTTACCTTGGGCCATCCCGAACTGCTGTGACAGCCAATCCAACTACATCGCTCTTTCACCACCCCCGCCAGCCCCACAGCTTGCGGGTTTTTTATTTGATACAACGGCTACTTTCTGCTATATTCAAGGCGAATGAGATAAAAATATTATGAAAGCCCATCTAATTATTAAAAACTATCGGTGTTTTATCGAGCCCGCAAGGATTGAGGTAGGGCGCGGGTTTACATCATTTGTGGGAGTAAATAATGCAGGAAAGTCCGCTTTAATGCGTTTTCTTGTAGAATTTAGAAATTTGTTCGGTCAGATAGGTTCAAATTCAAATTTTTTGAGTAGTTTATTGGGTGGACAAAGTTTTAACCCGACGCACGTTTCGGATCCTCAAGAAATCTTTTCGAATTTAAATGAAAGAGAGATTGAATTTTGGTTTGAATTCAGCCATGACCAACAAGAAGATAAAAATAAGTTATTACCAGATAAGATATTAATAACCGCATATCGTAATTTAAGTTGGCGTACAAAGATATTTTTTAGCAGCACCGAGATGAGTTTTAGCAGCAAGGTGAACTATCGTTTTGCTCACTTTCGTTTGCTTGATGGCACGAGCCCCAAAGTTGATCTTTCAGAGTTTTTTCAAATTGTGAGTGATCTTTCGGATACTCTTTATATACCGCCCTTTAGAAATACAATAAATATTGGAACAAGGGCTAACTACGGAGATATACAAATAGGAGAAGCATTTATAAACCAATTTCGTGCTTTAAAAGAGGGTAATAAAAAGGAGGAAAACAGAGCGATTAGTCGCCTAACTGAGGATATTCGGAAGATTTTTGAATTTGAGAGTTTAGTCATTGGTACGTCTGAAGATGGCCAGAGTTTGCACTTTGACGTTAACCACCAGCCCTATAAACAACATGAACTTGGATCCGGACTTCTCCAGTTTGTTTTGGTGCTTGCAAACGCATCTATTCGAAGACCATCTTACATACTTATCGATGAACCAGAATTGAATCTGCATCCCCGCCTCCAACTTGATTTTCTCACTACGCTGGGATCCTACGCGAAGAATGGCGTATGGTTTTCGACGCACAGCATCGGTCTTGCGCGGAGTGCAGCGGAAAGAATTTACAGCGTTTTACGACAGGAAGGTGGAAAAAGTATAATTAGATACTTAGAGAGGACGCCACGATTAGCTGAATTTTTAGGTGAAATGAGTTTTTCTGCTCATAAAGACCTAGGATTTGAAAAAATCCTCCTAGTTGAAGGATCGACGGAGGTCAAAACTATTCAACAGTTTTTGCGCAAGCTACGGAAAGACCATCAAGTTGTTATTTTGCCATTAAATGGGCGTATCAATGGTAAGATGGAAGAAGAATTAGAGGAAGTTCGTAGGATAACAATGAACATATTTATTCTTATTGATAGCGAGAGATCATCCGCTGGACAGGAACTTGCAAAACAAAGGAAAGACTTCGTTGATCTGTGCTCAAGGTTAAAACTTTCTTGCCACGTCTTAGACTACCGCGCCACTGAAAATTATTTTCCCGATCACGTTGTAAGGCAGGTATTTGGGGATCAATATCGCGCACTTGGTTCTTTTGAGACATTAAAGAATCTGGTGCCGAATTGGGGAAAGGAAGATAACTGGAGGCTTGCCGCGGCTATGTCAAGAGAAGAATTGTTTGAAACTGATCTTGGAAAATTTTTGGAAAGCATTTAACTGTAGCCACGACAATCCTGATGTATAAGAAAAATTTACAAAATAAAAACGGCTTGTTGGTGACAGGCCGTCAGGTGGTCGATGAAACTGTTTTGTTTTCCGCATTGATGATAGTGGCGCCCTTGGTGCAATGGCGTTCAACCCCTCTTTGGAGACCCTCCGTGTTTATTTGTTGCAAAATATTGCGCAACACCGCTTTTTGTTCATTGTTTACGTAGAGCGCTTTGATTTTTGGAGCCTCCATGAGTTCGTTGAGGAGGTAGTGGTGCTCCACCGCCTCTTTTGGGGTTCTCTGGTCGTTGTTTTCCCGAACTTGGGTATGGATCACTCCGTCAAACGATCTGGCTCCTGCCGCAAGCAAAATGCCGACAGGACTAAGTGAGTGCATGGTAGCCATGACATGGTCTCCTTTTTGGTTGGGGTGATAGTGGCTTGTGTACAATGTTCGTAGCGAGTGTAGCGTATTATGGCGAATCTGTCAACCCCGTGTCACAACTTTGACAAAATATCGGCCGACGCGCATTTTTTCGTTAAACTTCAATGAAAGCTCTTTTGTTTTCTTAAGAAGGGTGCTTGGGGATCGAATTGCGGCGAAGTCAAAGTTGTAACAACGGGGTCAACCCCCAGCGGGTTTTCAGAGGGCTTTAGGGTCCTTTATTTCTTTTCTTTGAAAATGGGGAACTGTAAGATCATTTCCGTGCCCACGTTTTCAATAGAGTCTACGCGGAGAGAGCCTTTCTGGATTTCCACCAGCTGTTTGGTGATCCAAAGGCCCAGGCCCGTGCCGATGATTTTTTCCGTTTTGTCGTTTTTGACGCGATAGAATTTCTCAAACAAATGTTCGCGCTCTTGGTTGGACATGCCGATCCCCGTGTCCCGCACGCGCACTTCAATAAATCCCTCTTTGACGGTCGTGGAGACGGTGACGCTTCCTTTGAGGCTGTATTTGATGGCGTTGGATAAAAGATTGACCATCACTTGCCGCAATCTGTCTTTGTCTCCCATGATTTTCGGCAAAACACCTTTCCATTTTTCTTCCCGCAGTTCCAGGTTTTTTTCTTTGGCAGAGATGGCAAGCTCCGTGGTAGAGGCGGAAATGACTTCCTGGATGTTGATGGGGAGAAGGGCGAGCTTCATCCGTCCCTGTTCAATGCGCGACACTTCCAGCAAATCCTCAACTAATTCTGCCAAGCGTTTGGAAGAATCCGCAACCGTGACCAGTATTTTTTTGCTTGCTTCGCTGATTTGGCCGACCGATCCGTCCAGAATCATGGACAAGTATCCGCGAATAGCGGTGATGGGCGCGCGAAGTTCGTGGCTGGCCATGGAAATGAATTCATCTTTCATTTGATCCACTTCTTTGAGGCGCCTCGCCAGCATGGCGTATTGGAAAAGACGAGAATTAAACGCGACGAGAATGAGAATAATAACAAGCATTCCGGCCAAAAGCAGATAGGAAAGAAAAAATGTTTTTTTCGCGAGCCTGTCGTCTATGACTTGGGAAGAAAGCTTCACGTTCACCAGCGCGACTTTGGTCCCCAGCGCGTCGTGAAGAGGAGTTGCGATAATCCAGAATCGTTTGTCAGCGCTTGGAATATCCTGTTTTTCCGTGGAAAGTTCGTCTGAACTGGAGAGGTAGGCAATGGCGCGGTCGTCGTTCCACGCCAAGATATTGTGTCTTTGGGAGGAGATTTTTTCTTTGGCGTTCACGTCCAGGCTTGTGAGAATTTTGAATTTGATATCATTGTTTTCAATGAGCGGCTGGAGAATATCAATGCTTTTGATATCCTCATTGTCCCTTGCAATGTCTATGATGATAGCGTCGATGGCGCCGGGATTTGAAAGCTGGTCGCGGATGGATCGGCCGATGATATTGGCTACCTGACTCCCCAACCTTTGCACCTCAATATCAATGTCTTGTTTGACATTGTTGATCAGAAACGCGGTATTCAAAATCATGGCCGCGGGGATGATAATTAAAAGCAGCCCCGAAATGACAAGGTGGTATTCTTTGCGGACGGTTTTCCAAAGAACCTGAAGATTTTTCATTTGCCCTCCTATGGTTTCTGTTGGTTAGAAAGATTGTGTATCGTCGTGTTTTCGGCGAAAGGCAAGCGCTATGCCCACCAGAACGGCGATGAGGACCAATGCCCCGGAGATCATGAGATAGACGTTAGTAAGACTTGACCCGGGCGTTTCCTGGACGTTGGCATCCGCGCGGAAACCTTCCGGCCCAACCGCTTTCGCCTCTTGAATAAAGAAGCTTACGGGATTACTCTTGGACTGGATTTTTCCGGTATCGTCAGTCACGGTCACGTAGAGTTCATGCTCCCCGTTTTCAAGAGATTTATCAAGCTCATAACTCCAGTCACCATTTTCGTCGGTTTTTACTGTGACGACTAAGGGATCCGCGCTGTAAATAAATAGCGTCAAGACTTGATTTGGCGGACCTTTTCCTTCAAAGATGATTTTATTATCCTCAGTGGCCGAGAGAGAGTTATTTGTCGACTCGTTTATATTTTGAGTATTTTGGTTGGACGCGTTGGTGTTGGCAGGCGTTACCGGTGCGGAGGTGGAATTTTGAACTTTGGTCACAAAGAGTGTTGCGGGCGTTAGGTTTCCTGCTGTTTTCGGTTCTTCCACGGGTTTGGGAGCCGGGGGAGGAGTAGATGTTTTATCTCCGGGGATCTTGCGTGGATCGTTTCCTGAGTGGACTTCCATGAAGTCAGAGTAACCATCTCCGTCAGTGTCGGATTTCAAAGGATCGGTTTTTTGGGTTTTTACTTCTTCGTAGTCGAAGAGGCCGTCTCCATCGCTGTCAACATTATTCGGATTTGTGCCGAGCGTTTTTTCTTCATCGTCTGAAAGCTTATCACCATCTGCGTCCGGCAGTGTCGATGTGTTGGTATTCGCGGCATTTGTCGCGGAAGAATTTGTTACTGCAGCGTTTGCGTTTGTGGCACTTGTTGCGTTGGCGTTTGATGATTGACTGTTTGTATTGCGCGGGGATGTCGATGTGTTGATTGAGGTATTTGTCAAAGAAGCAGTGTTTGTGTTTTTTACCGCAGTATTCGTATTTTGATTCCCCGTTGATGTGCTGGGAGCCGTTGTTACAGGGTTTGTTATCTCGACAACAAGCGGCGGATCCATTGTGAGCGCGCCTATTTTTGCCGTGATGCGATATTTTCCATTGTACGAATCATTGGTATTCCATTCATATACCCATTCGTGCGTGCCGGCCCTTTGTTTTGCTTGGCCCTTGTAGGGCGACGTATAGAGAGCGAGGACGTTTGTGGTTGAAATTTCGACAATCATGCCGGTGGGCGCGGTCAGGTTATCCTTTTCGTACGCCCCGTTTATTTCCATTCGTACGGGAGTAGTGGCGGATATCTTTTGGTCTGCCGTCGGACTGATCCATCGAAAGCTGAATTTTTGGACAGAAGCAAGGACGGGCTTGCTCGCGGCTTCACCCGTGGAGGTTTTCCCAATTGCGGTAATTTCATATTCGCCGTCGTTGAAATTTGTCAAATCCCACGTATACATCCATGCATTGTATTGGGAGTTAAATGTCGCGCCTTTTCTTTGGGGCGCTGTTTCTCCTACTTTTCGGATTGCAAAATCTAGTCCGGATACCGCGACAGACGTTTGCGCCATCAGCCGGCTTTCATTGACGTTTAGGCTACGGAAAATCGCGTATTGCGATGGATCCGGGTAGCGCATCACGACAGGGTCGGTTGTGTTTGTTGGGGAGGTTGTATTTGTATTGAAAGAGGCCGTGTTTGTTGTGGTGGAGGTATTTGTTGTTGCGGACGTGTTCGTGGTTGTTGTTGATGTGTCGGTTGTTACAGCGTTTCCGATATTGATTCGCACAAGCGTGGATTCCAGCGGTTTTTCAACATTTGTCGAGTCAAGGTAAGAGATGCGGAATTTCAGATCATACTGGCCATTTGCCAGCAGAGTTGTCTGAAGGTCGCTTTTCCACATAGAGGGATGATCAGGAACTTGAGCGGCCAGCGGTGGAGGGTTGAGCACGATTGCTCCATCTTTTAGGACAAGCAGTCTTGCTTCGCGGATGATCCACGCTGTGGAAAAACCGGTGAGCTCGCCGCCAACTGGCGTAGTACCCGAAATAGTGGTTCCTGAAAGAGGCGAGAGGATAGAGAGCGTCGGGGTTGGTGTTGTGGTCGTGGTGTTGCTGTTCGTGGTTGTTGAGCTGGTATTTGTCGTACCCGAAACAGCGTTGAAAATATTAAAGGTGACAATGGGCGAAGAAGCGAGGTTCTCTCCCATGCCTGAAACAGCCCTTGCGCGTATCGTGTACGATCCATTTGGCATTGGTTTTGTATCAAGGCTATATTCCCAATCAAGCGTTGTTGAAGATGGCGTAGCCGTGAGAAACCCCGTTGCGCCGTTAATATTTTGCGTAACGTCAAAACTGACGTATGGAAATTGAGTCGCGGCGCGGGCGCGCAAAGCGATGGTATTGTTTACTGTCGACCCCTCCCCGGGGTTGGTTATAGTCAGCGGGGAGGTTGTTGTTTGGAGGGTGGTGTATGTCGAGACTCCCGCCACCTGCTGTCCGGCGCGGCGAACGGTCACAGTTTTTGGTATAAGGGACCCGTCTTCATAGGAAGACAACAGAGTAAGGCCAAAACCAAAAACAACAGCAACGTCGAGGATAAGCGAAAAAGCAATAATTCCCTGGATGACTTTTTTCATAATTTTTAAGCGAAAGTGTTGTGGATAAGTAACATAAAGGGATTATACCACGCAATAAATAATCCGCATAGTCAACTTGATGGTAAGTGCGCAGAAAGTAAAAGGCTATTGATGAGGGATATTTTGTGATATACTAACCGTACTTCCTATGGCTATGGTTAAACGATCGACAATTTTTCTCGCCATTCTCTTCTGCTTTGCCGCGGCGCTATGGAGCGCTTTGGATCGCACACTGTCGAGCCGTATTTTTTATCAGCCCATTATAGGGATTTTGCCGTTTGTATTTTTGATGATTTGGAGCGGATGGATTATGGCGCGATACGGGTCATATCGCATTCTTTTGGTCAATGTCGCTGTTTTTTCTCTTGTCGGGACAATCCCGTTTTTTCTCATGGGAGTTCAGGATTTGAAAACATGGCATCTTTGGGAGCAGGTTATTTCGTGGGTTACTGACGCTTTTCTTGTCTTTGCGGTTGCGCTGATTATTGGCGTTATTCGTATTAAATTTTTTAAAACAGTGCGGCCGATCAAGCCGCAAGCTGGCCTATCGCTGGGCGCAAATGACGATCAGGCCGCTACCCCCCATTGATTGAAAGATTGAAAACGTCCGCATAAAATACGGAATAAATTCTCGAACGTACTCGAGAATTTTTTGTTAACCGCTCGCCAAAGCCGCATTTCGGAAAAATGTCCGTTTGTGGTAAAATACATCCATACCCCGCGTTACACACTTTGACTTGTCAATACTATTTAACTTTTACTCAAGCTAATTTTTCTTTTATTCGCTTACAACCTTTAGAAGAAGTACAAATCAATTTTGCGCCTCTTGTCAAAGTTGTAACACAGGGCATAACCTTATGGAAAACAATGTCTTTGTTCAATCCCTTCGATATATTTTCCGAGATGTTCTGGGGGATTTTTTATTGTATCCGATTTGGTGGTATACCAAAGGTTTTTTACTTACGCTTCAGCGTTTTGGCGAGCGCGTCGGCACCCGGTCTCGGGCGCTTGCTCTCGGCATTCAGGTTGCCAACCTTTTTCGACCCATGTATGCCGATTACAGCATTCAGGGGCGCATCATCAGTTTTGTCGCCCGCATTTTGATTCTGATTTTTCGGCTTTTGGAAATGGCGTTTTTTATTGCCGGATATTTGATCATGCTTTTGTTGTGGATTTTTCTTCCCGTTATTGTGATTGCGAGCCTTCTTCACCAATGGTTTCTTATTGACCTTCGGGTGATTCCTTTTTTGAAATGACCACGACGCAAAATCCAGCCATTCACATGTTTGTTTGTCCGACGTGCGGCGGGCACGAGCGGCGGCTTGATTGCCCGACGTGCAAGGGCGATCGGGTGGTTGGCGTTGTGCAGGGAATTGCGGTAGTTTTCCGCCGGGCTTTTGGTTTTTTTGAAATTCTTGAGCGCAAGCTGGAGCGAACGGCTGACACGGTAATCTATCTCGCATTCTTAAGCTTTGGGCTGGTTGGGCTGGGAGCTCTTCTGTGGTTTCTGTACCAGCATCAAGTCGTAATTTCCTCTGACGAGAATTGGTGGAAGATATTTTTGGAAAGGCGCTGGGAACTTACGCTCTTTTGGCTGTCGATTATCGGGGACGGTTTTTTGTATTTTCGCGCAACTAAAAAAGCCCTTTCCGTAAAACATATTCCGGTCATCCGTTATCAGGGGGGAACAAGCCGCATTCAAGAGGACGCGGCACCGGAAGAATTTTTTGCCTTGAGCTCTAACAATCCGCCGCAGGACATTTATCGCGTTTTAACGGATGAAGCAAAGGATGTTTTGGAAAAGGCGTGGGGGTTGGCAAGGCGCGTTCGCCATGATCAGGTGACGCCGCTTCATGTGTTCGCGGTTTTGACAACCATGCCGGTTTTTCAACTCATGTTGGCAAGATTGGATACAGCCCCCCAGCAGTTGGTTGAAAAAACAGCAAAAATGCTGCACCAAGAGCGGCCCTCAAAAGCGGTTGTCATGCCTGGCATCGCGCGCGAAGTGTTGTTTGCTCTTATGTACGCGTATGACGAGGCGTTGCGAGCGCGGTTTTCCGCCATTGATTTGCCGCAGATTTTTTTGGGGGTGGTTCGGGCAGACGCTCGCGTGGAAGACGTCTTGTTGGATGTGGGGCTGACTGATGAGAAATTGCGAAACGTAATGAACTGGATTGTTTTGGAAAACCGCATTCGCGGCAACGTCCGTTCATTTGAAAATCTTGCGCGTTTCAAGCCAAAAGGAGCGATGAATCGATCTATGA
>Ga0155131_162_pt1 | contig 10865 bp, 13 predicted proteins | sample RifCSPhighO2_01_FD_106099 | JGI IMG/M metagenome (GOLD analysis project Ga0155131, IMG submission 106099) | Candidatus Kaiserbacteria bacterium RIFCSPHIGHO2_01_FULL_48_10 | reverse complement strand
CACATGCCGCACATTACCCGCCAATCAGCCTTGGCCGGTATGCGCGGGCTCAAGCTTGAACCACCAGAAAACTTGCCCGTATGAAACGCCTGCTGTTGCCATTGAAAAAAAAGAATTTTCTCTTTGTCGTGGGCATTGCCACGTTTGGATTTTTAATGCTCTACATGCTGTTTTTTTCTGCACCGGCGGCACACCCGGACAATGCCATCATTGAAATACAGAAGGGATCATCAATACGGACTGTGGGGACACTGTTGTATGAAGAGGGAATCATCCGTTCCCCAAGCCTTTTTTCTCTTCTTGCGCGCGTGATGGGGGGCGAAACCGGAGTTTTGCACGATGTATACGTTTTTTCAGAAAAAGAAAATTTGTTTTCCGTTACGTATCGACTCACACACGGCATTACTGATATCACTCCGGTCAAAGTTACGATTCCGGAAGGGGCAACGGTGCGCGAAATTGCCCAGATCCTCAAACAGAAACTTGTGTTGTTTGACGACGCGATGTTTATAGTCCTTGCAAAAAAAGATGAAGGATATCTGTTCCCCGATACGTATTTTTTTCTCCCTGCCGTTTCTCCCGAGAAGGTTATTGAAACCATGAAAGAAAATTTTGCAAAAAGAACGCTCGGGCTTTTAGTTACCAAAGACACCCTCATCATGGCGTCATTATTGGAAAAAGAAGCGAGACAAACGGAAACACGCCGGATGATAGCGGGCATTTTGTGGAGGCGGATTTTAATCGGTATGCCCCTTCAAGTGGATGCGGTTTTTGGATATATTCACAATCGTCCGACGTTTCATCCGTCTTTTACCGATCTAGAAGTTGATTCGCCCTACAATACCTATACCCATAAAGGGTTACCGCCAACCCCGATTAATAATCCCGGACTTGATGCCATTCAAGCGGCACTGACTCCAATCAAAAGTTCGTATCTGTATTACCTCACCGACCAAGAGGGGAATATTTACTATGGCCGCACGTTTGAGGAACATGTCGCGAATCGTGCGAAAACGAAGTAGAAAGAATATTGACTTTAAAAGTCAATATGTTATAATGCCCTCTATGATTAAATCGGAAAAGAGAGGTCCTGATACCCTTATTATTTCCGCCTCGGATGCTGGTATTTCCGATAGTAGAGAAAAGGAAGTTTTGCAAACAAATGCACTCTTTGTTGATCGCACTCTCCCTTCGTGGGTTTGTGGCAGTTGTAGAGCAGTTGGAAATTCAGCGCTCAATCATACATGCGGTCTATGCCGTGCTCCTCGCTTAGCTCCGGCTACACAGGTTCGCTTAGACGCTAGACGCTAGACGTCAGCCACTATACGCTGTCTCAATGCAGACGGTATTTGTAGGCCTTTCGGGTGGTGTTGATTCCGCGGTGTCCGCATATCTTCTTAAAAAAGAAGGGTATCGGGTCATGGGCGTATTTATAAAAGGGTGGGAGCCCGATTTTTTACCGTGTACAGGAGCCGAAGACAGACTTTCTGCCATGCGGGTTGCGGCACATCTCGAGATCCCTTTTGTTACCTATGATTTTGAGGAAGAATACAAAAAAAACGTTGTTGATTATTTTGTCTCGGAATATAAAGCAGGACGAACACCAAACCCCGATGTCATGTGCAATAGGGTTATTAAATTTGGCGCGTTCTGGAAAAGAGCACAAACAGAGGGAGCAGATATGATCGCGACAGGGCATTATGCTCAAATCAAACACAGAACTCAGAACATAGAACTCGGCACTTCTCGCGATAGCGAGAAAGATCAAACCTATTTTCTTTGGACGCTTACGCACAATGATCTTGCGCATACACTGTTTCCGGTTGGAGGATTTAATAAATCAGATGTGCGCGCGCTTGCACGAGAGGCTCGGCTTCCCAACGCCGAGCGCAAAGATTCCCAGGGACTTTGTTTTTTGGGGCATGTCGATATGCGCGCATTTTTGAAACGTTATCTCCCTACCACAGTGGGTCCCATCTATGATTCGGGTGGTACTAAAATTGGCGAGCATGAAGGAATGTGGTTTTATACGATAGGAGAACATATTCCGCTCGGTGGGCTTGAAAAACGACATTACATTGTCGGCAAAGATGCCCAGAATAATTCGCTCGTGGTTTCCGAAAAACCACTCGGTGAAAAGCCTGGAAAAGAATTTGCGATTCAAGGGGTGAACTGGATTTCCAAAGAAGCTCCGAGAGGTATGGTGTATGGAAGGTATCGATATCGGCAACAGCTTTTGTCTGTCTCCGTGTTAGGTACAAAAGCTATTTTTAATGAGCCGCAACTTATGGCTTCTGGTCAGTCACTCGTCTTTTATGACGAGAAAGGAGAAATTTGTCTCGGTGGTGCTATCATAGGATGAAAATGCCGATTGTCATAAAAGGAAACGGGGAGCGGGAAGAGTTTCATATCGAGAAACTCGCTCGTTCCATGAAGAATGTCGGCGCTGATCCTACACTTGCTGAGCAAGTCGCGCGCACGGTGGGGAAGGAGGTCGCGGATGGCATGACCACGACAGATATTTACCGCAGAGCTTTCGCTCTTCTTCGTAAAGAAGAGCATGTGACCGCCGCACGGTACTCTATGCGCCGCGCGATTTTAGATTTAGGGCCTACCGGGTTTCCTTTTGAAGATTTTGTGACATCTCTCATGCGTGCCAAGGGGTTTGAGACAAAATCACGCGTTATCGTGCCCGGGCGTTGCATCGACCACGAGGTGGATGTGGTAATGACGAAAAACGGGCAAACAATCGGAGCCGAACTTAAATTTCATAATACTCCCGGCTTTAAAACTGACATTAAAACCGCGCTCTACGTGAAAGCGCGGTTTGAGGATATTACGAGCGCCGCACACGACAAGGAAGACATCATGCATATCCACCAGGGTTGGCTCATTACGAATACTAAGTTTACGGTGAATGCCATTCGTTATTCCGAATGTGTGGGCATTAAACTTTTGGGATGGAGTTATCCGCACACAGGAAATCTTGCGGATCTTATTAAGGAGACGGGTGTCTACCCAGTTACGGTGCTTACGACGCTTTCAAAAACAGAAAAAAATCGTCTTGTTGCAGGTGGGGTGGCTTTGTGTCACGACATCATGCGTTCGCCGGATGCGCTCGCTAAGGTCGGTATTGTAGGGAAAAAAGCTGACGCCGCGGTCGCTGAAAGCATCGCATTGTGCCGCGTGTGATGAGGTATGGTCCCGTTAGAAGCCGCGGTCGCGCGGGGTGTATAATCAATTCAACACTAAAGGTCGCATGTTTATAAATATTTATTTTGCAGAACTGCGGGCAACGACCGCGACCTGCTTCTAACGGGATGGCGTATACAAGCAGAGTGTTTGATCCGCGTTCGAAGGACCCGTTTACGGTCAGTCGCACCAAGCTAGATCTTTTTTCTGAGTGTCGACGGTGCGCGTATCTCGATATGAAGCTTGGTGTCAAGCGTCCTTCTGGTCCATCGTTCACTCTGAACAATGCGGTAGATGAGCTTTTAAAACGTGAATTCGATATTCATCGTGCAAATGGCACAAAACATCCGTTGCTTGCCCAGTATGGGGTTGATGCCATCCCACTTGCCGATGATCGCCTTGATGCCTGGCGCGATGCCTTGCGTCGCGGTATCGGTTTTCTTCATACACCCACAAATCTTTTTATCCGCGGCGGCATTGACGATGTCTGGGTACGACCGAATGGGGAATTGCTGATTGTTGACTATAAAGCGACCAGTAAGAAAGCTGCGCCGAGTTCAGAAGAGGATTTGTACCCATCGTATAAACGCCAAATGGAAATTTACCAATGGCTTTTTCGGCAAAACAAATTTACCGTTTCTCCCACTGGCTATTTCGTCTACGTCAATGGAAAATCGGATGCCAAAGCGTTCGATGGAAAACTTGAATTTGATGTAGCACTCATTGCATATGCCGGAGATGATGCCTGGGTAGAGCCAGCGATTGTTGCCCTGAAAGAAATGTTGTTGAAGGAAGACGTACCTCCGATCGGTATATCGTTCGGCGGCGGACCGTGCGATTTTTGTACGTACCGTGAAGCGGCAGGAAAAGCGCTTCAGGCCATTTATGTTTCGAAGAAAGAAGGTTCAAAAACTAAAACCCACAAGGATGCTCATGATCAGCCGCTTTTCGGATAGAGTGCGAACGATTGTCAAAAAAATTCCAAAAGGGGAAACGTTGACCTATAGGGAAGTCGCACGCCGTGCGGGTAATGCAAAAGCCATGCGGGCCGTAGGCGCCATACTGCGTGCAAATAAAGATAAAACGATTCCATGCCACCGGATTATCCGCTCCGACGGCACTTTGGGTGGATATAATGGCTTACAAGGAAAAAGCAAAAAGTCGCTTCTTCAGAGGGAAGGCGTATACTAGCCGGTCTATGGGCGTGGAAACACACGAGCTCAAATCGGCATCGTCAGAAGTCATTTTTACTCCTTTTTCGAATGAAGCAATTCCGTTGCATAGATTTATTATGCAGATTGAGCAAGGGGCATATGCGACTGTAGGTAAAGGAATGTCCCCAACTAATCTTCGCCCCGCGCTAGTCGGTATTATTGAAAAATCGCGCCACTTACTTCCCGATAGCGGAATAAAGCCTGATGGCACAAAACGACCAGGGAAGAAACAGGGGTTTCTCTATGGGCCTCTCAGTCAGCGAGTTCTTTTAAAAGGTCTTGCGGAACTAAATAAAGCTGGTGAACTTTTTAAATCGAGAAAGGACCTAGAACAAGCTTTCCGTGACTATTGTGAGAAGTGTGGCTATTGATAGAGATTTATTTGCCGCCTCACACTTTACCGCCAATCAATATCTCCACGGTCGTAGGATGCAAGGTATTCATTTGCTTTCTTAAAATGCCCGTTCCCAAAAAATCCTTTATGTGCTGACAGCGGCGAAGGGTGAGGGGATTTTAAAATTAAATGTTTTGTTGAGTCAATAAGAGTTTCTTTTTTCCCTGCAAACGCACCCCACAGGATAAACACAACGTGTTCACCATGTTGAGAAATGGTACTAATCACTGCATCCGTAAACACATGCCAACCAAAATCAGCATGTGAATTGGCGACGCCTGTGCGTACCGATAAGGAAGCGTTCAAGAGAAGCACACCTTGTCGTGCCCATCGTGTTAAATCAGGGTTCTTTTCACAAGTGATGCCGAATTCATTTTCTATTTCTTTAAACATATTGGAAAGAGAGGGCGGAACAGGGTTTTTAGGAAGGCTCGAAAACGCCAATCCGTCGGCAACGCCGGGAGTGTGGTACGGGTCTTGCCCGAGAATAACGACGCGAACGTCGTCTGGCGTAGTAAGTTCAAACGCGCGAAACACTCGTGACGGATGCGGAAATACTGGCCCGTCAAGATATTCTTTTCGCACCCTCTCTGCCAGTTCTTGAAAATACGGTTTTGAAAATTCTTCCTCAAGAAGTTTTTTCCATTCAGGAGCTATCTGCACCTCTGTATTGCCCATTGACTCAGTTTACCGCTGCCAGCCTTTTGCAGCCAATATTTTATTAAGAAGCCTCGACCCAGGGCTCGTCTCAGACTCTCACTATTCTTTAGCTCTTCTTAAGTGTTTTCTGAGAACTATACGATGTATCGTATAGTTCTCATCTCAATCTGGGCGTTCCCACCCTTCTATTCTTTTCCAGGTTCCTCGGCTGTATAAGGTGGGCATAAATCCAAACAAGAGATCGTCAGCGCTATTCGGCAACCCCAAGAATTTTTTTAACTGATTTTCAAAACCTCTGAACTTTCTTGTTTCAAGTTTTCGCTTTAATCTCGCAACTGTAGAAGGACTGACTTTCAATGTTTTATGTATTGAGTAAGGGCTGACGTTCTTTAAAAGCAGCGCGATAATTGCCAAACGTTTTGCCAACATCACTCGTTCGGTTTTGGTAAAAAATTCCTCGAAAAAACCAATATCAGCCTTTTGGTATCTAAGCTGCAAAGTGAATTTTGTGAATTCTGAAAGGATCACTCGCATTGCCTTTTCTGTAATAGGCTGTCTTGATACGTGGGGCATACTCTAAACTATACGATATATCGTATAGTTTTTACCAGATTTTTGCTCGTTCTTTTGGTTCTCGGTAGAGTTTTTGGCCTTTTTTAACTTTAAATGTTTCGTAAAATGGTTCAAAGTTTGAGGTGGGGCCATTCACGCGAAACTCTGCAGGGGAGTGAGGGTCATTCAAGGCAAGCATTTTCAAAAATTCCGGCCTGGCAAGTTCACGCTCCTGTTGCGCAAAGCCGAAGAAGAAGCGTTCTTCAGGGGTAAAACCGGCTATCATTTTTCTTCCTGTTTTCTTGAGGCGTTTTTGATAGGCGTCATATGCGATTGCCAATCCTCCCAAGTCTGCGATGTTTTCTCCTAAGGTGAGTTTACCGTTTACTGAAACGTCGGGTGTTACTTTATACGTATTGAATTGCAGTTCCAATATTTTTGCTTTCTTTTCAAATAGAGCACGGTCTTTCTCTGTCCACCATCTTTTCATGTTGCCTGTACCGTCAAATTTTGAACCCTGGTCATCAAAACCGTGTGTGAGCTCGTGCCCTATGGTGTAGCCGATGGCGCCATAATTCACCGCATCATCAAACGAAAGGTCAAAAAATGGCGCTTGGAGTATGGCAGCGGGGAATACCACTTCGTTCATATTGAAGTTGCAGTAGGCGTTGACGGTCTGTGGCGTCATAAACCATTCTTTTCTATCGACAGGACGCTTGAGTTTACGCATGGTACGTACATGTTCATGTTCTGCGGCACGTACGGTATTTCCGAAATAGTCATCTGGCAGGACTTTGAGACCTGCGTACGTTTTAAATCGTGAAGGATAGCCGATTTTTCTTTGCATCTGCTTGAGTTTTACCAGAGCCTTTTTCTTTGTGGAGGGTGTCATCCAGTCAAGGTGGCGTATGCGCTCAGCGTACGCGGCAAACAAATCGTCCACGAGAAGATCCATTTTTCTTTTCGCGCGTTCTGTAAAATATTTTGCTACGTAGAGTTTGCCCAACGCTTCCCCTACGGTGCCGTTTACCGCGGCAAGCGCTCGGCGCCACAAGGGTTTCATTTTTTTGCTCCCCGTAAGCACTCGTCCATAGAAATTGAAATTTTCTTCAACAAAAGGTTCTGAGAGTGCTGACGCAGACCCATCTATCAGATGCCACTCAAGGTACATTTTCCACGCCTCAAGAGGTATCCCGCTCAGCAGTTTTTCTGTGCCTTTTAAAAATTCAGGCTGAAGAACAATCAGGTAGGGAAGCGCATGTGCCTCGATGAGTGCGAAATACCGTTTCCAGTTGATTGCGGGGGTTTCTTTTTGGAGTGTCTTGAGTGTTTTTTTATGGTACGTTTTTTCCACATCCCGCGTATCTTCTTTTTTCATGGAAATGCGCGCAAGGTGCGTCTCAATTTCCATGATAGTTTTTGTCCAATTGTCTATTTCTGCGGGTGTTTTCTTGAGAAGAATGAGTACGTTTTTGATGTGTCGGAGATACGCCTCACGTACACGTTTGAATTCGGGCTCATCTTTTAAATAGTATTCGCGGTCAGGGAGCCCCAGTCCGCCCTGAAACAGATGTAGCGCGTAGCGCGCGCTATTTTTCGAATCTTGGTCCACCATCGCACCCCATAACACTCCAACGCCAATGATATGCATACGGGCAATCATCTCAAGTAAGTCTTCGTGTGAGTTGATGTTGTGTATCAATGCTCGCCATTTCTCGAGAGGCTCTACGCCGAGCCAGTTTCTTGTTTTCATATCCATTCCGGAAGCAAAAAAATCGCGCACTAACTGCTCCGGGCTTCCGAGAGGAAGATGTGCACGTTTGGTGAGTGTTTCAAGAATGCTTCTTAGTTTTTGCTCAGTCTCGTGTCGTAAGATAATAAATGATCCCCACCGCGCCTCGTCTTCAGGCATTCTGGTCTTTGTGAGCCACGCGCCGTTTGCATACCGATAAAAGTCGTCCTGCGGCTTAACGTGTTTGTCTATAGTGTGTGTATCGAAACCCCAGGTTTTTTTCATTTCGTTATTGTACACTAGGGCTTTTGTATGTTTATTGACAATTATAAAAATAAGACGTATAATATTCTAAACATGAAGTTTTTTAGAAAAGAAAGACCTTCTGATCCAGCTGAGAAAGTTCGACTCCGTTCCTTAGATAGGATAACTTTTCACAACTTTTCGTTTTGGGAAAAAATAGATATAACGACTGCCTTGAAGTACAGCGGCATCCCTTTAAATAATCTAGCACATATGCGCAAAGACATGTTGCTTTTTACCGAAAAAAACCCGCAACACCCGGTGGCTGAGTATGAACGAGCCTATAAAACGGTGAATTTCTATTCCGCTTTCGCGGATAAACCAGAACATGAGAAAGGTGCAGTTATTATTCACGAACTTGCCCATTCAGTCAGTCCCTTTTTTCCGGAGAATGCTCCTTTGTATGGTTCTGAGGAAAAGCGCTTTCAAGCGGAAGAGTATATCCAGCAAGTCTCTATTCAATGCGCAACCGCCGGTTTTATAAACCCTTATCAAAGCGAACTGAGTGATCTTTTGAGAGAAGAGTCTTTTTCCGGCTTTCAAACATTTACTGAAGAAACTCAGGCTATCTTGATTGAATCTCGTTTTATGTATCCGGAATTGCTTCGGGCGACACAAAGAATACAACGTCGCTCTTTAGAAAAGCAAAAACGAGTAGAGAGTTTCGTCCCTCTCATAACTGAAAACTCAGAACAGGCGGTAGGGATTGATGCATTGTTGCTCGCTTATATGCCACCACACGTAAGAACCTTGCAGGATCTGGATAAGCATATTACCCGATACCGAAAGTGGTTTGATTGAAACGTCAATGTTACGATAATCTCATGACCGTCTCAGAGATTCGAAAAAAATATCTAGATTTTTTTAAGAAGAGAAAGCACACAATTATTCCTTCGGCGCGTCTTGTACCCGAGAACGATCCGACGACCTTGTTTACCTCCTCAGGCATGCAACCCTTGGTGCCGTATCTTTTAGGACAACCACATCCTGAGGGCGCGCGACTGGTGAATAGTCAGCTTTGTTTTCGATCGCAAGATATTGAAGAAGTGGGGGATAACCGCCACACCACCTTTTTCGAGATGCTCGGAAACTGGTCTTTGGGCGATTATTTCAAAAAAGAGCAGTTGCCGTGGTGTTTTGAGTTTTTGACAAAAGAACTTGGGCTTCCGAAAGAAAAACTGTGGGTGACGTGTTTTGCAGGCGACGAAACATTAGGACTTCCAAAGGACACCGAGTCCGCGGAAATATGGAAAGGTTTAGGTCTGCCAGAAGATCATATCCGATTTTACGACTCTAAAAAAAATTGGTGGAGTCGCTCGGGCACACCAGATACGATGCCGGCAGGGGAGCCGGGCGGGCCGGATTCCGAAGTGTTTTTTGAATTTACGAACGTTGTACACGATAAAAAGTTTGGTGAAACCTGCCACCCGAACTGCGATTGCGGGCGGTTTATGGAAATCGGGAATTCTGTTTTTATGGAGTACATAAAAAATGCAGATGGCACATTTCCAAAGCTTCCAAAGCAGAATGTCGACTTCGGGGGTGGACTTGAACGACTCGTGGCAGCAAGTCAGGATAATCCTGACGTTTTTTTAATTGACGTGTTTAATTCGGCGCGTACTGTTCTTGAAAAACATTCAGAAAAAAAGTATGGGGATGGGGAAGAGATGACGCGTGCCTTCAGAATTATCTTAGACCATACTCGCGCTGCGTCTTTCATGCTCGCCTCCGGTATACACCCTTCGAATACTGAACAGGGTTATGTGCTGAGACGTTTAATACGGCGCGCCATACGAGAAATTGATCGACTCGGGATTAAAAAAGCACTGCTTGCGGAAACAGCGGGTGGGTATGCTGATGTTTATTTCACGCAGTATCCATTTATAAAGGACTCTGCACAGATGATTGCGGCAGAACTTGCAGCTGAAGAAGCACGATTCCGAAAGACACTTGAACAAGGTATGCGAGAACTTGAAAAAATGGGTGATCAGATAGATGCTTTTACGCTTTTTACGACCTATGGTTTTCCCATAGAGCTAACGGAAGAGATTGCCCAGGAGCGAGGGTATACGATTAATCGTATAGGGGTTCAAAAACAAATGGAGGAACATCAGGCACTCTCTCGTAAGGGGGCTGCACAGAAGTTTACGGGAGGGTTGGCAGATCATCAGGAACAGACTATTCGATATCACACGGCGCATCATTTGCTGTTGGCGACCTTACGCAAGGTATTAGGACCGGATGTGCACCAAAGAGGTTCAAATATTACCAGCGAACGTTTGCGTATCGACTTTTCTTATGGGCAAAAGATGACTACGGAGCAAATTGCCGAAGTCGAAAAAATAGTGAATGAAAAGATAGCGGAAGCACTTCCGGTTATTCGTACTGAAATGAAAAAAGAAGATGCAGAGAAATTGGGTGCGGAGCATGAGTTTGGCGTCAAATATCCAGACATGGTTTCTGTCTATTCAGTGGGACCGCTTGCGGATGCATTTTCCATCGAGTTTTGCGGCGGACCGCATGTGTCAAATACCGGAGAATTAGCTGAGGGAGGCCCTTCGACTGACGCTCAGGGTAAACTTGCAAAGTTCAAAATTTTGAAAGAAGAAGCAGTTGCGGCAGGAATTCGTCGCATTAAGGCTGTTTTGGAGTAAATTGGCAAGTCACGACATTGGCATAGACCGTTTTTTATGTCTGAATCTCCCACAGTTGAAAAAGGACCAGCAGAAGACTCAAATGCCAATGTAGGAAAACTTTCCATTGAGATTCTTAAAGGAATTGTAATGGCTCCTGACGATGTTTATGATCCCGCATTTCA
>Ga0155131_105_pt4 | contig 11877 bp, 10 predicted proteins | sample RifCSPhighO2_01_FD_106099 | JGI IMG/M metagenome (GOLD analysis project Ga0155131, IMG submission 106099) | Candidatus Kaiserbacteria bacterium RIFCSPHIGHO2_01_FULL_48_10 | reverse complement strand
GGATTCGTCGAGTGCTACGTCGTAGCGGGGAAGACAAACGAAACACTCGCGGGCATTGCGGTGTTGAATTCTCCTACCTGTAAAAGTTCTTACTATTCTGCTGGATTTTTTATGGCAGGCACTGAAAAGCTTCCTCTCATGACTGGACTTATGGATCATTGGTTTCACACATCACAGAGTCGCGGTTTTCGAGTTGTTCAATTTGGAAATTTCTGGGTTCCAGGCAATCCGTCATCGTGGAAAGGTTTTTCGCAGTTCAAGGCGAAATTTGGAGCCAAGATAATTGTTTATCAGCCGCTTTTATTTCGGATGATGCTTGGTTAATTTTTTTGTGGGCAGGGGGAGACTCGGTCACGAGTCGAAAGCTCACCTTCGTTCGCTTTCGTTCTCGACCCCGCCTCGCGACTTTTCAAAAAGAAAAGTAACGCTCCGGCCTTCGAGTCTCCCTCGAAAATGAGCAGTCATTTTCTCCTGCCCGCACTCGCGGATTTTTGTGGGCAGGGGGAGACTCGAACTCCCAATCCTTGCGGACATGGTCCTAAGCCATGCGCGTCTACCAATTTCGCCACCTGCCCGAATGAAGAGCGCCGCGAGTGCGTGCGCTCATGGCGTCCGAATGATGGGTAAGCAAGGCTTCCTTACCTGCCCAAAGTTACGTTGTAACATTTTTGTTTTCTTTTTAGAAATTTTTGCTACAGTAGCAAGCGAGGAAGAGAACACAATCTTGGGTGTATTCTTTCCGAGTATAGCCACTGGGAGTCTTGCTGACAGTCTCTCAATATCCCGCCCATAGCTCAGCTGGTAGAGCAGTTGCCTCTTAAGCAATTGGTCGTTGGTTCGAATCCAACTGGGCGGACAAACGACACGATAACCTGACCTGCGTCAGGTTTTGTGCGTTTGTCCGAGTCGGAGCGGTGTTTTGTGCCTCACAAAACCGCGAGGCGGGGTCGCGACCTCGGAGCGCGACGGCGCGACGAGAGTTGTGACGACGGGCTATACTTTATTTATGAGAGCTATATTCCTCGATCGTGACGGCACTGTTAATGTTGGCGTCCCGACGTACGAGCGGGTCAGTTCTTTCGATAAGGTGCAGTTGCTACCCAACACTCTTGAAGCGATGAAAATGCTTGCAAGTCTTGATTACGGCATTTTCTTTGTAACGAACCAACTCGGCATCGCAGAAAAACTCATAACCGTGGAACAGTTTGATGAGATTGATAACAAAATTAGAGAGCTTGTTGCTCCAAGTGGAGTCAAAATACTGAAAACATATCTCTGTCCGCATGGCGAAGAAGAGAACTGTGTGTGTCGCAAACCGAAGCCGAAGTTGCTCCTCGACGCAGCAAGGGAGTATGGCATTGATCTCGCAAAATCATGGATGATAGGAGATCGACCTTCTGACGTGATGACCGGCATAAATGCAGGAACGAAGACAATTTTGGTAAAAACAGGTGTATCGACAGTTGAGTCAAAAGAAGCAACTTTTACAGCCCCTTCACTCCTAGAAGCGGCTCAGTACATTGCTGAATACAAGTTCTAACATCGCCCAGTAGAGCGGACACACAAAATTGACGCAAACACTCCTGAGTTAGGAGTTTCTCAAAGTAGAATCCTTCTTGTTATTTCTTAGCCGCTTTCCTTCGCTTATTCGCCGCAGCACGTTCATCAGCGTCCACTTTTCTTGTGGCACCCTGTGGACCAAGATTGTATTTAATAGCCGCTATAGCTCGGCCTTTTCTTATTTTGCCAATATAAAAAGGGTGAACACTTACTCCCTCCGCTTTAGGTTTCATATAGCCAGTATAGCTATCGAATAGGAAAAAGACAATTTATGAAACTGGTTCTGACTTCGTGCAGTAGGGCGGACTCACTTAGTTTTTTCAGAATTTAGAATTTCGTTATCAACAATTGCTTCAGCACGTCCTTTAGCAACACCCATAACAATAAAGAACATCGTGAGTTCCAATCGATGAGATTGTGAAAAACGTTCACGCAGTTGTGCATTATTTGCTTCTATTGTTTGTCTCAATGGGTTCGTAGGCTCTAGATGGGAAAGAGAAGCTTCCAATTGTGAGGATAAACCACTAGAACTGTATACATGATCAGCATGTGCCACTCTTGCTGACTGCAAGCTTCTAGCAAAGATTATCTCTGCATTTGCTTGTGCGAGGGCTTGAATTCTAGAAGATGCCTCGGGGATCGCACGTTGCAACGTTGTTGTTATTTCAGCAATTGCACCCCGGTGCGATTCGGCCATATTATAAGGAACGGGTCCTTTTTCCATTTTTTTATTATATCAGATACATAGATTATGTCAAATAGTATTTGAAAAACATATCCACGAGTGCTTGTGCCGGATCGGCTGGCGTACCTTCAGTGGGGACATGGTGCAGGTCTATCGCCGGCATATTATTCAGCTCTAAAATTGCACAGGTTTGTTCTTTCCACGAACGGCTGATGTCCGGCATAATGCAATCAATGCCGACTGCGTGTATCTCAAACCTGCGTGCCACCTCTTCAAAAAGTTTTACATTGTCCGGGTGGACGACTGACGTTACTTCTTTCAGGTCGCCGCCCCATTTCAGAAACGGATCTTTCTGGAGGAACAGACGTTCTCCGCTTTTCAGTACGGTTTCTGCGGTGTAGTGTTTCTCGGCAAGCATATTCATGGCGGTCTCATTTTCGACGATACGATGAGTGGTTGCGTGTGGTGCATCTAAGCCGCCGCGTCTGGGGTCTGCATTTTTTGCATCAATCAGCATGCGGATGGTTTCAGTTCCGCCGCCGACGATATGTGCAGGAATTTGTTCTATGCACGCAACAAATTTGAAATCAATGACCGTTCCGCGGTACATAGAACCGGTGACGAATTTTTCGATAATAAATGAGGGGGAATAGAGTGTTGCGTAGCGTATTGCTTGTTCCAGGTCTCTTTCATTTTTTATATTGGTCGTCACATGACGGGAAACCGAGCCATTTCGCGGTTTCACCACCAAAGGAAATCCTACGCGTTTTCCAAAGTTCAGCGCTTTTTTTGTTTGCCAGAACCAGAAGGTTTTTCCGTGTGCGACAGGGAAGTCGTGTCGCATCAGAAGCGCCTTTGTTTTTTTCTTGTCATCTGTTGCTCGTGCGTTTTTCCCATTTGCGAAATCGGCAACGGGAAGCATATCGAATCGTACCGTGGTACCGTCTCGTACCGCTTTGAAATTATTGGTGAAGCCGCCTGGTCCGTAGAGGGCGTAGACGTGGACGCCGCGCCCCTCTGCTTCTTTGATGAAGTACCATGAACGCGGCTCGATGTCCGCTTCACGAAAGTCATCTTTGTATTCTGCAATGCCAGTTAGCACAAGAATGGTTTCGACGATTCCCCTGAGCCACGTCTCGCCGCGCCGAGAGAGCGGCGTTGGTGGTACCAGGTGACTCACTATTTCCTCAATCCAGGTAAGGATGTGGCGCCGTGTAGAGGTACCGCATGAGGGACAAAAATTTTCGCTCATTGTCATACATTAGTTCGTTTGTGGTACCCGGGGTGGGACTCGGTCACAACTCTCGGCTCACTGTTCGCCTCGGTCGCGACCCGGCCTCGTCTCCTTCGGCAAGTCCTTCGATTCTGAAGTCCTCAGGACTGAAGGGCTCAGGATGACTCCGGCTTTCGAGTCCACCTCGTATGCTACGAAGGTAGCATACTCCAGTCACACGCTTTGCGTGTACCCGGGGTGGGACTCGAACCCACAATCCTTACGGAACTCGATCTTAAGTCGAGCGCGTATACCATTCCGCCACCCGGGCGAGTGAGGAACGTCGCGAGAGATTTCTCTCATGACGTCCGAGCAGAGCTCGAGCAAATTTCTTACTCGAGCTTCCTAAACTAGTCACTAGGTGCGCTAGTCACTAGTTTGAGGCCTGGAGGGGATTCGCACCCCTGTATAGCGGTTTTGCAGACCGCCGCGTTAGCTTCTTCGCCACCAGGCCGAGAGAGAAGGAAAGTGGACATTTGTGTTCACTTTCTTCGAGCGAGGCACTAGCAAGCGGTGCTTACCATGCCGTTTGGTAAGAATACTACGCCCCCCATACCTTCTCAATGCATCCCCATCCCCGGGTCTAGTTGAAAAACGAGCTTTGGTAAGATCCGCATCTCGATTCTTTTTTTGAGAAAATCTCGCGCTTCTCTTTCTTGCCGTGTCAGAAAATCAATGGCGGCGTGTCCCTGTTCGGGTGGAAGAACAGAAACAAAAACGCGTGCCAGTGAATCATGGTTCGCAAGCTCGACTCTCGTGACCGTAATGAGGGACGTCCGGTTTGACTCACGGCTGATGAACTCTGCTACAGCCTGAGAGAGTGAAGAAAGCAAGCGGTCGTTTCTTCGCGCACTCATCCCGTTAGAGGCAGGTCGCGATCATGAAACCGCATACCGGCAATATAAACTTTTATAAACATTCGATTGTTTAGCATAGTTTTTAGATTATATACCTCCGTGGTCGCGGCCTCTAACGGGACTCATTTCTTGAAATGAACCGCAGGGGTTGCGGTGACGGTGTCTCCTTGCACGATGTCCGCTTTTGACTCTATCTGGGCGCCAAACTCCATTCCTTCCGGGACTGTGGACACGTCGGCGCGTTGTCGTTGTAGATTTGTTATCTTTCCAGCTCCGACATCAATACCTCTGCGAAAAATGGTGACGCGGTCATGGAGCGAGAGCGCTCCTTCCGTTACGCGCCCGCCAACCACGTGTTTGGAGCCAGAAGTAGAAAAATGTTTCAGGATCGTCGCGACCCCCAAGGCTTTCTCAGTCACATCTACAGGAGTGTATTTTTTAATGGTTTCGGCAATCCACTCAGCAAGTTCGTAGATAATACTTCTTGTCTCCACTGACACGCCTTGCCGTTCTGCCAAATCTTTCGCGACTGGCTCAATTTTTACGTTAAAGCCAACCGCGATTGAGGCAGGGAAGCCGATCAACACTTTAATGTCTCCTTCGGAAATCGGCCCAATGCCGCGCAAGACAGTCACGATATCTATTTTCTCCGCAGGGATTTTTGCTATTTCATATTCAAGCGCTTCAAGAGAGCCGGCCGAATCTGCTTTTAACACCAGACGAACTGTGGAGCGGTTTTCATCCGGCGATTGCATAAGCGGGGCAGTATTTGTTTTTTTCTTTTTTAGAGATATCGCTTCTTCCGCTTCTTTCTTACTTGAAACGACGGACACAATTTCACCCACGGGCGGTTCGTCTGTAAAACCGGAAATACGGGCGGGTTTTCCGCAAGCGATCTCCTTTACTTTTGCACCGGTAAAATCTTCAAGTGCGCGAATAGGCGCATAGGCGGAACCCGCGATTGCGAATCCTCCGACCGAAAATGTTCCTTCTTTCACAATCACAGTTGCGGATACGCCGGTGCGTGCGTCACGGGTCGACTCTATCACGATGGCTTGTGCGGGCTTTCCAGGGTCACAGGCAATATCATGCAAATCGGCGGCAAGCAGTATGAGGTCTAATAATTCCGGGATGCCCTCGCCTGTTTTCCCCGAAACTTTTGCAAAGGGAACTTCGCCACCCAAGCCTTCGAGATAAATGCCTTCTTTCATCACGCTTTCTTTTGCGCGTTCTATGTTTGCCGTATCTTTGTCGACTTTGGTGAATGCCACAATAAAGGGTACTTTTGCTTCCTGGATTGCCTTGTAGGCTTCCTTTGTCTGGGGCTTCACGCCGTCGTCTGCCGCGACCACCAGAATGGCAATGTCAGCTGCCGCCGCCCCGCGAAGGCGCATTTTCTGGAATGCTTCGTGGCCGGGCGTGTCTATAAAGGTAATCGCGCGCTTGCCTTCAGGGGTCTCATGGGAAATCTCATAGGCAGAGACTTTTTGGGTAATGCCGCCCGCCTCGCGTGCCGCGGTGTCGGTTTTTCGTATGGAATCCAGAAGCGTTGTCTTGCCGTGGTCAATGTGCCCCACAATGGCGACGACTGGCTGTGTATGGGATTTCACTGGCATAGACAAAGAAAACCACGCGCGGGCACTTGAAGCAAGTGCCCGCGCGTGCGCGCTCAAACTAAAACAGCACACGTCTCAAATATTTTTCTTGAAACTCTAGTCTCTGCGCTCTAGTTTTTTCTTAGCATCTCCAATGGATTTTTGCTCCTCTTCAGATAATTCTCGCTCCGAGGTAAATGTTTCTACCGGTTTTGCATAGACGCGTACCCCATCTCTCGCGTGAATGCCGGACACTACCACACCCGAACCTTTTTCATTCAAAAGCGCGGCCGCAAAACTCTGCTGGCCGCCCGCGGAACCAAACGGATCGAATTTATTAACGGCAACGCCACGGATAGTAGTACCAAGGCGACTCTCGTGATTCTGGAGCATTGCTTCTGTTTTTGTAATGCGGCTCTCAAGGAGCGCCGCGCGCTCTTGAAGTCCACGGATAGCACCTTCAAGAGTTTTTCCGTCTCCACCCCGCACCAGCCGACGCAGTCGCTTGAATAAGAAAAAATCTTGAATGAGGGCAAACAATACTAAAATAGTGAGCCCCAAAACAATCGGGTTATCGCTCGCACTTTCGAGCAGGCGCTCTAGCACTACATCAAATCCTTCAGGCATGCTGAAAATTATAGCGTAGTATTGCCTCTCAGTTGTATGATGCAACCATGTTTGGTAGAAAACGCATCTACATGGATTATGCGGCAGCAACCCCCGTCCATCCGAAAGTCGCGCGCACTATATCCCGGGCGATAGAACACACTTTTGGTAATCCGAGCGCGCCGCCCGCGGAAGGGCGGGCGGCGCGTGCTGTACTAGACGATGCGCGCACAAAAATGGCGCGTTCCTTATCCGTTAAGGCGGAAGAATTAGTCTTTACTTCGGGAGGCACTGAAGCGAACAATATTGCAATTCTTGGTGTCCTGCGCGCACTTTCTGAGCGTGGCGCCGAGATGAAAGAGCTTCACCTCATCACTTCTGCTATAGAGCATTCATCTGTTCTAGAGACAGTCGCACTTCTTGAAAAAGATGGTGTACAGGCGACCTATCTTGAGCCGGATTCCGAAGGGCGCATTCAGTCTCAGGCGGTTCTTGCCGCGCTTCGTCCAGAAACAGCACTCATCACGCTTGCGCATGTCAATTCTGAAACCGGTGTCATCCAGCCGCTTTCTGATCTTACCCATACGATTAATCGTATGGGTAACCAAAGTCTTCTGACACGGTTCGCACCTGAAGCGCGTTTCCCCGTTATTCATACTGATTGCGCACAGTCGCCGCTTTACCTCGATGCGTCGCCACATACACTCGGTGTCACGTTGGCGTCATATGACGCACAAAAAATACTTGGCCCGAAAGGTGTTGGTGTTTTGTATAGAGATTTTTCCGTGCCGCTTGTCGCTGTTACCGGCGGGGGGAGTCAAGAAAGAAATATCCGTCCCGGTACAGAAAATGTGCCTGCAATCGCAGGAGCTGGTGTCGCCTTTGAATTAGCGAAGGAAGGCAGAGTTCATCGGGAAGAGGAAGTAAGAAAAATACGCGACTCTCTGATCGAGTTGGTACAGAAAAAAATACCAGAGGCAGAACTCATCGGCTCTCACAAACATCGCATCGCAAACAACGCACTCTTTACGATTCCCGGTGTTGATGGCGATTATCTGACCGTACTTATGGACGCGGAAGGTATTGCAGTCACTCCTCGCTCTGCGTGCCTGGGTTCCGGTGGTGCGATTTCGGATGTTGTGCTTGCCATTACTCATGACGAAGCAAAAGCACGTGGCACTATTCGCTTTTCACTGGGGCCCTCCACGAGCATGCAAGATTGTCGGACCGCGGTCGATGCGCTCCTCACCTGTCTTCCGATCGCCCGTTCTTACAATAAGAATTTGTGTTAGTATTTTTCTATGGATCTCGAAGACCTGAATAAAACCCAGATCATTCTCATCGTTCTTTTGGTTTCGTTTGTGACCTCTATTGCAACCGGTATTGTTACCGTTTCTTTGCTTCAGCGGGCTCCTCCGGCGATCACTCAAACGGTCAACCGCATCGTCGAACGCACTGTGGAGACGGTGGTGCCGAGAGACACTGGTCCTACACAGATCACGACCAAAGAGACTACGGTTGTCGTGAAAGAAGACGACCTCATTACCGACGCTATCGCCGCCTCGTTAACAAAAACAGGGAGAGTATTTAGTGGTACTGCCACATCAACCCCCATTGTCGGTTTGGCGGCGCAAATTTCTGCAACCACATTGATCACTGATGCAAGCATTGTAGGAAAGGAACATTTGGTGGCGCTCGGCGACACTATGGGAATCTTTACCGTTTCGCAGAGATTTCCTGAAATAGGTATTGCGGTTTTATCTGAAAAAAGCACCACGACGGTGCTTGCCGCACCGTTTCGCATTGCTGACGTGTCTGGTATGAAGTTGGGGCAGACCGTTACTGCTCTTGTCTCTGTGGCAAGCGAGCGTGTCGCGATAGGCGCGATTGCGGCGCGGTATGCGTTCACGAACGTTTCTAGTGGCAGTGCCGATCCAATTTCAGTACGGGCGCTTGATACTACGATAGGAGCCGGCCTCTCGCCGGGGGCCCCGCTTATTAATATTTTTGGCGACCTCATAGGCATTGAAACAACCGTCGCACAAGTCTCACCCGGTGTCGCGACGTTTATTGCCGCATCCGATATCGCCGCCTTGCTTGTCGCCCCCAAGGCGACCTCTACACCTCTGCAATAAATAATCGAAAGGACTTTTGCATCCTTACCGGAGGTTTTTTGGTATACTAGTGGTATGCCTCCTCCATTCGGCAATTTCACGACAAAAGCAAAAGAAGCGGTGCGAAAAGCGCATGAGCTTGCCATAGAACGCGGCCAAAACCACGTGTCGTCGTTGCACCTCACGGCGGCTCTGGTGATGCAAGAAGACTCTGCGGTGGTGGCGATTTTGGAACGCCTGGATATAGACACGGTACTTTTTGCAGATTCTATTATTGATCTTTTAGAAACCCCACCTTCAGGATCGGTCTTGTCTCCAAGCTACCAGTTGTATTTGACTCCGGACTTGGCGCAGGCGCTTGAAGCGTCAGTTAAAATTGCGTCGTCTTTTGGTGAATCGTTTGTCTCGGTGGAGCATCTTTTCTTAGGAGTGTTGCAACACCCGGGGCCGGCCGCTGAAGTGTTTAACCGTTTCCGTATTGACCGCAATGCCGTAGTGTCGGTGATGCAGGAGTTTCGCGCAGGCCGCACACCTGAACAGTCAGAACCGAAAAAGTTCCGCGCGCTTTCCAAATACACCAGGAACCTCACCAAGCTTGCCAGCGAAAACAAACTCGATCCCGTGATTGGGCGCGATGCGGAAATTAGTCGCGTGATACAAATTCTTTCGCGCCGTACCAAAAACAATCCAATTTTGATTGGTGAAGCCGGTGTCGGAAAAACTGCCATTGCTGAAGGCTTGGCACAACGAATGGCGGTGAACGATGTTCCGGAATCCCTCAAGGGCAAAGAACTTCTGACCTTGGATTTGGGACTTTTGATTGCCGGTACCAAGTATCGCGGCGAATTTGAAGAGCGCTTGAAAGCGATTATGAAGGAAATAGAAAAATCAGACGGGAAAGTCGTACTCTTCATTGACGAAATACATACGCTTGTCGGGGCTGGTGCGGCCGAGGGCGCAATGGACGCGTCAAACATGCTCAAGCCCGCCCTGGCGAAAGGAGATTTGCGCATGATTGGTGCCACTACCTTAAAGGAATACCAGCAACACATTGAACGCGATCCGGCGCTTACCCGCAGGTTTCAGCCAGTCTTTGTTTCAGAACCCGCGCCTGAAGACGCGGTGGCGATTCTTCGTGGTCTTCGAGAGAAATATGAGGTGTACCACGGCGTACGCATCACGGACGATGCCATCGTGGCGGCGGTAGAGCTTTCCAGTCGCTACATCACCGACAGGTTTTTGCCGGACAAAGCCGTTGACCTCATAGACGAAGCTGCATCGTCTTTAAAAATCGCGCTTGAAAACAAACCACCGCAACTTGAGGAAACGGATCGCAAGATCCGCCGTTTGGAAATAGAACTCGAAGCCCTCAAAAAGGACGACGCGGCGGATGCGGGGAAAAACATCAAGAAGCGCATGAAAGCGGTAGAAAAAGAAATTGCCGAAGTGCGCGAGACGACCGCTGATTTGGAAGTGAAGTGGAAGAATGAAAAAGAAGTGCTCGGTGCTATCGGAAAACTCAAGAAAGAGTTGGACCAACTTCGCTCGGAAGCGGAATCGGCGGAAGCGCGCGCTGACTTGGCGCGCGCCGCCGAAATCCGCTACGGCAAGACGCCTGCGCTCGAAAAACAACTTGAGGCAGAACATGCAAAACTCAAGCGGTTCCAACGCTCACGACGCATTTTGAAAGAGGAAGTAACTGACGTAGACATCGCGCAAGTGGTCTCTCGCTGGACGGGAGTGCCGGTCTCGCGCATGCTCGAAGAAGAAGCAAAGAAACTGGCACGCATGGAAGACGAACTGAAATCGTTTGTGGTTGGACAAGATGAAGCAGTGCGCGTGGTGTCAGATGCGGTTAAACGTTCTCGCGTGGGTATTGCAGACCCAAACCGCCCCATCGGCTCCTTCCTTTTCTTGGGGCCAACGGGCGTTGGGAAAACCGAGCTTTCAAAAGCCTTGGCAAAATTCATGTTTGACGACGAGGGCGCGATTATTCGGGTCGACATGTCGGAGTTCATGGAGAAACACTCCGTCTCGAAGATGATTGGCTCTCCTCCGGGCTATGTGGGCCACGAAGAAGGTGGGGCACTCACCGAAAAAATACGCCATCGCCCCTACGCGGTAGTGTTGTTTGACGAAATAGAAAAAGCACACCCGGAAGTCTTTAATGTGTTGCTCCAAGTGTTGGATAACGGGCATCTGACGGACGCGAAGGGGCGCAAAGTCAATTTCAAAAACACCATTGTTGTGTTGACCTCAAACATTGGCGCGGAGTTTATAGACAAGATGGGTAGTTTTGGCTTTTCTGTACGCGCCGGTGACATGGCAAGCCAGTACGAAGTGGCGAAAGAAAAGGTAACGGAGCGTTTGAAAGACTTCTTCCGCCCGGAATTTCTCAATCGTTTGGACGAAATCATTCTCTTTAACATCCTCTCAAAGGATGCCATTAAGAAGATTGTGGATATGCAGGTCGCGCAGGTGACGGCCCGCTTGACCTCAAAAGACATCACGCTTGAAATAAAACCCGAAGTGTATGAGTATCTCTCTCAGGAAGGGTATAACCCGCAGTATGGCGCCCGTCCCCTGAAGCGCCTTATTCAGACCAAGATTTTGACACCAGTCGCATCGTTTATGGTCTCTCGTGGGGTTATGGAAGGGGGAGAAGTGAGCGTGGGAATCGTCAATGGCGAGTTCGTTTTTGACGTCAAGAAAAACGCGCGTGCCACAAAGCCGCATCGGCAGAAGATGGAAGCCATAGCTTCAAAGAGTTGAGTGTATCTACCGGAGACATGGAGAGGTTGAAGTTAGTGGTTGATCGATTTGGTGATCGCCACCAGAGAATAACCACACGCCAATTGCGTGAAAATCTGGCGGAGGTTTTTAAATTTGTGGAGAGGAATAATAGGGTGCTTCTTACGAAACATGGGGAAGACAGAGCCGGAATGGTTCCTATTCAGGACGTTATGGTTCTTGATGCTTTGCCTGGCAATGTACGGCAACTGATTCTCGCGGCTCTTGATGAAGGTGAGACAAACCCTAAGTTACAGACCGCAGCCGGTATAAAACTTTTTCGATTTATGGTTCTCAATTGTCTTCAAACATCAAAAGTAGGTTCAGCTTCAAAATAAAGAATACAAGTATTAATGCTTGTATTCTTTATTTGGGGACGCGTTTCATTCACTATGCT
>Ga0155131_108_pt7 | contig 11958 bp, 11 predicted proteins | sample RifCSPhighO2_01_FD_106099 | JGI IMG/M metagenome (GOLD analysis project Ga0155131, IMG submission 106099) | Candidatus Kaiserbacteria bacterium RIFCSPHIGHO2_01_FULL_48_10 | reverse complement strand
TCGGGATGACGCTTTTCGTTCATATCACAATTATACTGATATTTTTGTTCCAAGAAACGGCTCAAGAAGAACCCCGACAAAATACCCCACACCGGCGGCCGCTCCCCCCACCAGCGCCATCTCCAGGCCCGCGCGAAACCATAAATATCCCGTGACCCAGGTCTTGACAGCCCCCGCGGCAAAGAGCGTCATGATGGTAAGCATTATCGAAACCCAAAAAGCGGACGTGTCACGAAGAATAAGGTATGGAAGAAGAGGCACTAATGCCGCCGCGACAAAAGCCCCCATGGTGGCCAGACCGCTCTTCCACTCGCCGCCGGAACTTGGCTCGATCAGATGAAGTTCCTCCAGCATCATGGTTTTCAGCCACAAATCATCGCGGGATACAATCCTCTTCACAATACTTTCAAGCTCGGCTCCCTCAAATCCTTTCGCTTTGTAAATCTGGCGGATTTCCTCTGTTTCCGCTTCGGGAAGCTCTTTCATTTCAAAAAGCTCACGCTTTTTCTCACCGTCATAAAACTCCCGCTCGGCTCGGGCTGATAAAAAAACACCCGCACCCATGGAAATGGACGCGGCAACCATGGCAATCACTCCCGTGATAAACACCAAAAAATTATTTTGCGTGGCCCCATACGCGCCGGCCACAAATCCTAAAATAGAGACCAGTCCGTCATTTGCCCCCAAAACCATTTCGCCCAAATACCGCCCAATACCGCTTGGAGTGTATTCGCCTTTGTGTCGAAAGGCGGTGTAGTAAGACATAACAAAGAAATTTAAATCTCAAATGTCAAAATTTTTGAATATTTGTATTATAGATATTGGGAAGGGTTAGCTAATTTTCGCACGAGGACTGTTTGAGCCAGCGTTGATGGGCTTTGGTTGTGATGGGTGATGCCTATCAACGCGGTCTGCCAACGGCAGAGGCGAGTTCCGCAGAAGAAAATTGGTCTAACCCAAACCAACCAAGTGCAATAAAATCATTATAACACGCTCACCGCTTTTTGGAGAAACCCGACAATTGGCCCGGGATAAAGACCGAAAAGAAGAATCAAGAAAACAGAAATGGTGACAAGGCATTTGGTGGACATGGGAACATCAAGGGGTTTGGACGACGGCTTATTCACGAACATGGAGCGCGCGATTTTGAAATAGAAAAAGACGGAAATGGCGCTTGCGAAAATGGCGAAAATGGCAAGCATCCCCTGTCCGGCCTGGATAGCCGCGGAAAAAAGGATAAATTTGCTGACAAAACCGGCAAAAAGCGGTATGCCCGCGAGCGAAGCAAAAAAGATCACCAGAGATGCGGCAAGAAACGGCGACCGAAGGCCAAGTCCATCCAAGCCGTGAATTTCAAAAACACCCCGTGACTCCAAAAACGCGATGATGGCAAAAATGCCAATCACGGCAACCGCGTGCGTAAGAACGTGAAAGAGAAGTCCGGTCAGCCCGAGAGCGGAGGGCGCCGCCAACCCCATCATCAGAAATCCGGACTGGCCGATGATGGAATACGCCATAAACCGGCGAAAATTGCTTTGCCACAAAGCTCCCAAGTGCCCGAACAAGAGTGTGGCCACCGCAAGAAGCGCAAAGAGCCCTGCCCAAAACGGAGCAAAAGCGGAAAGGGCAAGAAGAAAAACAAGAACACTCGCTCCAAACGCCGCTTTTTTTGACGCGCCGGCCAAAAGCGTCGTAATTCCAACCGGCGCCGCCTGATACACGTCCGGTATCCAAAAGTTAAACGGAAAAATCCCCATCTTAAATCCCAACCCCGCGAGAAAAAAAACAATGCCGACGAAAACGGGGAGTTCGTTACCCAAAAAAGCCTCTCGTGCACCCGCAAACTGCGTTGATCCCGCAGCTGCAAAAATTATACCGATGCCAAAAATGAGAAGACTTGAAGCAAAAATATTCAAAACAAAAAATTTCACCCCCCCTTCAAGTTTTTTCTCATCTTTTCCGAACGCGACAAGCGAATAGAGAGAAAGAGCAACCAGCTCCACGGAAAGAAACAGCGCCAAAAAATCTCGTGATTTGGTCAAAAGCATCATGCCGACGACCCCGATAAGCAGAAGCGAAAAAAAGGTCGAGCGATCCTTTGTGACTGAAAAGGAAAAAATAACAGCGGCTACAGCGACACCTAAATAGATGAGGTCAAAATACCAGCCAAAGCTATTCAAAACAAAAAGCCCTCCAAGGGCTTTGACCTGGCCAAAAGTCATCACGCGCAAAAGAAACGCAACCCCAAGAGCCCAAAGGGTGGCAATGGGAACCCAATTGTCTTTTCGAAAAAATTCTTTACCAAAAATAATTGCTATCGCGGTAAGAACAAGCAAAAATTCGGGAACAAAAGCGAGCATAGGATTTGGGGTATAGGGTTTGGGGTATAGGGGTAAATTTTAATTTTACTAAACCCTAGTGGCTAGACCCTAGACCCATTTCGACGCTACAGCGCTGAAATAAACGCCATCGTCGTTGGATTAAGCATGGAGAGAAGAAGCGCTGGGAAAATACCAAAAACAAAAATAAAAACCGCGAGAATGGTGTACGGATACATTTCCGCTCCGGCAAAATCTTTCATTTTCGGCAGCATGGTTGGAATGGCGCCAAAAAATCCTCTTTGCAAAGTCAGCAGGAAATATGCCGCGGTCACGACAACCCCAAGAAGCGCCAAAAAGGTCCACGCGCCAAATGCCTGAAATGAACCGACAAACACGCTAAACTCCGCCACAAATCCGCTTAAACCGGGAAGTCCCATAGACGCGAGCGACGCAATCACAAAAATCCATGTGAGTTTCGGGACAACACTCGCCAATCCCCCCATCGTGGATATTTCATAAGTGTGCAGCCGCTCGTAAATAGCTCCCGCAAGAGCGAAAAGAAGCGCGGCCACAAGTCCGTGGCTAAACATTTCAAAATTGGCGCCATTGATTCCGATGGGTGTCAGCGTAGCAAGTCCCAATAAAACTACTCCCATGTGATTGACGGATGAATACGCAATCATGCGTTTCAGGTTTGTCTGCGCAAGAGAGACAAACGCACCGTACACAATCGTGATAAATCCCAAAACAGCCATCCATATGGCCAAATCCTTTGCCGCATCAGGAAGAATAGTCATCGGAATGCGCAAGAGTCCGTACGCGCCCATCTTCAGCATGACTCCGGCCAATACAATACTTCCGGCAGTCGGCGCTTCCACGTGCGCGTCCGGAAGCCACGTGTGAAACGGCACGATCGGCATTTTAATCATAAAGGCAAACAGCATTCCACCAAAAATCAGATATTGAAAAGCGATTGGGTAACTCGCCTCGGCGAGGACGCGAATATCAAACGAATGAGCGCCAGCCTGAAAATAAAGCGCAATAATCGCCAAAAGCATCACGAGGCTCCCCACATGCGTATAGATCAAGAACTTCATGGATGCATACTTCCTATTCTCGTGCCCCCATAACAGAATCAGGAAAAACATGAATATAAGCACAATCTCCCAAAAAATATAAAAGAGAAACAGATCCAGCGACATGAACACGCCCAGGACGGAAAATTCCAGTAAAAGAAAAATGGGGTAATAGTATTGCTGATTTTCTTTAATGCTATTGCGAGAAATCAGCACCCCGATAAAAAAGAGAAGCGCGGTCAGAACAATCATCGGATAGCTCCAGCCATCTATACCAAAAATAACTTGCACGTCCATCTGCGGGATCCAATTATATTCCTCAACCATTTGGAACCCGGATGCGGAATAATCAAATTGAATTAATCCGCCAAGCGCGAGCAGAAGAACAATGAATGTTCCCAACAGCGCAATATCCGCGGCAAATTTTCGTTTTCCCCAAAAGGAAAAAAGAACAGCAAGAAGGGTGAGTAATAAAAGAGTGCTTAAAATAGGGATCATAGAATAGTATGAGGAATTAGGAATCAAGAATTAGGGTTTGTAATTTTGTGCCTTTTTTCAAAAATACGAATTGAAATGCTTATAAGGAAGAAAAAAAGTGATGCGATGATTAAATCTAAAGGTATAAAATAGTCCTTTTTACCCGACCTACACCCCATCAATGCCTGCTGTGCATCAGATACATGCGCATTTCTACTGCCGATAAATGTAGACATTTCATAAAAAAATCCCAGATTCCGATTAGATCCCACATAGGTTTCACCGCCACACGAACCATTTGTTGTTGAAACCGGAAATATTAAAAACAAAACAATAGTTAATAGTAATCCAACACAGATTCCGAGCGAGATGAACGAGATGTTGTGAAGCATACGAAATTATCTCGTCACTAAAAATAAAAGTTCGATAATGATGAGTAACACAAGAACACCCCCTGCCACATACGCCAAATATCTGTCCACAATGCCGTTCACAAGAAGACGCGTCTTCCAGCCCAGAACCCCTACACCATCCGAGACCGCCGAAACAAGACGGTCAATAATTCTTTGGTCAAAAACATTGCTTTCTCTCCCCACCGCCAATGTCCCCGTCCCGATATCATTCACCAGCCTGTCCAAATGCATTATATCAAATTTCTTCAATTCCTTCGACAAGCTCAGGACAAGCCTTCCGACATCGTCGATGAGGGCATCCCACACATGCTTGTCAACTTTGGCAAGAAACCGGCCAATGCCCATGGCACTCGTCCCCACAAAACAATACAGCGACTCAATACCCATGCTGGTTTTCAAAAATCCATGCACGGCGTCCGGAGCAAAGGACGGCAAAAATTTCAATACTGTTCTGTTCTCACGATAAAACAAGAAATAACAGAATGCGGCCGCGATTCCAACAATGACTACAGACATTGACATGAGCCCAAAGTCAAAATGAACATCGCCTTCGCCAAACCAGGCAACAAAATACGGCAAAAAGATACCAGCCGAAAGAACAAGCACCGAAAGGATTAGGGGTGAAAACAGCATGTTAAACGGGAGCTCAAAAATGGGGTAGTGCTTCAGGGGCTTGTGTTCGCGATGAACATCCTCTGCCCCCATCATTCTTCCATTTGACGATCGTTGAATAGAAGAGTAATTTGCGGGCCCAACGATTTGAATCGCTGTTTCGGCATTTTCGTACGAAACAATGGAGCGGGGCGGCCGTGCAAGAAGAAAAAACCATCGAAAGCTGTACATGGCGCTCAAAAAAACCGCGATTAGAATCACTCCGAAAAATATCGGCTCATGCTCTTTGACTGTTTCCAAAATCAGATCCTTGCTGAAAAATCCGTTTGTGGGTGGAACACCGGCCAAGCCCAACGTTCCGATAAGCGATGTGAACAACACAATGCGCGCTTTGCGGAATTTGGACGGATCATATGTATACAAATCTCTTTTTTCTTCGTTCAAATGCATGGCATTTCCGGCGTCAAGAAAAAGCAGGGCTTTGAAAAACGCGTGCATCACCAATTGAAAAAATGCGGCGACGACACTTCCCAACCCAAACGCAATAGTCATAAACCCGAGCTGACTGACCGTTGACCACGCAAGTATTTTTTTAATATCCCGCTCAAAAATGGCAAGGATGGATGAAATAAAAACCGTCACAAGCCCAACGGCAAATACAAACGGTAAAATGCCGGACGCCAAAAACAGTGGGAAAAGTTTCAGTCCGACAAAGATTCCCGCCTTCACCATGGTGGCGGAATGAAGGAGCGCAGACACAGGCGTTGGCCCTTCCATGGCCCACCCCAGCCACGCAAACAAAGGAAACTGCGCGGATTTTGCTGCAATGCCCCCAAACACCAACAGCATGGCCAGCATCGGCACCCCCTCCCCCGCCCTCGCTATCATTTCATGAAAATCAAACGTATGAAAATGCCCAAAAAGAATGAGAAGGCCGGCAAAAAGCAGCGCGTCGCCGAGAGATATAATCGTAAACGCTTTCCTGGCCGCTTCGGCAGCTTCGGGTTTCTGGTGCCAGAAACCGATGAGAAGATATGAGCTTGCTCCTACCAACCCCCAAAACACCATAAGGGTTGGGACATTGCCAGCCAATACAATTCCTGTCATGGATCCGGCAAAAAGACACATCTGCGCCCAAAATCTTGACTGATTCGCATCGTGGCGCATGTATCCTCGCGAATAAATCAAGACAAGAGTTGTGATAAATGTCACAAGAGTCACCATGACCATGGTCAGCCGATCAACCAGCATGGAAAATTCTATCGTCACATCCCCCGACTGAAACCATGTAAATGCAAACGAATCTTGCGTGGCAAAAAAAAGCAAATTAACCGCTGAAAGCAAAAACGTAAATATCGAAACGCTCAAAGCAAGTAGAGCCCCCTGATGTTTTAGTTTTCTTCCAAACAAAACAATGGCGCCAAAAGTGACAAGGAAGGTTAGGGGGATGAGAAACAAAGCGGACATAATACAAAAGTCAAAGCGCAAAACTCAAAATGACAACCCAAAACTCAAAAGATTTAAACCCTGCGTTATAGTTTTGAGCTTTGACATATGGACTTTGAATTTCATAAATTTACTATATTAATTTTTTAGCGGGGGCTGGAGTATTTACCTTAAAAATTTTTCCTCGACCATTGAATCTTAACTTGAGTAGGATAATGAAGCGCATTGATTGTTAGAGAAAATCCTTGAGAGGTGGTATTATTTGCGGTACTAGAAAGTTGAGCATAGTAATCATTTATTTGGCGCTCATTATTAGTTGTTGTAAAAACTATTTCTGATCTACCCTCATACACACCTCCATAAAATGCTGGTAGTGTAGACCGTTGAAATGTGTATTGTTTAACTTGCGGATATTGAATTTTCTCAAACGTTGTCTGAAACCCGTGATAATCGTTATACGCACTAACGGTGGTCCAGGCCACAAAAAAAATTGTCGAAAAAATAACTACTACGAACCAGTATATGGGATCTTTCTTTAATCGATACATTAAATATGCTACCAGAGTTAAAAAAAATGAAAAAAATAATACATTAACAAAATTATAAGCTTGAAGGTGTGCCCAAAAAATAGAAAGGGTTGGAGTAGCGCTTCTTATACTAAAGGCCGGTATAACGCCCGGAATTTTATATATAATATATATAACAAACAAAAAAATTGCGAAATGTAAGAAATTCCTGATGACGGTTATTAAGTATACAGAGGTGTTATTTTGCATAGTTTATCTACCACTTCAATTTTTTCAGCTCATTCACGTCAACTGTTTTCATTTTCTTAAACATCAGGATAAACAGCGCAAGCACAATGCTGATTTCCGCAACAGAGATAAGCCATACAAACATGACGAACACGTCGCTTTTCCCTGTCGCATCCTGCGCAAGCGACAATACGAACAAACTAATGCTGGCAAGCATCACCTCAATGGCCATAAAAATTTTGAGCAAGGATGACTCGCGCAACACGCCCCATACGCCGAGCGTAAAAAGAATAAGAGATAAAAGAAGGTAGGGATTCATAGTTTATTTGGACTATTCGTCTTTTTTCAGGAAATAGATCGCCGAAACAAGAGAAGTAAAAATAATCAATCCCGCCAAGACGACAAGTATGCCGTATTGGTTAAAAAAAATTTCCGCTACTTTTTTGACATCATGCGCATCTGCGGCCGGCAAGAGCGTCATAGTCAAAAAGGGCATGACAAGGAAAAACAAAAAACCCCCCGTTACCATCGCGTATCCGGCCCGAATCTGATATTTTTTCCTCACCTCTTCAAATCCCGCGGCGCCAATGGCCAACAGCATCAAGACGACAATACCTCCCACAAAAATAAGGATCTGCCCGATTGCCAAAAACTGCGCTCCCAGCATCCCGAATAAAATCGCAATCGCAACAAAAAATGTTGTCAGCGCCAGCACGCTGTCAACAATCCTCCTTGCCCACAACATCCAAAGGACTGATCCGATGGCAATTACTGATGTTACCCAAAAAAGAATTACCTCCATAATCTTTTTATTATACCATTTTCTTGAAAAAATCGTGAATTTTTACTCTCCCCGAATAAATTCAGTTATTCGATCCTTAAAGCGATTGTAAAGATAACCTGTCAGGAGAAGAATTACGCCAAGAGTAATAAAGGAAACGAATCGATAAAAGGTGTCCAAGTTCGACGTATCAAAGAGAAAAACTTTGAATACAACAATTCCCAAAAGAAAAATAGCCGAGAGTCGCGCCACAGAGGATTTTCGAATAATACCCGCGCCAAGAAGAATAATAGCATAAAAAGTCCACACGACGGACAGCGCCATATTGCGAATATTTGCCGTTTTGAATATATCAATAACTTCCCTGCTAATCATCCACAATGTAAGAAAATTCGCCGCCAAAAAAGACACGGGAATAACAATCTGCCGCTCATCGTCTTCAAGCACCTCTTTATACTTCCGCAAAGCCCAAGCAAATCCGGCAATCGCGAGAATGACGGCAAAAAATGCAAAAGCGCGCTCGTTGAAAATTGGAGTGTATAATTTGGGGTCCAAGTCGGATTCAAACACCAAAAGGTGAATAGCTGACGCGATAAAAGTAAGGTAGACCGCCACGCGCAAAAATTTGCTCTGGACATACAACGAAACGAACCCGCCGGCTGCCGCGCAAACCGACCAAAGAATGGGGTACCAAAATTCTTTATGAAAATCATGAATCTGGGCGCTCAAAACCCACAGCGTTGCCGCGTAATCCGCAAACATCAAAAGCGGAAGAGCGGTCGTCTTCTCGTCATCTTCAAGATCATCTCGCCGATGCCACAAAAGCGCGATGGCGCCGCTCAAAAAAATAAAGACAAAGTAAAATGTGAACATCCGCGTATTTGCCCAAACAAGCCCATCCGGAGTCGGCGACACAAGAAACATCGAATCAAAAATGATAACGCGAAAAAATGTCAAAACAAAAACCGCGTACGAAAAAAACCGAACGGTTCGCGAATTGAGCTTGAAATCAAGAGCCGCGAGAGCAAATCCAAGCGCGGCCCACGCGATCGTAATCCAATATTTTTCAAATTGAATAGGAACCGCGATAATCAAAAGAATTATTCCAATACTCCAAAGGAATAGCCGAAGCTTTGATCCGCTCTCGCTTTGTTCTTTGATAATAAGCGCGAGCGAGAAATACAACAGCGCGAAAGCGACAGTAAACAAACCCATCCAGTCGTGAAACAGAGGATTTAATATGGCATAGCTTGCGCCGTAATACAGTGCGGAGTTGATCACGAGAAGCGCGAAGTCCGACTCATCCGTCTGTTCGTGCCGAACAAAAAAATGAACAAGGGAAACAAGTAGAAAAATAGCAAAAAAGAGCGTAGCATAACCTTGCGCCACGGCGTATTGCGCGGATGTGTAATATTGTGAAAACCAAAGAGCGTACACAAGCGCTGTTCCGATAAAACTCTCCACCGAAAGCAATTTCCATGACTTCCAGCGGGCCACCACGAGTACGCCAATATCCAAAATCGCAATATAGCCAAAGAGCGTATGCGGGCTGTTTGATCCTCCGCTCAACATAAACGGCGTCAGAAATCCTCCAAGTTGCGCAAAGACGGCAAGCGGAAGCGAGTTATATCGAAGCGCCAACGCGATGCCGCAAGCAGTTACAAAAATCATTCCGACAAACGCGACGGGTTGAGTAACAAAATGATACAGATTAAACGCCGCGTAAAGGGAAAGGTACCAAACGCCAAGTCCCGTCCCGCTTAAGACGGGACCGTACTGCGGGTACTTCTGCCGCGCAAACTCCCCCACTCCCATAAGAACAGCTCCGACAATAAAACCGAGGATAACGCGCGCGGATTCATTTATCAGATTATTCTCAATTGCGTATTGCAGAAAAAATCCCATCCCAACTATCACCGCGACCGCTCCAACCCCGGTAGCCAGCTTGCTTCCAAGCTTGAACTCCAGCTGACTGTCGTTGGTTTGTTGGATTTGCGCAGGACTGCCTTCGGTTTTCGGAGTATTCGCTGAAGAAAAAAATCGCGGCGCTTGTTGCGTATAGACGGGCATTTTCTCCGGTATGGCCGATTCTTGCGGCACAACAGGCGATGATTCTTTTACGACTTGAGGACGCGTTTTTCCCTCCAAATCGCGCAGGTCTTCTTGGCTACGAAAAACGCGCAACTGTTCTTCCAGATTTGAAATACGTCCGCTCAAATATATAAACCCGATGATCACGATAATGATTAAAAGAAAAATATCCATACAAAATTAAGGTTCTTGATACCAAGTAATGAAATTTCCCTTAAAAAAAGATCCGTCTGTATGCGGCAACCGATTTAATGTTGTCGACCCGCTACGCAACTCATACACAATATCATCATCGCCTTGCTGCACATTAAGAAGAATACGACTATCATTCGGGTTATACATTAGCGCTCGAAAATATGAACTTTGACGACTCGTCAGATGGGTTGCCAATTGTTTCAAATTTTGACTGGCGATATCAAATTCTACAATATGCCACTCGCTCAAATCATACTTCCTCTCAAACAAAAGTAGCTTTTTCGAATCTTGCGAAAATGCTTTTGCGCGTTCAAGAGTAAAATCAAGCTTTGCTTTTAGTGCGTCGGAGGCGCTTCGCAACCCTTTGATCAGGATTGCCTGTCCCGTGGGAATAGTTCGAATCACATCATCTTTTGGATCAAAATATTTTGTACCATCGGGAGAAATAACAACATCTGTGCCGGTGGGACTGGAATATAGAATTTTTTTAGTTTGAGGATCAAAAAGCGCAATTGAAGAAAATGATATCGCAAATAGACCGTTGGGTGTCCATTGAAGCCGCGTAATCATGTATAGTTGATTATCCCACAAAATATTGCTCATGCTTTTGTCTTTGAGGTTATAAATCCAAATCGTTCGCGAAAGAGCTTGGGCATTGCTGCCGCCTTGACCCATATTTGCTCCAATAAACGCCATTTGTGTTCCGTCGGGAGAAAAAACAGGCGTTTGAATAACATCCGTTGAGAAGCGCAAAAGAAGCTTCTCCCCCAAACCGTCGATTCCCCACGTCACAACTTCCCCCGCCTTCTGAATTTGGGTATTCTGTCGCGGCGCGACAAAAAGCGGTTGACCGAGAATTGAAGCGACTTGAAGGTATTGAGTAGTAAAATCAGATAACCTGCTCTGTGCATCTAATAAATTAAAAGATTTTGAAAATCCTTCTTTCGTCAATTTCACAAACCCATCAGCTGTTTGAAAAATTCCAACCCAATTCCCGCTTGTTTTTTTAACCACAGGAGTGTTTGTGCTTTCAGGACTCTTTGCTTTATCTTCTTGAACAAAAAAATTCACGTTTTGATTCGGCGTAGCCGAAGTGTTCACGGCTATCGCTTGATTTGTGTTTTGATTTGCAACCGTTCCCGCACTGTTGACGAAACGATTGACAGATGTATTTATTGCTGCCGCTAAGTTTTGATTGCCGTTTTGATTACTTAGTTGCGGCGTTTGCTTTGGTTTTAAAAAGAAAATACCTCCGGCTACTATGAGAATAAAACAGACAAGAGGAATAATAATAAAAAATCGCGAGGCGCTTTCTGGGGGATTCTTTTTTATTTCATCGGAAATTAAAGACATAATTTACTTGACCCCGACTGGCGCTGCGAGTGTGACTGTCGGTTTTGCCGCCACTGCCGCGCGTTTGTCTGTGACTTTGACTTTGGAAAAATCCGCGGCAGTTCCAAGCCTCTCTGGAGAATACCGAAGACCGTTTCTTGCCACTTCCGGCATTTCAAAAATTTTAGTTCCTAATAAAGCGTCTACAGGACAAATGTCCACGCAAAGATTGCAAAACATGCAAATGGAATAATCAATGGCCGGACGATGCTGGGGACGTGGAATATCTTTACCTTCCGGATCTTTTTCTATCATGGTGATGCAGTGCTCCGGACACACTTCCGCGCACATGTGGCAACCGATACATTTATCATCGCGTAAAAACTGCCGTCCGCGAAACCGCTCGGCAAGATGAACACGCTCTTCCGGATACTGAATCGTCACCGGCTTCCGGAACAT
>Ga0155131_147_pt3 | contig 12115 bp, 16 predicted proteins | sample RifCSPhighO2_01_FD_106099 | JGI IMG/M metagenome (GOLD analysis project Ga0155131, IMG submission 106099) | Candidatus Kaiserbacteria bacterium RIFCSPHIGHO2_01_FULL_48_10 | reverse complement strand
TAGATTTGTCCTTTCAACTCCTTAAACTCTGATACTTTTGTTGAAATATTAAAATCCTTGCTGTCTGGGATAGAGTCGAGTTCTGACCCTTCGCTCATCAAAAAGATTTCGACAATATGACCAGCCTTAAGGGACGTGATTCCCAGGCGGAATGTATTCCAGACATGTTCGGGCTTATTCGATTGCAAAATGATACCGAGCCTCATAAAGATATTTTAACAAATTTACGACATAAAGACAGACTTACTGCCAGTGAAATGTTTAACGAGATAACAGAAAAACCACCCTTTCGGGTGGTTTTTCTGTCTGGATACTGCACTCAGCAGGTATGCCGTGACGGAATAGGGGGGTGGTTTTTCGAGGGGATTAGGTCGCCTCGATACTTCCAACCTTGGCTGGGGGACAAGGAAAGATTTAAAACCCTCGGTTTTAAATTGTTTCCTCCACGGAAAACTACCGTTTTCCGACCCTTTCCCATCCAAGTCCCCCAGCACTCGCCGGACTCGTGCTGGGGGACTTGGAATCGAACCAAGATTAATAGCTTCAAAGGCTACTGTCCTACCGTTAGACGATCCCCCAATCCTTCCTAAACTACCATAAAACTCACTTTCTTACTCGATTGGAGGAGGTGCACCATCAGACAGAGGAAGGGTTTTGCAAAAAATAGGAGGATTTCAGTAAGGGTGCTACTGTCAAAGAACGGTCGTGTTTACTACAGAGTAACTAAACTCACATAGTATGGATGAAATAAAACCTGTTACGGCAGAGCCTGCGGCCGCTCCCGCGATAACCCCAGTAGAGCCTGTAAAGGCGGAGGTTGTTGGGACAAAGTAGGGTATAAATCCCCGTTCCGGAGTGCCGGAACGGGGATTTTGATATAGACACCGCGCCAGAGCAGGGTTTTTTTGAAGGTATACTGGCTGAAGTAATGAGCTTCTTTTCCCATGTGTTGTTTTGGATAGTTATTCTTTTGTGTGGGCTTTTGCTCATTGGGGTGTGGCTGACGTGGACAGCGGAAAACTCAAATTCTCAAAAAGCCTTTATTGCGGGCACTACCCCGAAGCCGGCACTCGACGGTTTTTACAAGGGCACGGTGGGGAATCAGCAAACCGCGTGGCTTGGCAAACGGTTTGATGCTGATTCTGCATCCGGCATTAATGTGTTTGATGGCGGCGGCAGAATGAACACGGAGCGTCAGCCGTTTAAAACGTATTACGGCAAGGGTCTTCGCGACAAAAAACTGAATGTTCTCGTGGTTGATTATGATATCCCGGCAAATTCTTTCTGGCTTCGGCACATTCGTGACGAAATCGTGCAGATAGGAAAAGACCACTACTTAGGAAAATTGCAGTTTCGTTTTATTGGCTTTACCTTTACGCTCGGGTATTTTGAGCTCAAAATTAACGAGGATTAGAAGCGGTTTGATTCTTACAATAGAGAGGTATACGCTGATGGTTGTACTAGTAATGTATATGTATGGAACAAGGTAAAACTTTTGAAACAACCGGTATTCCTCAGAAAAGTCCCCACAACCAAGAAGGCCTTACGCAAACCGATGGACTCGTTATTCTTTTAGGGCTTTTTGCAGTTCTCGGTCTGGTTGCATATGGTACGAAAAAATTTAACAACACGCTCGACCGGGTTGATCGGCGTGTGGGAGGCTTGGATTAAAAATATGAGTAACCGAGTCGTACATTTCGAAATACAGGCAGATGATTTAGAGCGGGCAAGGAAATTTTATACGGCCATTTTTGGATGGGATTTTCAAAAGTGGCCGATGCCGGACGGCGAGTATTGGGGCATCATGACGGATTCGAAAGAAAGTAAACAAGCCGGCATTAATGGCGGCCTTCTGAAGCGACCTTGTCCACCCCCAAAGCCGGAGCAGGGAACGAATGCCTTCGTATGCACCGTGCAAGTAGAAAACTACGACGATATAGAAAAGAAAATTCTTGCGGCAGGGGGTGTTGTGGCCATGCCCAAGTTCGCGCTTACCGGCATGGCGTGGCAAGGGTATTACCTTGATACCGAAGGCAACACCTTCGGCATTCACCAGCCCGACCCAAATGCGAAGTGAACGCAGGTGAACGACGTACTGACCCAACAGGGGAATGTGCGAAGTGGGTGCATAAAACATCCTTAGAATCCCGAGATTTTTTATGTCATGTTTGTATGACACTTGTCTCAAATTAAATCTTCTAATTTTCTGGTAATTTGACGAAACAAATATGAATTTATTGGTCCCGCTTCGTCAAAGCGGAAAAAATTTCCACTCGCTTCGTTTCTTCCAAATTTAAGAATCTTTCTTTGTCCATTACTTGTAACCGCCACATCGCAGCAGTTGTCTCCTTTCTCATTTTTGTATTGGAAATTAATAGAAAAGGTATCTGGAATGGGAGGCGGGAGACCAAAATAACTGTGACATACGCGTAATGCTTTTTGTTTTGCTCTGCGAAAAATAATACTCGATACTTTACCGTTTTCGTCTACTCGGTACACTACCCCATCTTTCCATTCGAATATCAAAGAGACACTTTTTGTTTCAAACTTTAATTGAACTTCACAGTAAAAAATCTTATCTTTTTTGAATATCTTTGCAGGACTGGCTGACAACCTTTCCTCTATATAGTTGTGCGAGGCTCCTTCGGACATGGGCGCATTTATACTCCATTATACCCATCTGGGCAAATCACTGAAAATGTGGTTTAAAAAAGAAACAAGTAGGCGTATACTGATTGATATGGCACTCAAAAGACTTTACCGGAGCGATACCAATAAAGTGTTTGCAGGGATCTGCGGGGGCTTGGGGGAATACCTCGATATAGACCCGGTGGTGTTGCGGCTTATCTGGCTTTTGGTCGTTGTGTTTACCGGTGTGGTGCCCGGAGTTGTGGCATATATTATCGCCATCTTTATTATTCCGCGTAAAACAGAACACCATGGCGGGACGGCGTAAAGTAGGGAAGGAAAATATCCGTTCGCTCTCTAAAGTTTCAAGCGGGAAGAGTTACGCTATTACGTTGCCCAAGGATCTCTTAAGGGCACTGGGTTGGAAGGAGCGCCAAAAACTCATCGTGTCCGTAAAACGCAAACGCCTTATTGTGAGGGATTGGAAGAAGTAAAAGTTTAAATCCCTTCGTCCCCGCAGCAATTTTTACCACTAAGCGCAGAGAATTTTAGCCGAATTGTTGGTTTACAATTCGAGGCTATTTACGGTGACGTTGTGATAGCGCACTCGCAGCGGCACTCTTTGATAGCGCACTGGAACGCGGGTTGCGGAGCACTTTTGCTGCTCTACTTGCCACCATCTTGCTCGTTGTTTTTGGATGAGCCATATACAGATGAAATTACTGATAATTCCTCGGTTACCCGATTTGTCTATATTTTATCAAGGAGGAAATATACATAAAGCTCATCCTGTGGAAAACTTTTTGACATTGTTTACACCCTGTTATGCTACGTGTATATGCACGACACACAAGCACGCTTACTTACTCTCGCGAAGGTCCAGGATCTAGGAAAGGTTTCCCTCCGTCAGATCGCCAAGTTTATAAATGCAGAAGGGAAGCCACAGGTCGTGAAGTATCACCTGCGCGAACTTGAAAAGAGGGGACTTATACAACTTAACTTTGAAAAAGGAGTTATTAAACCAGTAAAAAAGGGTCTTCTTGATAAAACAAGGAGTCTCTTCTGTTCACTCCCTATTGTTGGGGCAGCAAATTGTGGCCCGGCCACAGTATTTGCCGATGAGCGCATCGAGGGGTACCTCAAGGTTTCGACAAAACTTCTTCCGCATAGAAAAAATACGCTCTACGTTCTTGTTGCGGAAGGTAATTCGATGAATCTTGCTGAGGTGCAAAAAGGGATAACGATTGAAGACGGGGATTTTGTGGTGGTAGATAGTTCTCAGAGAAACTCAAAAGACGGAGACATTGTCGTTGCAGTAATTGACCGGATGGCAACTATTAAACGTTATAGAGAAGATAAGAAGAATGAACGAATAGTCCTTGAGGCAGAATCTACTCATAAGTATCATCCTATCTTTATCCACGAAGGGGATGATTTTGCCATTAGCGGCAAAGTTGTGGATGTAATTAAAAAGCCAATTTTAAACTAGTGTAAAATGCAAACAATGCCTCTTCCTATTGCTACAAAGACGGCTTCTAAAACCTTTTCAGTTGCTAAGCTTGTTAAGCCGTATTTTCAGAAAAATAATTTTACCTTATTTCAAGGTGATTCAATTGAACGGTTAAATCAAATTCCTGAAAATTCTGTTGACATGATTTTTGCAGATCCTCCTTATAATCTTTCAAACAACGGATTTTCTGTACACGCAGGTCGCATGGTGAGTGTAAACAAGGGAAGTTGGGATCAAAGCAAGGGATTTATTGATGACTACAACTTTCACTTTCGTTGGCTTATGGCAGCTAAAAGAGCCTTAAAGCCACAAGGTTCATTGTGGGTGAGTGGCACATATCATTCCATTTACCAATGTGGGCATGCCATTCAGTCTCTTGGGTATCACATTCTTAATGATGTAAGTTGGTTTAAGCCAAACGCATCACCTAATTTAAGCTGCCGTTTTTTTACCGCGAGTCACGAAACACTTATTTGGGCCAGGAAAGAAAAGAAAGCAAAACACACATTCAATTACAATTTAATGAAAGAGGGGGATTGGCACGCAGATAGTCTTAAAAAACCAGGGCTCCAAATGCGCTCGGTGTGGTCCATTGGTACTCCTAAACCAGAAGAGAAAAAGTACGGGAAACATCCTACACAAAAACCACTTGAATTACTAAAACGAATTGTGCTTGCGAGCACAAATAGAGGCGATCTCATTGTTGACCCCTTCACTGGGAGCTCAACAACCGGAATTGCTGCCGTTTCTCATGGGAGGAAATTCCTCGGCATTGATCAGGAAACTAAATACCTTGACCTTTCAGTAAAAAGATATAGTGACTTGAAACTCTAATATAGGATATTTTTCTGCTAGGATTGATGAAATAGTATGGTTTTTCTCAACCTTCTCAATAATCCCGAAGTAATTCGTTGGTGTTATGAAGGCATAACTGAAGTTTCACTCAAAAACACAGAGAGTGAAGAGAAATTAAAACAAGTAAAAGAGATAGAGAAGATATGGGGTAATAACGTAATCAAGACCTCGGGGGGTAAGCAGTGGACCACCATTCTCTGCCAGGAGTTAGTTATGGAGGGTTTGATAAAATTGGGACGGAAAAATGTTAGGAAGACTCAGCCAATGAGAAGTTCAATAAGAGATAAAAACTACGATCCCGATCTTGAATGTGATGATTACGTGTACGAAGTAAAAGGCAGAAGTTGGTGTACACCGGGTACGGCTGGTGAGAAAATACTTGGTGTTCCTTTAAAATATGGAGAATTACCGCGACTGTACAAAAAACCTCTACAAATTGTCCTAGTCGGTTACCAAGAATATGAGGCAAGGGAAAAATTCGCTTTTGGTGACTTGTTGGATAACAACAATCAAACTCCAGAATTGCGAGAAAGTCTCGCTTTCTATAAAGAACATAACATCCAATATATGGCATTCACTGACATTCTGAAAAAGATTGGGCATTCGTATGGATCCTGGAAGTAGATATTGAGGTGTAATTTGAATTCTTTTTCTCCATCCCATTTCCAAGTTTGAATTGAGACAAAATCCCTAAACTAATACCGGTATTAATCCCGGGATTCGATTTGAAAGAGGAGGTATGGGGTATAATTTCTATATACCAACCTAAGCCAACCACATGATGAACCTTATAGAGAAATATAACCTTACGCCGCTCAAAATCGTAAAGATCGCCGGTATCGCATTCGCGGGTCTTTTTGTCGCTATATTTCTCTTGAGTCTTCTTGGGGGTTTTCTGAATACCGCCCGCTCTGTGGGGCAAGGTGGCGTGTTTCCGAGCATGCCTCCAATAGGAAGCGTTGCCTATGATTATGGAAAAGTGTTTTCTGAAGGTGCGATGATGCCGGAGTTTGATAGTGTCAGGCTTTCCACCCGCAATATTATGCCGCTCCCGTCTTACGGAACGACCGGAAATGATGCCGAACAATTTGAGGTATCGGACTACAACGCCAACATTGAAACCAGAAATTTGACCGGCACGTGCGCTACAGTTTCCGCTCTCAAAGCACGTTCGTATGTGGTGTTTGAAAATGCAACCGAGTCCGACACTAACTGCTACTACCGCTTCAAGGTGGCACACGCGAATGTTGAGGAAGTACTTACTGTGCTCAAAGCCCTTGATCCGAAAGATTTGACTGAAAACACGTACACCATAAAGTCCCAGATAGAGGACTTTACGAGCGAAACCGAGATACTTGAGAAGAAGCGTGTGTCCATTGATCAGACACTCACGAATGCTCTCAATGCGTACGACGACATCACAGAGCTTGCGGTAAAAACGCAGAATGCCGAAGCATTGGCAAAAATTATAGACAGTAAAATCCAAACGATCACCCGATTGACCCAGGAACGTCTGAATATCAACGAACAGCTTGACCGTCTGGCGCGCGCCAAGGCCGAACAATTGGATCGTTTGGATTACACCTACTTTGGCGTGAGTATATATGAAAACAAATACTTCGACGGCGAGGGCCTCAAAGATTCATGGAAGGCGACTCTCAAGAATTTCGTCAATTCCGTAAACCGCTCGCTGCAGAATGCCACTGTCGGAGTATTGGGTTTTGTCTTTATTGTCTTCCCGTATCTTATCTACCTTTTCCTGCTCATCTTTGCCGCAAAGTACGGCTGGAAGCTCACCAAATACATCTGGGAGAAATAGTCCAGAGTCCAGAGTCCAGAGTTCTGAGTGTAGAGATAGAGATGAGGGGAGAGGCAAGTTTTGCGCATCTTGCAATTTATTGTCTGATGTGGTATACTCTTTTAGTACCTTTGATCTCAATCAGGTTTTTGTTTTGAAGAGAGATTTCTCCTAGAAACCCCAAAGCATAAGGCTTTATCTAAAAACCTCACGAGATTGCCGCATTAGTTCGGCTCATGGAGGTTTAGATAACGAATTTTCTTATGCATAATTCATATAGTAATAGAGGCGGCCGAAGGCCGTATTCAGGCGGCGGTGGAGGCCGTCGGTATTCGCGTGGCAGTGGTGGACACCGCTTTGGCGGCGTACAGCGAAGCCGTGGCCCAATAGATGAGCGGATTAATGAATCGCGCTTCATTAATAAAGTGGTGATAACGGAGGAAGCCGAGCGCTTTACTCCTGAACACACCTTTCAGGATTTCGATATCCACCCGCGCTTGAAAGCGGAAATCACGACCAAAGGCTATGTGCTTCCAACGCCTATTCAAGACAAGGCAATTCCTCATGTCCTCCAGGGGGAGGACGTGGTGGGCATTGCAAACACCGGTACGGGTAAAACCGCGGCGTTTCTCATTCCTTTGATTCATAAAGTGGTCACCGACAGAAGCCAAAAAACCCTTATTGTTGTGCCGACGCGCGAGCTTGCCATACAAATAGAACAAGAGTTACGAAGTCTCACCAGTGGTGCAGGTATTTATTCCGTGACGTGTGTCGGGGGCGCTGCCATTGGGCCACAGCTTGCGAAACTCCGCATGGAAAATGACTTTATTATCGGCACACCCGGCAGGCTCAAGGACTTGATAGAACGAAAAAGAATTAATCTTGCGATGTTCAAGAACATTGTCCTCGACGAAGCGGATCGGATGCTCGACATGGGTTTCGTGAACGATATGCGATTTTTGATGGCCGGCATGCCGAAAGAGCGTCAGACGCTTTTCTTCTCCGCCACGATCTCGCCTGTCATCGAGAAATTGATTTCGGAATTTTTGAAAGCGCCTATCCGCATTTCGGTCAAAACCCGCGACACGTCGCAAAACGTGGAGCAGGATGTCGTTAAAGTGGGGCGTGACCGCAACAAGCTCGATGTTCTGCATGAGCTGTTGACGCAGAAAGAATTCAGTAAAGTGCTGATTTTTGGGCGCACCAAACACGGCGTTGAAAAACTTTCTAAGACACTCGCGCAAAAGGGGATACAGGCGGAATCTATTCACGGCAACAAAACACATTCCAAACGCCAACAGGCACTCTCTGCATTCAAAGCAAGCCGCATCCAAGTATTGGTTGCAACTGATGTTGCCGCGCGCGGTTTGGACATTCCGGACGTCTCGCATGTCATCAACTTCGAACTGCCTGCAACGTACGATGACTACGTACACAGAATCGGTCGCACCGGCCGTGGTGAAAAGAAAGGAAAAGCGCTTACGTTCCTTGGTTAACTGCACCTATCTATGGACCACACTTCACACACTATGCCGAGAAAAGAACCCTACGCACCGAAGGTGACGAAGAGCGTCATTCTGGTGTGCAGTTCCTGCAAGACGCGCTACATCAAAACGCGCTATGGGCAGAACACGTGCCTGAAATGTTTTGTGAAGGCAAGCGACCTTAAAAAATCACGAGCCGCATAAACCGTCTTTAAAAGGCGTGAAAACGCCTCATGTGCTATACTAGGAGAGTGAAATTCTCCATTGCAGATTTGAAGCTCCAAGTCATCAAACAAGGCACTATTTATATCGCATATTCGCACTTGCTCGACATTTCAACCACCGGAAAATCTGAAAAACAGGCTATAGATCGCTTTGGTACGTTGGTACATATTTCCATACAGGAAATGATAAAGAAGGGCGTACCGGACGACGTGTTGTCCCAATTAGGCTGGACTCAGCGCCAAAAGCGATGGGAACCACCAGTCATTAAAGCAAGCATCATCGCTCCAAAAGCCGCTTCGCTTGCATAACATTCTCCGCGCTGTGGGGGTTGTTATTCATAGTTTTAAAACCCGCATATTATTTTAGCGGTACACTAGAGTAACGATGCCGGATTCTGCTGGCAAACAAAATTTTTCTGTACGAGCCAAGTTTATCTTGGCCTTGCTTTCCGTTGCCATACTTCCTTTGGCGTTTTCCGTGCTGTTTGTGACTGCCGAGTACTCATCCATCATGGATATTGTTTTTAATACTATCGGGGACCATGCCGTACGGCAGACCATCGTAGAGCAAGAGAAAACGCTTTTTGTGAATCTCTCTGTCTTGGTCGCCATTCTTTTGGTCTTGATTGTCGTTATGGTTGCGATTTTCGAGCGTTTCTTTATTGGAGGAACCAGTGCGCTTTTAGCATGGATACGGGACGCACGTGAAAAGAATTTTGTGGATGTTCCTCCCGCTCCCGTTACTTCTTCAGATGAACTCGGTCGTTTAGGAGAAGAAATGGGCGAAGCCATACAAGCGTTCAAAGAGATTGAAGAACGAGAAAAACAGATAGCGGCCGAAAAAATGGAGTTTGTTACGGTCGGCGCCCACCAACTTCGCACGCCTTTGAGTATTCTTCGGTGGGGGCTTGAAGGACTTATGGATGAGAAAAAAACTCCGGCGGAACGACGTCAACTCGGTGCACAGATCAGCGATGCGGTTAAGCAGACGATTGCGCTCGTTGATGATTTGTTGAACTTACACTCCATTGAGGAAGGGAAGTTCGATTATCACTTTCAGGATGTCAATATTGTGCCGATTCTAAGAAAATTAGTCACAGAGTTCACGCCTTCTGTTGCGGGACATATGTTGACACTTGAGATGAAGGCTGACCAAGAAGGACTTTCTGTTTTTGCGGATCCGGAAAAAATCATCATTGCACTGTCAAACCTCATTACCAACGCCATTGAATATACTCCGCAAGGTGGGCATGTGGTTTTGACGTTAACTGCGCTTCCCACCAAGGTAGAAATTGCGCTTTCCGATACCGGCATCGGCATGTCAGAGGAAACCAAACAACATCTGTTTACTAAGTTTTCTCGCGGAGATGAAGCTCGGAAGATGCATCCAAACGGTTCGGGCTTAGGCCTCTATGTCGCGCGTAATATTATACTGAAGCATGGCTCTGACATAAAAATCGTTTCAGAGAAAGGGGAAGGCTCTACCTTTTCATTCACGTTGCCGAAAGAAAGGCCGGATGTCTTAAACCCCGAAGTATCCTTAGAAACATTTTTTGCAGGCAATAAATCATGACTGAAACAAAAGCCATGTTCTTGTTTGCTCTTTTCTCTCTCGTTTTTTCTGCCACCCTTTTTGTTGTAGGCATTCTCGACGCGTTTTCTGGTGCGGCGCTTGGCTATGTCATTGGAGGTATTTTCTTTCCATGGGCAGCCATTCGTATACAGCACGTCTGGAAGGGACTTTCCCCAGCCGAACGCACGCAGGACTATTCATTCAGCGAAGTCCGACGATTCTTTATGGTGAGCGCGATTTTTACCTCAACCGCCATTATTCCCCACTACCTTATGGTTCTCTGGGGAGCTGATATCAAACTTATCACCATTGTGAACTGGCTGTCTCATGTGCTGCTGACCTTGCAAATTATTCTTGGAGCCCGCATGGTGGTGTCTCTCTACAACCACCGTTGGGTTTCTTCTGTAACCGTCGGATTGGCGTTTTTAGGAATCTTGTCGCTTCTGGTGAATGTCATGTTTCCTGATGTGTTTGTGCACATTCAAGGGTCACGATACCCACTTCTTCAGCCAAGCCAGCAGTTTTCTTTTTTTCAACAAGCACTTATTTTTTTCGGTATCACCCTTCCGAGTATTAATCTCTTAATCCAAGCGATACGCGTACGGGCAGAAACCAGAGTAAAACGAACCGCCGCTCTTTTAGGGGGAGGGTTTTTGCTCGGCGTACTGACTGCGGTGGTGATTGACTATGGAACAGGGTTGTTTGCTGCGGTAGCGGTGACGATTCTTGTGACTCTCTATCCGTTTACGGTATCTCTTGCGGGCATTCGGATGGCGAAAGAGCGCGAAGAGAGAAACCGAAACATATCTTCCTGAGAGAGGAAAAACTATCACCGCTACGGTACACTGAGTGCATGAGTCTACAGAAAGAACTTACCATTATCGTTCTCGGTCTTATTGGTATTAGTATTCTCTGGACTGGGTGGCAAGCATACACCATGACGCGAGTGGGTAGAGGACCTCTGGCGTGTACTGAGGAGGCAAAATTGTGTCCTGATGGTTCTGCAGTGGGACGTACGGGACCCGCCTGCGAGTTTGCAGCATGCCCCGAAACGGGGGCGGGCGACTATAAAAATATCGCTTATAGCATTGAAGGTGTCCCCGTACTGCTCGTTAATGGTCATGCGGAAACAGAAATACCGGGATCAGTCTCAAAAAAAGTTACGGAATATTTCGGTAACATGGCAAAAGGAGATTTAAACAAAGATTCAATCCCAGACTTAGCATTTCTTCTGACTCAAAACAGCGGAGGATCCGGTACGTTTTATTATGTGGTAGCGGCGCTCCAAAATCCGGAAGGAATGTATCAAGGAACGAGCGCGATTTTACTTGGGGACCGCATTGCGCCCCAGACGACGGAAATCAGAGAGGGGATTCTTATCGTCAATTACGCAGAAAGGAAAGAAGGAGAGCCGATGGTTGTACGGCCATCAATTGGGGTCTCCCGCTATCTTGAGGTTGTTGATGGTGCACTCGTGGCACGTGAGCCTAATAACCAATAACGCGCGGATGTCGGACCTTTTGTAGTATGGATACAGCGGCGCTCCAGCGGTTCCTGAAATATTCTCTTGTCGGCATTTCAACCTTTGCATTCGATCTTTTTCTATTGCTCGTTTTTACGGAATTTTTTTCATGGCATTACCTGATTGCCGCTGGAGCGGCGTTTTTGATCGCGGTATCGGTCAATTATGTCCTCAGTCGCCGATTTGTTTTTATCGGTACTTCACGCTCGGTGTCTGAAGGGTATGTTTTGTTTCTCATCATCGCCGGTACGGGGCTCATAGCAATTACGTTTTTTATGTTTGTATTTGTCGATGTACTGCACTGGAATTATCTTTTCTCACGCATCGCGATTGCGGGCATTGTCGGTATGTGGGGATACCTCATGAATTTTTACTTTAATTTCAAACTGGCAGGACAGTAACATGTATGTGCTACCCCTCCAGGCAGAGTGCGGTGAAGTGTAGTACACTAGGGAAGCTATGTTCAAGTCCTGGTTTGGACTCAAGAATATTCTTCATTACTACGGGGACTCGGTCCGCCA
>Ga0155131_105_pt2 | contig 12654 bp, 11 predicted proteins | sample RifCSPhighO2_01_FD_106099 | JGI IMG/M metagenome (GOLD analysis project Ga0155131, IMG submission 106099) | Candidatus Kaiserbacteria bacterium RIFCSPHIGHO2_01_FULL_48_10 | reverse complement strand
AGAAGTTATGCTGTTCAACGCTGACGTTCCAGAAATAGGAAAAGTTACCTTAATGGTATCCCCAACAAACCATACTAGAGCTGCCCCAAACCTGACGTTGACCGATTTGATAGGGTCTCCTCGATTTGCAGCAGTTACTATTCCGGGAGCGGAAATTACTCCCGTAGCATTAGGGGCCGGATTGTTCATAGTCCACCACGCGGCTATTCCACCAAGTATCACAACCAGACCCACTACGACCCACACATTAGTAAGTCCTCGATTCATAAAATTATAATTAGTTTGTAATTGTATGGCCAAAATTATTTTTCCCGAATGCGAAATCGTCAATTTGAATTCAGCCCGAAATGCATTTAGTTTTCCTGTTGTGCCCGGGGTGAGACTCGAACTCACAATCCCTTTCGAGAACACGATTTTGAGTCGTGCGCGTAGACCAATTCCGCCACCCGGGCAAGCGAGAAGCGTCGCGAGAGGTTTCTCTCATGACGTTCGAGCGAAGCTCGAGCAAGGTTTCCTTGCCCGGGCCTTCTCGCTATCGTATCGCACCGTCTGATTTTTTGCTATGTTAAAATTGTCGCATGTCTCCCGTTAGAAATCACGAACACGCAGTCGTAGTATGACGATATCTAAGGTCGATTTTATCCCCTGTAACTATGTAGAGCTCGAAACACACAGAGTGTTCGTGTTCTATTTCTAAACGAGATGTCACGGTTCCAAGATGACGCTATTTTTTGGGTTGACCTCGCGAAGGTGCGTCCCAATCCGTACCAGCCGCGCACCGAATTCGATGAGTCGAAGCTCAAGGACCTTGCAAGTTCCATACGCCAATACGGCATTCTTCAACCTTTAATTGTTACCCGTCACGAGGAAAACAGAGACGACGGCATCTCGACATATTACGAACTGATCGCGGGTGAGCGCCGCTTGCGGGCTTCAAAAATAGCCGGCCTTTCACAGGTTCCGGTTATTATCCGCTCCGCCGAAGAACAGGACAGAGTGCGTTTAGAGCTTGCCATTATTGAAAACCTGCAACGGGAAGATTTGAATGCAATAGACCGGGCGCGCGCCTTTGACCGCCTGGCAAAAGAGTTTAGTTTGAACAATTCTCAAATCGCGGAAAAAATAGGAAAAAGTCGCGAATATGTTTCAAACTCCATACGGTTACTTTCATTGCCTTTAGACATACAAAACGCAGTCGTTGGTGGTGCTATTTACGAAGGTCATGCCCGTGCGCTTCTCATGCTCTCTGACCGACCGGAAGAACAGCAAACCGTCTTCCGAGACATCATGGTGCGTAAGCTTTCGGTGAGGGAAGTAGAAGAAATGACGAGAAAAATCGCCGTTGAAAAGGCCCGCAAGCGCGATATCAAGCCGGAAATTGCAGCCTTGGAGCGGGCGCTTGCAGAATCCTTAGGAACTAAAGTAGAGATTCGCGAACAAGAAGGCGCCGGGAAGGTGATTATTGATTTTTTCTCGACGGAAGATTTGGAATCCATTCTCTCTCAATTGTCTCAGACACGTGGACAAAATCCTGCCAATGATTCGTCAAAAACAGAAATAGACCTTCCTGATAGAATTGAGACTCCTCCTGCGGACGACGCGTTTCCACTGGATCGTTTCTCAATTTAATCTATTTGGCTTCCGCGGCCTTTTTTAAGAGTCCTCTGATGTGTCGCTTGGCGCGTGCGGTTTTTGCGTATTCCTCCCACTTCTTGTTTGGCTTTGCGGATTTTTTTGAAAGTATTTCCACCATATCGCCGTTATGGAGTGGGGTGTGGATTTGCACCATTTTTCCGTTTACTTTTGCCCCCGCCATGTTTTCTACCAAATCAGTATGTACCTCGTAGGCAAAATCAACCGGTGTCGCACCAACCGGTAGGTCTATCACGTCACCTTTGGGTGTATAAATAAACATTCGTTCCGCAAAGAAATCTTCTTTCAAGGCTTCGTGCAAAGCCTCGCGCTCCAAATGTTCCGCATCGATCTCCGTCAGATCCTTCAGCCACCGAGGCGTTTCTTGTTTTTTTGCTGGTTTCGGAGTTTTCATGATGACCGGCAAAAAACTGGTGATCCATTGCAGATACGATTGCGCCGCGGCTGCATCTTTTGCTTTGTACCCAAAGTGTGACGCCACGCCGTATTGCGCCTCCCTATGCATCTCTTCTGTCCGTATCTGTACCTCAAGAGCAACACCAGAGCCAGTGATCACAGAGCTGTGGAGAGACTGGTACCCGTTGGGTTTGGGGGTTGCAATGTAATCTTTGACGCGACCAATCACGGGGCGCCATTTTTTATGGACAATGCCAAGAGCACGATAACAGTCTTCAATTGTGGGCACGACGATGCGCACCGCAAACAAGTCATACACGCGGTCAATGTTTCCGTCTTTTTCTTCAAGTTTCTTTGCAAAACTATAAATACTTTTCACTCTCGTTTCAGTGCGAAATTTCTTTATTCCACCTTCTGCAAACAACCGTTTCAGGTCTTTGACCGCTTCTTCAAGAGCTTTTTCTTTGCGTTCCCGCATTTCTTTTATGATGGCCGCCGCTTTTACATAGCCCTCAGGGTCGAGTACCGCAAACGCCAGATCTTCAAGATCCGCCTTGATGGAGCCAATACCCAAACGTTCCGCGACCGGCACATGGACTTCCATCGTGTCGTTTGCGATACGCAGACGTTTTTCAATTGGTGTTACATACTCTATGGTCTGCATGTTGTGGAGCCTGTCGGCGAGTTTGATGATGATGACGCGAATGTCGTTCGCGGTTGCCACCAACAGCCGCCGCAGGCTCTCCACATGCCGTTCAAGCCCTCGGTATTTGAGTTTTGAAAGTTTGGTAACACTCTCGACCAAAAATCGTACCGTCTCCCCAAATTCTTTGGCTATCTCATCAGCGGTAACCGTGGTGTCTTCAAGTGTGTCATGCAAAATGCCGGCAACGATCGTGTCTGTATCCATGCCCAGCTTTGCAAGGGTAAGCGCAATCGAGCGCGGGTGAATGATGTAGGGTTCACCGGATTTCCTTTTTTCTTCTCCATGCGCCTTTTCCGCGAAATCGTATGCCTTTTGTATTCTCTCGCGGTTTTTTGCCGTGGGCGAGAGCATTGCGGATACGATTTCGTCGGTGGGGTGAGCCATTCAGATTAGTATACAGTTTACAGTGTCTAGTTTACAGTCGTTTCTCGCCCATAAAAATTGACAACCTGACTTTTTCTTGTCCATAATGAGATATGGAAGAACTACAATCGCCATATTCAGAGTCGGAAGAGAGTTCGAAACACATTCTTTTAGAGTCGCAAGCAATCCAAAAAAAACACATAAAAGCGTTTCTAAAGGAGAATAATAAGCTCATAAGAGGTTACATTGATTTAGGTGCCAGTGCGGCCTTGGTGACTGTCTTATTTTATATTCTTAATGAATATACCCAGATAAAACCAGAGGATAATAGAGCCATTATTACAACTCTCGGAGGTGGACTATCTACGATATCTTTTAGTATTGCAGGTATTGTGAGGTTTCTTAAAAATTATGCTTTAAATAATAAAGAGAAATTATTTTTTGAGGTTGCTGGCTTGGACGAAAATGGAAATGATTCCCCGGAAAGTAAAAAACTTCATCCACTGATTGTTCGGCCTTTTCGATTGCGCCCCAAAAAATAACACCTAAGGAATGTTTGACCTTGGAGGTCGAACATTTAAGAGTTTTTTAAAAGATCTGCGGCTTCGGCGGCGGAAATAGTCTCTACTTGGTTTTCGAGAACCGGAATTCTCTTGAATCCTTTTTTCAGGAAATAACCGGATTTCGATTGAAACAAAAGAATTGGTTTTTTAGTGCGCGGATGTTCGCCGATTGTTTTTACTACAGTCGGTGCGCCGGGACGTGTTTTCTTTGGTTCTTTTAAAATCTCGAGCGCACGCTCATAGGTAATGTCATAGGGCGTGTCGGCGCCTTTGAGTGATCTGAAATCGGCTTGGTGCACGATGTAGGGCCCAAACTTTCCGTTATTTGCAGTAATAGTGTCATTAGTATCTGGATGTGTTCCCAACACTCGCGGTAATGAAAGGAGTTTGATCGCTTGCACGAGAGTAATCTCTGTAGGATTAATTTCTTTCGGAATGCTTGCCCGTTGTGCCGCTATTTTTATTTTCTTTTTTCTCTTTGTTTCTTTCTTGCTACCACTGTCCGCTGTTGACTGTTCACTGTCTGCTGCCTTATCCGGCATTTCAAGATAGGGTCCGAACTTTCCTTTCTTTACGAAAATAGGCATCCCAGTTTCCGGGTGCTGGCCGATGGGTTCCGCATCTTTTAGAGCTTCTCCGGTTTCACTGCGCGAGCCTTTGCAATCAGGAAACCGAGAACAACTCATAAAAACGCCGCCTCGCCCCAATTTCATCACCATGTCTGCATTGCAATCTGGGCATAGAAACTCTTTCGGTGCATTACCCAAGGTGGTGACTTTCGGTGCATCCTCTTTTGCCGCGACGTCTTTAGAAAACGGCTTATAGAAATCGCGGAGCGTTTCCTCATAGCCGCGTTCGCCGGAGGCTATTTGGTCAAGTTCGTTCTCCATCTCTGCAGTGAATGAATCGCTAATGTATTTTGCAAAATGGTCTTCAAGGAATGTATCAACCACTTCACCCACTGCGGTTGGCTTGAGCGCACGCCCGTCTTTCAGTACATATTCGCGGTCGACAATAGTCTTAATAATAGAAGCGTATGTGGAAGGGCGTCCAATACCGCGCTTTTCAAGTTCCTTCACCAGACCTGCTTCTGTGTAGCGGGCGGGCGGTTCGGTAAACTTCTCTTCGCTTTCTATTTTTTGCAGTGCAAGCGGTTCGTCTTTTGAAACAGTCGGCAATATCACGTCTTCGCCTTTTGCGGCAGGGTCTGCTTTGAGCCACCCGTCAAAAGCGATAGTGGAGCCGTTTGCGGTAAACTCCGGTACGTTTTTATTATCGGCACGCGCGATAATTTTGGTGCGTGTCATGACGGCGTCTGTCATTTGAGAGGCGAGCGTCCGCGCGCGAATGAGTCGATACAATTTATGCTCATCCTCCGTCGTCCCTGCGTTTTGGTGGGAAATATCAGTCGGACGCACGGCTTCATGCGCTTCCTGTGCATTCTTACTGGTAGTCTTATACGCGCGCGTTTCAAGATACTTCTCTCCGTATTCTTTTTTTACAAATGAGGCAATACTGCCGATGGCGCTTGCGGCAAGGCTCGTACTGTCGGTGCGCATGTAAGTAATGTGCCCGGCCTCATAGAGTTTTTGCGCCGCACGCATCGTACGCGATGGTGAGAAACCAAGTCTTGAAGAGGCGGTTTGTTGCAGTGTGGAGGTGGTAAACGGTGGTCGCGGAGTACGCTTGACGGGAGATTCAGTCACGTCTCCCACGACCCAAGTTGATTTTTCTCCGTTTGAAACTATCGCATCAGCTTCTTCCTTTTTTTTCGGCTCAATGACGGCGGTCGCGGTAAAGAGTTCCTTTTTCTTCGTTTTGAACTCAGCAGTAATGACAAAATACTGTTCCGGATTGAACGCGCGAATCTCTCGTTCGCGCTCGACAATAATCCGTAATGCCGGCGACTGCACGCGCCCCGCAGACAAACCGTACCGTACCTTCTTCCATATCAGGCCCGAGAGGTCGTAGCCTACCAGCCGATCGAGGACACGCCTCGCCTCCTGTGCTTTCCGCAAGTTCTGATCAATCTCTCGCGGGTTTTCAAGTGCCTCTTGTATCGCCTCTTTGGTGATCTCGTTATAGGTGACGCGCTTTATTTTTGATTTCCCGCGACTTTTCAACTTACCAGAAATCAATTCTGCCAAGTGCCACGCAATAGCTTCACCTTCACGGTCTGGGTCCGTTGCAAGGAGGATTTCATCGGCCTTTAGAGCGGCAGTTTCAATGCGGGCGATTACCTCAGCTTTTCCCGCGGAAACCACATAGCGCGGAACAAACCCTCCTTCTATGTCTACGGCGTCTTTGTTTGATTTCGGCAAATCGCGCACGTGCCCAACCGAGGCCATCACTGAATAACCCTTCCCGAGGTATTTTTCTATGGTTTTTGCTTTAGCCGGAGATTCTACGATTACCAATTTCATATGCGTATGTTTAAAAAACCTTTGCGGACCTGCCCCGTTGGAAGCAATGGCTTTCCAACTGGGGCGACTCTACGATCACTAACTTCATATATGTCTCCCACTAGTACGGCACGTTGACGCTTGTGTCAAATACGTTCATACTCTTTTTATGCCCAGTCACCCAGAATTATTTACACACGAACAGAGCCGTCTTGCAGAATTTGATGGAAGAATCAAAGATTTTACGGAACGACGAGAAGCACTCAAGGTGAAAGGAAAAGGTGATCCACTTAACACGTTCGTGTTTGCGCCACTTGGCGCTCTCAGCTGGGCGGTTCTTTTGGTGGATGAAAGACTTGCGCGTTGGCATCGCGCGCGTCTTCTCAGAAGAATGAATAGGGGAACTTAGATATTCTTTCGTATCTCGCCCATACGTTCACTGATTAGCCCACGCAACTCCATTGACGCTAAGAGGACATTTGCGGAGGCCGTAGGTATCCTAAGTGCGCGCAAAAGCTCATCGCGCGCCATAGGTTCGGACAGGATGTTTATTACTTTTTGTTCCTCGTCTGTGAGTTGAACCTGCTGGGCAGTTCCGGTTTTCTCTATACCCAAAGCTTCCAAAATATCATCAGCAGATCGCACAGGAGTGGCACCGATTTTCATAAATAAGTGTCCACCCGCTCCGCCATCTGCAAAAATTGAGTGCGGTACTACGAGCAGTTCCCGGTTGTATTCGGAAGCCAAGCGTGCCGTTATGAGCGTGCCTGACTGGAGCCCCGCTTCTATAACAAGCGTTGCCTGGCTCATGCCCGCCATGATGCGGTTTCTTTGTGGAAAACTCTCTGGTCGCGGTTTCCACTCGGGTTCAAATTCAGACAGCAGCGCTCCTCCTTTTTCGAGAATGGTATGGGCAAGTCGCACATGTGCACGCGGGTAGAGCACTTCATCCGACAGCCCGGAACCCGGCACCGCAATCGTCTGTAATCCTGTAGCCAACGCCGCTTCGTGGGCAACACCATCAATGCCGAGCGCGAGTCCCGAGACGATACTGATCGGGTATCCCGCAAGTCCAGCAATTAAGTGTTCGCAGGCGTCCTTTGCGTAGCGGCTCATCCGCCGGCTGCCGACCACGGTCAGCAATGTCGAGCCGGCAGGGGGCAAGGTTCCACGGAGATATAAGGTCTGTGGCGGGTCGGCAATCTCACGCAACAGGGCCGGAAATCGTTCTGGTTTCAGCTTTTCTATATCATACATAGTGGTAGTATTATCTCATTCATTCATATGTTAGACATTGCTTTTATTAAAGAAAATCGGGCGGTGGTTGAGGCGGCGCTCAAGAACAAGAAGCGGAGCGTTGACCTTGATGCGCTGATAGAACTTGCTGACGACCGAAAAGTTTTGAGGGGAAAGATCGATGAAGTCAATCGACAAAGAAACGAAGCCGCCAAAGCACGCAATATTGAAGCAGGGAAGCAACTCAAAGAAGAGCTCGCCATCCTTGAAGCACAATCTGAAGTGGTTGAGAAAAAGTTGGTGCCACTTCTTTTGGCGGTGCCTAATATTCCTTCACCGGACACTCCGATTGCTGATGACGAGAAAGGTAATAAAGTCATTCGGCAGGTGGGAGAAAAAAGGCACTTCGGCAACTATTCACCAAAAGCGCATTGGGATATCGGTGAAGCCATGGGTCTCATAGACCAGGAAACCGCAGGCGAAGTGTCTGGAGCCCGCTTCACCTATATAAAAGGAGCGCTTGCCATGATGCAGTTCGCGCTTCTCCAGTTGGCTTTGAAAGTGCTGACTGATGAAGATGTGTTGAAAGAAATCGCAATGCGCGCAGGTCTCAAAGTTTCCACCAAGCCGTTCATGCCGGTCATCCCTCCCTACATGATGAAATCTGCGGTCATGAACCGTATGGCGCGCCTCGATCCGATTGACGAGCGATATTATTTTGAAAAAGACGATTTGGTTTTTATTGGGAGCGCAGAACATACCTTGGGCTCCATGCACATGGACAAGGTCATACCTGAAGCAACATTGCCGATCCGCTATGTGGGGTATTCGCCGGCATTTCGTCGTGAAGCCGGTTCCTATGGCAAAGATACGCGTGGAGTATTGCGTTTGCATCACTTCGACAAAGTCGAGATGGAGTGTTTTACCCGTCCCGAGGACGGATATATAGAGCAGGATTTCTTAGTCGCCATACAAGAGCACGTGATGCAACTGCTGGGTCTTCCGTACCAAGCGGTTTTGGTTTCAACGGGCGATATGGGTTTTCCTGATCAGCGGCAGATAGATCTTGAAACATGGATGCCCGGTCAAGGAGTGTACCGGGAAACTCATAGCGCGGATTATATGGGTGGCTTCCAAGCACGGCGTTTGAATACTCGCCTGAAGCGCGCCGACGGCTCGATAGAGCCGGTTCATATGAACGATGCGACGGCGATAGCGATGGGTAGAATCTTGGCTGGGATTCTTGAAAACTATCAGGAACCCGATGGTTCACTCAAAGTTCCTAAAGTTCTTCAGCAATTTGTCGGATCGGATATAATCAAAGGAGCATGAATCCCGTTATAGATATCAACTATGTCGGGATCTACGGGAGTATACTATTCCAGAAACCACGCCATATTGCATTTCTTTGGGTATGTCAATTACGGGAACGCTTTACGTTAGCAATATTCCACGGTCACTATTATTCATCTAATCACCGATGGGTTTTCGCTCCGTTATACGGGAGCGTTTCCTATCTCTAATGGGATGAATGCTCCGCAACAGCCAAAGCTTCGTCTTCGCGACCGGAGGCGGCGTTTATTGTGGGTGAAAGTGGCAGCGGGCACGGGAGTTGCCGCAGTCTCTTTGGCACTTTTCTGGTACGTGGTACGTCTCCCAGAAGTTACGATTGCGGAAGTCTCGGTGGAAGGGGCTGTGCTGGCACAGGCGGATGTTTTGAAACAGCTTTCCGAAGCAGCACTCCAAGGATCGTATGGATTTTTTATTCCGAGAAACAGTGCATTCCTCATACCACGACAAAATATTGCAGCCGCCATTGAATCCGCATTTCCACAGATTGAAAGTGTCTCTGTGGAGAGAGAGGGATGGCAACGGTTAGTGGTTTCTGTTACGGAGCGTACGCCCACTGCTCTCTGGTGCCTACCCGCGCAGGCGGGCACTCAGGATGAGGACACGGTGTCCTGCTACCTCATGAACGAGAACGGATTTATTTTTGAGAAAGCTGCGGGTGGAGAAGAGTATGTTGAATATTACGGCGTGCTTTCAGAGGAACCCGTAGGTAAAACATTTCTTGCTGGTGGCTTCCCCTCGCTTTCTACCTTTGTTGAAGCGATCGCTCAAGCCGCAAATCGCACTGCATCCTCTGTGTTCGTCGATGTAAACGATGATGTCACTCTTACCTTCGCTGAAGGAGGGACCCTTAAATTTGTTCGTACCGCCGATCAAAAAGAAACCATAAACAACATTTCTTCTGTCTTTTCATCTCGCAAGTTTAATGACGAAACGCTTGAGTATGCTGATTTCCGTTTTGGCAATAAGGTGTATGTGAAATTTAGAGAAAGTGAATAACCATCCTTGACATTACCGTGCTTTTTTCTACTCTATATCTTTAATTCCTTCATAACAACTTGTATGAACATATCTGAAAAAGCAGGAACGCACACCATCACAGACATGAAGGATCATCGAGCTCGTCTAATTCAGAATGCCCGTCTGGAACGTCAACATCAACAGGGAGGTGCAGTACCTCTCGAGTGTATTTTCAAAAATGATTTTGTACTGCACGCTCGCGCCCTTAATCATCAGATTGTAGAGAGACTTCGCGCCCTTCATTTTTACCCATCGTCTGGTAACAGGGCAGCTTACTAAGCGTTGCGAATACGGGCTTTTGTTATAGTGCGGGAATGAATTTTTGGCAGACACTCCCAAAGCCTTTTTTTGTGCTCGCGCCTCTCGCGGACGTGACTGACGCGGCGTTCCGCCGCGTCATTGCAAAATATTCAAAACCCAGAGGCCCTGCGGTTATGTTCACGGAATTCGTATCGGCAGATGGTTTAGTCTTGGCACCGGAAGAAGGGAAAAAGAAACTTCTTGCGGATTTAATGTACACAGAAGCTGAACGACCCATCGTTGCACAGTTTTTTACCGGAAGGCCCGAGATGATGGAGAAGGCCGCGGCACGTGCCGTGGAACTCGGGTTTGACGGGGTGGACATTAATATGGGATGCCCTGACAAGTCTATTGAAAAACAAAAAGCCGGTGCGGCCATGATAAAAAATCCCCCACTTGCGAAAGAAATTATCGCTGCAGCGAAACAGGGCGCGGGTGGTTTGCCGGTCTCCGTCAAAACGCGTCTTGGATACCACAAGGACGAGCTTGAAAATTGGTTACCGGTCTTACTTGAAACCGATCTTGCCGCTATTACCATCCACGTGCGCACGAGAAAGGAAATGTCTTTGGTTCCTGCGCGCTGGGAGAGGGTACAGCGGGCAGTCGAGATTCGGAACGACATCGCGCCCCACACGTTGATTCTCGGAAATGGTGATGTGCAAGACATCGCGGACGCACAAACAAAAGTCTCTGAAAGTGGGGCAGACGGCGCGATGCTCGGCCGCGCCGTCTTTGGTACCCCGTGGCTATTCTCTAATTCGCACGAATTAGAGAATAGGTTAGACTCGGCCGTTCTCCGGAAAATTTTATCTATTTTGGTCGAACATACTCAACTGTTTGAAGAACTGTTGCCGCATAAATCCTTCGCCGTCATGAAAAAGCATTACAAGGCCTATGTAAAGGATTTTGACGGGGCGGCGGAGCTGAGAGGTCGTCTTATGGAAGCGCCGGATGCCGAGGCTATCGCCAAGATTGTTGAGAAATTTTGTGCTAATTTGTAACTACTATGGCAGATTCAATGAGTGGAGCTCCGCTGGATGCTGGCGCGATCACGTTCGACTTTGTAAAAGGCTTTGACTTTGTGTCGGGCATACATTCGCCTGTTTATATGGACATTCGAAAGCTGTTTTACGAACCCGCCATTCGGGACAAGGTTATCAGCGCTCTCAAAATGATGATTGAGACGAATACCATATCCTGTGACATTATTGCGGGCGTTGAAACCGGCGGTATCGCACCCGCAGCGCTTCTCGCAGCCGCACTTCAAAAAAAATTCGTGTATATCCGGAAGAAGCCAAAAGAACATGGACTGCGGCGGATGATAGAAGGCGGGGAAGTTGCCGGAAAAGAAGTGTTACTCGTGGAAGATACTGTTTCAACCGGTGCAAGTAGTTTGAGTTCGATAGAAGCACTGAAAGATGCGAACGCGCTCATAAAAGATTGTGTCGCGATCACCTCGTATGATTTTCCGGAAGCGCTTGCGTCATACGAGAAAGCAAACATAACCTTGCATGCTCTTGTGTCCGCCGCAGAAATTGCCGCAGAAGCCTCTCGACGAGGGCTCATAAAGGAAAAGGAAGCCAGCCAGTTTGTTACATGGACAAAGAATCCTTATGGCACTTGGTAAGCCGTGGTTTAACCCTGAAAAATCATACGACGACAATTTTGCCGCCGGGCCCGAAGGAGAGTTTGGTGATGGGGCAGTCGTTGATGTTAGTGTTTCCGAGAACTATACATTTTTTGGCAAGCCGCTTGCGTTCCCCATCGGTATTCCCGCGGGACCTTTATTAAATGGTGCGTATGTCAAAGCCGCGCTCGATAAAGGGTTTGACCTGCCCATCCACAAAACAGTCCGGACACGCGTCTATGCCTCGCATCCGTGGCCGAATGTTCTCGGGGTTAAGATTGAAGGTGATTTGACGCTCGAGAAAGCTCAACAACCACTTTTGGCAAAACACGAGTACAGCGAACCATTATCCATTACAAATTCTTTCGGCAATCCCTCACGTGACCCATCTTTCTGGCAAAAGGATATTGCAGAGGCGGTTGCTCATGCGCGCACTGGTCAGCACGTGCTCGGCAGCTGGGAAGGTACGAAGTGGGAAGGCACTTCTTCAGAAGACTATATAGAAGATTGGGTCTTGGGGGCGAAGCTTCTCAAGGAAACCGGTGTGTCCGCGATTGAAGCGAATCTCTCGTGCCCAAACGAAGGTACCGCAAATTTATTGTGCTTTGATGCACCGAAGGTTGCTACGATCGCCGACCGCGTTAAAAACGCGGTCGGCGATTTGCCATTTATTGTGAAAGTCGCCTATTTTAGCGAAGACGCACTTCGCGATTTCGTAAAAACTGTTGGTTCAATCGTAGACGGCATCGCCGCCATTAATACCATCTCGGCTGTTGTCGTGGATGAGAAGGGCAATCAAGCGCTTCCGGGGGAGAAACGAGTGCGCTCCGGCATCTGCGGGGCCGCTATCAAGTGGGCGGGCATAGATATGGCGCGGCGTTTGAAATTACTTCGGGAAGAATTACATCTGAAATATACAATTATTGGTGTTGGCGGCGTTACCATACCGCAAGACTTTTTTGAATACCGAAAAGCCGGTGCGGATATCGTCATGAGCGCAACCGGCGCCATGTGGAATGGCAATTTGGCAAGGGAAAT
>Ga0155131_114_pt6 | contig 12837 bp, 14 predicted proteins | sample RifCSPhighO2_01_FD_106099 | JGI IMG/M metagenome (GOLD analysis project Ga0155131, IMG submission 106099) | Candidatus Kaiserbacteria bacterium RIFCSPHIGHO2_01_FULL_48_10 | reverse complement strand
ATGCGGCCACTCCTTCCTCGGCACTCGGATAACCGCACGGGCTCGATAATTTCCTTTTTCTATTGATTCGGCCGGTAAGGGTCCCACCAAATCGTATGCGGAAAACATCTCTTGCACCACGAGCCGCAATTTTTCAACTGCCGCCTTTGTTCCTCGCCAGGCGATCCCTACAAAAACGGTAAACGGCGGATAGTTGAATTGTTCCCGTTCACTAATTTCTTTACGATAAAAATCCACCGGGTTTCCTTCTGCGATCGCCTTAATAATCTCGTGGTCCGGTTTTCTTGTTTCTATGATGAGTTTTTTCTCTGCGCGCTCGTGAAGATAAAACAACAGAGATAGCGTGTGTTCATGCGCTCTCCACGCGGAGGAAGAGAGTAAGCTGTCTACCGAAGCCACAACTCCCAATTCAACCGGTTCGGTAAGGTAGGGAAGCATGCGTTCGGTACCTACCAGAAGCGCGCTAGTGGTGGAGAAAAATTTTTGAGCAATTTTCTTTGCTTCACGATGCGACCGCGCAGAATCCGCCGTCAGTGTATAGAGTGCCGTTTTGGGAAATAACGTTTTTAATTCTTCCGCAACCCGTTCGATGCCAATGCCCAGCGTCACCAAATTCCATCCGCCACAATTTCTGCACGGGCTTTCCGCAGGAAGCTGGGCTCCCGAGCGGTGTGAAATGAAGACGTTTCCCTCAGCGGTTTTGTGGAGGATCATCGGTGTTCCCGTCTCTGTATCGGTCACGGGCGTCCCACAGTCGTTGCAAACCGTGAGTGGTGCTAAGCCTCTTCGTGCTGCAAAGACGACGATACGACCGCCGCGGGAAAGTTCTTCGGTAATTATTTTCGTTGTTTGTTCTGTGAGTGTAGTGAAAACGCGTTTTTCTCCACGAATGGTATCGATTTTGCGTGCGTCAATCACTAGAGTCTCGGTTCTACCACTTGCGCGCACTTGGAGTCGTGCCAACTCTTCTCCTGTTCCGTTTTCCGTTCTGTAGCGCGTTTCAGCGCGAAGCGGGAAATCTGCCGCAATAAGGCGCGCGCCGGTTTCTTTGGCGATTGCTTCCGCGGCGCGTCGCATATCAAGAAATGGCCGCGCGAGGGCTCGATAGCCTCTCGCGCTTTCACGCTCAATGATGATTGTTTCAAAGTGGCGCGGAGTTGAAAGCACAAACCCTGTTCCGATGACCAGGAGCGGATTTGTGTCGGCGAGAGAGCGGTTCCAGAGCTCTACTAATTTGTTTTTTGGCACTTCTCCCGTCATGAGGATAACTTGTGCTTCGATGCCGCGCTCTATTTCGCGGGTGAGTGTTTCCGCTTCGATGACGGTTGGTGCAAGAATCAGAACCGATGCACCGCGTGCAAACGATTCACGCGCGATATTGCGATACGTCCGTATGCGTTCTCCGCGTTCTGCTTGAAAAACAAGAAAATCCGGTTTTGTTCTTGCAATGCTTTCAAGAAGCGGCGCTTCTCCAAGTTCTGTAAATGAGCGAAGAAGAGTTTGCGAAGTCAGTGCAGAAAGCGCGGCGCCGTCATGTATGCCATGCCAGAGTGCCGTTTCTTTCGCGGCATTCACAAAAGCGGAGGTAAAGACTCTGCGGGGTGCAGCTTTTTCTAATTTCTTGAGAGAAAAATCTGCTGAGCGCAGGTCAAGTTTTTCATCACGGACGTCGCGCGATTCAATAACGATGCCGGATATCACACGGCCGCGTATCGATGCAGAAACTAAACTTCCCGGGGCAACAGGTGCTTTTGAAAAGAAAGTAAGAAAATCCTTAAACACTCCGCGGGCTATCGGAATCACTCGAACGGTAAACATCTCACTAGTGTATCGAGAATAGGCATGGGGGACTAGTTGTGGGGAACACTAGAACAGAAAGGCTAGAACCTGTACCCTATAGCGAATGGGGGATAGTTTTGTGATCGATGGTTTAGCCGGGGAAAAGAGGCTCACTGGCACTATTGCTGTTGGCGGCTCAAAAAATGCACTTCTTTCGGTTATGGCTGCGGCGATGCTTGTTGACGGAGAGTCGCATTTTGAGAACGTGCCGCATATCGCGGATCTTGAATCTATGAGCAGATTGCTTGAAGGGTTAGGGGCATATGCCACACATCGGGGGAATACGCTTTCGATAAATGCAAAAGAATTAACCAGTGCCGTGTTTGAGCAATCAGCCGCAAAATCTTTACGCGCGAGCATTCTTCTCGTCGGACCGGTACTCGCGCGTCTGCACCATGTCTCATTTCCGCATCCGGGGGGTGATGTGATAGGCGAGCGGCCGATAGATATTTTTCTTTCGGCGTTTGAGAAATTAGGAGCTACCTGTACACAAACTGCCGACACGTATTCCATTTCCGCTCAGAATGGTCTCTCGGGAGGCACTATTTTTTTCCGCATGGTTTCCGTTACCGCAACGGAAACGTTGATGATGGCGGCGACTGCCGCCAACGGGCCGGTAATTCTTAAAAATTGTGCGGTAGAACCGGAAGTGGTGGCAACCGCAGAGTTCTTGAAGCTCTGTGGTGCGTCTATTGAAGGAGCGGGTACGCCCACAATCCACATTCGTCCTTCATCTCTCATGCCCCCATCGTCCGCCTTCCGTATCATTCCGGATCGGATAGAGGCGGCAAGTTTTTTGGCACTCGGGGCTCTTGCGGCGCGTGATCTTACGGTTACCAATCTTGATATCTCGCACTTAGACGCGGTCTTGGACGTGTTGGAACGGATGGGTGTGCCGTTCTCAACATCAAAAGATGCGGTGCGTGTCGAAGCGCCCGACTATCTGCATCCCGTACGATTGCGTACACATGAGTACCCGGGATTTCCGACCGATGCGCAGGCGCCGACCATGGTTCTTCTTACGCAAGCGGAAGGGGAGAGTGATGTGATTGAAAGTGTGTTTGACGGCCGACTGAATTACACATCAGAGTTAGTACGGATGGGAGCGAATATAACTCTCGTTTCTCCCCATCGTGCAAACATTCGAGGCAAGACACCGCTTCATGCGGCTAATATAGAAAGTCCGGACTTACGGGCGGGACTCGCCTTCGTCCTTGCCGCGATACTAGCTGAAGGCACCTCAAAAGTGGGGGGCGCACACTTAGTTGACCGTGGCTATGAAGCAATAGAAAAACGTCTTTCGGATGTGGGGGTTTCAATTCGGCGCGCGTGACATTATTTTGGACCTTTGGGTCTGAAATCGATTATAGCATTTACTACCACGTAGCGGGTTCCTGCTGGTGTCTGCGCTTTAACTCCGTAGAGACCATTCGTTTCTGCCGTCACGCTTTGTCTTTCTCCATCTATTACTGCTGTTATTATGCCGCCGATACCCATTCCCATCGTCGTGTCATACGGCCCTTTTTTCAATGGTTCAAATCGCGGATGGCCTTGTCTAGGTCCTTCCATAATTAATCAGAGTACGACTGATCAGAGATCTGTCAAATGTACTCAGTGAACATGTTATGCAACGGTAATTTGCATCGGTCAATACCACCAAATATTTTGATGATAGTACATCCGGTTGTGAAGTTTGGCGACGTATTTTTTTTGCAGATGTGAACTCAGTATTTCGCCAAACTTCACAACAGGGTACACTATACTTCCCATGTCTTTTTTCTCCCCCAAACTCGGCATTGACCTTGGCACGACGACAACTTTGGTATTCGTTCCGGGGCAGGGAATTGTTTTAAATGAGCCCTCAGTGGTGGCAGTCTCCGAAGGAAATAAAAAAATACTTGCCATAGGGGCTGATGCAAAAGAGATGATAGGTCGTACACCGGACTCTATTATTGCCTACCGACCAATGAAAGACGGAGTGATAGCCGATTACCGTGTGACGGAAGCCATGCTTCGCTACTATATCCGCAAAGCTCTGGGTGCGTGGAATCTTTTCAAGCCTGACGTTATCGTCTCTGTCCCCGCGGGTGTTACCTCAACTGAGCGCAGAGCGGTCGTGGAGGCGGCACTCAAAGCTGGCGCTAAAAACGCTTACGTCATTAAAGAGCCAATACTTGCCGCGATAGGTGCGGGGATTCCTATTCAAGAGCCGCGCGGGCACATGATAGTGGATATTGGTGGCGGAACCATTGACGTGGCGGTTATTTCTTTAGGCGGCATTGTGGCATCAACCTCGGTTAAGTGTGCTGGTAATCGCATAGACCAAGCGATAGCAGACTACATCAAAAAAACCTACAACCTCGCCATAGGTGATAAGACGGCGGAAGATATAAAAATACAAATTGGCTCGGCGGTTCCCGTTGAGGAGGAACTTACGATGACCATAAAGGGGCGGGATATTCTTTCGGGACTTCCACGAACCGCAGCAGTATCAACGAATGAGATCGTGCGCGCTATTTCACGAGAATTGCGCGAGATGATTAAGGCTATTCGCAATGTGCTTCAAGAAACCCCACCGGAGTTAGCCGCAGACATCATAGACAAAGGCATCATTATGACCGGTGGCACGTCGCAATTGCGGCATTTTCCGGAATTGGTATTTCGGCGTACGGGCGTACACGCGGTTTTGGCTGATGAAGCAGCATTCTGCGTTGCGAAAGGCACGGGTATTGCTCTTAATCACTTGGACACTTATAAGAAAACAATGAGCACCAAGCGCCGATAGGTGTGCACAGAATAGGATATTATTCAGAAGATGAAAGTGCAGGAATTAGCTGGACTTAAGAATTTACATCATGCCTATATCATCGAGGGTTCGGCGGAAGCTGGAGCAGGTGAAGTTTTGTCTGTACTTGAAAAGCGAGGAGTGAAAACGAAAGGAAATCCCGACGTGTTGGCGCTTTCGTATCCTGAACTTTTGGTTGATCATGCAGCTGAAATTTCCGCATACGCCGCATTGAAGCCCTTAGGGGAGGCAAAGTATCTCGTCATATCTTTTTCCCGCGCGACGCGAGAAGCGCAAAATGCTCTTCTTAAGGTAACAGAAGAAGCGCTTGGTCACTCCTCTTTCTTTTTCTGTGTGGATGCTGCGGGGCATCTTTTACCAACATTGCGGTCCAGAGCGATTGTTGTGTCGGCGAGTAAGGGAAGGGAGAACGGAGGGGAAGGAGAAGGGGCTCAGGAATTTTTAAAAGAGGGTTATGCCAAGCGCCTCGCTGTGGTAGATAAAATGACCGGCTACATCTCAAAAACTCAAGACCGGGCGCCCGTACGGGCATTCGTAAAAGATTTAGTACTTATAGGGCACACACACAAACTTCCCGTATCTTCTTTACGCGACCTTTTGGATGCTGACCGATATCTGGGCATGCAGGGTTCGTCTCCAAAATCCATCCTTGGGCACCTCGCCGTCACGCTTCCTCGCATTTCCCCATAGGTGGTAATTTTCCACGATCGTGGAAAATTACCACCACCTAAAAAAGCTTTACACGCCTCTCTCTGCGCTCTACACTATACTTTCATTATGGATTTATCGTCATTCAAAAAAACAGCGAACGAAAAAACGGAATGGCTTTCGCGTGAACTTCAGGGCCTCCGCACCGGCCGCGCCACACCAGCTTTGTTAGACGGTGTGTCGGTTGAAGTGTACGGTTCGCGCATGAAACTTGCGCAAATCGCCTCGATTACTGTTGAGGACGCACGTTCCTTATATGTGAACCCGTGGGATAAGGGACAAACGAAGGAGATTGAGAAAGCAATTGTGCTTGCGGATTTAGGGGTTTCTGCGGGTTCTGACGACAAAGGTGTGCGTGTGTCGTTTCCGGAATTAACACAGGAACGACGGCAGCAGCTCATAAAACTTGTTGGTGCAAAACTAGAGGAAGCGCGCGTTGCGCTTCGTGGAGAGCGGGGAAAAGCCATGGCAGATATTGATGCGCGTGAGAAAGGGGGGACAATAAGCGAGGATGACGCAAAACGCGCCAAAGCAGATGCACAAAAAATTGTCGATGAGGTTAATGCAAAGCTTGAAGAATTAGCAGAAAAAAAAGAGCGCGAGCTTCAGTCATAAAATCCGATGTCACTTACTCATGGTGCGGAAAGAGCACCGAAGTCGAAATTTGTTGGAGGTGAAGAATACGACGAGCGGGTCTCTCGTTGTACTCGCTGCAGTGGACAGACGGCATTTTTTGTTCATCTCAAGATGGGAGAAAAGCCGAAACCTCTTGAAGAAAAAAAAATGATTTGCGAAGGCAATTGCCACGGTCGAGAAACTCTCCACCGGATAACATCTTTTAGAACTTTTGTAGCATGAGCATTATCCTTTTTATTATCATCCTTGTTGTCCTCGTAGTCGGGCACGAGTTCGGGCATTTTCTTGCGGCGAAGGCGGCAAAAATGAAAGTGCTTGAATTCGGCATCGGTTTTCCGCCAAAGTTATGGGGTAAAAAAGTTGGAGAAACTGAATATTCGGTGAACGCACTTCCATTTGGCGGCTTCGTAAAGATTTTTGGTGAAGATCCCACTGAACCGCTCAGAAGCGGTTTCGCGGACTCGCGCAGACTGAACGCAGAAGGTACGCCGAATAAAATCGCCTCCACTCCCATATATGGGAGTGGAGCAGGAAAAGCGTTTTATGAAAAATCAGAACTGGCACAGGCGGGCGTTTTGTGTGCCGGTCCGTTTGCAAACTTCCTCCTGGCATTTATTTTCTCTACAGCCGCTTTTATCATTGGGACCTCGGTAGTGGTCGACGAAACAAATAGCACTTCCGCAACCAACCAGCGCGTCTTAGTTACTCAGGTGCTTGCGGGAGGTCCTGCTGAGAAAGCTGGTATGACGGTTGGGGATCGCATGGTATCCGTGAGCCGCGGATCGATAGTGTTACCGGTGCAAACTCCAGAAGACGTTTTGACTGCGGTTTCCATGGATGGAAATGAACCGGTGGTAGTTTCGGTCGTACGAGGTGGAGAAACACTTTCTTTCACTATGACGCCGCAAATCGCGGTTATACCCGATGAGCCGGAAAGAAAAGTCATAGGGGTTGCGACATCTCTCGTGGGGACCGTATCACTCCCTCTTTCGCAAGCTGTTGCCAGGGGTTTTACTGAAACGATTGAGAAACTGGTGTTAGTAACCACCGGACTTTTTTCGCTGATCGGCTCTGCAGTGACGTTGTCGGCAGATTTGTCCGGCATCGCAGGGCCCGTGGGTATTGCTTCCATAACCGGCGAAGTAGCAACATTTGGCATCGGCGCTCTATTATCTTTTGCGGCACTCATCTCTTTAAATCTCTTCATCATTAATCTCTTGCCGTTCCCAGCATTGGACGGCGGCCGCTTAGCTTTTCTTGCCGTTGAAACTGTCGTGCGACGTAAAATCCCTATCGGGGTTTCAAACACTCTGAACACTATTGGGTTTGCACTTCTCATAGCACTTATGATCGCAGTCACCGCCCATGACATTTCACGTCTTGTGGGTTAATTCTTGAATTGTTAAAAATTTTGTGGGGATGGCAGAGGAGATTGACCCCGTTAGAGAACGCCCTGCCAAAGGCAGTGGCTTCAGCCACCTTGGGACGGCTTTTCTCTAACGGGGTTGACATTTTTAGAGATAGGAGTACACTTTCTACTAGTTGAATAAAAGCGTCGAGTTTGGTACCCCGCCAAACAAGCTGCAGGCGAAGAGCCTGACGGAAGGGAACCGTAAAAAGTCCCAAAGTGTGTCATCCTCGAGTATTGTCGAAGGAAGGAGCACTAAGGATCACCTCACACACGCCGGTAAGGCGTTTTTGTTTGGGTGATCGTTGAAGGGTGGTACCGCCTTCCCAAGGCCCCTTGCGCTTTTTTGTCGTGAAAAGCGGGTTCTGTTTTATTATCAAATTAAAATGTAAAAGTTACGTATGAATGAACGAAAGGAAGGTGTTGGGCACACAAAACACCGGGAAAGAAGAGGTTCAAATGCTGTTGTGGTAGTAGAAGCAAAAGGTTTTTGTCCATGCAAAAAAGAAGCGGCGCACTCAGATGGATTATGTGATGAATGTCACGGTGTCGATCTTGCGATTAGGGCTACCCGCAAAACCTATCCGCTGGGGTAGGAGAGCGCGATTAGTGGTTTACGCAATGGCTTCAGAATCACATTTCCGACGTCAGTATTTCCACAGAGAAGATATAGAGCGAAATATCGCGCGTCTGGAACGCTATCTGAAAACACTTGAAGACGTTGGTCAGATAATAGAAAAACACCACGGACGGTTCTATGGAGGCAGGAGTCATAAGGTGGCGCGCGTAGCGACCGAAACTATGCGTGTAATGGCTATTATAAAATATTTAAAGTCAAAAATCCCAAAATCTTCTGTTGGCGGAAACCCACTTTAAGCGGTACTATTTCAGCAATGAGGCAATCCAGGCTTTTTACCAAAACTCGCAAAGAAGCGCCGAAAGATGAGGTGTCGGAAAACGCCCAATTTCTGATACGTGCGGGATACATCCATAAGGAGATGGCGGGGGTGTATGATCTGTTGCCGCTTGGCCTTCGGGTGATAGAGAAGATACGAAACATCATCCGTGAGGAGATGAATACACTTGGTGGGCAGGAAGTTTCACTGTCTACCCTTCAAGATCCGGAACTCTGGAAAAAAACTGATCGCTGGGACGACAAGAAAATTGATGTGTGGTTTAAAACGGAACTCAAAGGCGGGGGCATGCTGGGTCTGGGCGCGACACATGAGGAGCCAATGGCGAACATGATGAAAAATCATGTGAACTCGTATCGCGATTTACCCAAATACACCTATCAATTTCAAACTAAATTCCGTAATGAGCTCCGGGCAAAGTCCGGCATTATGCGTGGTCGCGAGTTTTTAATGAAGGATATGTATTCGTTTACCCGCACCGAGAATGACCTCGACAAATTTTATACGGATGTCGGCGTTGCGTATGAAAACGTTTTTCGTAGAGCCGGCATCGGGGATATGACGTATCTCACGTTCGCCTCCGGCGGCATGTTTAGCAAATTCAGTCATGAATTTCAATGTGTTTCTACCGCTGGTGAGGACACTATTTATATAGACACCGAAAAGCGTATTGCCGTTAACGAGGAAGTTATGTCGGACGGGATCCTCGAAGAACTCTCGCTCGACCGTACGAAGTTGGTTGAAGCAAAATCAATAGAGGTAGGGAACATTTTCAAATTCGGCACTCGCTATTCGGAGCCATTAGGGCTTACATTCAAGGACGAAGATGGCACCGATACGCCGGTAGCGATGGGGGCATACGGCATTGGTTTGGGGCGCCTCATGGGGACCATTGTGGAAGTCTTGTGTGATGAGAAGGGCATCGTGTGGCCTGAGTCCGTCGCGCCGTTTTTGCTTCATCTTATCGATCTGTCGCAGGGCGATGTCGCTATTGAGAGCTCTGCGGATCAGCTCTATGAGGATCTCACGAATGCCGGAATAGAAGTTTTGTATGACGACCGGGAGCTTCGTGCGGGCGAGAAATTTGCCGATGCTGAACTAATAGGAATTCCGTATCGCGTTGTCATCGGCAAACAGACGACCGAATCGGAGATCGAGATTGTGCGACGTAAAGACGGCGAAAAGAAATTGGTTTCTCGCAAAGCACTTTTTTCAGATACACATGGCTTTTAAATTTCCTCAAAAGCTTGCCGCGCGATTTTCAAAAGAAATCGGCATCGATCTCGGCACGGCAAATACGCTCGTGTACCTGAAAGGGAAGGGCATCGTGATCATGGAACCGTCAGTGGTTGCGGTGAACCAGAAAACCGGTCAGGTGGTTGCGGTTGGGACAGCAGCGCGTGACATGCTCGGAAGAACTCCAACCCACATCACGGCAGTCAGGCCTTTGGTTGAAGGGGTTATTTCGGATTTCGAAGTGACTGAAGAAATGCTTTCCTATCTCATTGATAAAGCACAGAACGAACGCATGGCACTGGGGCCGCGGGTAGTCATTGGAGTTCCTTCAGGAATAACCAATGTAGAAATTCGCGCGGTGAGGGATGCCGCAAGAAATGCGGGCGCACGCGAAGTATTCATTATTGAAGAACCGATGGCGGCCGCCTTGGGTGCTCGGCTTCCGGTTCACGAGCCGGTGGGCACTATGCTTATTGACATCGGCGGCGGTACGGCGGACATTGCGCTTATGTCGCTCGGCGGCATTGTGCGGTCAAAAAACATACGAACCGCAGGCGATGCGCTCAATCAGGACATTTCAAGTTACATCAGGAACGAGTTCAAAATTCTTATTGGCGAACGGACGGCGGAGGAGGTCAAAATTGCCGTTGGCTCCGCCATGAAAATCCCCACACCACTTCAGACCACGATTCGTGGCAGAGATCTCGTGACCGGACTTCCGAGAGAGATCGTTATTACCGATGCCGATGTGCGTGAAGCCATACTGCCGTCGGTTGCCATTATCGTCGAGGCAGTCAAAGAGGTTATTGAAACTGCACCGCCTGAGGTGGCTGCTGACGTGATGCGTCATGGCATTTTTCTGACAGGCGGGGGAGCCTTGCTGCGGGGATTACCGGAATTGTTAGCACAAGAACTCAAAGTACCCATCCATGTGGTTGACGATCCACTGACGACCGTGGTGCGCGGCACTGGTGTTGTTTTGGAAGACCTCGCGAAATATCGTTCTATTTTAGTTGAAGACGATGACACTCTTGCGGGCTCCTAGGCGTAGACGAATACCGCTCGGCCCTGCGGTAGGGTTTGCCTTTTTCATTTTCTTCATTCTTTTGTTTTTTTATGGGGGGTCTTTTCTGCGAGGCATGTTCGCCACTCTCACTGCACAAGCACCGGATCCCGCCTATGCGCTTCTCTCCCGCTCAGCATTGGCGTCTCGCTTGCATGATGCAGAACAGGAATTGTCGCGTATTAGGTATCAGGCGCTTTTATATGCGCTTGTCGCCGAGGAAAATAAAGAGCTACGGGGCCTGCTTCGTGCATCTGAGATACCCACAGGCATCGTGGCTCGGGTGCTCGCCCGACCTCCGCGCACTCACTATGACACCCTGCTTGTAGATGTCGGTTCTGAGAAGGGTATGTCCGTTGGAGATCTCGCGATTTTTGAAGGGATAGGGCTTGGCACCGTAGTCACTTCCGACACTCGCACGTCCATTATTTCGCTCTTTTCCACGCCCGGGTTTGAGACAGATGTGATTGTCGGTACTCCCCATGCGGTTGCAGTCGCGCACGGTTTGGGTGGAGGTGCATTTGAAGTGTTGTTACCTCAAGGTATCGTGGTAATGCCCGGGGACATCGTACGATTGCCGGGGAGCGAGTCTTTGGTCTTGGGTATCGTGAGCAATGTCTCGCGTGCGCCCGCGGATGTCCTTCAGCAGGTTCTGTTCCACTCTCCCGTTTCAATGTCGGATCTTGATTTTGTACGCATCGTGCCGTCGTTCTTAAAGGAAGAAAATATTTCGACTCCATGACCACCGGTCGCATCGTACGCGTTATCCTGGTACCGTTTTTCTTTGCGAGCGTTATCGTAGGTCCCTGGTGGATTTCTGTCATGTTAGGTATTCTCGTTGTTTCGACTTGTCGGCAATACCTTCCAGTTATTGCGGGAGGTATTCTTATGGACACGTTGTTTGGAGCGCCTATCCCTGTGTTGTTGGGTTTTGATTTTTTATATACTGCAGTGTTCAGCATTCTTGCCGCAGGTGCCTTTTTCTTGCGCGCGAGAATTCTTGAATAAACCATGCGTGTACGCCTTTCTTTTTTCGCGCGCAGAAAACGGTATCAGCCGGTTGAGCCCGATGAGATTTTAATTGACGCGGCCAATCTTCCGCAGTTTGACACGGCACGCCTCGAAGGAAGAATCGAGCGACCCATTTCCGCAAGAACGTACCGTAATTTCTTGTTGTTGGGCTCTGTAGTTGCCTTCATTGCGGTAGGACAACTTTTGAATCTGCAGATAATTCGTTTTAACGCCCTGTCAGCGAGAGCAGAAGAGAATAGACTCACGCACTCGACTATTATGAGCGAGCGGGGACTTTTGTTGGATAGAAATGGAGTGGTGCTTGCCGAAAATGCGCCAGATCCAGATCCGGGGCTTGCGGCACGCGACTATCCGCTCGGAGCGGCTGCGGCACACGTCTTGGGCTACGTATCATATCCGAAGCGTGATCAGAATGGTTTCTGGTATCAAGATCAGGCAAGCGGTATCGCGGGACTTGAAAAAATATTGAACGAGAGACTTGCAGGCGTGAATGGCATCACCATCACTGAAACTGATGCAAGTGGCGCAGTCGTCTCCGGTTCTGTGGTACGCGAAGCCATTTCTGGAGAGGATATTACAACGGCGCTTGATGCGGGCGTTCAGCAGGCATTATTCGAGGCGATAGCGCGCAATGCAGACTTGTACGGATGGCGCGGCGGTGCGGGAGTCATTATGGATATAGACACCGGAGAAATTATTGCGCTTGCAAGCTATCCGTCATTCGATCCGGAAGTGGTGTCTGCAGGAGAACCGCGTGATGCGGTGACGTCGCTTCTCACCGATTCCCGTTCACCGTTTTTGGATCGTGTGGTTGCGGGCTTGTATGCGACGGGCTCCACAGTCAAACCGTTTGTCGCACTTGCCGCGCTCGAGGAAAGCATTATTTCGCCTGAAAAGAAAATTCTTTCCACCGGATCTATTTCAGTACCGAATCCCTACAATCCAAACACGCCATCGGTGTTTAAAGACTGGAAGGCGCATGGCTGGGTTGATATGCGCGATGCACTCGCGGTTTCTTCGGACGTTTATTTTTATGAAGTAGGCGGCGGGTTTGAAGGTCAAAAGGGTTTGGGCATTGCCAAGATCGAACGATATTTACGACTCTTCGGATTTGCCGCTCCCTCTGGTATTTCTCTTTTGGGAGAAGAAATCGGGGTCATACCGAATCCGGAATGGAAAGCCGCAAATTTTGACG
>Ga0155131_160_pt2 | contig 13538 bp, 11 predicted proteins | sample RifCSPhighO2_01_FD_106099 | JGI IMG/M metagenome (GOLD analysis project Ga0155131, IMG submission 106099) | Candidatus Kaiserbacteria bacterium RIFCSPHIGHO2_01_FULL_48_10 | reverse complement strand
ACAGTCGCGATTATTATGAACCCTTTTGTTGCAATCGTAACGCTCATCGGTGGAATTATATTTTTTGTTCTCTTTCAACCGCTTTTTGCTCGTACGCGGCGGTATGCGAAAGAAAACATAGAAATAAACAAAAAGGTTGCTCATGACGTGAATGAGAGCGTGTTGGGCATGAAGACAATAAAAGCGCTCGGTGCTGAAAACATTCTTATTCAGCAAACAGTCAAGATTTTCGAAAAGCTACGAGCAGTGAAAGTCCGACAAATACTTGCAAAATCAGCGACGACCGTTGCCATTCAGCCTATGAGTATTCTTTTTGTACTCGGTATCTTTGTAGTTTCTTTTTTGAGCGGTGAATTTAATTTTGCTGTTTTTGCGGTTACCATTTTTCTGATTGATCGGATCTTTGTCTATGTTGATCGCATGCAAAATCTCATGCACATCATTGCCGATGCCCTGCCGTATGGAGAACATGTTCTTCGTGTTCGGGCCGAGCTTGCTGAATTTACTGCTCCTCGCACAGACGGAGTACCATTCCTGTTCTCAAAAGATCTTGCGTTCCACCAGGTGTCATTTGCCTATGACCAGAAACAACCGGTCTTGTCCGCTATTTCATTTTCGATTCCACGCGGGAGCTTTTTTGCAGTGGTAGGAGCGTCAGGCGCCGGCAAAACAACACTGGTCGATCTCATGCTGCGTCTTTTGTCTCCCCGCGATGGTTCCATTACGATCGATGGCGTATCGATTGCGGATGTAGACCTTTCCCTGTGGCATGCAAAAGTGGGCTATGTTGCGCAAGAACCTTTTCTGATGAATGCGACGATTGAGGAAAATATCCGTTTCTATGACCAGAATATTACCGATGAAGATATTGCATACGCGATTCGCGGCGCTCATTTAACTGATGTTGTGGCGAAACTCCCGAATGGCATTAACAGTAATGTCGGAGAGCGAGGTACCGCACTTTCTGGGGGCGAACGCCAGCGGGTCGCCTTAGCGCGGGTTTTGGCCAGAAGGCCGGAACTTCTTATTCTCGATGAGCCCACAAGTGCTTTAGATGCAACCTCAGAGCGGGTGATACGTGAAGCGCTCCTTGAACTCAAGGGCTCAATAACTATTGTCATTATTGCTCACAAAATAGACACTATAAAAGCAGCCGATATGGTTATGGTGCTCTCTGATGGGCAGGTGGTAGAGCAGGGGATACCCTCGCATCTTGCGGCCGATTCCGCTTCCCAATATTCGCGGTTTTTTAAGGGAGAAGAAAATACCCCTGTGATATAGTGCCAAGGTTATGGACACAAAATCATTTCTGCGCACGGCGGTCATAACAGGGCTTGTTGCAAGCGTTTTCATTCCGCTCATCGTGTCCGGCTACTTTTTCTTTCCCTTCATAACGGGAAAGAATTTTGCTTTTCGTTTTATTGTTGAGCTGACGTTTGCTCTCTGGGCGGCACTTCTGCTCATAGACCGCACTGCGCGCCCGGGTCGGCATCTCATGCTGTACATTGTGGGTGCGTTTATTTTTTCACTCGGCATCTCGGCTCTTTTTGCGGAGAATCCTTTTAAGAGTTTCTGGTCAAACTTTGAACGCATGGAAGGATGGATCGGCCTGGTGCATCTGGGCGCATACTTTACGGTGCTTCTTTCTATGCTCCGATCCGATAGAGTATGGAAGATCTTTTTCAATTTTACGATAGCCGTTTCGGTTGTGGTTGGACTTTTTGGATTACTCCAACTTGCAGGCGTTTTTGACATTAACCAAGGCGGTGTTCGTGTTGATGGGACTCTGGGGAACGCGATTTATCTTGCCGTGTACATGCTTTTTCATATCTTTTTCACACTTCTTGCACTACTCCGGTGGGCCAAACAATCCATCCCGCTCCAGATATGGTATGGCTTCGCGCTCGTGCTTCAGATAATCATGATTTTTTACGCCGCGACACGTGGCGCGACTGTTGGTCTTTTTGTTGGTATTGCCACCACGGGCCTCATTTTGCTTCTCTTCGGTCGAACGAGTGCCTCTTTTAGAAACGTTGGTATCGCCGCCCTGATCGGTGTTTTTCTCATCATGGGGGGTTTTGTTGCCCTCAAAGGAACCTCTCTTGCGAGCGAAAGCCAGGCACTCTCACGTTTAACTTCCATTGCTTCACCATCAGCATTTATGGCCGAGCTTCAGACTCGCTTCACTATTTGGAATATGGCATTTGATGGTTTTGCTGAGCGCCCAGTCTTTGGGTGGGGGCAAGAAGGGTTCAATTATGTTTTTAACAAATATTATCAACCATCACTTTATGCGCAGGAACAGTGGTTCGATAGAGGACATAATGCATTTATTGATTGGCTTGTTGCCGGCGGTACGGTTGGTTTCTTGCTCTACCTCGCACTGTTTCTTGTCCCTGCATGGTATCTCACGCGCTCAAATGCATTGTTTCCTGTTTCTGAGCGCGCGGTCCTCGCCGGGATTCTTGTGGGGTACGCAGTCAATAATATGTCGGTTTTCGACAATCTGACGAGTTACATCTTTTTCATGGTCTTGGTGGCATATATCGCGTTTCGTTCCTCTGAATCTTCGGCGCCTGTTCCAGTCGCCCCGGCACAAACCTCGCCTAGGGATTCCTCTCCGTTATTTGTAGCGGGTGCATCAGGTATTGCGATTGTTGCGGCAGTGGTATTTTATTTCGTGAATGTCCCAGGAATTGCTACTGCCTCCACACTTCTGAACGCGGTGAAAGCCTACCCCGAAGGTCTTTCGAAAAATTTCGATATCTTCAAGGAAGTCGCCCAGTACCAAGGATTGGGACGGCAAGAAGTACGCGAACAGTTGATACAGTTTGCATCGCAAGTTATGAGACAAAGTTCAGTTGAGCAGGATTTCAAAGCGACCGTTGCGCAGTATGCGGTAGAGGAAATGCAGAAAGAAATAGCAGCGAACCCCAACGACGCCCGTCTCCATGTTTTTCTCGGCTCATTCTTCCGGCAAGTGGGTGCTCCTGATGAGGCACGAAAAGAACTTCTCCAGGCACTCGAACTCTCACCCAACAAACAAACAATCATCCTTGAGATTGGCATTTCTTACCATGATCAAGAAAATCTTGATGAAGCTGCCGCATGGTTCAAAAAGGCGTTTGATTTGGATCAGCGTTTTGACACGGCGCGTGTGTTTTATGCGGTCTCTGCAATTGAAAAAGGTGATTCAACACTCGCGGAATCACTTCTGATGCCTCGTTTTGGAACCGTGACCCCGGATAATGATTTTATCCTTCAGGCTTACCTCAATAAAAAAGACTACCAGAGCGTCATCGGTGTCCTCAAAAACAAAGCCCTGGGCAATCCCTCCGATCCTCAGCCGCACATTCAATTGAGCAACGTCTATCTCCAGATTGGTGATCGGAAGTCCGCGATTGCAGAAATCAAAAATTCTATAGAATTGGATCCTTCACTCAAGGCTGAAGGCGAACAGTATATCCAAGAAATAGAAGCCGGCAGGTAGCCATAATGTCTGGACGCAATGTGTCCGATGCGTTACCATGCTCATCGTGAGTGCTAGTAATTGCTAGCTCTACGAAAATCTGCGTAAATTCCCGCTCACGCGGGAATTTACGTTTTTGGGGGTACCATGAGGTCACATGAATTGGCATCTGGTTCTCGTCGTTGGTGTCAGTGTTCTGCAAGTGATTGCAGTTATTTCCTACGTTCGAGGAATGGTTTCTGGTACTACGCGACCTAATATTGTTTCGTGGTTTTTATGGGAATGCGCACTGCTTATTGCACTTGCTGCACAATTGAGCGCAGGCGCATCATGGTCGGCGGTCATTCTGGTGACCGCTCTTATTGTTGACGGAGCGGTATTGTGCGTGGCGTTTTTTGGATATGGGTACAAGAAATTCGGTATTACTGATGGCGTCTGTCTTTTCCTTTCATTAGCCGCAATCTTACTGTGGGCTCTCACTGATAATCCACTGGTTGCGCTTGTCTTCGCCATTTTCGCCGATGCGACCGCATATGTTCCGACGATGGTAAAAGCATTTCGAGATCCTTTTTCAGAAACCGCTTCTACCTGGCTTCTCTCAGCCGTGGCGGGGTTTCTCAGTATTCTCTTGGCTACCACCGCTGATTTTGCCAACCTTGCATTCCCGGTGTATTACGTTTTTATCAATCTGGTCGTGTGGTATGGGGCTTTTTTCGGTCAAAGGCGCATAAAAATTTGATTTTTATTGCGTACAGACCTTTGCTATCATTGCAATTGTTGCCCGCAGTGTGCGGCTGACGGCGGCACTCACATAGATTTTTGCTTGGAGCTCGCACCCGTCGGTCGCACACTGCGGAGAACCTCATGACGATCGAAGAGAACGTACCACTTTCAATGGTGACCACATTTCGTACGGGAGGGCCCGCGCGGTTTTTAATTACTCTTGATGATGTGCGCGAAATTCCTGATGCAGTTCTCGTTGCGGAAAAAGAAAAACTCCCCATCATTCCACTGGGTGGCGGTTCAAACATCCTTGCACCTGATGTGGGTGTCCCCGCGGTATTCATTCGTTTACAGACGCACCGTGTCTCTGTAGAGGAAAAAAAAGAAATCGCACAGGTGACGAGCGACGCAGGAGTGACGTGGGATACATTAGTTGCCCGCGCAGTTCAGAAGGGATGGTGGGGCATTGAAAATTTATCGGCTATTCCTGGCACGGTCGGTGCCGCCGCTGTGCAAAACATTGGCGCGTATGGTGCAGCTCTTTCAGATACGGTGCACACAGTCGATGTGTATGACATACGAGATCGCGTTTTTAAAACGTTTCCTGCCTCTGAATGCTGTTTTGGGTATCGAACCAGCATTTTTAAACAGGATACTGATAGATATATCGTGACAGCACTGGTATTTCATCTTTCAAAGGAAGCGCGTCCGAATCTCTCCTATAAGGATTTGGCAACACGTTTTGCAGGACAAAATGATGTTTCTCTTGCGGACATCCGTGAGGCAGTTATCGCTATTCGACAGGGGAAATTCCCCCCTCTTTCACAATTTGGCACCGCAGGCTCATTTTTTTTGAATCCTATTATTACGAGTGCAGATTCAGTAAAGATCAAAGAACGTTTTCCCGGCATGCCTCTTTTCCCGCTTCCTGAAGGGGGCGTGAAAGTGCCACTTGCGTGGATCTTGGACCACGTACTCAATCTCAAGGGGAGGCGTGAAGGCAAAGCATTTTTATGGGAGCAACAACCTCTCGTCATTGCGACGGAGTACGGTGCGGCAGAACACGAAATAGTTGCACTTGCGCAATCAGTTGCACATGAAGTTTTTGAGAAGACGGAAATACAAATTATTCCTGAAGTGCGTATCTTACGCGAAAATATAATTTCTCATTAAAAATTTTCTTCATGCACATAAAAAACTTATCCACAACCATCTCTCGTAAACGATTGTATACACGCGTACTCGTTGCATACTAAAAGTAAGCTTGTATTGCGATGCACGTAGGTGTTGCACAACGCACCTAGAGGTCGAGCGTCGAACTAAGTACAAGTCGTTATCCTCCGAAAATTCATAACGACTATCTATGGCAAAGAAAAAGAAAGCGGCAAAAAAAAGCAAGAAGCGCCGCGCATAAGTTTTGCGACTAAACGCTCTGCATCGTTTCAAACACGATGTGGGGCGTTTTTCTTTTCCCTATATTTTGATACGATGCGTTGACTATGCTCGGTTTGAACCGGTTTTTTACCTCTCAAAGTCCTCTTCTTAAAGAGGCACCCAAGGCAGTTCTTGCAATCAATGCGCTTGAAGAAAAGATGCGGGGCCTTTCAAATGAGGCGCTCCAAGGAGTCACACATGAACTAAAAGCTCTTCTTTCAGGCGGTACTTCTGTAGACGTGATTTTACCTCAGGCGTTTGCGGCAACGCGCGAATCAGCGCGGCGTACCTTAGGTGAGCGGCATTATGATGTCCAGCTCATTGGTGGGTATGTGCTTAATTATCGGGCGATCGCTGAAATGAAAACCGGCGAAGGGAAAACATTGGTTGCAACATTGCCGGCGTATTTGAATGCGCTTTCGGGGAAGGGGGTGCATGTGGTGACGGTGAATGATTATCTCGCGAGACGCGATGCAGTATGGATGGGGCAAGTCTACGATGCGCTCGGGCTTACCGTTGGTGTCATCAATCACGAGACATCGTATCTGTATGATCCCAAACACACAGAAAAAGATACCGAACGTGACGAACTCGGGTCGTTCAAGGTGGTGCATGAATTTCTGCGTCCGGTGTCGCGTCGGGAGGCGTATGCGGCGGACATTACCTATGGCACGAATAATGAATTCGGATTCGATTATCTCAGAGATAATCTTGAATATGATGTTGCGAATTTGCGCCAGAGACCTTTGCACTATGCAATCATCGATGAGGTCGATTCAATATTGATCGATGAAGCTCGCACGCCTTTAATTATCTCGGGTCCCGCGAAAGATCCTGAGGAACTCTATCGGACGTTTGCGACACTTGCGCGCACTTTTCATGAGGGTACGGATTACACTATTGATGAAAAACTTCATGCAATTGTTATTACGGATGCCGGCATAGAAAAAGCAGAAAAAGCATTGGGTGTAGAGAACTTATATGTCGAAGGCGGTGCAAAACTAGTGCATCATTTGGAATCGGCAATTAAAGCAAAGGCGCTCTTCATAAAAGATAAACAATATGTCGTCAAAGACGGACAAATAGTTATTGTGGATGAATTTACCGGGCGCATGCAACCAGGGCGCCGTTGGTCTGAGGGGTTACACCAGGCTGTTGAGGCGAAGGAGAACGTGCCCATACAACGTGAAAGTCAGACCTATGCTTCTATCACCTTTCAGAATTATTTTCGTATGTACGAGAAAATCAGCGGTATGACCGGAACCGGAGAAACGTCTGCCGAGGAGTTTCGTACCGTCTATAACCTTGACGTGGTCGCTATTCCTACCAATAAGCCCGTTGAGCGCATTGACCGCGATGACCTCATTTTTCAAACTGAAGCTGGAAAATTCAAAGCAATTGTACGAACAGTTTCTGAAAAACACGCGCATGGCCAGCCGGTACTGATCGGCACAACCTCGATTGAAGTGAACGAGCGTTTGGCGGGTGCTCTGCGCGCGGCAGGAGTGCCGTACGAGATGCTGAATGCAAAAAACCATGAGAGAGAAGGTGAGATTATCGCGCAGGCAGGGAAAAAGGGAGCAGTTACTGTTGCAACCAACATGGCGGGCCGCGGCGTCGACGTAAAATTGGGGGGTAATCCCACGACGCCTGGTGCGTACGAAGAAGTGAAAAAACTCGGCGGGTTGTATGTCATTGGTACCGAACGGCATGATGCGCGAAGAATCGACAACCAATTACGAGGTCGTTCGGGTCGCCAGGGCGACCCGGGCGAGACACAGTTTTTTGTTTCACTTGAAGACAAACTGATGCGCATCTTTGCGTCAGACACGGTGAAATCACTCATGGGTCGATTAGGTATTCCGGAAGACGAACCTATCCAGCATCGCATGGTCTCTCGATCGTTAGAATCCGCACAGGAGAAAATAGAAGGAGTAAATTTTGATTCCCGCAAACACGTCCTTGGATTTGATGACGTGTTGAATCATCAAAGAGCGGCTATTTATACACGACGCAAGGCGGTTTTGAGTGGCGATTACCAATCTCTTTTGTCTACTGCCACCGAACATTTTGAGACCCAAGGGGATGATGCGCAGGTACTTACAAAAAAAGAGGAAGAATTAGGCCAGCCAGCGTTTGAAGCAGGTCTGCGCCGCCTTCTTCTCCAGGCGTATGATTTGTTCTGGGTAGAACATCTAGAGAGCATGGATTATCTGCGAGGGTCAGTGAATCTGCGTTCGTACGGTGGCAGGGATCCTTTTATTGAATACCGAAGAGAAGGGCTCAAGCTTTTTAAGGATCTAGAGCAGTCACTTTCCACATTTGTTGCAGACGCCATTCCACGTATCGGCATAGCGCCTCAAGGCACTCCCATACGCGTCGCCGCTCTCCCAAAACAAGCAGTAAAGCTCGGGCGGAATGATCGTGTAACGGTCACAAACGGAACCGAGACAAAAGAAATGAAATATAAGAAGGCGGAACCCCTCTTATCCCAGGGCTGGAAAATAGTTCAGAAATAAGGCAACATGTAACTATGAATCCCGTTAGAGGTCCTCAATGGTATAGGTATCACTACAGAGAAAGATTGTTTAGTATGGTTGAAGTATTATTTACCCTTAATTTCGTAGGGAAACTGAAAGTTTCCTACCTCTAACGGGATGAACATGCTTGCGCGATTCCTGGGGGCGACTTTTGCGGTTTTGCTCGCCGCGTATCTTATTCCCGGATTTATTATTGCGGGTTTTTACACAGCTCTTATTGTTGCGTTGATTCTCGGCGTGTTGAATATCACCATCAAACCAATACTCGTTTTACTGACACTTCCATTAAACTTGCTTACGCTCGGTCTTTTCTCTTTTATCATCAATGCCGCTCTGTTGCTTTTTGTTGCTTCGTTTGTTGAGGGTTTTACCATTACCGGTTTTGTGCCGGCACTTTTAGGCGGTGTGGTAATCGCAGTGGTGAATTGGCTCGTGCACGAATTTGTTTAGATGGCGTTTGTTGATGACATAACTATATCCGCGTCCGCAGGACGAGGTGGCGACGGAGTCGTCCGTTGGCTTCATGAGAAATTTCGTGAGTTTGGAGGTCCATCTGGCGGTGATGGTGGTAATGGAGGCCATGTACGGGTGAAAGCAGTGAGAGACATCGCCGCGCTTGCACGTTACAAATTTGAGAAAAAATTCCGCGCGGAAAATGGCGGCAACGGAGGCAATAAAGAAATGCATGGGAAAAATGGCGATGACTTACTCTTGACAGTGCCGGTAGGTTCCGTTGTTACCAATCGGACAACCGGTGAGTCATTTGATCTTACAGAAGATGGCACAGAGGCAGTCGTGCTTACGGGAGGGAGAGGAGGGAAAGGGAATGCTCATTTTAAAGGGTCTACGAACCAATATCCCACTGAATTCACGGAAGGCGGGGAAGGTGAGTCAGCAGATCTGCACATAGAGCTCAAACTCATTGTGGACGCAGGACTTATCGGTCTTCCGAATGCCGGCAAAACATCACTCCTGAATGCACTCACGAATGCGGGGGCGAAAGTGGGCGACTATCCTTTTACGACGCTCGATCCGAACCTCGGCGCTTTTGACGGTTACATTCTTGCTGACATACCCGGGCTTATTGAAGGTGCTTCTGCAGGGAAGGGGCTGGGGCACAAATTCTTGCGGCACATCGCGCGTACCAAAGTACTCATCCACTGCGTTTCTGTTGAACACGATGACCCGGTAGTTGCATACGAAACGGTTCGGACAGAATTAGCCGCACACGATCCGGCGCTTGCTCGAAAACCAGAAATAGTGCTCCTTACAAAAGTTGATATGGTTGATGAGAAAACAAAAAAAGAAAAGCTGCAGAAACTGTCAGCAGTTTCAAAAAAAGTAATAGCAGTCTCAGTTTTGGATGACCTTCTGATACAAGAAGCAAAAGAAATCATAAAATTGACAATCAGGCATTAGTAATGCAGGATATGTCGATGTCTACAGAGTCAGGACCTAAAATAAAGGACCGGATGGGTCTTCTTGTTGATTTTTTTGATGATTTACAACGGACTCGAGGCAATCGAGACCCTGAACTTGCATTAGAAATAAAATCTATACTCGCCGTTGCTCGTGATGGTGCCCCTGACAAAGATGTCCCTCGCATACCGTCAAAGGTCTGCAGAGACGCCCTCTCTCTTCCAGAATTAAGCACACTGGCCTATATCCTTGGTCCGGAAGGAAAAAATACTCGTATAAAACACATATTGTCCGGCACTTCAGGGAATATTAGCTTCATAAGCCGGTTTCCAGGTAATGTTCGAATGATGATCCCTGTCATCGAACGCTTAAAGCAAGAAGAGAAGGTTCCAGGTGTTTTTGCAATTACTGACAGCCAGGCAGAGGAAGAGCTTGCTAAGAAATACCCACACGCTCAGGATGTCACCCCCCCGTTACCATTTCCTCAAATATTTCATTCTTTTGTAGCAGGTCACCCAAAAGTATTGGTTCTCGATACAGCTTCGGGCGATAACTTATCGATTGCTATGGAAGCAAGTTTTCTTTCCTATAATAGACCACGTATTGTGCTTGCACATGATGCCCATGCATCCACAGAGCGCATTCATCGGCTCATAGAGAATTGGGATCTACCGCCTGTCGATCGTGTGTGTGCAATAGATGAATGGCAAAAAACAAGACTAGAGCAAATGTTTCCACAGCTTCGGGGTCGAGTGACGGTTACAGGTCAGCCGATGTTTGATGTGAGAACCGACCCACTGTTTATTGCTGACAGAAAAAGAAAAATTCGTCCACAGCTTGGTATTACAGACAAGGATTTTTTTCTCACATATACCCTTATGGCAGAGACGTTTAACGGCGAAACAGAAGGCATCGCAGAGGCACTTGCGAAGATGAAACCGGAGTTTAGAGAAAAGCTTGTTGTCGCCGTGCGTCGTCACCCGATGCCTCGTCGAGATCCACTCTCGTATGATGAGCATGTGAGGTTTTTCACTGATCGCGGCATTCGTGTCGTTCATACGATGGATGGTCCAACAAAGCTTCCCACTGACGACACAGTTGCCGCTTGTGACGGGGTAGTGAATACGCTTTCAACGGAAGGGTTTCTTGCAACTTGCTCTGGTTTGCCCGCTATTCATATTGTTGATGATCGTTTTGGGATAACTCATAGAAAGGATATTATTCTTGATGTGCCCGCCTCTGAATATGGTGCCGCGATAAAACTCAACCGCACTGGATATCTCACGAATGTAATGGAAACAATCATGACTCCTGATAGCCCAGTGGCTAGAGATTTGGCCACCAACATGAAAAGATTTTATCCCCAAGATGGGCAAAAGACTAACAGAGTTGCGGCCGTGCTGCTAGAAGAGATGGGAAAAGCAGTTTAAGCTTTCCACCCCGGCACTTCTGAAAGCGGGACAACCACTTTTGCGGGAAGTTTGATGATCCAAAGACGTGCGGCGTTTGTGCCCTCGGTCCAGTGGACATGTGGGTTGCCTTCAGGGATATACAGCACATCTCCGGCATGTAAGGTGTGCGTTATGCCGTTTGCAATTTCTTTTGCCTTTAACTCAAGATCATTTTCAGTGCCGTCAGGATTTTTCTTAATCCATGGGTTGACAAGCGCGCCACCGACCATAAAACTCACTTCTCCATCTATACAGATCCACAGATCCGCTTCATGGCGGTGTACTTCCGCTTCGTTCGTGCCATACGGAACATTTTTATCAACGAGGATGGAGGCGGGGACACCCGATTCTTTTACAAGCGATTTCAAAGGATCAGGATTATATTTACCGTCAGGCAAGGTCGAGAGTTCGCTTCCGAGTGTCTCTGTGATAACCGTATGCGGAATATATGTAGGTGATTTTAGTGCCATGTGCAAAATGATACCATTTGCAGGTGGATTTTTCTCATAGGAAACGAGGCGTCTATGCGGCGATTTTTCTTTTTGCTCTCAGCCTTGGAGGGTGGAAGTTAATGGGCGTATTTGAGCTCATCCCTTTCGGGCCCTTTTCTGAAAGATTTTTTTGGGTATTTTTGGTGCTACTCCAAGCGGTAATTTTTGGTGCAGTCTTTCAGCCGCTTACAAAAAATAAATTTCCAAAAGGGAATGATCCAGATGTTGTCAAAGAACCTAAGCTTTTTCTCAAGGACTATGAAACAATGGCAGGTTATTATCCAATTGTTGCGCTTCTCGGACTTCTCGGAGGAATATTGCTGTGGCCTTTTTTTAGCACCTCTTCAGTTTTTGAAATTCACAGCGCCCACTTTTGGTGGGCAGCAATAGGTACAGGCATTCTGAATACGTTCCTATTTTATTTTCTTACCAAGGCATTTCGCTATGGAGACTTGTCGCTTGTCTCCGCAACGTGGGCGGTGAGTCCCTTATTCGTCCTCCCTATCTCTTTTCTTATTTTTGAATTGATAGGAGACGCCACTCCTCTCACTAACCCGAGTGTGAGTACTTTTGGTTTCTTAGGGATTATGCTCACCGTGGGGGCTGTTCTCGTGAATGTGTTTGTGGAAAGGCACAGTGGGCCAGTGTCAGGCGCCCCTGCGGGAGACTGGTTTGCCAATCATCCAGTTTTATCTGGGCTTTTTGGCATGCTCTTTGCAACAGTGGCATTGAACTTTGATAAGGTGGCTGCAGATTCTGCAAACCCATTTCTTTCCATTTTTATTGCAATGTCAGTTGTTTCTTTCCTCACCATAAGTATGACAGTATTACTAGGAAGCTGGGGGCGTCTCTTTTATATCATTAAAAGATACTGGAGATCGTTTTTGATAGTAGGAGGGGTGTATGGCATAACAGTCCTGCTCGCGTACGTGACTCTTTTCGGTGAGAATGTGAACTATCAAGGCGCTCTCAAGAGAAGCTCTGCCATTTTTGGCACGTTGTATGGTATTTATGTTTTAGGAGAAGGGATAAATGGAAAAGCAAAAATGTCGCGCATTCTTGTCGCACTCTCAGTTGTTGCTGGAGTTTTGCTTATCGCCATTTGGGGCTAGATGGACTTTTTAAGAAAATCATCTACAAAAATCTTTGCAGCGTAGCGGTTGCCGTCAAATGAGCTAAAGCGTTTTGTCACGTTCTCACGCATGTGTTCGTAGTTTTTCGTAATGTTGCCGCGCTGTGTGAGGATGTCTGTAAGGGGTTGCCCACGATAGATGATGCCAAGGCCAAGTTTTTCTACCATCAGGTTATTGAAAAAAATCTCAGGGTCGTCGTTTTTATCATATTCGGGTATCACAATGGGGAGCCCCACAAACAGTGAAAGCCATACTGAGCCCCAACCGGAGCGAGCGAATTGGAATGCCATTGCGTCATTCGTGACAGATTCTGGGAGTGCAAATACTGAACCAGGTACCGCTTCAGTGTCGTTTGAGTATAAAAGCAGCCCGAGTTCACGAGCTTCTTCATACAAACGTTCCAGTCCGGGGATTCCCGTTACTGTCACAAAGATGCCTGGCTGCATAGCAGTAGTGTTTTTTGTTGGAAACTGCGATGTGTTAGGCGGTGTCATAATCTCGTCTGGATATCGCGCTCTATAGTTTGGAGATCCTGAAAATGTCGCCGGATATGCAACTGATCGCATGTTTTGTGCTTCTTCTACCCAATTTGCGGTCTCTATTCCTTTTTTCAAAAGTTCTTCCGGTACCGCAATAGTGTCTCTATTTTCTTTGAGTGCGTGTTCCAGTATCTCAGCGATATAGGCAAAGGTTGCCATATACGAAGGGGCGACGTTGTAGCGGATTCTCGGGGAGCGGTTCAATTCAAGGGCGATGTCCGGTTTCTCCACGGTTATTTTTTCCCCTCCCAATGTCTCTAAAGAGAGAGAACCCGCCAGATGTTTTTTTGCTTTTTCTGAAATGACTTTTGCATCGTTCACCCAACGAGCAAGGGCTTC
>Ga0155131_102_pt1 | contig 13969 bp, 14 predicted proteins | sample RifCSPhighO2_01_FD_106099 | JGI IMG/M metagenome (GOLD analysis project Ga0155131, IMG submission 106099) | Candidatus Kaiserbacteria bacterium RIFCSPHIGHO2_01_FULL_48_10 | reverse complement strand
CCGGGCGCTTTGTTTGAGCGCGAAGCTCTTGAGTAACCGCATAAAGAGGAAAAATATGTCCTCCCGTTCCTCCGCCGGATACAATAATGCGCATACGTTATTTACCTGCAATTTTATCGACAATTCCCCGCAAATCCTCCGCGGAGTAATAATCAATAATAATTTTACCACTTGATTCCGTTCCCACAATGGCTACTTTTGTCCCGAGAGCTGAACGGATATTGTTTTCGAGTACAGAAACGTTTGGATTGCGGGGTTTTTGCTGTCCGATTTTTGATACCGAAGACCGGCCGGTCGATACTGAATCCGACAATTGCCGGACGGTCAATCGATCGCGTAAGATGATTTCGGCGTATTCAACCTGTTTGGCGGGCTCCGCGATGCCAAGCAAAATTTTCGCGTGCCCTTCGGTTAATTTTCCCGATTGGATGTACTCCTGAATTTTCATAGGTAGTTTTAAAAGACGCAGGGTATTCGCGACCGATTCTCTGCTTTTTCCAACTCGTTTTGCCACATCCTCCTGCGTATAGCGAAATTCGGTCATGAGCCGATCGTAGGATTTCGCGCGTTCAATCGGATTCAAATCTTCGCGCTGGACATTTTCAATAATCGCGATTTCAAGCTTATCGCGCCGCGAAACATCCTTCAAAATAACCGGAACTTCTGTGAGTCCGGCCAACCCGGCTGCCCGTAAACGGCGTTCTCCGGAAATAAGCTCGTATCCATCTCCCCCTTCGGCTGTTTTTGAAACCACAAGGGGTTCAATAATGCCGTGAACGCGAATCGATGCCGCCAGTTCCTGTAATTTCTCCACATCAAATACTTCCCGCGGCTGATATGGGTTTTGCTTGATTTTATCAATAGGAATAAGAAGCAGCCCGCCCGATGGCATTGTGGGATACGCGGGTTTGGCTGAACTTTGCAGAGGACCGACGCTTCTGCCAAGGAGTGATCCAAGGCCTCGTCCAAGGGATCGCGAGGGTGTGGACATATTCAATATTTATGTAAATTGATTATAACTTTATTCTACCACAAACAAGTACTGGAAGCAAAAAAGAATTTATATCGGCTATTACGCCGCTATTTAAAGAAAATACGGTCAGCAATGCGTAAATCAATGTAGGAAATATTTTTGCCCGAAATTTTTTGATTGGCAAAAGCCGTTTCCAGATTTTGCGCAATCTGCGTCCAGTCAGTTCCTTTTGTTAAATACAGCCAAAACCCTTTATCCGTCATCACCCGAAGCTCGTTGGGAGACTTAGGAGATGGAAACGCGAAATATTTTACCTGAAACGAAAAATTCTTTGACGAAAACGCATTTTGGTAATTTTGAATATCCGCAAGATACGCATCGAAAAGAACAGTTCCTCCGATAGAGATGGGTGTTCCCGAAATATCAAAAATAACCGGCAGATTGCGCAAAGATTTTTCAGCCAATATCTTTGGCTGATCAAGAAGGGGTATCTCGGCAGGAGTTGTTTCTTCCCCCTCTACGGTCGGGGGTATCCACTCCTGGCGCACCACTCCTTTTTCGTCCACAAGATAGAGGTGAGTTATATTCAAGGCAAGTTGATCGGCGCTTGAAGGTAATCGACCCTCTGCTTCTTCGATAGGCTCTTGGGTAAATCCGGAAGTTGCCCAAAACGCCGTTGGACGATACTCATGAAGCACAACAACGAGCGTGTGGGGAAATTTTCGATCAAATGACAGAGACTCAACCGCGATACTGTTTTTAAGAGATTCCTCAATGCCTTTTTTCTTGAAAAAAATTAAATTTCCTCCAAACATCGGCGAATATTTTTTGATTTCTTGAAAAACTTCCGAGCGGACATATTCGGGATCGACAAATTGAGCGCCTCGAACTTCCACCGTTTGAATATCAAACCGCGTGATAAAAAACCCAATCAGTCCGACCAGAGCGGCGACGAGAACGATGATCAGGGGCTTCAAAAGGCGAAATCGGCCCCTGTGATGGGACCGAGTAAATCCTCGCCGGGTGGATTCGTATGATATCGGACGCATAAAAATAGAACACGCCCTGTTTATTTGTGCGTGATGGCTGTTTTTCCGTTCATCCAAAGAAGAAGCGCTTTGGGAATCCGGATACTGCCGTCATCCGCCTGATTGTTTTCGATAATGGCCGCGAGGATTCGGCCAACCGCGAACGCGGTACCGTTCACCGTGTGAACAAAAGAGTTTTTTCCATCAGCGTCCCGATATTTGATCTGCAGCCTTCGCGCCTGAAAATCCGTGCAATTGGAAGACGAGTGTGTTTCACGGTACAGTCCCTTTCCCCCGTTTTGGCCCGGAAACCATGTTTCAATATCAACCGTGGAGGCTGAAGGCCTGCTCAAATCTCCCGTACAAAGCTGAACAACTCGATACGGAAGTTCCAAATCCTTCATCAGCTCTTCTTCGATTGCCACAAAAAGTTTGTGCTCATCAGTGGATTGTTCCGGGCGAACAAAACTGAACATTTCTATCTTATCAAACTGATGCACGCGCAAAATGCCTTTGGTGTCCTTTCCGTACGATCCGGCTTCACGCCGAAAACAGGGCGAAAACGCGGCAAACCTCAATGGAAATTTATTTTCGGGTATCATTTCCTTCGCGTACATGGGCCCGACAGACTGTTCGGCCGTTCCGACCAGATACTGCCGATCGCTTTCAAAAAAATACCGTTCTTGCCGGTCTTGTTCAGTATCCACATACCCCATGCCGTTCATCATTTCTTCTTTAATAATCACAGGAGGAACAATCGGAGAAAACCCTTTTGGAATGAGTTTTTGAAACGCAAGCTGTACCAAAGCAAATTCCAATTGCGCCGCTTCATTTTTAATATATCCAAACCGGCTGCCTGATACTTTTGCCGCCCGCTCCACGTCAATCAAATCAAGCGACTCCGCAAGAGGCAAATACTCTTTTGGCGTAAAATTAAACGTGGGTTTTTTTCCAACTTCACGCAAGGCAACATTATCGCTCTCGTCTTTTCCCGCAGGAACATCATCAAGAGGAAGATTTGGCAGTTTTTGCATGCGCAAAAGAACTTCTTCCTCAAACATCTTCAATTTTTTTTCAATGGCCTCCATTTTTTCTTTTTGCTTTGCCGTTTGCAGAATTGCTGTTTTCTTTTCCGCACCCGCCAATTCCGCAATGCGCTTTGAATCAGCTTTGTGCGTTGATCTCAATTCCTCAATTTCCTGCGTAAGTCCCCGCCACTTTTTATCAAAATCAAGCAATTCGTCAACAATGCCTACCGTAGCCTTTTTTTTCTTTAATCCTTCTTTAACTTTTTCTGGATTTTCCCGAATAAATTTGATGTCTAGCATATATAAAATTTTATGTCTTTTTAAAACAAGCGCTCGAGCTTCATATTGTTATTTTTGAACAGGTCTCATCAAAGGGAAAAAGACTGTCTCGCGTATCGGGCGATTCATTATCACGGAAAAAAGCCGCTCGGAAGTCCCGAAACCGGCTGTCGGAGGCATGCCGTACTCCAGCGCTTCTACAAAATCCTCATCCATCATCTGCGCTTCTCTGTCCCCCGCTTTCCGCAGCTTCATCTGTTCTTCAAAACGCGCCCTCTGATCAATGGGGTCATTGAGTTCTGAAAATCCTTTTCCAATCTCGCTTCCGCACGCCATCACCTGAAACCGTTCCACGCGCATCGGATCTCCGCTCATTCGCTTGGCCAACGGCTCAATCTCAACCGGCGGATTCACAAGAAATACCGGCTGAATCATGGACGGACGCGCTAATTTTTTAAACAGCAGATCAAGAAGCCGTGCGCGGCCAATGTGTTTATCCGGATCAAGTTTATGTTTTTTCGCGAGAGAAATGAGGTCGGCCTCTTTCGCGGCAAGTGGATCAAGTCCTGTCTTTTCCTTAAACACATCAACATATTCAACGGTTTTCCAAATACCCCCCCAATCAATGGTCTGGCCGTTCCACTCATGCGTCAAACTTCCCAGTGTTTTTTGGATAACATCCTGATACATCAGGCGGACAAACGTCATCATTTTTTTATAATCCACGTAGGCCCAGTATAGCTCAAGTTGGGTATAATCCTGCAAATGTTCGCGGTCGACACCTTCGTTCCGAAAAATTCTGCCAATTTCAAACACTTTTTCAAATCCGCCCACAATCAATCTTTTGAGTGGAAGTTCAAGGGAAATCCGCAAGTACAAATCCATGTCCAGCGCGTTCATATGCGTTGCAAAAGGCTCCGCATCCGCACCTCCCGGCGTGTGCTCCAAAACCGGTGTCTCCACTTCCAAAAAACTTTCATGAATCAAATACGAACGCATGGCGTACCAAAAACGCGATTTTTTTTCAAAGAGTTCGCGCTCTGCCGAGTTCATGATCAAATCCAGGTAGCGCCGCCGCAAACGTTCTTCCACATCCTGAAGTCCATGCCATTTTTCCGGCAGAGGCCGTAAGGCCTTGGTGAGGATCCGCCATTTGGAAACATCTACAGATTTTTCTCCGCGTTTTGTCAAAAAAAGCGTTCCGGAAATTTCAATAAAATCTCCGACATCAACGAGCCGCAAAAAAGAATCATACACGTCTGCGCCCAAATGATCTTTTTTGAAGACAAACTGAATCACTCCTGACGCATCTTCAAGCGATAAAAATGTCAGTCCCCCATGTTCGCGGATACTGCGGACTCGTCCGGCCAAAAGAACCGATTCCCCTTTTTTCATCCATTCGTCAAACGCGGAGAGGCATTCTGAAACCGAATGAGAGCGATGGCTTTCAGACGGATATGGTTGAATGCCTGCGCGCGTTAACTCTTCGCGCTTGGCCTTGCGCTCTTCGTACTCGCTTTGATGCTCTTTGTGCTCTTTATGAATATCTTTTTTCAGATCAAAAAATATTACGCGATGTGTTTGATGTGATACGAGTTTTTACCCTTTGGGACGATAACATCAACTATGTCTCCCACTTTTTTGCCAAGAAAACTTTGGCCAAGCGGAGATCGGTTGGAAATTCGGCCATCAGTGGGATTTGCTTCGCTGGACCCGACAATGGTGTATGTTTTTTCGTCGCCGTTGGACGACACCGTCACGGTTGAACCGATACGAACGACATCCGACTTTGCTCCTTCTTTAAAAATCGTAACATTTTTAAGCGTACTTTCCAGTTCCAAAATACGCCCCTCAATAAACGATTGTTCATTTTTTGCTTCAACATATTCGGCATTTTCCGATAAATCGCCGAATTCTTTGGCCAACTGCACCCGCTCCGCAATCTCTTTCCGCTTCACGGTGCGTAAATCTTCCAGCTCCTTTTTGAGCTTTTCCAGTCCTTCTTTTGTCAAAAATGTTTGATCATTCATAATAAAAACTTCAAAAAACGTCCCCAGTTACCTAGGGATTTAATAGGGATATAATAATGTGCGACGTGCTCTAGTTTACCAGAAATAAGAATAAAAGGCAAATCCGCCCCTATCTGTGCTTTTCAAAATATTTTCGATAGTGCTTGAGTGTATATAGAAAGGCTGTGTGAAGAGGTTTTGGCAGTTGGTCAAGCGTAAACCAGCCAATTTCATCCATTTTATGCGGCTCATTGATTCTCGCTTCTTTGGGGTCTACTTTCACAAAAAACGGGATAGCAAACCAATGTGTTTTTTGCCCATTCCATTCCCGAAAAATACTATGCGGCTGAACCGCTTCCTGAATCTCTCCTTTGCACCCATACTCTTCCATGACTTCGCGCAACACATTCTCTTCCGGTGTGAGCCCAAACTCCAGCTGGCCGGCCCCCGGGTCCCACTTTCCGTGCTCGTCCCGACAATTCTTCCCCCTCTTATGTAGCAAAAACCGCCCATTGCCATCATTGCAATAAAACGGAGTCGATACGCCGATATAATCAATTCCCGCTTTCATATTGTTTATCATTATACCATATTGCATCAAGCCTTACCGCGTCTTTGCTTTTCTTCTTTTTTGATGTCTTTTGTTTGGCGTTCTTTTTCTCGCCGCAGGCAGTGATAAAATCATCATGCATCTTGCGTAATGTGGTTGGAGGGATTTCAGAAAACGCCATTTCAGCATCAATTGAATCCGCGCGAAATGATTGGTCTTTGGCCAACACTTCCGGGTGCACCAAAAACGCACGCTCGTTCCAGCCAAGGAGATACAAACCCGAAAGCCGCCTGACCCTGGAAAGCGCGACATACCCCTGCCCAAATTCAAACACAGCGCTCAAATCCATGACCGCCGCATCCAAGCTCATACCCTGGCTTTTATGCACCGTGATAGCCCACGCCAAACGGAGCGGCACCTGTGCGATGCTCGCACGGACTCTTCCGTTCTCCTCCACTTTCCAATCCATCGGCTCAACCGTAATCCACAGACCGGTGCGCGTCTTTATAATCGGATAACCGCTTGTCTCATCAAATCCCTCCACCGTGCCCAACGTGCCGTTTGCAAACCCTACCTTGGGATTGTTCTTGGTAAACATCACTGCCGCGCCAACTTTGAGAGAGAGCTCTTCGGGAGAAAGGCATCCTCTTTGCAGAGCGGCTGCAAGTGCGGACGGCCCTTCTGAAGTCATCGCAAACTCATGCGACCTTCCTGAAAGCGTCGCGAGCATTTCATTATTCACACGATCCACATCGGCATTATGCGAAAAAAGTTTTGGAGTACCCTTTGGCGCAGTATGACGTTCAACTTTTCTGGTTTCAAGATGAACTAAATGATCACTGCCAAAAGCGTTCTGTCGAATCGCCGAAAGTAGGCCAAGAAAAATGCTGTCGTCTTGCCGGTGTTGTTCGGTCAGATAGCAAACGACCGGATTCGCTTTCGTCCACGCGGAAGAATCATACGCAAAACGAGCCAATGATTCTTCTATAAGAGAAGTTTGCCCAGCGGACTCCGTTTCCGCCTCTCTCTTTACAATAGGCGGTAATTGGAAAAAATCGCCAACAAAGACGAGCTGAATACCCCCAAACGGATCCGAGCTCTGCTTGATTTCACGGCACACCGCATCAACCATGGAAAGCGTGGCGGGAGCAAGCATGGATACTTCGTCTATAACAAGAACTTTGGCCCGCCGGACGCGCTTTCCGATGTAGTCGCTTGTCGTGATACGCAGAAGATCCGGTTTTTCTAATTTCGTCTTAATGCCGATACCGCTCCACGAATGGATTGTCATCCCACCGATATGGGTAGCCGCGATACCGGTTGAAGCTGTGATAGCCGGTTCCACGCCCCGCTCGCGCAAATACGCCACATACTCATTCACCGTATGCGTTTTGCCGGACCCGGGCGCGCCGGTCAAAAAAACATTTGCGCCGGTTTTCAATATGGAAAGCGCTTGTTTTTGGGTCATATTAAAATTTTCGCCGCAAGCTATTGAAATTCAATGATCTTTCCCAAAACAATCGGTAGTTCCGTGAATCCATCTTCACCGTTTATATGGCCAGCGTTTTTGAGAACAATCAATTCTGCGCCAAGATGATCGCGCAGCAGTTCGCCGTTTCGCATTGGCACGTGCGGGTCGTTATCAGAATGAATGGCAACTATTTTATTGACCGATGCTTTGATTTTCTCATAATCAAGCGGGGTTTGAAAAAAACTGTTTAATTCATTGTAGGCAATGGGTTCGGGAAATCCCGCTACCAAGATTGCTCCGCCAATTTTCTTGCCTCCGCCCAGAGCTTCAAGAAACCGAAGAACGGTTATCACCCCAAGACTGTGGCCGATCAAAAATGTCTTTTCATCCGGCTCTCCCACAATTTTTTGCATATGCGAAAGCCATGCGTCAAGCGTTGGGTTCATGGCATCTGGCATTTGAGGAACCGTGACCTCAAATCCTCGTGCCTCAAGTTCTTTTGCAAGCCAAGGAAACCAGTTGCTATCCGGCTTCCCTTCCCAACCATGAATAATAAAAACCCTTTTATTCATATAACCTTCCAATAGCAAGTATACTCATTTCCCTTTGTTAGGCCAAATGATTCGTAGCGTTGAGCAAGAAAATCGTCTCCTGTGGGTGAATATACAAGAACTTGTTTATGCCCTCGAGATTTTAGAATCTCGACTGCGCGATTATAAAGTGCTTGCGCTATTTCTTGCTCATTGTTACCTTTTGCCACAGCAAAGCGAAAAAGCCACGCAACTCGCCCATCTTCAATCAACGAAACAGTGCCGACAATTTTTCCATCTTCTTCTACTACAAGAATTGCTTCCGAATCATCCGAGATTTTCTTTGTTAAACGTTCTTCCGAGTCGCGGTTTTCATCAAACTGCCCACCGTAAAGCTCACTTTGTTTATAAAGCGCTGTAACTGATTCGTAATCTGATGGATTATAGGGGCGGGTGGTAACGCTCATACTTACTTTTGTCTATTCCTATAAAGATACACTTGCCACAGGATAATCCCAGTCGTGATCACTCCAAGCCCTTGGCCCAAGTACACCACGGGGTCGCCTTGTAAGATACCATGAAGTGTCCACAGAACATACGAAAGGAAAGATATTGCAAAAAAGATCGTCGACACCCCCTCTGTCGATTTTCGATTAAAGTTCTTTCGCATTTGGTCGGGAAAACCAACCACTTTCGTTAGCAACGAAAGAATAACCGTTAAAGCACCTACAATGAGTATAATTTGGCTTTTCATACTATATGGTGATCTATATTAAACCATTCTCGCTATAAAATTTTATGGCTAATCGTTCTCGGATGGCCCATGCTTCTTTGTTTTTTGTCCATTCTTGATCCGATTCCGGATCAAATCTTATTTTTTCCAGTCCTTTCGGAACGATAGTTTCAATGCCTAGCTTACGGCAAACAGCGTCAACCCTTGGAATGTGGTGCGGATGCGCCACAATAATGGCGGTTTTCCAGTTTTTACTCTTCATGATATCAAATGCTTGTTTTGCGACCTCATCCGTTCCCAGATATTCACCACTCCTTCGATGTTTTTCTATTCGATATATGTCGTAGTTCCCACGAAGAGCATCCGCAATTTCAAACTGAAGGATCAGAGGCTTGTTTTTAATGTTCACTTCAATAAATTTTGCCAAATCTTGGTTACTAATGCCAGGCTCAATTCCATCTGCCATTTTTCTATATCCAAAAGAAAAAGCAATAACGCAATGACCATCGCCAATACCACCATGGGCATCATAATGGCCACTTATTGCCTGTTGAGTAATATCGTTTAAGGAAATAAGAACTTTTTCTTTCATAGCTTAGTTGAGGCTGTTTTCTCTCACCATCATGGCAACGCCCAGGGCTGTGCCGTCAAAGATAGTTTGGCTTTTGATGGGAAGTCGGGTTATATCAGCCAGTATGGAAGCAGCCAGCCCGTCTCTTGTGCCTCCGCCGTCGATAGTAATCTCTTTGGGAACATGTGGAAGGTACTGTATATACTCGTTCACTTGTTTGGCTAGTTCTTTGTACACGGCTTGAAGTTTTTCCGGCTCTCCTAAAGCATTTTCTATTTTTTTGCCGGAAGAGTTGATTTTGGCTTCCAGGGCGTACCGGGGACGATCCTTGGAGGGAATCAGCATTGTAAAAAATTTATCCGACAGCAAAAAATCCGAACCCAAAACCTGGCTGACAAAAGTGCCCGTGCCAAAAGTGACTTTTGTCGTACCCACATCTGTCCCGGCGGCAAACAAACTGGATTGCTGATCCCCGCAAACCGCGATAACGGGTAATGAAAACCCCACAATATCCGATTTAAGATTTCCAAAAAAAGACTGCGATGGATGCGCTTCAGGCAGAATCTCTTTGGGAATTTGAAAAACATCAAGAAGCTCTTTGTCCCACTTCGTTTCTTTGATATTGAAAAGAAGGGTTCGGGAAGCGTTTGTCTGATCCGTAAGATGCTTTTCTCCTTGCAGAAAATTCCACAAAATCCATGAGTCAACCGTGCCAAAAACCAGCCGCCCAAGTCCTAAGAGCTCCCGGGCTTCTTTAACATTATCCAAAATCCATCGGATTTTAGGCGCGGAAAAATATGGATCAATGGAAAGGCCAGTTTTTTCTCTTACCAGTATCCCAAAGTCTTTATGGAGAGTCTGACAGTATTCCTTTGTCCTCACATCTTCCCAGACAATGGCAGGATACACGGGCTTACCCGAATCCCTGTCCCACAAGATGGTGGTCTCACGCTGATTGGTAATCCCTAAACCGATAAATGATTCTTCGGGAATGCCGCTTTTTGCAACAGCCTCTTTCAGTAACTCTGCGGAAATCTGCAGTAAATCTTCTGGCTTCTGCTCGGTCCAGTCAATATGTTCTGAAAATCTGGAAAGAGCCTTGTGGGCTCTTGATACCACATTCAAATGTTCGTCAAATACAAAAGCCTTAATACCGCTGGTACCAATATCCAAAACAAGGCTATATTTTTTCGCTTTGTCGGGCGAGGTCATTAAACTTATTTCTTTAATTTTGCGATTAAAATATCGTAACCATCATGAGTGCGATCCGTCTCTGATATGCCGAGCTTTTGTAAAAAACTGAACAATTCTTTCTGCACGGCAACTCCCTTTTCTTTTTCCGTCATTTTTTCCACTTCAATGTAGGTTCCCAGTTGATCAACTTCGTCCAGGCAAATTTCAATATCTTGATATTTACATTTTCTGCGTTTTTTTGAAACCGATGATATTTCGTGAAAACCGAGCAGTTCAATGATGCTAACCATTGTCTTGGGATTATCAATGGTTAGTTCATGCTCGATACAGTCAAGTTGATTACTGATCGGCTGCTTCAATGTGAAAAGATAGTGGTCGTTTTGTTCGCGAATTCTCAACACATTAGTGCCGTTCGGTACGGGAATCGCAACTACTCCTTGAGGAACAAAAATTCTGTCCTTTTGAATTATGGGGTCGGATAATTTACAGCCCAACCCCTCAAGCTTGGAAATTAACTCTTGAGGACTATTCACTTTGGCTTTCGCTTCTATTTCTTGCATAGTGTAAAACGGTAAATTTAAATTCCTTCCGCGCCTGCGGGACTGGGGTTTTCACCCCCACACCAATCCACTCCGGTACATTGGTGTGGGGGCGGGCCTAGATTTATTATTTCTTCTTGCCCTTTTTGGCTTCTTTTTCAAGCTTTTTCACCTCCCGATCAAAATCGGAAAGACTATTTCTCTCTTGTTCTTTGCGATACTTCTCATACTCCGTATTTGCCTTTGTCTCAGCCGTTTTAGCGCTGACCGTGCCAGGATTACGAAGCAATTTTTTCTCACTCAACTTCAAGAATTCATCCAGTTTTTTGATCCAGTCCGCCATTTTCATGGGACGGCTGTTTGTTGCCTGCAATTCTGCAAAATCGAGATACAGCGAAACGATCAAATTAAGCTGTTTGATCTCCGGCTCGGCGAGATAATTTTTGGCGATGTGCGTATCCGCAGGGGTGATGTAATTGCCCTTAAAACTCGTTAAACCCATGAGCGGCTTTTTGGCATCGGCGCGCTTCGAGATGAGTTCAGCCGCAGTATGGCCATGTACGGCGTAATGCATCTTATTCTGCACGGCGGCAAAAAACTGCTGGGTAAGCTCGACATCCTTTTTGTAATCAATGCTGGTTGCGTAAATGTCCGTCACCTTTTGGTAAAAATTCCGCTCACTGCTGCGGATATCACGAATACGCTGCAGGAGCTCCTCAAAATAACGCGCCTGGCCGCCACCCTGCTTCATTCTTTCGTCATCAAGAGCAAATCCTTTGACGATATAATCCCGCAGTCGAGCGGTCGCCCAAATACGAAATTGCGTGCCTCTTTGAGATTTTACCCGATACCCAACGGAAATGATGACGTCCAGATTATAATAATTCGTTGGTTTGGTAAGAAATTCGGAATTTCCGAATTTTCTCATGGTTTCCTCTAAAATAAGCTCTTTTTCGTCGTAAATATTCTGAATATGCTCGTTTATTGTTGATTTTGATTTATCAAAAAGCTCTGCCATTTGGTCTTGGGTGAGCCACACCGTCTCGCCGTCCATTTTAACTTGAACTTTTGTTTTTCCGTCTTTGGTTTGATACAGAATAATCCGTGATCCATCTTTCATAAAATATCGATTAGAAATGTCGTTATTCTTTCCATGCCTGCGGGACTAGGATTTTCACCCCCACACCAATCCACTCCGGTACATTGGTGTGGGGGCGGGCCTAGATACACGGATTCTCGACAAAGCTGGGAGACATGGATTCGAACCATGATTAGTGGATTCAGAGTCCACTGTCCTACCGTTAGACGATCTCCCAGCCCTGCCGACAACTTCTTTATTTTTCCCCTTGCGCAAGTTCCACAATTGCCATTTCAACAGGAAGCTGTGGTATATCAACAAGTTTGAGACGGGATTGCGCAATGATAAATCTGTCAAGAACGGTGATGATTCTTTTTTCACTCACAAGTTCTGCAAGTTTGAGCATTTCCCCCTCGTTTTCAATATCTACATCGATCAGCACCGGCAATCCCTTTGGCCCTGTTGATTTCAAAAGTAGCAGTTTTCGCGCAATCTCAATGGTGTCTTTCAGAAAATCATCGGCGTCAACGCCCTCTTCCATGGCGCCTTCAAATGCCATGAGAGCCTCACGGGCCTGATGTTGAAAAAGAGCGGACAATACTTTCGTGATATGTTCAACCGCTTGCCTCGGTAAAACAATATCAACAATATCCTCGGTGATTTTTTTCTCTGACATTGAGAAGATCTTTCCCAAAATCCCTTCCGCGTCGCGCATTGATCCGCCGCCGGCTCTTGCGATTCGTTTCAAGGAAGGAACAGAAACTTCCCGCCCTTCTTTTTGGCTGATAAACTGCAGGCGGCTGACAAGGTCTTCAATGCTCGCGCGGGAAAAATCAAACCGCTGACAGCGCGAAATAATGGTTTTGGGGAGTTTATTGACCTCGGTCGTCGCAAGGATGAAAATAGCGTGCTTTGGCGGCTCTTCAAGGGTCTTTAATAGGGCATTAAACGATTCCGTGGTCAGCATGTGCACCTCGTCGATGATGTATACCTTGTAGGGAAATTTGGAAGGAAGAAATCTTACGTTTTCCCGTAAATCTCTTGCTTCTTCAATGCGCCGGTTGGACGCGCCGTCAATTTCTATAAGGTCAAGCGCTCTCCCCTCCTGAATGGCCACGCAATTTTCACACACCGTGCAAGGCTCCCCTTTTTTGGGCTGGAGGCAATTCACGGCCTTGGCAAAAATACGCGCGGTTGACGTTTTGCCGATTCCGCGCGGCCCGCAAAACAAATACGCGTGCGCGATATTTTTCGTTTCAACTTCCGTCTGAAGCGTAATACTCACGTGCCGCTGTCCTGTTATTTCAGAAAATGTCTGTGGACGGTATTTTCGGTAGAGCGTCATATTTTCTTTTCTTCAACCACTGTGGCGGCGGATGCGTCAGGCGCCTGACTGAAAGAGGGGGGCTTGGAGTGAATAATGTTTTCCACCGCAGCCCACTTGGCCGGATGATCCTGCGGTACCAAAAGAACAATCTCATCGCCCTCTTCACCCTTGAAATAGGTTATGCTGGCGATGAGAATATGATACACATTTCCCTCCGCCGATGCTTGAAATTCTTTCGTTAGCGGATCCTTGATAAGGGTACCGACAATGCGTTTTCGGGGAACGGGGGCAATTTGCTTGTACATAAATTTTCCATCCGGCGTAATGGTCAATTTCATTCGGTCTCCCTCAACAAGTTTTGACTTGGACGCGTAGTTGGCAGGAACTGTATACACTTTTCCGCCCGCATCAATCATGTGCTGTCCGTTAAACAGTCCTTCAAGAATTCGTTCAGAGCTTGCCGCCACCTCCGTATGCGGCATATGCGCCGCCTTGTCTTGGATAAAATCAGCTGAACCCGTAAACTGCGACAACATATGAAGGGCTGTACTGATATTTTCTTTGGCCCCCTCAATCAGCTGTTTGATGGTGACAAGTTTGTCGTTTTTGTTTGAAGAATCAGTCATACTCGGTAGTAGAACTTTGACAATAATTTTATT
>Ga0155131_107_pt2 | contig 14202 bp, 10 predicted proteins | sample RifCSPhighO2_01_FD_106099 | JGI IMG/M metagenome (GOLD analysis project Ga0155131, IMG submission 106099) | Candidatus Kaiserbacteria bacterium RIFCSPHIGHO2_01_FULL_48_10 | reverse complement strand
GAGCAGCAGCTGGCTAGGTTGCCACCTGGAAAACTAAGTGAAATTAACCAAAAATATTTCTTAAAATATTTTCAACCATTGGCTGGTTCCCTTTTCTTAATCATGGGATTAGTCAACTTGGTCAAATCGTTGATTTGAGAAGGCAGACCCGGGACCTGATAAATGAGGTTCTAACGTCGTTCAGTAGAGCGGACAAAATTGTGGACAATTTTTTCCGCCCCAGCGAGCAAATAGTTTTGCTTGCGTCTTGGACTCGAAAGGTCGAGTATGTGAGTAAGGCGTAGCCGCTCACGCGAGACCTGTACAAGGTTCTGTAAGAACCGAGTCCACCCGGCGCACAAGGTTATTAGGCAGCTTTGGGAAGTTCAGATTCAGGAATAAACTCCCTTTCTTTAATTCCGGTGTGTATAATTTTTTTCCTATCCTGAAAATTCTTTTCATTATCATTTGTAGCAGCTTTGTGTTTTATTTCTATAGGTATTGATTTCTTTTCTTTTGCTCTTTGCGTAAGAGTTTCTACTTTTCCGTCCGGCTTGATAATCCGTATGCGGAATTTTTCTCCTTCGTCTACTTGATCCATAATCTCTCGGATTCGTTTTCCGCTGAGTTTTCTTTCCCGCTGCAATGCAGAAGCAACTGCGCGGACATGGGATTTATTTTTTGCAACAATAGCATGCGAAGTTTTTGCGAGCGACTCAAAATTGTGTCCCTGTGCCTCCACAATCTGTTTATCGCCCCCACTTCCTTTTCTTCCGTGCGAAGTTGCTCCTGCTATGGGATCTGGAGAACCAAGTGAAACATGCCCTAAAGTATTTCCTTCGGGAACAACACTTGCTTCTATAACCGCGGTGCCGTTTCGTATCGCGACAACAGCGTGTTCTGCCTCATGTTCATCAACGTCACTGTAATTGCTAATTTCAACCTTGTTGAGATATTCAATGACGATAATAGTGCCATCAGGAAGTATTGTTTCTCCTTCTCTTTCTGGCAGGAAGTTGATCGCTTCTTTCATAACCCCACTCTAAGCTTGTACTATTCAAAATGCAATTCGTTCGCACGTTCGGCCTGTACGTTCAAGCTTATGCTTTCAGTATTTCGTCGTCCGTCCTCCTCAATTGTCTCAGTACTCCCTCGCTTTCATTAGTTCTTACTCAAAGTGGAGCTCGGTCGCACATTCAACCTAACGGTCTCAGTACTCCCTCGTTTCTATTAGTTTTTTAACTATTCAAAATGCAACTCGGTCGCTTTTTCTTCGGAAAGTTTTTTAAGAAGAGGGGACTTTCGTAACAGCGGGTCGTTGGTGACGAGAAATGTCGCTTCTGTACGGGCCGCTTCAACCAATTTCAGATTTTTTAAGGCTTCCATACCGACGTCCGAAATACCCCATTGGCGTCGGCCATACAGTTCTCCCGCGCCACGGATCTCCAAATCTTTTTCGGCAAGTTCGAATCCATTTTTTGCAGCCACAATGGCTTTGAGGCGTGGATTATCACCAGCATGTTCTACCATCAGAAAACAGTATGGCTGGTAGGTGGAGCGCATCACACGCCCGCGCAGTTGGTGTAGCTGTGCCAAACCAAAACGCTCTGCACCCTCTATCATAATGACTGTTGCGTTTGGCACGTTGACTCCCACTTCAACGACGGATGTGGCAACGAGTATGTGTGTTGTGCCGCTTGCAAAGCGCTCCATCGTTTCTTCTTTCTCTGTCGGTGTCATTTTGCTATGGAGTTTTTCTATTGTGTATTCAGGGAACACATCTTTCTGAAGACGTTTTGCTTCAGCCGAGACCGAACGTGCCTGAAGCGCAAGTGCTTTGGTGGGGTCAGGCTCATCGATGCGCGGACAGATGACATACGCCTGTCTCCCTTCTTTCAGAAGTTCGCGGATTTTTTCATACACCCCCGCGCGCCGCGCGGGGGTGCTGATTTCTGTTTTTATCGCTTTTCTTCCCGCCGGCATTTCATCGAGAACCGTGAGATCTAAATCGCCATAGACCGTAAGCGCGAGCGTGCGGGGAATTGGGGTAGCGGTCATGGATAAAAGGTGTGGAGCGGTGCCGCCTTTTGTGGCAATAGCCTGTCTTTGAAATGTTCCAAACCGGTGTTGCTCGTCAACAATAACGTATGCAAGGTGTTTGAAATTTACTGTTTTTTGAATCAGAGAATGTGTACCGATAAGAATAGGAATTTCACCATTCGCTACCCATTTCAGTAATTGCGATCGTGAGATTTCAGTCGCTTCCCCCTTTTTTATTTTCGAGGGGAATTTGTAGCAGCCGCTTGAGGTAATCATTCCAATCTGTATCGGATACTTTCTAAAAAACGATGTAAACGTCTCAAAATGTTGTTTGGCGAGTATTTCGGTGGGGCACATGTACGCGACCTGGAGATTGCCGAACGTTTGTTTTACGCCGCCTTTCCCCGTTGGGCGTGACGTTACCACGGCATACGCGCTTGCGGCTGCAACCGCGGTCTTTCCGCTCCCCACATCTCCTTCAAGCAGTCGGCTCATTGGGTAAGGCTCAAGAAAATCCGCAAGAATCTCACCAATTGCTTTTTTCTGACCGGAAGTCGGCGTAAAAGGAAATGCACGCATAAATTCCGCCACACGGTTTTCGTCCGCGTCTATTTCGTGCGCTTGCTTTTCGCGATTCTTTTCTCGTTCGCGTACGCGTGAAATTTGTATCAAGAATACTTCTTCAAATGCAAAACGCTTACGCGCCACGGCTGCATCCTTTTCGCGCTTGGGCACATGTATAAAAACAAGCGCGCTTTTCAAGGAAGGCAGGCTGTACGTCTTCAAAATTTCCGGAGAAAGCGGATCTGGAATGGTTTCAAGGATTCCGGATTCCATCACGCGTTTTATTGCGTGGTAAAACCACAAACTGGTGATTCCTACCGTTTCCGGATACACCGGTAGAAAGCTGTTCCCACTAGTCATAAAAGGAATGCCGGCGGCCTTTTCTGCAACAGGGTTCGCAATATATTTCTTACCGTTTCGTTCAGTTACTTTCCCCTGAAGGCGCACCAGCTCTCCCGTGCGGATCATTTTTGCAAGATACGGCTGGTGGAACCACACGATACGGACGGAGCCGGACTCGTCCTCAAAAGTTCCTTCAGCCATCGGGACTTTTGTTTTCCACGAACGTTTCATTTCAAGCTTTGAAAATGCGCCGTACAGAATTGCTGTTTCGTTGGGTTGTGTGTCCGCGATTCTCTTAATATCTGCAGAGGATTCGTAGCGGGCAGGAAAGTGGTACAACAGGTCGCGAATGGTTGCGATACCAAGTTTTTTGAGTCCCGCGCGCTGTATGTGTGTGAGGCGCAATAATTTCTCCACTGGCTCGTCGACCCTCATGGGGAAAGTATATACTTATTGGTATTCATGTTCGATTTTCCTGAAAAAGATGTTTTTGCCGCATCTATTGCGATTGCAATCATTTTTTTTCTTGCCGGAGGCGCGCATGTTATGGAACGTACCCTCGGAGGGTTTTCTGTCAGGCTTCAAGAAGCCGCTGTGTTCCTTGCTTCAACGATGACGGTGACAGAATTGCGCACGACATACGAGGATGCCCCCGATGGTACGGTGGTGTCCGCTCTTGTATCGGCTTTTCGCTCCTCGGAACGTCCGGTGCGCATTCTTATCGTGCCGGGTCACGAGCCGGAATTTGGCGGGACAGAATTCAAGTCCGCACTTGAGCGGGACATCGTGGTTGATATTGCCGACAAACTGAGCGCATTTCTTTCAGAGAACCCACGCTATACCGTGACAGTGTCCCGCACGAAGAGTGCATGGAATCCGATTTTTGAGACATACTTTTCATCTCACTGGGAAGACATCAAATTGTTCCGACAAACACTCAAAGACCAAACCAGGCTTGAGATGGAGAACGGCAGTATCTTGCCCGCGGCTGATCAGGTGCGCCACAACAAAACAGATGAAGACGTGGCGCTGCGCCTGTACGGTATTAATAAATGGGCGAGTGAAAACGACATCGACATCACATTGCATCTGCATATGAACGACTACCCGGGACACAAACGGCAAGCTGGAAAATACTCCGGATTTACGATCTATATACAAGATCACCAATTTTCAAACGCTGAAGTGTCGCGTGCCGTGGGTGAAGCGATTGCCCATCGCTTGAATGCATACCATGCGACCAGCACCTTGCCGGTCGAGAGTGCGGGGGTGGTTGAAGATCAGAAGCTTATTGCGGTGGGTTCCAATGATTCCGTAAGTAATGCAAGCGTTCTTATTGAGTATGCCTATATTTATGAGCCCCAATTTTTAGACCCTAAAACACGCGCAATTGCAGAAGCCGACTATGCGTATCAAACATACCTTGCCCTTCAAGATTTTTTTGGAGACCCCATTTCTGGTACCTATGGTTCCGGCGTCGTGCCCTATGAGTGGGATTCCCCTATGGAAAAAGGTGAACCGAGCGCAGGGGTGTATGCGCTCCAGTCCGCGCTTCACTACCTCGATTTCTATCCGCCGAAAGGGGAGGAGTTTAGTGATTGCCCGATTTCAGGGAATTTTGGGCCCTGTACTGAGCGCGCGCTTAAAGCTTTCCAAAAGGCCTATGATATAGACACTACCGGCACGTTCGGCCCTAAAACCAAAAGAGCCCTAGAATCCGCCCTTGTGCAATAAACACGGAAGTTAGTCAAAATTCATGATATTCTTGTAGACGAACAAGGAATCTTTTATTTACGTACCCCTTACTAAACTTTCTACTTTCTATGCGTTCTATAAAAATTGTTGCACCGCTCATTGCGGTTGTTTTGTGCTTGAGCATTGCTACACCGGCAAACGCAGCGGCGCTCACCAGTACGCAAATTCAAGCAATACTCTCTCTCCTTAGTTCTTTTGGTGCTGACCAAGGCACAATAAACAATGTTAACGCGTCTCTCACGGGTCAATCAACCGCCACTCCTCCAACTCCACCAATGCCAAGCGATGATGAAACCACTGGTAGTACCGTATCTTCTTGTCCTACACTCACGCGCACACTCTTTCGTGGTACGACAGATGCGAATACCAATGGGGAAGTATCAGCGCTCCAAGGCTTCCTTTCCGATTACTTTAATTTAAGTGAGGACATCATCGTTGGTTTCTATGGCGCCAAGACTGAGCTCTATGTGAAAAAGTTTCAAGCCAAAATGGGCATTGATCAAGTGGGCTATGTGGGCAAACTAACCCGTGCCGCGATTGCGCGAGTGTGTGGAGGAAGTTCTCCCACCACGCCCCCGACTCCTACTGGAGCCGCAGAGATCAAGGTGGACGTAGATGGGAGTTATATGCTCAACATCGTCTATAACAATCTTCCGCTCTCTAAAATTACACTCGTGAGCGCAACCACAGGGAAAGAATTTAGCGGAGACGATAACGTAAGTGGAAGTGGTGCAATTGAGGGTAATTATCAGACCAAGGCTGGCGATTCTTACTATTTTAAAGTAGTCGCCCACAGCACAGGTCGCGAAGTTGCTCGGAGCAACATATTCTATATAGGAACAAGTGTTCCAACGAATTCAGTTTTGTTTTCAGCTTCGCCAAACTCTGGATTAGCTCCATTAAAAGTTCGTTTTACTTCAAATAAATACTCGACGCATGATGCTTCCGAACCTCAACATTATGTTGACTTCGGGGATGGAGCTGAAAGTGGACGGATAATCTGCTTGAATTCGACGGGTACCGATCTCGGCTCGTACCGATGCTTAGAGTGGGGCATTGAACACACCTATACCTCTTCCGGCACGTACACGGCGAAGCTAGTTAGAACAGTTTACGATAGCACTTGCTTAGATTTGTGTACTCCCTGGGAAACTCACAAGGAAACTCTTGGCACCGCGACGATTACCGTAGGCGGAACATCAACAACTGGTGTGACTATCATTACGCCAAATGAAGAAGCATATTACTACTACGGTCAACAGCTCACTGTTTCCTGGAATTCAACTGGTTCATTTCCTAAGGGCAGCACGGCATGCGTTACGTTACGAAACGAGAATACAGGCAATTCTTTCGCATTTCCTTCAGGTGGAGGGAATTGTGTAGGAGTTGCGGGTCTTGAACCGTTACGCTCTGTTACTGGAACCATCATACGGACTGCCGGATATGACCTTGCTCCAGGTTCTTATCGTGCAGTAGTCCGGGTGACTGCTCCAGCCACATCTGACGGCAGGGATGGCGCACTACTCGCAACCGACACCAGCGACAAGTACTTCAAGATTGTTGATTCAATTTCGACCAATGGGATAAGCGTTACCGCACCAAATGGCGGGGAGCAGTGGGAGATAGGCCAACTCAATACGATTACTTGGTCACCGTATGGCTATAACCCGGATGTAAATCCGGCAAAAGACGTGAATGTGTTTCTTGAGCGCCTTGACGGCTCGACTGCCGGCCAGATTATGGATACAGGCAAAGCGTCACTCCACACCTACTTCAACATCGGAGGATACAACAATTGGGCAGAGCCAGGCCAGTACCGCGTTTACGTGGGCAATCGAGTGACAGGGGCCACTGACCGAAGTGACGGCACCTTTACGCTTTTGCCGCGCGGCGTAGATATAAAGGTCAACGGTTCAGACGGGCCGGTGACGCTCACTGACAATCAAAAAGTAACTGTCTCGATCAAAACAGGTGCGAATTTCACCAACTGTACCTTGAATGGTGTGCGCCCGACCTTTGGAGGCAATCCAGGCATCTCCCTAGGTCAAGCCGCCGCGGGAGGCTCCAGTTTTTCGGAAGGATACGCGTATGCACCGACCCCAGGCTCCGGGACCTCAATTTACCTGCTATGCAAAAAGGCAGACGGCAGTACGCGTAGCGACAGCGTGCAGGTTAATATCGGCGGAACTTCAGCAAGTCTCCAAGTCACAAGCCCCAACGGTGGGGAGCAATTTCGGATAAATGGCGACCCCGTGGAAATTTATTGGACCCAAAAAGGAATAGGTTCTGCCTCGATAGCGCTCTACAAAAATGATCAGTGGTACAGCTGGATCAACAAGACCGTAACAGATCAATCATTCAGTTCGACCAGTGCGGGTGCCGATTCGTTCAGATACGCTTGGAATTTTCTCAACCCCCCAATAATTTCCGACGGAGATCTCGGGAAAAATATCTTCAAAATCTATATCACTGGTCAAAAAGCAGACGGTACGGGCTACATAGACGACAAGAGCGACGCACCGTTTGGATTTTCCGCAAGTACGCCAACACAAACAACGACCGGTCCCCAAGTAAACGCGATGAGTTGTTCTACTCCACCTAAAACCGGTCTCGGCGCTGGTACGTTGGCGTGTTACGGCCTATGGGATTTCAGCAAAGAATTCGGCGATGACCAAAATATGTGTCCCACCGGGAGCAATGGGTATAGTCTTGCCACAACCGGCTGTGTCATTGCTACTTCTGCGTGTGCGAGCGGTAAGGCAACTGCATCTCGTGTGGTAGATATCTATACTCCGTGGCATAGCAATCCCGCAATTCCACTTGCGACGACCGCAGAGATTGACCAATATGCGCGTAATCTAAATTCAACATCTGCCGCTGTCTCAAAACAAATTATTCGTCTCTGGGAATATTCCTGCAGTGGAGCCCCTACCGTCGTAACTACTTCAGTGATTTCGTGTGCGTACAAATCAGACAGCAGAACGACAAGCGATACGCTCGCGCTTACCCAGACACCTTCAAATGGAGATTGTGTTGCAAGCTGCAAAGTTACCAGAAACGAAAAATATGGTATCGCCGATTCTGGCACCTGCACCTTTAACGTGAATGGAGCATTAACGCTCACACACATCGTGGGCGAGGCTCTGCCAGATTTGGGCGCGACCGATCTACAGGCATCGTTCTCACAAGCAGGTCTGCCAACCTTCTCCGCAAAAATCACCAATAAAGGAAGTGCGGCGGCCACAACCTTCCAAAACCTATTCCAGATTACGGATACTGCGCTTTCAAAGACTCTTGTGTACTTCTCAGGCAATGCGATCACTTCGCTTGGGGCAGGAGCATCCGCGACCATTACGAGCGATTCGACACCGCTTTTAGGGACAAACCCCTACACCACCCCCGGTACATACAAGGTTCGTGCTTGCGCGAATTATCGCGCTCCGTACTGGACCGAGCATATTCCTGAAGCGGATGACGCCGCCCTCTCAAACTTGCGAGACTACAACTGTACCGGTTGGAGTGAGATATCAAACAAGCCGCAAGGTCAGGTGAATGCGGGAGGCACGAACAATCTTGCATCAGCAGCTGCCGCACTCTCCGACAGCCAAATCCAATCGATTCTTAATTTCTTGGGCGTCTTCGGAGCTGACCAAAGTGTGATAACGAACGTCAACACGTCTCTCCGGGGTCAGCGATAATCTGTTTCGGGGGCAGATACAAAAAGTCGCACAACGTGCGACTTTTTGCGTATACTGAGGTGCTATGAACGCAAAAGCAAAGAAAATCCTCGCCGCATATAAAAAACTAGGAGGGCGTATTGAAACTCGGGGGAAAGTGCAACTGCCAAAAATGAGTGACTTTTCTCTCTGGTACACACCCGGAGTGGGCACGGTCTCGTCCCACCTAGCGAAGCATCCGAAAGACGCGCGCGCGTTTTCCATAAAAAAGAATTCTGTTGCGGTGGTGTCCGACGGTTCCGCGGTACTGGGGCTCGGTAACATTGGTCCGTATGGGGCACTTCCGGTTATGGAAGGGAAGTCACTTATTTTTAAGAATCTTGCCGGTATTGATGCGTGGCCTATTGTCTTGGATGCTCACGAACCGGAAGAAATAATAAAAATTGTCAAAGCAATAGCGCCAGCGTTCGGCGGCATTAATTTGGAAGACATTGCCGGTCCGCAATGTTTTGACATAGAGCGGCGGCTGATTGAGGAATTGGACATCCCCGTGATGCATGACGACCAGCACGGCACCGCAATTGTTGTGCTTGCGGCGGTCATCAATGCCACAAAGGTAGTGAAAAAAGATGTGAAGAAGCTCAAGGTCGCAATTCTGGGTGCAGGCGCGGCTGGGAGCGGCACCGCGCGCTTGTTGCGCGCGTATGGTATTCGCGACATCGTACTTGCAGACAGTAAGGGAATTATTTCAAAACATCGCACTGATTTATCGGGTGAAAAACTCGCGCTTTCAAAAATCACCAACCCCCGCAATGTTTCGGGTGAGTCTTCCCTCATGATCAAGAATGCCGATGTGCTTATTGGCCTTTCGGGAGGTGGTGCGATAACCCCAGAGGAAATAAAAAGCATGGCGCCGCGCTCGATTGTTTTTGCGATGGCGAATCCTATTCCTGAAATCATGCCGGATATTGCGAAGAAGGCAGGAGCGATGGTTATCGGTACTGGCCGGTCTGACTTTCCAAATCAAGTAAACAATTCTCTCGTGTTTCCCGGAGTCTTCCGCGGTGCCTTGGACAGGGGAGTGAGAAAAATTACGGAAAAAATGAAACTCTCTGCGGCCACCGCCCTCGCCTCCCTCATCAAACGGCCAACCGCGAGTAACATTCTTCCTACGGTTTTAGATAAGAGGGTAGTGCCAACCATCGCGAAAGCAATTCGATAGTTTTTTGTCCCCTTGTATCACTGTAGTACTACAGTGATACAAGGGGCCCGCTCAGACGCCATGAAAACGAGCTTTCATTTTCTCCCTCACTTGCCGCTGTAATAAGCCCCCCACAGGGGCGTCTTCTATGTTAGTGGCAGAATTGAACATCTGCCTCTTTAATTTGCTTTAAAATCTGAGAAATAATATATGAACAAAGATCTCATAATGGGTATTTTCGGTATTTTGGTGGTTGTTATTTTGATTGGAGGCGGCGCGTATCTCTATAATGCTTCAGTAGACCAGGCTACCTCAACCCCCAGTGGAGTGGTAACGACTCCACCTCCGACACCTACTGTGTCGCAAGCAAAAATCCCCACTGTCTCAACCGATGGGACTCATACTGTCGTATCGAATGCAGGTGCGCTGGTGACCGGCAAGGTAACACCAAACGGTGCGCAAACCTCGTACTGGTACGAATATGGCAAGACGAATGCACTCGGCACACAAACATCTCCACAGTCGGTCGGATCCGGATGGATTGCAATACCTACACCCGCCTACATCGCAGGACTTTCTGCGACCACTGCCTACTATTTCCGCTTAAGTGCACAAAATGCATTTGGCAAAGTGAGTGGCGAAACATTTACCTTCGCCACCAACACCACACCGCCACCTCCGGGCACGCTTCCGACCGTGAGCACTGATGCCGCAACAGATGTCTCGCGAACAACAGCGGACTTGAATGGCCGTGTGAACCCAAACAATGCTTCTACCTTGTATTGGTTTGAGTATGGCGAAGGGGACGACTTGGGGCGCATAACCCCACTCCAATCAGTCGGAAGTGGCAACACTTCACTCGCTGCATCAGTTTCTCTTTCAGACTTGAAACCGCTCACGAAATATTACTTTCGCGTGAACTCCCAGAACGCATACGGCACGGTGAATGGTTCTATAAAGAACTTCACCACGACCGGTCCTGCGGCCGCGGGAATTCCAAAGACGGACACCACGAATGCGACCACCATAGCGACGTCGTCGGTGAAATTCAACGCGCAAGTCAATCCAAACGGTGCCGCAACCGGTTACTGGTTTGAGTATGGAGTTGATGCGCAGTTAGACACCATTATGGACTCAACCACGAAGGCAAACATAGCGGGAACGGGTACTGCTGATGTTGCAGTCTCAACCAATGTCACGGGCTTAACGCGAAATACACGGTATTACTACCGCGTCATAGCGGAGAACATACACGGGCTCACCCGCGGCGACATCGTCACCTTCAAGACCAATAATTAAAGTCTGTTTCTTTCTCAAAACACCCGCCAAACGGCGGGTGTTTTTATTGGAGGCCTTTGCAAAATTAGTGAGAGAAAACGCGTTCTTTGCTATAGTACCTAAACGCTCGCGATAAGGAGAGGTGGCTGAGCGGTCGAAAGCGGCACGGTGCTAACGTGTTGTCCGGGTAAAACTGGACCGTGGGTTCGAATCCCACCCTCTCCGCCAGTAGCTTTAGCCCTAAATCTAAAGGTTTTATAAACCATAGAATAAAGGGATTCGAACTTATGAACAAAAACGAAAGAGAAAAACTAACAGCAATAATTGAAACCGATGGAGGTAACAAGTGGTGGGTACCCGAGGAATTTGAAAAGCATATTCGCTCCCAATTACCTACAGAGCTCGAAATTGTTGCACCACCACCTACTTCAACTGGAAACTACAATTGCTTTGTATATGCTTTTGGGCTCGAAAATGACCGAAAGTTTCTTGGTGGCCAAAGTCCGATTCAAAAAGAGTTTGTAAGATATCTGCTCTCGAAGGGTATTCTTCAAGTGAAAGAAGCGCCTGCAGCTGGAGATTTAGTATTTTATGAAGACGCTTCCCAAGCAATCACACACGGTGGCATCATGCGATCATCAACCAAAATCATATCCAAGTGGATGTGGGGATGTAAAATTGAACACGATCTCTGGGATGTTCCTTCTTCGTTCGGCGATAAAGTATTTTTCTGTAGTCCCGTAGAATCATCAATAATCAGGCAACTCTATCAAGAATATAAAGATAGTGGCGTAGAGATTGCACCAATTCAATAATCCCATATACAGGATATATTGGATTATATGGGATTGTATAGGTAAATGTCAGTAAATCTTCTGGGCAAAGGCCGGGATATCGAAGCAAGCAGGATTTTCTTTGTAGACGTGTCTTTCATGTTGCGCCAATCACCACTGCATTTTATTTTGCCACTGCAATTGCGATAACATCTTGTGCTCCGGCCGAGAGAAGCGCGCGACGAGCATCGGAAAGGGTAGAGCCGGATTCAACAACATCGTCTAGAAGAATAATGCAGGCGCCCTGAGCCATACTTTTTAGAGCAGGGGACACAAAAAACGCTCCCGCGATATTTTCTTTTCGTTTTTCATATGAAAAGTGTGTTTGACTGTCTCGATCTTCTCGTTCCAAGAGTTTCGGCGCGTAGCGTACGCTACTTCCGAGGTGCCCGGCTACCTTCTCTCCAATGCGTCCCGTCTGGTTGTATCCGCGCTCCCGTAAGCGTTTCTTTGAACTGGGCAAAGGAACGAGAAGCGCTTCTTGCCACCCCGCGAGTGCGTATTTGTCCGCAAGAATCTCGAGCAATTCTTCTGCCAGAATGTGGCCCAGCATTTCAAGTGGAGCGCGCTCGCCTCGATATTTTATTGAACGGATAAGAGCGCGTATTTGTGGTTCTCGATAGGGGAAGAGCGCATATATCCATAGGTGCGGACCGAGACTCACCCGCATAAGGGCGCGCAATTTTTCTTCAGAAAGTTGGCGTACGACGACACTTTCCACTGATGGCGGTATAAACACATCAAGAATTTTTTTTAGCAGTGAATGCATACTGCGTTATACTTAACTATTGTATATCCATGGATTTTTCCCTTAATGCTATTTCCGATTTTGTTTCAAAATTAACCAGCTCTTTTACCAAAAAGAGCGGCCAGAGCTTTATTGGTATTGATATTGGACTCTCTTCCATCAAAGTTGTGCAGATTTCTGAGCAGAAAGGGGGTGCCGTGCTTGAGACATATGGGGAACTGGCTCTCGGACCGTATGCAAATGCCGAAGTGGGGCAAGCCGTCAATTTGCCTGCGACTAAAATCGCGGAAGCACTCATAGATTTATTTCGCGAGGCAAATATCACCTCGCGCACCGGCGGAGTTTCCATACCGCTTGCGGCGAGCTTGATCAGCGTTATCACACTCCCCACTAGAAACGAGAGCGATTTAGCGACCATGATTCCTATTGAGGCTCGCAAGTATATCCCCGTGCCGGTTTCTGAAGTGTCTCTCGACTGGTTTGTCATACCTGAAGCAGAGCGAACATTTTTACGCACGAACGCTCCACGCTCTTCAAATACCACTGAAGCGCTTTTAGTTGCCATTCGAAACGATACGCTCACGAAGTTCGGCAATATTATGAAGGTTGCGACGGTGAGCGCGCGTTTTTACGAAGCAGAACCATTTTCCATGGCGCGCTCCGCGTACGAGCATTCGACTTCTCCGACCATGATTATTGATTTAGGTGCCTCAAGCACACGGATTTACATCATTGAATTCGGGATTATCGAGATATCCCACACCGTAAACCGCGGGGCCCAGGATCTGACGCTGGCGCTCGAGCGCTCCGGAGGGCTCACCTTTGCGGAAGCTGAAAGCGAAAAACGCTCGAAGGGGGTCGTCGGCAATCCGGCAGGAGTGGCGGCTTTAGAATTTATTTTTTCCGAAGCGCGCAGGATTTTTCTCACGTATCAGCGGAAGGAAGGAAAATCAGTGTCACGGGTTGTTTTGGTCGGAGGTGGCGCGGAGCTTAAAGGCATCACAGACATCGCCTCAAAATTTTTCGATGCGCATGTTCTTCTCGGTTCACCCTTTGATAAGGTGACCACGCCGGCATTTATCGGAGATATATTAAAAAATGCCGGCCCTTCTTTTGCATCTGCGGTTGGACTTGCACTCCGCGCCCTCCAACAGTAATCGGGTCAAACACAACTCCCATATTTCTATCCACCACTTCCTCTTCCTGCTGCGCGCTGTAAATCTTTAAGATGCTATGCTTTGAGGATGCAGGAGCGGGTTACTACGTCCTTTATACCTAAGGCGTCCCTTCAGGTAGAGCGTGAGACGCGCTCTACAAGGAGAGGGAGCTCGCTCGTGAGCATACTTGCGGGAGTGATTTTTCTTCTCGCGGCCATGGCTTCCGTAGGGATGTTTCTCTTTGAGCGCTATACCATCCAGAGTATTGAGGCAAAAGGCGCCACATTGGAACGGTCTCGTGCAGCCTTTGAACCCTCAACCATTGAGCAACTCTCACGATTAGACACCAGAATCGGAACAGCCAAAAAGCTTCTTTCAAACCATCCTGCGCTTTCAAATTTGTTCGATGAGCTTGAAGAAAAAACTTTAACGTCAATCCGCTTTAATGACTTTTTCTACGATGTCGGTGCCCAGAATGGAGCAGCACTTTCGTTTTCGGGTGACGCGGCAAGTTTCAATGCGGTTGCACTTCAGTCAGACGCATTTTCAAAAAGTTCGCTTATCTCTGACCCCATCTTTTCTGATGTAAACATCGCGCCGCTTGGTGTCGTACGGTTTAATTTTAAAG
>Ga0155131_158_pt2 | contig 15741 bp, 16 predicted proteins | sample RifCSPhighO2_01_FD_106099 | JGI IMG/M metagenome (GOLD analysis project Ga0155131, IMG submission 106099) | Candidatus Kaiserbacteria bacterium RIFCSPHIGHO2_01_FULL_48_10 | reverse complement strand
TTTTGAGGTTGTGCGTCTTAGCACCTTTCACGACTATCTTGTCGATGTCACCCAAGGTGGACTGATGTTCGGTATCTTTTTTTGCCATATATAAGGTAAAAGCCGCGACGAGCGCGGTAGGGGGTATAGTAGCATCTTTCGGATATTCAATTCAAAAGATGCCGCCTATCGAGCGCGGCCTGAATGACGAGAAGGGCTCGCAGATAGTCAATCTCCGTAGGAGTCAGCATGGTCTCTGTTGGTTTGAAAGCGAGTTGTCTAATCTCACCCTCTATCCATTCCGCAAGAAGTAGTCTGCCGGTTTTCGTCTTAAATAGATTTTCCCCGAGTTTAGCTAATTTACTACTAGGCATCTCCGCAGACATAGAAAAAGAGTATGACACAAAATGACACTATTCCACAGGCATGCGCCAGATGGGCACGCAACGCTTCTTTGGCTGGTAGTATGAAGAAATTAATAATTAGTAGTACCTCATAATGAAAACGTTAAAAGCAGCAACCTATTTTAAACTGACCAGTGTCATTTTTGCGGTCATTGCAGTGATACATGGATATCGCGCCATCAATGATATACAGGCTTCTCTAGGGAGTTGGGACGTACCTATGTGGCTCACGTGGGTTCTCGGCATTGTCGCGCTCTACCTTGCGTATAGCGGCTATCAGTTGAGCCGGAAATAAACACTACTCGCAAAAACCCCCGTACGGGGGTTTTTGATTTATACATTGGAAGCCCTTAGGGGCGTTTCATCAAAAGCCCTGCCACCTCTTTGGCGATGGTCTCTAATGAAAAATTTGCTTTGACAAAATATTTGATGATCCCCAACTCTTTGACTTTGTCCTTGTCCTGATCTTCGTTTAAATTAGACAAGACAATAACGGGAATCTCGGCAGAGGCAGGGTCTTTTCGAAGTTCGGTAAGGAATTCAAAGCCGCTCATACCAGGGAGTATTAAATCGAGCAGTATGAGGTCAGGTTTTTCGGTGCGCGCGAGTTCAAATGCCTTTTCCGCATTAAATGCCGAGAACATTTTGAGGCCAGTTTCCCGAAATTGAGTCATCTTCCCTACCAAGAGGTTTTGAAGAAGCGGATCGTCTTCGACAACCAAAATCTTTTTATCCTTGAGAGCGGCAAGCTCTTCCGGGGTGAGTTCTTGAGGAGTTAGTTCTATAGGCATACGGTTTCGGTTACAGAGCTAGTATACCTCGCCTGTCGGCGTGTCAAAAGGTGAATACGTGGAAATATCGTGAGGCTACGCGTGCCTATGTCCCTCTCTTGGGTCGCTTTTTCCGTGTTGGGGTACCAGGGAGTGCAGCTTCTAATTTAGCTATTTCATCTCGTAGTAGCGCGGCCGTCTCGTCCCAGTACCACTCGAAACCAAGGCTACGGGACTTCGACTCTTTATTTGTGCTTCTTAACTTTCGGCTGCAATACTGCTTCCAACTGATGAATTTCATCTCGAAGTAGTGCGGCCGTCTCGAAATCAAGTTCGGAAGCGGCTTCGCCCATTTGCTCGCGCTTCTTTTGTACCAGCGCATTGAGAGCTTGTATATCGCCATGGGTCCCCGCCATGTCTATTGCAAGAAGCATTTCAACCGCGCGCGTTTCTTCTTTTGCCAAGCTCTCGGTAATGTCTTTTATCTTTTTCGTGATGCTCTTTGGCGTAATGCCGTGCTTTTTGTTATGGGCAAGCTGTATAGCGCGACGTCTGTTAGTTTCAGCTATTGCTTTCTCCAAAGAGCCCGTCATCCGGTCGGCATACAAAACCACCCGCCCGCGAATATTGCGGGCGGCGCGGCCCATGGTCTGTATTAAAGAAGTTTCCGAGCGCAAAAATCCTTCTTTGTCCGCGTCCAGTATGCCCACCAACTCAACTTCCGGCAGATCTAATCCTTCGCGTAATAGGTTCACACCGACGAGACAATCAAACTTCCCCTTCCGAAATTCGGTGAGAATCATAATGCGGTCTATTGTTTTTATATCGCTATGGAGGTATTCGGCCTTAACTCCTTTTTCTTTCAAAAACTCCGCTAAATCCTCCGCCATTTTTTTGGTGAGTGTGGTGACCAACACTCGCCCCCCACCTTTAGTTACCTCTTCCGTTTCGCGAATGAAATCACCTATCTGACCGATGAAATCTGCATTGCTCACGACCGGGCGCATGATAATTTCAGGGTCCACCAACCCGGTGGGGCGAATGACCTGCTCCACCGGTGTTTTTGAGTGCGCCAGTTCATACGGACCCGGCGTCGCAGAAGTATAGAGCGTCTGTCCCACACGTTCTTCAAATTCAGCAAAAGTGAGCGGGCGATTATCTGCGGCCGAAGGTAAGCGAAACCCGTGCTCTATGAGGGTTTTTTTGCGCGACTGATCACCCGCGTACATACCGCCGATTTGCGGGATGGTGACGTGAGATTCGTCAATAACCGTAAGAAAACCCTTCGGGAAGTATGAGAGGAGCGTATAGGGAGGCTCGCCGGCTTTCCGTCCATCGAAATGCCGCGAATAGTTTTCTATCCCGTTACAGTACCCAATTTCTTTTATGAGCGCCAGGTCGTAGCGCGTGCGGCGTTTCAAGCGCTCGGCTTCTAACGGTTTCCCTTCCGCTTCGAACTTTTTAAGTTGGAGTGCGAGTTCTGCTTCGATGTCTGCAATAGCGCGAGCACGTTCTCCTTCGGGCGTTATGTAATGTTTTGCCGGAAACAGGTAGAACGAGTCAGGCTCATCAATAATCGCGCGAGAAACCGCATTGATGCGCGCTAGGTGGCCTACTTTCCCATTTTCGGGACGAATACGATAGATAACAGTTTCATTGACGGGCATGACTTCAACCGCAGGTCCGACCGCACGAAACATGCCGGGGGACAAGTCCGCATTCGTGCGTTCAAATTGCAGATCAATGAGCGAGCGCATGAACGCACCCCGCTCAAACGGCTCGCCCATCGCTATCTTCTTGTGGACCTTTTCATATTCCTCGGGACTTCCCAAGCCGTAGATGGCCGATACCGAGGCCACGATAATCACGTCATTACGGGTCAGGAGCGCTTGGGTAGAGGCGTGGCGCAAACGGTCTATTTCCGCATTGATCTGTGCTTCTTTCTCTATATAGGTGTCGGAGTGCGGCATGTAGGCTTCCGGCTGGTAGTAGTCGTAGTAGGAAACAAAATATTCAACCGCGTTCTCGGGGAAAAATTCCCGATATTCCTGCGTCAGCTGTGCCGCCAAGGTTTTGTTGTGGGCAATAACCAGGGTCGGTTTTTGCGTTTGCGCTATGACATTAGCAACCGTAAACGTTTTGCCGGAACCGGTAACCCCGAGTAAGGTTTGATGCTTTTCTCCTTTAGCAAGGCCGGTGACCAATGCATCAATTGCTTTTGGCTGGTCCCCCGCGGGCTCGTAATCTGATGTGAGCTTAAACTCCATAAGAGAAATATAACAAAAAAGCCCGTCATATGTGACGGGCGGGAATTTAGGCGCGCGACTTTTTATGCACGTACCACAGGAGAGCGCCGGCTGCCGCAAGGGCAGGATCCAGAGTCGCAATGCCGAAAATCGTACCGGCAATTCCAACACCTCTCAATATTGGGTGCTCTTTTTTATTTTCAGCTGACATATGAGAAAAGGAATTATGCCTTTCCCTGCATTCCGCGACGTGTGCGACGTGCCTCTTCAGCATCAGCCAAATTAACGAGCGACTGATCCGCGCGATTTTGTGCCGCGCGCATATCATGAATCAGCTGTGCAAATTCAACACGTATACGCGATGGTGGTTTTACCAAAGGCAAGACTCGAGATTTTTCCATGCAGTAATTGTATCATTGAATGAACTATTTGTCAATATCTGGATCCGCCTTAAAATACCCCTTATCTTTTAGCTTTTCTGGCAGATAACTTTCAGTGTCGCCTGCCTCGACTCCTTTCGAAGGATATTTCTTATACCCTTTGCCATACCCGAGTTTTTTCATAAGTTTGGTAACAGGATTCCTCACAATCAATGGCACTGGCAGATTGCCGAACTTTTTTACGTCTTCTTGGGCAGCACGCAAGGCATCGTACGCTGAGCGGTCTTTTTTAGAGTTTGCAAGGTAGGCAACGCCATGCGCCAAGTTAATGGCCGCTTCCGGCATGCCGACCGATTCAACCGCATGGAAAACAGCGTTCGCCACCACAAGGGCGGTTGGTTGCGCGAGCCCTATGTCTTCGCTTGCAAACACAACCATCCTTCGCGCGATAAATACCGGGTCTTCCCCTCCCTCGAGCATGCGCGCGAGGTAATACATCGCGGCATCCGGTTGCCCGGCGCGCATACTTTTTATAAATGCAGAAATCGTATCGTAGTGCTCCTCCCCTTTTTTATCGTAACGCAAGCGGCCGGACTGGAGTGATTCCTGTAGAGTCTCCGCAGTTACTTTTCCATAGAGTTCTTGCGCATTCTCCACGATAGTAATTGCCGCGCGCGCATCGCCGTTTGCATAGGCAACGATCCACTCAAGTGCCCCCTTACCGAGCTTTACGCCAGTTCGCTTCACAATCTTCTCCATATCCTTTTCGCCAATGGGCTGGAGCACGAACACACGACACCGAGACAAGAGAGGCGAAATAACTTCAAAAGATGGATTTTCAGTGGTCGCGCCAATTAAGGTAATCGCCCCACGCTCTACATAGGGCAATAGAAAATCTTGTTGCGCTTTGTTAAAGCGGTGTATTTCGTCCAGAAACAATACCTTGGGTCGTGCCGTTAAGGACAGGGTATGTTTTCCGGATGGTGGCATGTCAAAAATCTTTTTGAGGTCTTCTTTGCCTGCGGAAACAGCTGAAAGCTCATAAAAATCCGCATCGAGTGCATCTGCATAAATTCTCGCAAGCGTGGTTTTGCCCACTCCTGGCGGTCCCCAGAAGATAAACGAGAAGCGATGTTTTTCTTGTATCGCAATACGTAGCGGTCCTGCCCTGAGCTTGGTCGAAGGATTTCCTTTGCCCACCAAATGCTCCTGTCCTATGAATTCATCAAGAGTTTTGGGGCGTATACGTACAGCCAATGGTTCCATAGTATCCAGTGTACTACTTTTAGATCAAAGATCATTTGTCTCATATATGGGACAAATGAAATTCAATCTTTTGGCCAAGGAAAAAGAAGGAAATGCAGAGGGTAGCGTTTTTTAAGATAGGTAAAAGTCCCAATCGGTGCGAGCTTCCTTTTACGTTTAGTTAACTCTTTCTCCAATCCTTTGATTGCCTGTTCATACCCGGGCATTTGATCAGAGAGCCAACGGTGGACTTTCGAAACTGTTGTCTTCCCGACCTTTAAATCCAATTGAATTTGGTCATAGCCATCTCCGGCAAGTATTTTTCGCGCGATCATAATGCGCCGCCCAAGCATAACCCTCTCGCTCTCACTTAACAGATCGCACAAAAACATCTTCATATTCGCGCGACCATTCAAAGAGCCTGCGGCAGTATAGAGTGCATCGAGAGTTTCAATTTTTTGTTCTTTGGTAAGATTTTTTGCACGTACTTTCACTCCATCAATATAACACCACACTTGTCCCATATATGGGACAAGTGTGGTGTGCCTCAATGACGAGGAGCCTATATATCACAGTCCACAATTGGCAAATGGAAAAACTCTCCAACGTGGCCCTTAAGAACCAGCTTCTCGTTTTGGATTCGTCGTTTGAGGCGGATTCTGAGGCTGTTTTCTGGCATCGATTGTATCAAGCCTGTTTTCGATCCTCTTAAGCGATTCGTCTATTCGTGTAAATCTATCCGTGAGAGAATCTTTTAAGGTAACTATTGACTCTCTTACATCCGATAACCCCGTTTCCATTGTTGTGGTCAACGTTTGTAAACTATCATTAACGCCATCGAAACCTTTAGACATTTGCCAACCGATATACCCCATCTCGGCAATCAAGAATACCTGCAAAAGAAGTGGCGCCGCTTTCAGTCCCTTACGAAGGAAAACTTTGCGGCGCTTTTTCTTGATACTAGCAGCAACTTCTGAATGTCTTGACTCGCCTGTAATGGGAAGTTCGTGCTTCATAGTGTGCATTATATAGGGTATTGATATCGAGACAGAAAACTGGTACGGAATTGAGAAAATTTATCCTCTATGATCGAGGCTCGCATATGAGAAAGCAAAGACACAATAAAATACAGATTATGTAAAGACGCGATGGTGGCGCCGAGCATTTCTTTCGCGCGGAATAGGTGTGAAAGATACGCTTTGGAAAAATGATCCGAGGCATACCCGCCAGTTTCAGCATCAAGTGGAGAAAAATCGGTAGTGTATTTGGCATTGAGGAGACTTATCTTTCCGCGCTTGGTGTAAATGGTTCCTGTTCTGGCAAGGCGTGTGGGTTGCACACAGTCAAACATATCAATGCCATGCGAGACCGCTTCAAATAAATCTTCAGGTTCCCCGATGCCAAGAAGATGCCGCGGCTTATCGGGTGGAAGTGGCTCTATGGCGGCTTCAAGCGCCTCGCCCAGATCTGCCTTACTAAAAGTGCCGCCAATGCCAAAACCGTCAAAGCCCATTGCACCAACCACCTCCGCGCTTTCTTTACGCAGATCGGCGTATCTCCCTCCCTGCACGATGCCAAACAGTGCCTGCTGGCTTTGGGCGTCAAGATTAGAGCGATGAGACGCGAGAGAACGCTTCGCCCACTCATGAGTACGGCGCATGGATTCTATCTGTATCTCACGCGGCGCATCAGGCCGGACAAAATCATCAAATGCAAAAAATATATCCGCGCCAAGCTGATGCTGTATCTCCACAGAGCGCTCTGGTGTAAAGCGGTGTAATGTTCCGTCTATGTGCGAGGTGAAAGAAACTCCCTCGTCATCAACCAGGGCGAGTTTCCCGTGCTGGGTAGCGACCTCTTCGTCGTACAAGGCCGGTAGCGGTGCCTCTGCAGGCGTGGTCTGGGGGAGAAACTTCGATACCTGCCGCTCAAATCCTTCTCCGAGTGAAAATACCTGGTAGCCCCCGGAATCGGTTATGAGAGGCCCGTTCCAATCCATAAACCTATGAAGGCCTCCTGCGCCTCTCACCACCTCCTCTCCCGGCTGAAGAAACAAGTGATATGTGTTTGCGAGTGCCACTTCTGCACCCACGATCTCTTTCAAATCTTTTGGTAGTACCCCTTTGACGGTTCCTTTGGTGCCGACAGGAACAAATGCAGGTGTGTGAAATGTGCCGTGCGGGGTTAGAATGCTCCCTGCACGTGCATTGGACCCACTAAGGGCGTGCTCAATAGAAAACGAAATCGCGCCCATTCGGTTCAAAACAGAACGATTCTTTTATTGTGCGGCAGTGCGACTGACTAACTCAACGTCAAAGATAAGTGTAGAGTTTGCAGGAATAGAACCGACCGATTGTGCTCCGTAGCCCTGGGACGAAGGGATAATCAGTAATCGTCGCTCTCCTACGGTGATGCCTTGCAAACCACGGTTCCAGCCCGTAATCAATCCGCCTCCTTCAGGTGTGGTGAGCGAACCATCAGTAGCAACCACGAGAGTCAAAGGAGTACCGCGACTACGAGAAGAATCAAACACGGTGCCATCGGTTAAGGTGCCGGTGTAATGAACTTGAATGGTGTCGCCTGGAGCGATTGGACTACCCGTGCCTGTGGCAACTGTTTCTACCCGTAAGTCCGCCACAGTACCAGTGGTATTAAGTTCATCGAAAAATAATTGAGTGTCTGAAGTCGGCTCGCTGCCACCGACAGTAAATCCTCCTATGCCGAAAAATCCCATAGTGATAAAAATAGCCATAACAACTACTAAAAGAAGAATCGTGATATTAGTGCTTTTCCTATTCATGTATCCAGCATACCTAGTGGAGACGTCCTCGTCCAGAGTCTCGAGTGAAGAACTTTAGAGAGGTCCGCCACTTTTTCGTACCACCGGGCCTTCGGCGGTGTCCTCTACGGTAAAACCTGCGGCCGCTATTTGGGAACGAAGTTCATCAGCATGGGCCCAATCCCCATTCGTGCGCGCCACTTCACGCTCTTCCATAAGAGTTTCAACCGCTGAAGGCAAATCTCCAATCGAGACGACTGCCACACGTTCTACGACACCTCTGCCCATCGTGTTTAACCCGAGACCCAAAATCCGGTCAAAATCAGACAACGTGGAGCGTTTGTCAGCGGGAGAAACGCTGTCGTCTTTTAAGAGATCCCACATGAGGGCAACAGCTTCTGCGGTGTTTACATCGTCATACAAGGCATCGGTAAACCGTTCCCGATATGCAGCACTGACCTTACCTTCGGTCTTAAAATCTGAAAATGCCCGCATAAGCCGATACAACGCTTTTTCTGCTCCCTCTATTGCGCTCCAGGTAAAGTTAACCGTCTGTCGGTAGTGCGCGGTAAGCAACCAATACCGCAGTGCCGCGCCGGATATGCCGCGATCCTTGAGTTGTTTCAAGGTAATAATGTTCCCGAGTGATTTCGATATTTTCTGACCATCAACCGTGAGAAACTCTCCGTGCATCCAGTATCTGACGAAGGGCTTACCACTCACCGCTTCAGCTTGCGCGATTTCATTATTATGATGAACCGGAATATGATCCACCCCACCCGTGTGGATGTCGAAACTTTTGCCCAGATACTTGGTTGCCATGGCGGTACATTCAATGTGCCAACCGGGAAATCCGCGACCCCATGGGGCATCCCACCCTGCGTGTGCGTCAAGTTTCCAGAGTGTGAAATCGCGCGGATCGCGCTTTTCGGAAGACACGCCAATGCGTGAATGCTCGGCAGAAGCACTCCCGCCTAAAATTCCATACTTCGGAAATTTGGCAACATCAAAATAAATCCCCTCTGAAGTCCGATACGCATACCCTTTGTCCATCAGTGTCGCAACAAATGCGATCTGCTCGGGGATGTGTTCTGACGCACGGGGGAACGCAAACGGCGTTTTGACATTGAGTTCTTTTAAATCCGCCATAAATGCAGCCGCATACTTCTCCGCAAGAAGCTTCATATTCTCCAGTGTCGGCTCCATTCCCTCGCGCTTCAATCCCGCCGTCATCTTGTCCTCGCCCTCGTCCCCATCACCCACCAAATGCCCCACGTCCGTGATGTTAATAATCTGTTTGACCTCATACCCTGCATATTCCAAGGTGCGCCGCAGTACATCCGCAAACACATAGGCACGCAAATTTCCGATGTGCGCGTAGTCATACACCGTGGGTCCGCAGGTATATATTTTTACCGCGCGTGTTGCCGCCACAAACGGCTCTTTGACTTTTGAAAGCGTGTTATAGAAAAGAATTTTCTTGGTTTCAGAAGGCTTCTGCGCAAACAAACCGAGCATTGAAACAGTATACCTTTCTCTGCCCGGATAATGGAATGAACCTAAGAGCCTTCAGTTGTTATTACAGCATCCCGCCTAATCGTCTTTTGCGTGCGGTTGTCAAACCAAAATTACCATCAGTATCTGGGCCTATTGCAGTGCGCACTTCGAGATTCGGATGCCTTTTCTCAAATGTTTTGATTGCATAATTGAAATTGTATTTTACTGCGAGCCGGAGATCTCTGGGAGTGGCACTTACAATAAAACTTCCGGGGACAGTGTACCTGTAGCCGTTTTCACACGACTCGGCCAAAAGTGATTTTGTGACTGAAATTTCACACCCATTCGAATCAAGGGCTACTTTTTCGCCACAACCAGCAGTGGCAAGTAAGCCAGCGAAAGCGGCTTTTTTGAATATTTTGTTTACGTTTTCCATTTCTGCGTAGGTCTTGCGTCAATCTGTATGGATTATTCTGCGTACATCTGCGGTCGTGGTCATACTACCAAGCAAGCGAGGGAAAAGAAAATCCTGTTTTCTCTTCCGAGCGAGCGATGGGAGAAAACGCTTCGTTTACCACGACAAGGCTCCTCCTGTTTGATACTCGGTCACGCGTGTCTCGAAGAAATTCTTCTTCTTAGAAAGATCTATGGCTTCGCTCATCCAAGGGAAGGGATTGGTGACGTTGAATTGGGCTGGCAGTCCCACTCTCTGCAAACGCCTGTCGGCAATATGCTCGATGTACTGCTTGAAGCCTTCAGCATTAAGTCCAAAAATACCAGTCGGGAACACTTCCTGTGCGAAGGTGTATTCCAACTTTGCCGCTTTGCGCACTAATTCCACTATTCGGTCCTGAAACTCTTTCGTCCATAATTCCGGATTTTCTTCGCGAAGCGCCCGAATGATCTCCAAACCAAAGTTTAAGTGCATGGACTCGTCCCGCATGATGTACTCGATCTGCTCAGCCGAACCGGGAAGCTTGTTTTGCCGTTTAAATCCAAGAACTACCGCAAACGAGGAGTAGAAAAAGATACCTTCAAGAATCAAGGAGAAAACACACCAGTTCTCCAAGAATTTCTGATCTGCCTCAAACGTGCCGGTTTTGAATGAGCTATTGAAGATACCTTCGTTAAAGCCGAGAATGAATTCTTGCTTGTTGAATATTGAATCTACTTCGCGGTACATGTTGAAGATCTTGGATTCGTCCATGCCCAAGGATTCCACGATGTACTGGTATGCATGCGTGTGTATCGCCTCTTCATACGCTTGGCGCAACAGGTACATGCGGATTTCAGGACTCGTGACGTGTTTATAGAAACCCATAACAATGTTATTGGCGGCAATAGAGTCTGCGGTAGTGAAAAAGCCTAAAACCGTTTCCATGGCCTGCCGTTCATCGTGGGAAAGTGCCGCGGGATTCTTCCACTGCTCAATATCAAGTTGCATGGAGATTTCAGTGGGAAGCCAATGGTTCGCGTTTGCGGTGTTGTAGTACTCCCACGCAAACTTATGCTTCATCGGGTAGAGCTGAATCACATCGGCTTCGAGACCATTAATGATTCGTCGCTGGTTGACGTCCACGGGCTTTGCGTGTTTTTGAATACTCATGATTTTTTCTTAACGCTGGTAATTTTTATTGGCAACTCTCACAAATCTCTTCAGACGAGGAACGGTGTAACGTATAGACTTGACGCCCTACCACGGCCACTTCTGGTGCTTTCTCATGTGTGGTAATGCTCTGCGTAGCCTCTCTCGCGGATTGAAGAGTGTGTGAGATGGGCGACACCACCGAGGCAGACGCGGCGAGAGCAGACTGAACCGGTAGTAGAGAGACGGATGACACTGGAACTTCTGACGTTGAAGAGTTCATCGCCATCCCAATCGACATATCATGGTGTGATTCTTCCTTCTCACGCGTATGGGTAGAGCCGAACTGAGCGGTTGAAACAGTCGACTTCTCTACTTGAGTTGCGGCAAGAGTACGAAGATAGTACGTCGTTTTGAGGCCGAGATTCCACGCATAAAAATACACTTCTGAAAGCTCCCGACCAGATGCCCCTCTGAAAAAGATGTTCAACGACTGGCTCTGGTCGATCCACTTGCCGCGGTACGCCGCCGCACGGATAAGCCAACGCATGTCTATTTCAAAGGTCTCTTTGTATTTTGCTTTTACGGTCTCTGGAATACCCGCGATTTTTGCAATAGAGCCATCCCTGAATTTAAGTTCATTGAGCATCGCATCATTCCATAAATTCAATTTCTTGAGATCCTCAACAAGAAAAGGATTGACGACCGTGAAATCGCCACTAATGTTTGACTCCACATAAATGTTTTTATAGACCGGCTCTATGGCGGGACAACAACCGGCAATGTTCGAAATAGTAGCGGTGGGGGCAATCGCCATCGTATTGGAATTGCGGATGCCGTATTTCTTGACTGCTTCACGAACCGGTGCCCAATCCAAAGTTGCGGAGCGTGCAACTTCTACCGTTTCACCGCGCTCGGCCTCAAGCAAGGAAAGTGAATCCAAGGGGAAGATGCCGCGATCCCACTTTGAACCTTTATAGGACTCGTACGTGCCGCGCTCTTTTGCAAGTTCAGATGATGCGAGGATCGCGTAGTAGGCGACAACCTCCATGCTCTCGTCTGCAAATGCAACGCATCGCTCTGACGTAAAGTCTATATCAAGCTGATACAGCGCATCTTGAAAACCCATCACACCCAAACCCACCGGGCGATGCCGCATGTTTGAGGTCCGCCCTTCGATTGTTGGATAAAACGAAAGGTCTATCACGTTATCGAGCATTCGCATTGCCACCATAACTGTGTCTCGTACTTTCTCGTGGTCAAACATGCCATTGGTCACATGGACTGCAAAATTGACCGAACCTAAGTTGCAGACTGCAGTTTCCTCCTTGGAATTATTGAGTGTGATTTCCGTACACAAATTCGAGTTGTGTACAACACCTGCGTGGTCCTGCGGACTACGGATGTTTGATGGATCTTTGAAAGTAATCCACGGGTGCCCCGTTTCAAAAAGCATGGAGAGCATTTTCTTCCACAGGTCAGCCGCAGGCAGACGCTTGAAGAGTTCTATCTTTCCCTCATCTGCCATCTGTTCATACCGCACATAGGCTGCATCGAACGCCTTACCGTATAGGTTGTGTAAATCTGGCACTTCATCAGGTGAGAACAAAGTCCATTGTCCACCATCACGTATCCGCTTCATGAATAAATCCGGAATCCAGTTCGCGGTATTCATGTCGTGCGCGCGCCGGCGTTCATCGCCGGTGTTTTTCCTCAATTCAAGAAAGTCCTCAATATCGTAGTGCCAGGTCTCCAAATAGACCGCGGTTGCGCCACGGCGCCTTCCTGAGCGGTTTATAGCCACCGTCACGTCGTTCGCGATCTTCAAAAACGGAATCACGCCTTGTGAGGTAATGCCTGCCTTCTTAATTAATGCGCCCGTTGCGCGTAAACTGGTCCAATCAGTGCCCACGCCGCCGGCCCACTTTGCCATCTGCGCGTTATCGCCATACACCTTAAAGATATGATCAAGATCGTCTTCAACAGTATTCAAGTAGCACGAGGAAAGTTGCGCGCGCGGCATGCCGGCGTGGAATAACGTGGGGGTTGAAGGAACAAAACGGAGCGTCGACACCATTTCATAAAATCGTATTGCCCATGCTTCCCTATTTTCCTTTTCATTAAAGGCTAAGCCGAGCGCGACCCGCATCCACATGTGTTGCGGCGCTTCCAGTGGCTTATTGTCATTCTCACGGTCGTTAATGAAGTAACGGTCGGCCAACGTCGCGACCCCGATGTATTTCAGAAGTCGATCGCGCTCGGGCCGCAAGGCGGAAGCGATTTTGGCGAGATCAAAAGAAAGCATACGCTCGTCCAAAAGTTTTTGTGATACGGCGCGCTTTATGTTTTCAATAAATGATGCGCGATATGCGGCATCAAAATCTCCCGACACAATCGTGAGCGCATCTTGGTGCATCACATCGTTGTAGAGCGAATTCAACAAGAGCTGCGCGGCGAGGTGATTGTACGCAGGATCGCGTTCGATCATCGAGCGCGCGACCATGATGAGTGTCCGTTCAATTTCTTTTGTCGTGATGCCGTCATACACCTCGCGCTGCACCTGCGTGATGAACGCATCAATATCAATTGCACTGCGATGTTCCGGAAGAATAGAAAAATCCATTACCTTGCGGATTTTGTCTATAGAAAAAATTTCACGTGTGCCATTCCGTTTTAAAACTAACAAAGATCGCTCTTCAATTTTCTTTGCGACCTCGGCGGTCACTTCCGCGCGAATCTTTGCATGCTCGTAACGATAAATAATGTACGCTTTTGCGACATCATAATACCCACGCTCCATGAGTGAGTGCTCAACTAAGTCCTGCACCTCCTCTACCGAGGGAATTTGAGCGGTGCCACCGTACCGCAATTTGACAGAAGCCGCGACTAACTCCCCAATCGCCTTTGCATCGACTTCATGTGCATCTTGTAAGACCTCTTCAAACGCCTTCCCGACCGCTGAAACGATTTTTGCCTCATTGAAATCAGCAATGGTTCCGTTTCGTTTCTTGATCTTGGGAAGTGTGGTCATGGTCGGATTTTTTGATCGCGGTTTTGAAAGCGATAATTTATTGTTACTAAGCGGGAGGATTATTGTATCAGAGATTCGGAAGAAATAATCCTGTGGAGAGAGCGGTCTCTCGTCTGTAGGCAACCCAGCGAGAGGTATAGGCCATTGTACCCCTCTCGCGCTTCCTCTCTATCAAAAAAAACGGTGGATATCTGCTGAAAAAAGAGAAAAAATAAAAAAACGCCCCTCTGTCAAATAGCCAGTGGAGCGTTGTCCCAAAAACACTTCTACTAAGCCCCCTGTTCCAAAGCGGGCGAGTACCCACCCGCGTCAGCCAAGATATTGAGTGATAATCGTTTGTGGAAAGCAGCTTGCGCATCGGGTGTATTTGCGTTATTTCCTTTCCACAATGCAAGAACAGGTTCTTGCAAAGCCCGCGAGAAGGAAAACGTAAGTGGCCAGGGGTGTGGCTCGAGGCGTGCGATGGCGTTCAGGTTCGCGGTTGCCTCCTCCGGTGTCTGTCCTCCTGAGAGAAACACGACGCCGGCAATCGCGTCCGGTACGGACGCCTTAAGAGCCCGCACGGTGCGCTCTCCTACCTCGTCCGCACTGGCGCGTGCAGAATTTTTTTTGCCCGAAACTGCCATACTAGTTTTTAGAATGAGTCCTTTGAGATCCACTGAAGCTTTTTGCATGGCATCAAAGGCAAGTGAAAGGGTTTCAACAATGGCATTTTCACATTGAGCCGCGGTATGCGTGCCATCTATCAATACTTCGGGTTCAATAATCGGAACAAGGCCTTCCTGCTGTACGACCCGGGCATACTCGGCAAGTCGTGTGACGTTTTCTTGTAGCGCCTTGTTTTGCGGAGTGTCCTCAACTGTAGTGACCATACGCCACTTCGTGAACACAGCGCTCAGAGATTTATATTCTTGCAAACGACCCTGCAATCCTTCCAACCCTTTCGTGACTTGTCCATCAGGAAACGCCGTGTCATCCAATCCTCCGTCAACTTTGATGCCAACCTGGATTCCGCGCGAAGCCAAGAGCTGATGGAGCGGCGTCCCGTCGGATGCAGACTGTCGGATGGTTTCGTCATAGAGAATCACTCCGGAGAGAAACTCTTCAATGCCGGGTGTCGTAAATAAAATTTCGCGATATGCGCGACGCATGTCTTCCGTTGCCGGAATACCGAGAGTTTCAAAACGCTTGTTGCACGTCGTGTTGCTCTCATCTGCCGCGAGTATTCCTTTTCCTTGCCGTACCAAATGTTGTGCCATTTCGTGGAGCGTCATAAAAATTATCGAGGTATATGGTTATGAAGTAAGGACGCAGATAGTATAGCAAATATACTCAGCGAGAAATGTAAACGTTACAACAAAAAACCGTCCTGAGGACGGTTTTTATTTTTTATGAAGAGCCAATCACGCTCATCAATAATGCCCTGCCCAATTGTAATAAGGGGCCTTAGACAACAAACTATCGAGAGATTCATCGAGAGATTCATCGAGAGATTCAGAGGCTAGCGGTTTAGAACCAGCAGTAGCCGCTCTCTGTCGCAACATTGCTAAACCGGCTTTCAAACGTTCCTTACGCAGGCTATGGTCGTCCAACCCAGTCATTAGATGAATTTCCATAGAAAATTGTAAGTCTTATAAACTTATAAACCTGAAATCTTTCTCAACCATGGAAGTGGTTACCTTATACCTACCTATACACCCCGTCAATATGAGTGTGTGCGTTATGTGTTTTTATACGTGCTCCACGGCTTCACGGGTGCGCGTTTCCCTTTGGTTTCGGCAAACGCCGTAATAAACGCTTCGGCAAGTTGCCGATTCGTGATCAA
>Ga0155131_154_pt4 | contig 16190 bp, 14 predicted proteins | sample RifCSPhighO2_01_FD_106099 | JGI IMG/M metagenome (GOLD analysis project Ga0155131, IMG submission 106099) | Candidatus Kaiserbacteria bacterium RIFCSPHIGHO2_01_FULL_48_10 | reverse complement strand
GTGAGTAAATTATGGACCGTCTGCATAAAATCCTCGTGATCATCAATATGTTCCAGTACGTCAAAAAAGGTAACTAATTCGTAGTGTTTTCCTGGATTACTTTTGGCAAAGCCATGTATATCGGATACAAAAAGATCTGAAAGATTAAACGTTCGCTTGCCCGCTTCAATTGCGTCACGGTCAAAATCTATTCCCGCCCCTTTCCATCCACGCGAAACCGCATAGGCAAGAAAGTTTCCTACTCCACACCCGACATCCAGCACTGACCCGGTACGAGGTGCGAGAAACGAAATAATCTTTTTGTGGTTCCAATTCGGATCAAGAATCGGGTTTTGATTACGATCCGCATAGCGCTCATCGTGCTCGTACCAGCTGCCCCCCGGATTTTTTAACGGTTCCCAAAATCCTCCAGTGCATATGCCACACTCACATAGTGTATACGCGGCTCCACTTTTTGGATCAGTGTGCGTATCGGTGTGAGTGAAAACCGCTTCCTGTGCACAAAGCGGACAGATGGTTCTCGGTGTCATCGCATCTCGCGCCTTACATTCTCTAAATCGGCCGCAATCATCATTGCTATCAACTCTTCAAACGAAACTGCCGGTTCCCAGCCAAGATTTTTCTTTGCTTTGCTACTATCACCACATAAATAATCCACTTCGGTTGGGCGATAAAAATCTTTATTGACCAATACGCGGGTAATTCCTTTTTCATCCACTCCTATTTCTCCAAACCCTTCACCGTGCCAGCTAATTGGCATATCAATCACTTCAAACGCTTTCTCTACAAACTCACGAACTGAATGACTCTCGCCGGTAGCGATGACATAATCTTCTGGCGATTTTTGCTGCAACATCAAGTGCATCGCTCGCACGTAATCACCTGCAAACCCCCAATCACGTTTTGCTTCCAAATTACCCAAGACTACATGTTCTTGGAGTCCATTTTTAATACGCGCTAGAGAATGGGTGATCTTACGCGTGACAAAATGTTTCCCGCGCCGCGGAGATTCATGATTAAAAAGGATTCCTGAACAAATAAATATCCCGTGGCGCTCTCGATACCCTACGACGTAATCCTCGTGTGCTTTCAATTTCGCTTCTCCATAGGGGGAAACCGGCGCAAACGGCGACTCCTCGCTCTGGGGTGGCTTGGTCTTTCCGAACATCTCGCTCGTCGATGCTTGATAGATGCGTACGCGCGGATGCTGTTTTATTGCGGCATTTACCAGTCTCCCTACCCCGTAATAATTGATCTCTATAGTCTCCTCGGGACATTTGAAAGAAATACCAACATCAGATTGTGCGGCGAGATTATAAATCTCATCCGGCTTACTTTCGGCTAGCGCCCGTTCTAAAGACGCAGAGTCTCGCAAATTGCCGTAGAGCAAATGTACCGTGCGGGAACGCGCAAGATCCTCGATGCGCAACATCGGGTCAAGGCTCGTACGGCGCAAGAGGCCCCACACGTCATATCCTTCCTCGACAAGGTGTTCTGCGAGGTAAGAGCCGTCTTGGCCAGTAATACCGGTTATGAGGGCCCGTTTCATCCCGTTAGAGGTAGGACACTGTGCCCATGTATGGGCACAGTGTCCGTACAGTAATAGAATGGGTAATCATTTCAACCATATACACATATTGATAGTGCAGTTGTTTCCACGCGCATTCACGACCTCTAACGGGATTCATGACCATTCTTACAGGTTAATCCGAGAGGTTTGTTTATACAAGCCAAACACCTTGTCGATCATCTTCTGCCACGAATAGCCCTTGGCATGCTCTTTCCCTTTTTCTCTGAGCATGTGGTACAGCGATGTATCGCTGAGGATTTTCCACAACGCGGCGGCAATAGCCTCGGTATTCTCGGGATCAACGAGAAGTGCGGCCCCTCCGGAAACTTCAGGCATAGAAAAAATATTCGATGTTACGACCGGAGTTCCTGCGGCCATAGATTCAAGAATCGGAAGACCAAAACCCTCATGGAGAGACGGGTATGCCATCACGTCAGCCCCTGCATACAACGCCGGCATGTCTGCGTCTTCGATGTAGGGCATGAACAGCACCGAATCGGTAATGCCTTTCTGGCGAATCAACTTTTCCACGCGAACATTCTCTGTGGGCCAATGCTTTGCGCCAACCACAAGCGTATGAGAAATATTGTGCGTTTCTTTCAAAGAAGCATATGCCTCTATGAGCCGATAGATGTTTTTATGCGGATCGACGCGCGCGGGGTTCAAAATGTACGGAGATGGAATATCATACCGCTCATGCATGCGCGCCTGAGCGGCGCCTTTCTCTGGTGCCTGGCGGAATGCATCATCAACCCCAAGCGGTATGGTGTGGATCTTATTTTCTGGAACAGGAGAGATGCGGAGAATGCTCTTCTTTACCGTATCGGCCTCACAGAGAATTGCAGCGATATGCCGCGAGAAAAAACGCAAGGTGATGTACACCATTCCATACCGCACTTTGAGTCCCCAGTTTTTCCATCCTTCTATATGACTATGGACAGTGAGAATAATGTTCGCACGGGAAAGCCAGAACAAAGGATACACACTCTCTTGGGGATAATGAATGATGTCAAAGTCATTTCGTGTTCTCCATAAAAAAAACGCTTCCGATAAAAAACGGGACAATTTTGGTACTGTAAAGGTTGGCAGAATCATCTCGTGCGCTCGCTCATACAATGGATCCTGGTTTGTCTTTGAATGTACTAAGGTGAGCACGCATTCGCCTTTTTCAGCAAAGGATACAAGACCTTCCACCAATTTGCGTGTATAGAGAGCCGTACCCATTGCTGAGCGATCCATGGTATCGGTCAGAATGGCAACTCTCATCCCATTAGAGAACGCCCTGCCGAAGGCAGGGGCTTCAGCCCCTTGGGGCGGCTTTTCTCTAACGGGACGTATTATTTTTCGTTCCGGCATTTGAAAACAAGACGCTTCATCTTCTTATGGAGGAAAGGTAGAAAGAATGCAATCACCTCCTCTACACGGTGCTTCCATCCGTAGTAGTACAGGTTATCCATACCTCGATACCGCAGAACCTTGAGGGACTGTTCGGTTAATAGTTCGGTAATTTCATTAAAACGAAAATAGTGATCATCAATAGGTTGAAATTCGTGATTTCGGATCTTGTCGTAAAAATCATAGGACGCCCAGTCACGGTTCGGTACCGTCACAATAAAAATTCCTCCGGGTCGCAATACTCGCGACACTTCTGAAAGTGCTTTACCGAAATCAAGCATGTGCTCCAACGCCTCTGTCATGAAGACAATAGTAAATGAGTTATCGGGAAACGGCAGTGCTTCCGCATCCCCAACCACAATGGTGGCATGTGGATTATTCTTCTGTGCTATGGCAACAAGCTTGGGCGAAATATCGAGGCCAAAAAACTTTGTTCCTTCCTGAGACCGCGCACGAACCTTTTGCAGGAGTAAACCTCTGCCGCACCCAACGTCTAAAATAGAGCCGTCATACCGATTGTGAATACGAATACAGTCATCATAGAACTGATCCCCCACACCCACGATCTCAGCAATAGCGTCGTAGCCCTTGGCTATTTCTTCTTTGGTTATTGCCTGCCTATCCATATCTATGTGCGCACATCATACTCGGAAACCACGCGAGAGAGAACACAAAGCGAGAACGGGAGTGCGGGGAACGCGTGGGCAATGCGCGCACGATACAGCGCATCGGTACCTATTTTTTGGAGCGCAACAGGCGATATTCCCGGTATCTTCATGGCAGAAAGTGCCAAGGCCGCGGTCGGTAAGTCTTTTTCAACAAGCCGCATCAGCATAGATCTTGGAACGCCAAAACCGGACTTACCCGGCATACGCATTTCGGGCGGCAATCGCTTCGCCAGAAGCTCACGAAGCGGACGCTTACCCTCTGTATGCCATTTTTCTTTGAGAGGGATGCCTCGAGCAAAAAATGCAACCATCGGGTCAAGAAATGGCGTTCGAGCCTCGAGCGAATGGGCCATAGTCGCGATGTCAGTCTTATACAGTAGGTCATCCGGCAAATAGAGTGTTTCATCAAAAAAACTTACGGGACGACTCCTCCCCGCAAAACGCCCTCTCAACTCTCGAGAAAGGAGGCGCCGATCGGCAAGATCGCCTGAAAGAGACACCATCTCTAGATATCCCTCAAGAAGATCTCCCCGCAACGTCGCCTCAAAAAGACGGAGGCACCGTGCCAGAGCTTTCAGAGACGATGAGAAAAATGGCACAGACAGCGACTCAAAAAAACCAAGCGACTGGTCAACTCGCGAGAGAGTACGGAGTGTTTTATACCGTTCATAACCGAAAAATAATTCATCGCCCCCTTCACCTGTCAGAACACACGTCACATGCTTTCTTGCTTCTTCTGACACAACTAAAGACGGTAAAATTCCCGGGTCAGCCACAGGCTCATCGAGTGAGTCAAAAAGAGTTTTGTATGCTCTCTCAAGTCGTTCGGAAGAAAGCGGTATCACATGGTGTGTGAGTCCGGAAAAAGCGGCCACTTTCGCCGCATACATTGCATCCTCCCGACCTTCCATGGAAACCGTAAACGCATGCAAGGGTGTACCGAGCTCCTTCAACATGAGCGCAATCAAGGTGGAATCCACGCCACCAGAGAGGAACACGCCAACCGGCACATCCGCCACCAAGTGATGCTTGACGCTGTCTTTGAGGGCGTCTTCGAGTGTGTCCGGCACGGTGACCTTTTGAGGAGCCATGTGCTCAAGAAAAAGTTTGCGGGAAGAAAGCTGATATGTGGCAATGGTATTAGGAGGGAGTTTTTTAATTTCATTAAAAACCGTATGCGGGTGCACTGCATACCCCAGTGTAAAAAATGATGCACACCCGACGGGAGAAAAAGTGAACCGGATCTTTTTTTCTTGCGCAAAACAGTTCAACGCTTTCATCTCTGACGCGAATGCAAAGTGCCCTTCATGCTCGAGGTAATACAACGGCTTGATGCCAAAAGGATCGCGGGCGAGCGTTACTGTTTTTTTCTCGCGGTCATAGAGCGCCAAAGCCCACATGCCGCGCATCGTAGAGAAAAATGCTTTTCCTTCTTTTTTAAATCCGACAAGAATAACTTCGGTATCAGAGTCTGTGACAAAATGTTCACCTGCGTCTTCAAGATTTTTTCGAAGTTCTTTGAAATTATAAATCTCACCGTTAAAAATAATGCCGAGCGTTTTATCCGGGGACCACATGGGCTGCGCCGCCCCCGGCGATAAGTCAATAACTGCAAGGCGGCGGTGGCCAAGTGTGACATGTTCGTCAGCAAAAACTCCTGCTCCGTCAGGACCACGATGGCTCATACGCTGTGCCATCTTTTCAGCAAGCGCTTCATCATTTCCTACAAAACCAAGTATGCCGCACATAGATCTTGTTACCTTACACGATCTCAAGGAGCCTCGTTACATGTTTCTCCCAGGTCAGGTGGGACACTGAACGAGAAGCAACACTTCCCACACGGACTCGGAGTTCAGGATTTTGAAGAAGCAGAGAAAGTGTTCGCGCAATCGCACGAGCATCTTGTGCGGGTACCAGATACCCATTTTCTTCATTTGTGACGACTTCAGAAACACCGCCAACATTCGTGGCTATTGACGGAATTCCGGCCGCCATTGCTTCTAGGAGAACATTCGGCATCCCCTCCCACAAAGACGGTAAAAGAAAGATATCCGAAGCCGAGAGAAGTTCACGAATATCCGTTCGGTTACCGAGAAAAAGAATGTGCTCTTTGAGCCCGAGCGTGTGTGCATATTCTTCGAGCTCTGTTCGCATCCCTCCCTCTCCCACTATCACCAGTCGGAGCGTTCGTTCTTGTGGTGAAAGAAATGAGAGAGCTTCGAGCGCATATCGATGCCCCTTCTTCGGAGTTACAGAAGCCACAATGAGAACCATAGGCTCATTTCTTTTAATACCGAGCGCGTCACGCATTCTGTTTCTCTCTGAGTTTTCGATAAAAAATTCATCGCCAATGCCGTTATAAAGAAGGACTTTTGTGGCAAATACAAACGGGATCGAATCTTTCACACGACCGCTGTTCGCGATAATCGAGTGCGTGCGCAGAGAAAGAATGAGGTCTACTATTTTTGCAAAGAGTCCTTTTTCGGTAGGCACATTCCCCTCTCGTATGCTGATCCGCACCGGAGAAAAGAATGCCGCGATACGAACAACGGTGTTGGTAAAAAAAAGATTTGATACCACCGCATACGGATTAATAGCGCGCATGAGTTGGAAAAGTTTTCTATAGGCAGGGAAGTCCACGAAAGATTTGAACGCTACGTGATGTATTTGACTCTCGGGGATACGAAGCGTAACTCGCAAGGGCATTCGAGCACCCACAAGCGTCGTGACGACATGAACCGGAACACCCCGGCGATAGAGTTCATTTGCTTCCGCAACGACAGTTCGTTGTCCACCGCCAAAATCGAGATCGTTTATTGCAAGGATGATTGCTTCTCGTTTCATGACTGTTCAATCATTGTAGAAAAAATCTTGGCAACAGTGTGACTGTCATACTGCCGTACCCACTCGCGCATCTCACGCACCATTCCTGCTTTTTCCGAAGGCGAAAGAGAAAGAACTTGGGACAAACGAGAGGAAAATGCAGCCATATCCCCTTTCGAAATAAGTTGAGACACAAAAGATCGTGGCACGATTTCAGCAACTCCACCCACGTTTGTGGCAACAAAAGGAATACCGAGTGCCATTGCTTCCAAAAGTACGTGCGGAAATCCTTCTTCATCCGAAGGCATAATAAATACAGCCGAAGATGCCATATGTGAAAGTACCTGTGCATGGGGTTGCCATCCCGCAACAATAATATTTTTTTTTCCTTCTAAACGCACCCGCACCGGGCCATCTCCTACCGCAGTCAGCACCACTCCATCGGGGAGGTGTTTTGCAATCTCTAATAAGTAATGTGCTCCCTTCCGAGGAGAAAGACGATGCGCAAAAAGCACCATTTGTTGGTTTTCTACTATACCAATCTGTTTTCGGATCTCTTCTTTCGGAACTCTGGACGTAGTCCTCTGAACTCCCTCTACATCAATCCAATTCGGCATAACGAGGACTTTTGATTCTCGGAGGTGATACTCCTTGGCGTACCGATGAGCCAGTCCCTGGGTGCCAGTGACCACAAAGGAGACAAGCTGATAGACCAATCGTTCAAACCTATCTCTCAGAAAAGGGCGTGAATATTCCCACGGGAGCCCACAATTCCAGTAGAAAACTTTTCCTCCAGTGATCCGAAAAACAATCGATGCTACAAAGGCGCTCCCGAATGAATAATGTACGTAACAAATCCTGTACCCCGAGAGGCGCGCCCCTATGATGGAGAGAATGCTGGCTCGCCTGCTATGCAGACCAGAGATTTGCGGCACCTCCCCCTTCTCAACAAGAAGTCGAATCTCAAATGTGTTTGAGAGAAGGGTTAAAAAATCTGGAATATATGAAAAGTGGGTATGAGCGTTTATCTGATATTCAGGGAGGATGTAGAGGAGCCTAGGTTTCATCCCGTTAGAAATAGGACGCGAACGCTGGTTTTCATTGCTGTCATTGCGTATAAAACTCATATAATCTATATTAAATGCACTGAACTACATCTACCCCTCTGCGTCCGCGATTTCTAATGGGATTCATGAACGAAGATAATGCCGATAGAATTCAACCACACCCCCAATCGCCGCGACTGCAAGTGACGCGCCGAGCATAATGAGAGACGCTGAAAACGAGAGCGTGAGTGAGGCACCAGAAATGGTAGATACAAGAAACACCAATGTTCCTTCTCGTACCCCAATGCCTCCAATAGTGAAAGGAACAATGGCAGCAAGCATGCTGATACAAAACACAGAAAAAAGTTCAAAAAACGAAACAGGAATTCCGAGAGCCGTCGTTATCACAAATAATCCTCCTGCAAGCGCGAGATTCATGAGAAATGAAAGTATGAGAGTCGAGGCAAATAAGAAAGGTCGTCTTCGGTACGCGGTCAATACTCCACCCATAGACGAAACCACCGATGCCACAGTAGGCGGCATGAATCGAAGAAATGGACGAAAGAAAAATTCAAAGGGTACAAACGCAAGGGCAATGAGTCCAACAAAACCTATTGCGGCGAGAGCGCCCACGAAAGGCGAAAACTCTGCAATTATTGTTTCACGCATGACTATAAAGAATGGCAAAGCAACGAGCGCAAGCGCGAGAATGGCGATTACCCGATCCATGAGGGATGCAATAACAATTTTTTCTCGGGGAGTTATTACATCTTTGGTATCTGCCAAAATCTGAAAAATTCGAATTGCTTCTGCTCCAAGTTTTCCTCCGGGAAGAGCAATACTATAAAACATCCATGAAAAGTTATATGCCAAGAGGTGTGAGAGAGGAATGGTGATTCCCTGTGCAGATAAGAGTATGGACCAACGCACAGTTCCAAAAAACAAAGCCGTAAAATAACCTCCGATAACAACAAGAAAAGTCCATACCGGAATCGTGGTAATGGCAGTCGAGACTTCCTGTATATCAACAATTGAAAATAAAAACGCGAGAATCGCGCCCGTTACGAGAAGTTTGATGGCAAAGGCGCCAGATTTTTTAAAACTCATTTCAAATAGTTACTCTGCAGATTTCTTGAACTTGAGAGGAGGTGTGGAACCTTTCCCTTGGCGGATAATCAGTTCCCCTAAAAGGCCCAAGGAAAGGAGCTGAAAACCAACAACCACAAAGAGAATACCCAAAAAAAGGAGGGGTCGGTTACCTATGGTTTGACCCAGAAACACCCGTAAATACGACATATAGAGGAGGATACTGACCCCTCCCCCTCCCACGGTAACCCCTGCCACTCCAAAGAAATGCATTGGTCGATCAAAAAATCGTCTCATAAAAAGTAATGTTACCAGATCAAAGAACCCTGATAAAAGGCGCGAAAACCCATACTTTGAGTGCCCAAATTTTCGCTCTCGATGATGTACTGGAATCTCTGACACGGAGAGTCCCGAGTTGGCGACAATCGCTGGAATATAACGGTGCATATCCCCATAGAGGCGCAGCTCCCGTGCTACGCTCCCACGAAAGGCTTTAAACCCGCAATTCATATCGTGAACAATGGAGCCAGCAAGCGTGCGCGCGGCGGCATTGGCGATTTTTGAGAAAAACCTTTTCTCAAACGGGTCCAACCGTTTCTGCTTCCATCCGACAACGAGCGCCGATCCTTTCTCAATTTCGGCGAGAAACCGAGGAATTTCTTTTGGGTCATCCTGCAAGTCACCGTCGAGCGTCAGAACGACATCGCCCCGGCTTTCTGTAAAACCAGCCTCAAGCGCTTTTGATTTGCCAGAATTTCTAGCAAAGGAGACGACTCCGACATTCGGGAGCTCCTTCAAAACCTCGAGTGTGCCATCTGTTGAGCCGTCATCGACAAAAATGATCTCATAGGACTTTCCAATACCTCTCAAAACGCCCTCTAATTCATCAAATAAAGGCTGAACACTTTCTCGCTCGTTATAGACCGGAATAACCACAGAAATAGTGATGTTCATGGCGTTACTCTAGCTCTATTTCGCCTTTTCGTATACCTCCACATATGGCCCAAGGTTCCTGACCAAGGTAAGCGACGTGAATGGATTGTCGGGATTTTGCAACAATTCATCGGTGAGGGGAATAACGGGATCATGTGGGTAAAATGTTGCAATCAATGTATATCCTTCAGGTACGGAGTACTTCTCTTCCGGGCGATACCATGATCTGACCATATAAGAAAATGAGAGCGAAGCATCCGCAGAAAGTGCCTCGCGTTCTCCGAGAGACAATACAAAATACGCAGGAGTGGGAACGCGATCTGTGTGTTCTAACAGATACCGATCGCGTGTGCGTAATGCCGACGGCTCATGAGAGAAAAGATATTCCAGAACTGCACGATTGCGTGGAAGCTCAAAATATTTTGCAGCGACCAGAATAGTCGAATCTGCAGGAATGTGATCTATCATCCACGCGTGTGCCGCAAGGCGCGTATCTTCTGCAACCAGCAATCTCGTGTAGCCGATTGAACCGATGATCCCCCACGACAGCGCGCAGATGAGCGCGAGTGCACCGCTGACGCGAACTATGTTGCCGCGCGTATTTTCAAATGCGGCCATAACAGCATACGCGGCTCCGAATAGAAGACCCGGGAGAAGCGGCAACATATAGCGGTTATCGGGACCTGGCCACGCGAACAAAAAAACAATGACATAGAAAAGTGAAAATCCTCCGAGAAGTATCACGGGAAACGACCCCACCCCGCGCCGATATACGAATAACATGATTCCTATCAGGCCAAGTACCACAAGAAATGGGTTATCAAAAAAGAGAATGCGGGTGAGGAGTCCTATTTTGTCTGACACTGACACTGATACCTCCGATACAACAGGCAGGTTCGGAAATACAGAAATGCCAATAGTCTCAAGCGCGGTTCGAAGCGCACGACCAAATTGCCGAACAAAGCTGTAAGGATTTAGGTAACTGATAATCCCGATCAGAAAAATTCCTAATCCGCCTCCCCACAGAAGATTGGTAAATTTACGATTTGGTGCAAACCAGTGCGCCACAAAAAGCCAAAATAAAAGAACTACTGGTATAAAACCGGCCCAATACCCCAATCCAATAAGAAACGCGGCAGTAAGGTACCACCGTAGTGATCCAGACTCTGCGACACGCAGTAGTGCGTAAAACCCAGCAAGTAACAATGTCGTCGTTGGCATCCACAAATGTCCCACCTGAGACTCATGAACCAGCCAAAAATCAAAAGCTGCAAAAAGGACAGCGAGCAGGGCGGTATCGCGGTTGGTGAGCCGACGCGTAAAAAGAAAAAGAAACCACAGAAATGCGACACCAAAGATTCCTGAGAGTATCCGTGGACCCACGATAAACCAGGAGCTTTGTAAAATTGCAAATTCTGTAAAGGCATCAATGCCAGAAAATGAACCGAACACCACACCTCCGAGTCCATACAGTGCAAAAAATGGGGTCAGAATGACTGCCAGCAAAGATGGCACATAAGAAAACTCGTGAGATGCAACGAGTGTTTTCTCATTCAAAAATGAAAACGCAGTAGCTACATGCCCAAACTCATCTCCCATAACATCCAGAGGAAGCGCGTACGTGAGTCCAGCAAAACGGACAATGCATCCGACCACCAGTGCAACACCAATAATGGCAGGTACGAGGAGTGTCATCCTGTTAGAAATAGGACGCGGACGTACATCTTTCGTGCTATTTCTTGATTCAAGATTCATATGCACCTGTTCTGCATAAAACGCAAACAAGAGATTCTGCGTCCGCGATTTCTAACGGGCTTCATGGCAACTCTGTCAAACTGCAGATAACAGGATACCGTCCGGAGCCCTCCGCACCATCACGGCGCATTTCGTAAATTGAAACATCCGATAGATGTGTCGCAACAGAATCAAGCTCTTCTAGATTATCATCAACAAATACATACGGTTTCTGATAATTGGTGAGGATCCGAGCAAGAACAGGACCCTTATGTTCATGCTCTGTATAGAGAACAGGAATTGGCGACACTCCGTTAAAGGCACTTTCGACTTTTGCTTTTTGCCAAACAAGAAAACCGTGAGTCACAATGACTGAAGAATGTGTGTTAATAAAATCAACAACATCAGGATAAAAAAATGGACTGAGTTCACCCGGACGAAAAGACAATCTCCCGTCGCTTAATAGTGTAGCGAAAGCGGCAGCACGATCGGGTCGGCGCCCTTCTTTTAAGGCCTGGTATTCAGGGTACGTCGCAAGCTGAGGACGTACAATAATTTTTTGTATGAATGCCTCAACATCGAAAAGCGTCCTATCAAAATCCAAAAAATAGGTCATCCCGTTAGAGGCAGGTCGCGATCAGAGACCGCACACCAGCAAAATTATTCTTTATAACTATTCGACGGTGGACCATAACTTTCATCAGTATATCTCTCGTGACTGCGGTCTCTAACGGGATCATAAAAGAGTTGCTATTGCGGCCGCAAGCTTTTCAGAACTATGCCGCACGAGACTTCGTGGCACATTGTCCCCCTCTACTTTTTGCGCCAATACCACATCCGCAAATAAACCACGTACTACCCACGATTCGTGCGGAAGGTCATCGGTCACAGGGAATTCGTGCTCGACGGCATAGTGATCAAGTACCTCTTGTGGAAAAAGCCCTGAATGAAGAATAACCGCGTCAGGTTTTCTACCGGTATATTTAAGAATTTCGGCTATATGTCGCGCGGCACTAAACGTATCTGTCTGGCCAGCTTTTGTGAAAAGATTTACAACGTATACGATGCGCGCCTTGGAATTTTTGAATGTATCGGTAACGCCCGACACGGCAAATTCTGCGAGTGTTGACGTATACAAATCTCCGGGACCAAGAACAATAAGATCGGCTCCGAGAATGGCCTGTTGTGCCTCACTAGATATGGAAACAGGTTCTGTGGTCTTCAGAGCAACTACCGGCGAACGACCAGCGGTACGCGTATCAATGACATGTTCACCGATCACGGTCTCCCCGCTCTCAAGAGTCGCAACGAGAGTTGCGGGCTCTGTGGAGATAGGTAAGACGGAGCCTTTAACGCGCAAGATCTGAGACGCAGCCTCAATCGCGGCGGCATCGGATCCAAGAATGTCAGTGAGTGCGGTCAAAAACAGGTTGCCAAAATTGTGTCCCGCAATATCTCCTTTTGAAAATCGGTATTCAAAGAGCTTGCGTATGACTGACGCGCTGCCATTTTTAGCAAGTGCAATTAATGCCTGGCGAGCGTCACCAACGGGCAAGAAACCGTATGCATCGCGCAAACGGCCAGTTGAACCGCCATCATCCAATACCGACACAAGAGCAGTCAGTGCAACGTTCGGAAGACGCTGTAATCCCGACAAAACCACAAACGTACCGGTACCACCACCAATAGTGACAATGTTTTTTTTATTCTCCATAGACACCAGTCAATAAGTCAAGATCTTTCTTGCTCTCTCTCAAAAGCGTATTGTTTTTTGCTTCAAACGCCCGCAGCGCAGCGATGGTTTCAGTATCATGGGGAAGTACTTTTTCATAGAGCTCACGTAACGCTGCAAAATCTTTTATAAAACAGTGACCTCCAGCTCCCCGCCCCTGGTCTTTGCCCATATGGTCATGCTGATGTACTGGCTCCATGTGAGATGAACCAATGCGAGGATCAGCAATCATGTTTTTTGCCAACACATCCCATCGGGCACCATACACCTGCGCAAGGTCATACAGCATGTTCATAAAAACGACTTTCATATAGAGAAAATTGTTGCCGCCATATTTGGTGAGCTCTGCTTCTGATGCCTTGCAAATAACGCGATATGGCGCATCCGGCAATACATCGAGAACTTTTTGAGCGGCCTGTTGCCACTGCGGGTCATCAAAGTGGGCTGAAGGGACACCGATAATATTTCGATCAGGGAATGCAATGTCATGCTTCACGGATGTTTCTCGGAGAAATTCAGGAGAATGAAAAACCATGATATCGGGGTACTCCTTCTGGAGCACATCCGTCGTGCCAGGAAGTATGGTGGACTTGATGACGGCAATATTTCCTTCCCCCACACCACCGATAACACTGCGTAAAATTGAATCGTCAAAACCCGACGGTGTCGTGGGTGTTGGGACCGCAATAAAGACGATGTGACAGTCGGCAACAGCGTCTTTATTGCTGTTATATGGAGGCTCCTTGGCATAACGCACCACTTCAAACCCCCGCTCGGCAAAATGATCCGCGAGATGTTTTCCTATCCAACCTTGCCCTATAAAGCCAATTTTAGTCTCTTTCATAACAGCTGACCCCCTAAAAAGGAGGCCGTATATACCGTACTATTCTTTAATCGCCAAAGAAACATAGGCAGTGTACTACGAACGGAGATTATTTTCTAACGGCACACGCCGCGAGCGCATGCTGGTAATCGGCAAGATATTCAGCCTCAGACTTTTGAAATGATTCGGCACGCTTCTTCGCGCGCGCGCCGAGCGCATACGCGAACTCCCTCTCTGTCTGAAGTCGCCCCAGTGCATCGGCATATTCTTTCGGCTGTGCTGAAACAACTATCGCTTCCTCATCTGGACGTAACATATCACCAATAATACCGACATCGGTCGAGACAATAGGAAGACCTGCGAGAGCCGCCTCAACCAACGTCATGCCGTACCCTTCATAGCGGGAACATTGTACAAAAGCCTGTGCATGCTGATAATACGCACTCAAATCATTTTGCCCCCCCTCAAACCGAACACGGCCCGCAACGTCTCGCTCTTTCGCGCGCCGCTCCAGACTCACTCGAAGCGGCCCATCGCCAACGATCACGAGATCAATATCCTGCGTTTGCGCGAGTGCATCAATAATCACAGAGAGTTGCTTTTCGTGTGAAAGACGCGAAACCGCAAGTGCCGTAAACCTATCGTGAAATATTGTCGGCCGAGGAGTGGGTATCGCATCAACGGAGACGCGTATCGGAAGAACAGACACAGGAGCAGATGTCATCTGACGCACACGCTTGGCAACACGCTCGGAAACCGCACGCACGCACGCAGCTCTCGGCAACACCCACGATGCAAGAAGAGCCTGGAGCACGCGTACGAATGATTCGCTCCAATAATTTTTTGAAAAACAATCCGTATGAACTTGTATCTGCACTGGTATTTTTTTTATCCGCCCTGCCCATACTGCAGCGAAGCCAAGAAAAAATGGGTCTTGCGCAGTTATAAGATCATACTGAGGTGCGATACGGAAGAGCGTCTGCACCCCTCGTATAAATGCAGATACTTTCATGCCCCCACCAGAGGCAATAATCCTCACATTGGGGGAAATGTGCTCTTCATGTGGTACGCCGACTCCGAAAAGAATAACGGTGAGCTCATCCACAATAGTGCCGTACGACTTAATACGATCCTGTGTTTTACCTGATCGAAGAATTGTCTGGTCTTGAGAAAGGGCAATAAACCTCATGACTTTTCTATTTTTTTAAGGAATGTGCTAGTTTCTGCAACCATCTTCTCGTTAGAGAAACCGAGAACGGTTCGTTTGCCGGCAGAGACAATCTTAGCGCGCAATTGCGCATGCTGAAGAAGATCGCCCGTATAGCGAACCAGTGCGGTGAGGTCATTTGGTTTAATAAGAAAACCATTTTTCTCATGCTCAATGACTTCAGGATTACCTCCGATTGCAGTGGTCACAACCGGAACGCCCACGGCCATCACCTCAAGTATCTGATGCGAGAGCCCCTCATAGGAAGTGTTCAACACAAATACATCCGATGCACGAATATAGCGGATGAGAACATCACGCGAGAGGGCTCCGGTAAAAATAATCTCGTTTTCGAGATGCAACTCTTGAGCTTTCTGCTCTAAGAGAGGAAGCTGGGGGCCTGAGCCGACAATAAGAAGTTTGAGGTCGGGAAATTGTTCCCGCAGATGTGGCAAGGCTTCAATAAGTACCCCAAATCCCTTCCACGGAACCAAACGCCCGACCGAAATCAAGAGCTTACCGTGGAAATTGATGAGACCTCTCAATACCATCTTATTGCCTGTCTCACCAAGAGATTCAATACCGTTATAGATAACCTGTAGTTTTTTTTGTGGTACTCCCCATAGACGAACAATTTTCCCAAGATATTTTGACGGGACAATGACTGCCTTCGCACGACGAGCCACCAATCGCTCAAGGGCCCGCAACAATCGCGCAACAGGATGAACAGTGGCGGTCTGAAAATCTTCTGGAGTACCAGAAAATGCAAAACGTTGCGTTGCCTGTTCCCATGCGTAATCCCCAACTATTTTCAAGAGAAATGTCTTACGCATGAGAAACGCTGCACACATGCTCGGAATACCGACGGAAATCGGATCTTGCGCATAAATTACATCCGAGTGCCATCCTTCGCGTAGGATCAGAAAAAAATACACAATGTGGCGAATGATTTTTGGAAATTTCCTTACACGGGAAAATGGAAGAACCGAAACCGCTCTGCCGTGCAGAGGTAACAGTTCTTCCAGACACTGCGAATAAGTCGCGGGACCGCCAATTTCGGGAGGATAGAGACCAGTGGCAATAAGTATCTTCATAGAGTGAGAACTGTCGTAAAAACCTTCTCTCGCATATCACGCGCAATAAGATCCCAATCATATTTCTCCGTTACCATGA
>Ga0155131_139_pt2 | contig 18415 bp, 23 predicted proteins | sample RifCSPhighO2_01_FD_106099 | JGI IMG/M metagenome (GOLD analysis project Ga0155131, IMG submission 106099) | Candidatus Kaiserbacteria bacterium RIFCSPHIGHO2_01_FULL_48_10 | reverse complement strand
GACGAATCCACCTCCTCCCGCAGAAACCACCCCATCAAGAGCATCAATACTGACAGTCCCAACTTTTCCTCCTACAACGCTTGTAGGATATACCACTTTAAATTCATTCCATGACAGAGGCCGAATGCGGTAGGAACCCTCCGAAACGAGTTCAAGCCAATACCGACGATCATAGCGAGCGACTTTCGACCATGATGAGCTGTAATCAGCCGAAAGTTCTGCAAATCCGATTGCAACATACGAACGTTTGAAAAACTGTTTCCATCCTGCAGGCGTATCAGTACGAGAGAGGCGATGCCATTTAATAATGTGTAGATAGCCGCGTGCCGTTTCATTTTTTATTACTCGTGGTTCTGTATCACTGATATATTCCTCAAAAAAGAAAGGCCAGAATCTCCATCGTACTCCATTAGGATCCCCTGCTATCGCTTCAGGTTTCATGAACTGGGGCATTTGTGCAGGTAAATTAAACTCCGGCCAATTCTGACGAGGAATGAATTCTACTGGTGCGGCTATAATATTCTTCATGGTTTTTGAAAGAGTGCGAGATGATTCCAGAGAAATGGCCACTTCGCAATGAGAGCAAAATGCGTCTTCGGATATTCCAGATATTCTTTTCGTTTAAAGACATTTATGAGAAGAAGCCCCCCTATTCCAAGCGCGTGAGAAAGAGAATCTATAAACGTCGGATCGGTGAGCAATGGTGAAGGGTTTTCACCTTGGAAAATATCCACAATAAGAAGATCGGCGCTAGAGGATAATTGCGGTAGTGTTTCTTTAACATCTCCTACAATAATTTCAGGTAATGGATACGGATGGTAGAGCTTGAGTTCCTTTGTAAGTGTGATCATTGCTGAATCATACTCAAGTACGGTAAGGATTACCCCCGGAAATGCTTTGTAGATAGTCTTGATTTCCCCACCTCCACCTAAACCGAGTAAAACGACGCGCTGAATGCGCTTTGTAGGAAAAAGGTTCTTTAGATGTTGAAACGCATCAATCCATACCCGGTGTGCATTTGGTCCCGTTTGCTCGACCCCCTCTACAATAACCCTCCATATGCCAAAAAAACGGGTAGCAATAATAGGACCGTTTTTTTCGGATTGCCGCAATTTCGTCTCAAAAAACCAACTCATCCCGTTAGAAAGCGCGTTTTATTAGCGTGGAGGAAACTGTACACCAAAGGTCGCGGTGACAACCGAGAGAATGCTGTACACCGAAACCATAATGAAAATGCCAATGACACCCCACATCAGATGGCGCTTCCCCGTCTCACGTCCCTTCGGATCATCAGCCTTAAAAATAAACATAGCGATACCATTTCCGAAGAAAAAAAGTGCGAGCGCAAATAAAAGAAGAATCAGCGGCTGAATGATAAAGTCATTTAAATTCCCAATGAATATCTGGAGTGTTCGCATCCCGTTAGAGGCAGGTTGCGGTCATAGACCACATACCGGCGTATTAACTTTTGTTAAGTGTTGACTCGTTTAGTATAACATTCTCGATTCAATCATTCGCAACCGCCTGCCTGTGCGATGCACGCAGACAGGCAGCCTCTCACAAGATGTATGGCTCTTTTTAGCACAAAAAAAACACGGGAAATCCCGTGTTTTTTTGAAAATACAGAAGAAAATCTACTACCAAATATCCCATGGGCTATAGCTAGCGCGACGTGGATCAACAAATGGCAAATCGGCTGAACCACCCTGCCCGACACCAAATGTTGAGCCTAGCACAGCAACAATCCCCCACACCGATACCATCACAAACAGCGCAATAATGCCCCAGATCATGATTTGAAGACCCTTCTTCTTGCCTTCATCACTTCCGATATTAAATATATACATCGCCAAGCCCCAGAAAAAGGCCAGGAGGGCAAGACCGACAACTATGGGAGTCGCTGTAGCTATGAGTCGGCTGATCACAACTAAAATGTTCCCCAGTCCTGGCCCGCCAGGAACGGTTTGCGCAAAAGCAAGAAGCGGCAATGCCCACGCACCACCCAAAGCGCCTGTTACTAACAACTTCTTCATACGGTTCTAAAGTTAAATCATTAAAATGCTTTTGATAACCGTTTTATATTGTAACATAAATCAAGAGGCCAGAAAATACCCGCGGGGTATCAATGTGGATAGCGGCTCTCATTCTAAATCTCATTAGTATAAGGGTTAACAGCGCGCGGTGGAGGGGTATTCCCACCACCCCCTCCATATATTCCCCCGTAATCCTGAGGAATGTAAAACGTTGCATTTAAGACCGCGATAATGCCGCGAATAGAAAGCATTACAAAAAGAGCAATAACCCCCCAGATCATAAGTTGCACACCTTTCTTCCTTTGTTCATCAGAGCCTGTATTGAAGATGTACATTGCCAAACCCCAAAAGAAAGCTAAGAAAGCGAGCGCTATAACGACGGGGGTTGCAAGAAGCACGAGGCCCCCGAGAATAACAATGATTTTTCCTAACGGAGTAACGCTCGCAACACCTGCCGCATCTCCAAACTGTGCCAAGGCAACCACTGGCAAAAGAAGTGGTATTCCCCAGATAACAGATTTTTCAAAGAATCGTTTCATAGTAAAAAGTTATAAACCTTTAATAAGTATAGAAGAAGAAAGAACCCAGGCAGATGGCATGTGGATAGTCACGTCAGTTGCGAAGATAGGTACCCGCTCCCGGTTGCCCGAGATCAATTATCTCACGTCCATCATCTCCAAAGAGCGTTAAGCGCAACACGGTAACAATGCCAATAAGAGAGAAGAACACAAACATGGCAACGATGCTCCAAATAAGACGCGCTCGTGCTTGCTGCATCTTCTTGGCATCTCCGGAGGAGGAAATGAGCATAAACAGGTTCCAAGAAAACGCAAACACGACAAAGAGAACAGGAACAAACAAGGCCACGAGGCCGGTGATGAGAGTAATGATGTCGGTGAGTGTCATCCCGTTTAGAGGCAGGCCGCGGTCACGCCACCCTGCGAGTAAGGCTGATAAGGGTCATACTGCTTCGCAATGGACATAAGGAATAGTATAAACGTTTTTTCGCGACCGCGGCCTCTAACGGGATCATATACCTTAGAGACCACGCTGTAAGTCGTCCACGGTTGCCTGAATCGCCATAGAAAGGGCTTGCGCCCCGAGCACAATTAAAGCGCCAATAACGGCCCAGAAGAAATATTCTTTTGCTTTCTGAAGTTTTTTTGGATCACCACTTGAGCTTACAAAAAGAAAGCCCGTATAGACGATAAAGAGCGTGATGATAGGCACCATAATGTAAACGACTAATTGGAGAATGCGCTCTAAAAATTCTGTAAGAGAATCGTATCCGAGCGGATTCGTGAGCTTGGCAAACGCAACACTTGGTGCAAAAAGAATGAGGAGCGAAACCGCGTGCGGAATGATTTTTCGTGTCATAGTTCCATACCCTTTATACTTTATACTCCATACTAAATACTTGACACTCTTTCAGTGTAGCAAAGCCGCCAGCTCTGCATCGGCACTTCGCACAGCTTCTCCAACTCTTAACTGTCCAGACAAAACCCGCTCAACCATGCGGCTAAAAATTGAATCGGAGTCCTGCGGACTTGGATCAAGAAAGGCAACGCTAGAAAGAGCGGCATTATTGAAGGTTTGTGCATACGGATTGGCGGGAGAAGCTGAAAGCGCGTCACGCCGTACTGAAGGCATAGCGACTGAATTCATAAGAGCCTTTTGCATATCTACCCCTGAAAGCGCCTGTGCGGCAAGAATCGCGCCTTCCGGGTTTCGTGCTCCGCGCGGTACCGAAAGGGCACTCATGGCAGCCTCTCCCCCGCTCCTTCCTTCCCGAGTCGCCGGTACCGGCGCCACATCAAAATTGAGGTTCGGATTTTGGGCACGAATAGTAGTGAGTTCGCTTGCTCGCCCAAAATAAATAGCGAGTGTTCCTGATACAAACGCAGTGCGTGAATCCGGACGTGAACGATTCCATGAATATGAAGACTTAACGGGGTCGGCAAATTCCGTGTAAAACCTGAGCGCAGAATCGCCTGATGCGGCGGTACTCGTTACCGCAGAGGAAAGGACAGACTTGAATCCGGATTCGGTTCGTACAATGACGGGATTACCCAGTTGAGAAAGAAGCGACAGAAAAATCGCCTTTGCGTTTACCACATTGGTCCATGAACCCAAGGCAACCGCGCTTTGTGTCACGCCGCCGCGTTCGTCTTTCTTTGTCAGTTTGGGAGTGGCCTCTGAAAGCTCATCCCAATACTTTGGCGGACGTGCGACAGCCGCTTCGGCAAACAATGAGCGATTCCAATACATGACTAACGGATCAACAAAAAATGGGAAACCTTTAAAACCATCTGCGCCGAGGAACACTTCACCTGCTTGTACAAAGGTATCTTGGAAATCTCGCCGTGAGAGTCGTGTATACGAAATCGTCTGAATTTTATCGGCATGCTGAACAAGGCTTTCTGCCGGGAAAAGCACCAAATCGGGCGGGGCACCTTTTGCAATCGCTTCAACTAATTCTGAAATCAATTGATCTTTCGGAAATGCTCTGTATTCTACTCCGCTGAAATCTTGATTTTGTGTTTTAAGTGCTTCGACGAGCGGATTCATTGTCTGCTCCGGCAGCGCACCCCACACCTCTACCGTTCCTACTGATTTTCCACCGGAAGATGAAAAGGTTGCAAACACTACCACCGCAAGAAGCGCGAGAACGAGAAAAATACCGAGGACAATCGTGTGAAAAGGTTTCATTCTGTGGTGAAGTTAAAACTCATACGGCAGAATCGGGGAGTGTGGCGACAAACGCGTAGTGATGAAGTCCAGCCGGCAACACTTTTCCCAGTGTGAAGCCAGAATTTTCAAAAAGACCAAGTGCGTCTTGAAGGGGAAGAACAGACTCTGTGGTCGGTCCCATGTTCTCATACGAATCTTTCCAATCAACAACTAAAGCGCGCCCTTTCGGAGCAATTACGCGCTTGAGTTCAGACACAAATCGCCCCCGTTCCGGGATCGCATGAAGGAGATTGGACACGACCGCGGTATGGAGGAGATTGTCGCGAAGGGGAATGTGCTGGCTTAAGTCGGCATGGAGTGTAAATACATCGGCATCATGTTTCCCTGCTTCTTTCTTTATCTTTGTGAGAACAGAGGGTATCGCGTCAAAGGCATAGAGCATGCCACCTTTACCCAAGCGCTGCGCCAGATGAAGAGAATACTCTCCGGAACCAGCTCCAAAATCAGCCACACGATATCCTTGCGGCATGTTAAACCGATTCAAAAGGTCGGCAGGATAGAGAAACATCCTTTCAGTTTAACAGATAGAGAGGTAGTACGTGTGAAAATCCCCATTACTTACGCGCGTGCTTCGGGTTCCTAAAACACCGTGAACGCGGCAATCTTGTCGCCCTCATAGAGGCGCATAATGCGCACTCCCTGCGTCGCGCGCGACAGAACCGGTATTTGCTTCAACTCCGTCCGTATCACCTGCCCTTTTTGCGAGGCAACAATGATCTCACTAATTTCAGGAGTGACGACACGTGCGGCGATGATGTTTCCCGTCTTGGGCGTTACTTTACCGGTTTTGATGCCGCTCCCACCGCGCTTCTGCACTTTGTATTCCTTTGCATGGGTGCGCTTGCCATAACCCATATTCGCCACAACCAAAATCTCGCTTTCTTTTTCGTTTGAGATGACGTCGGCTCCCACAATCACACCCTTACCAGAAATCTTCATGGCGCGGACGCCCGCCGCAGATCTTCCCATTTCACGAATATCGGATTCTTTGAAACGAATTGCCTGGCCGCCAGAAGTAACCAAAATGACGCTTTCTCCTTTAACGACCGGGAGCGCCGCGATGAGCGAGTCTCCCGACTGCAAGGTCATTGCGATGATGCCGCTTTTGCGCACATCATCAAACTGATCAGCCTTCACTTTCTTTGCAACACCTTTTTCAGTGACCAGCATGAACGAAGCGGTAGAGGCATTTTTTGGCACCGCGACGATAGAGGTCACCCGTTCTTCTGTCGATAACGGTAAAACATTCATAATGGATTTGCCTTTCGTGGCGCGCTTTCCTTCCGGTACCTCATACATCTTCGTGCGATACACTTTGCCGCGATCGGTAAAGAAGAGAATGGAGTCATGCGTTGAACCTTCGAGGAAACTAGTGACAAAATCCTCATCTTTGGTATTGAGATCGACAACGCCGACGCCGCCCCTATTCTGTTTTTTATATTCTGAAGGATTGGTGCGCTTGACGTACCCGCCTGAGGTTATGGTCAGCATCGCGGTTTCGTCCGGAACCAAATCTTCCATAGAGAACGATTTGATGCCCCCTTTCACTATTTTAGTCCGGCGCTCGTCGCCGTATTTTTCCTTGATCGCAATAAGTTCTTTTTTCACCACTGCCATGATTTTTTTGGCAGATGAAAGGATTTCTTCAAGCTCTTTGATGAGGCTCTGCACTTCAGCAAGCTCATCCTCTATCTTTTTTCGTTCAAGTCCCGCCAATTTCTGGAGCCGCATTTCAAGAATCGCGGTCGCCTGGCGTTCGGAGAACTTGAATTTTTTTATCAAATCTCCATGTGCGGTTGGCACATCTTTCGCCGCCTTAATCAGCTTGATGATTTCGTCGATGTGGTCGAGTGCTTTGGAGAGACCGAGCAGGATATGTTCGCGATCTTTCGCGCGGGAAAGGTCAAATTCCGTGCGCTTTTTGACTACCTCTTTTCGGTGCGCGATAAAATTCGACAATACACCATCCAAGGAAAGCGTCTCCGGCACGCCGTCCACCAAGACCACCATGTTGTAGTGGAAGGGTTCTTCAAGCTGGGTATGTTTGTACAAATAATTTAAAACTGCCTGCGGCTGGGCATTCTGTTTGAGCTCTATCACGATGCGCGTGTCCTTGGTGGACTCGTCCCGAATGTCCCGAATACCCTCGAGTTTTTTCTCCCGAACCAGATTTGCGATCACGATAATGAGCTCCGCTTTGTTCACGCGGAAAGGAATTGACGTGATGATAATGACCGCGTTTCCCTTCTTATCTTCCGTAATTTCGGCAACGCCACGCACAACCACGGGCCCTCGGCCGGTGGCGTACGCGTGCGCGATGTCCTTGGCGTTATACGCAACAGCGCCCGTCGGAAAATCGGGCCCCTGCACGAACTCAAGCAAATCTTCAGTTGAAGCTTCAGGATTTTCTATGAGATGAACGCATGCATCTATCACTTCAGAAAGATTATGCGGAGGAATGTTGGTGGCCATGCCGACCGCAATACCCAACGTTCCATTGATGAGGATGTTAGGAACGGCAGCGGGCAACACTTCCGGTTCTTTTTTAGTGCCGTCATAGTTCGGTCGCCACAGAACGGTTTCCTTTTCTATGTCTTTGAGTATTTCGGTCGTGAGCGCCGACATCTTTGCTTCCGTATAGCGCATCGCGGCAGGACTATCACCGTCGACAGAACCAAAATTTCCCTGCCCTATGATCAACGGATAGCGAGTGGTGAAGTCCTGTGCAAGTTTTGCCAAGGTATCGTAGATAGCCGAATCGCCGTGCGGGTGATACTTCGCCATGACCTCGCCCACCACCGCGGCTGATTTCCTGAATTTGGATTGCGGAGTGAGCCCCAACTCATGCATGGCATAGAGAATGCGGCGGTGAACCGGTTTGAGACCGTCGCGCACGTCCGGAAGGGCGCGCGAGGTAATGACAGACATGGCGTAGTCCAAATACGACTCCCGCATTTCCTCGGTTATAGAGCGCGAAACGACACGAAGGCCCTCTGGAGCCTTCGTGTCGTCTGCATTTAAAGCGTTGTCCTCTTTTTTACGAGGCATAGTGTCTTCCTATTTTAACATTTCTCGAGAAAGAATTCTACTATTGACTATAAGGCGGAAGAATCTGGTGAGTGTCTGAATCTGGCGAGAAAGCAGGCAGTGAAAAATCAGTCTGAGAAATATTCCACCAGAAAAATATGAGCCACACGAAGGCGGTAACCGCCATTATGGTGATCGCGACGGTACCCACAAAACGCTGCCGAACTGAAACCGGCGCCTTGCGAAGTCTTTCAAACGTTTCAATAACCGACATCGACTATGCGAGAAGAACAACATCGCCGTCCATGGCGGCAAGTTCTTTGGCACGTACAGTAAATTTGTCTGTGGGCTTGAGTCCTGTTTCTCCTTCTGCTTTGAGAAACGCAGTCACGCCTTTGTCATCACCAACCGCGTACGGGATGATGACGTTTGGCTCAATGGATGTCGCAAGCTCGTGCGCACCTTTGGCATCCAGTGCTCCTTCGCCTACCGGCACTAACACAACGCCGATGCCATCGAGCTCTTCTCTCACCTCCGCAGGAATTTTCGAAGAAGAAATGGCACCTAAAATAAGTACGCGAATCCCGTCCATATCTATCGTATACATGGTATTGCCCACATCCGACAGAACATCCGCGTACGATGCGGGACTTCCATAGCCTGCAATATTCACGTCACCCACTTCATAGGCGCCCGGTCCTGAAATAACAAAAGGATCTTTTTCTCCGTGAGTTGCTGTCTCCACACCGTTCCAATCGTCATGCGGCACAGAGACAAGAACGATGTCCGCGCCGAATTTAGACACTTTGTGTTTACTACGGGAAGAGGGTGGGTTGACCGCAACCGTTACCGGCCCTGCCGAGAGTTTGAAGCAAAATGCGCCCGCTTTCTGAATGACCATATGAAAAAGTGTAACACAACTTGCAATGTAAATTCTATCTTCTGCGTTTTTTCTTTTCTAGTGTTAACGGAATACCTCGAGCAATGGCAATTGCCAATACAACAGAAAGTTTCTTCATATTTCTCATTTTTCTGTCTGTATCATCCTCTTCTTCTGCGGCTTTAATGTGGCCTATTCTTTTTCGAGCATCACGAGATAGAAGTTCCTTCAAATGTTCTCGTTCTTTATTTGACAATGATCTACCATAATCAATCACTCCAGAATCTAAAACTTCTTTCATGAGTTTTATCATATGGTGTTGCGTTTAAAAGCATAGTCTGTTACGGTATGCATTGTAAAGCCCTTTGGGGCTTTTTATATCACTTTGGGGCTGGCTAACCTCCCGTTTAGGGATACCACCTCGATCACTGATACATGGAAATCACAGAAACAAAAACACCTTCCATTATGGAAGCTCTCCTTGCGGAGAGCCAGACGCCTCCCGGCGTTGGCGACACGGTTGAAGGGCCGGTCATTTCCATAGGTTCAGGAAAAATTTACATAAACCTTCCCCCTTTCGGAACCGGCATCATCTACGGACGAGAGTACCTCGCGGCACGCGATGTACTCCGAAAGGTTGCTTTGGGCGATACAATTTCCGCTAAAGTCATTGGCGGTGCGCATAAAGAAGGATACATAGAGCTCTCGTTGAAGGAGGCACGGCAGGCCATGATTTGGTCGGATGCCGAAAAGGCCATCGCCACGGGTACCATTTTTGAGCTACCAGTCAAAGATGCAAACAAGGGCGGACTGATTATTGCGTGGCAGGGCATACAGGGATTTCTCCCCGCTTCTCAGCTCAAACCCGAACACTATCCGCGTGTGGCGAACGGAGAAAAACAGTTGATCTTGGATGAACTCAAAAAACTTATCGGTGGTAATCTTTCGGTTTCCATTATTACAGCCGATCCGCGCGAAGGAAAACTTATTTTCTCCGAACGCGGCTCATCGAAAGACAGCCGGGAATCGCTGGTCGATCAGTATGCCATTGGCGATGTAGTTGAAGGTATAACTACGGGTGTCGTTGATTTCGGCATTTTCGTGAAAGTAGAAGAAGGGCTGGAAGGTTTGGTACACATTTCCGAAATCGACTGGGGCTTAGTGGAAGATCCGCGCTTGTTTGCGAAAGTGGGCGACGCAATTAAAGTAAAAGTGATAGACATCAAAGACGGCAAGATATCCCTCTCCATCAAACAGCTTTCAGAAGACCCATGGGTAGCGGCCGGAGCGAAATACAAGAAAGATGACACAGTAAATGCAGCGGTCATTAAATACAATAAATATGGTGCGCTCGCCTCTATCGAAGAAGGTGTTGCGGGATTGGTCCATGTATCCGAGTTTGAGTCCGAGCCCGCACTTCGCGAAGCCTTGCAACTCGGCAAGACGTATCCGTTTACGATTACGCTCTTTGAGCCGAAAGAACATCGCATGACGCTTTCGTACACGAAACCAAAATAAGTTTCGTAACAAAAAACCGCCTCTGGCGGTTTTTTGTTAATTGAACCTGTTCATTGCTGCAGTGTGTCCCTCGGTCACAATAACAGTAAGCATCTCGTCAATGGTCTTAAAAGTTTTTTTAAGAAGAGCCATTTCTACAGGGGTGAATTTTGAGAGAAGAAATTTGAGCACGCGCGCTTCTCCGGTTGGCTTTTTTGCCACACCTTTCGAGGTCTTGGGTGACACGCCGATACGTACGCGTACAAATGCAGTGGTCTTCAGAGCTTTGATAATAGACTCCACTCCCCGATGACCCCCTGAAGAGCGATCGAAAGAAATCTTGAACGATCCCAGAGGCAAATCAAGATCGTCATGCAAGACCACAAGGTTCCCTGCGCCTTTCTTATTCTTTATAAAGTGCGCCGCTACTGCCCCCGATTTATTCATAAAGGTATCAGGAAGCGCCACGATGGCCTTTGCGCCTACCACTGCCCCCGGTGACAGCTGCATCTTTGGCTTTTTTTCTTCTTTCCACAAAGAAAACCCTTGCGCATCATGAAAATGCGCCACAGCCATCCTGCCGGCGTTATGGCGCGTGTTTTCGTACTCGATACCGGGATTACCAAGCCCAATAATGACGTGCATATAGCACATAGCATATAACAAACGAGACAAATCGGGTAGAAAAAAAGAAATTCGAGTTTTCTATCTCTGTAATTCCTTCTTGCGGTTCACTAAAATCATTTCGACACATTTTTGCTATTGCATGCAACGTGCGCGCGGCATACAATGCGGCGTATGAATCCCGTTCGAAGTTCAACGGGGGGTATCGAAGTTCAAGTGACAGCACGCGAACTCGCCTCACAGCTCAGTTTTTTCCTTACATAAACCTATGGAGCAAACTTCGAACGGGATGAATCAAGGAGTACGTGGTTGGCTTGATGAAATTGTCGCTTTCGCACTCATAGCGCTCGTCATCGTCGTTCCTATCCGTTGGTTTGTCGCTCAACCATTCATTGTGCGCGGGGCTTCCATGGAACCGACCTTCGAAAATGGCGAATACCTCATCGTGGATCAGTTGACATACCGATTCTCACAACCTGAACGCGGCGATGTCATTATCATGCGCTACCCAAAAGACCCTTCGACCTTCTTTATCAAGCGTATTATCGGATTACCGAATGAGACGGTGGAGCTCACCGGTGAAAAAGTTATCATTCGGCGCGGTGAGGACACAGAACCATTGACCTTGGACGATTCATTTATCGATCCGTCTCGTATGCGACCGGAACACAGCACCTATGCACTCGGGGCTGACGAATACTTCGTGATGGGTGACAACCGTATTGAGAGTTCGGACTCGCGCACGTGGGGAGCATTGCCGGCGGAAGACATTGTGGGGCGCACGTTTGTACGCCTTTTTCCTCTGACACGCATTGCGCTATTCCCGGGAGATGTGTTTTTGCCACAATAAAAATTATGCGACACCTTGAACGATCGCGCGGCCATGAATCACTGAATGCATCTATCGAGCGCATCGCGTATGCCTACGGATTCAGTGCTCCGCCGGTCATAATCCCCAAAAAAGCAATCCAACAGACAAAAACAAATGATTTAAAAACGGGTGCATCCCTTGCACTGCTCAAACACGGAGCGGGGGCTACTCAGCCAACGTATGTATGGGGCATCGCATCGGGACCAAAACGCTCCACCATACTTTCTTTTGCCATCGTTGCGGCACGACACGCGATTGGAAACGCGCTTGCGGTAAAGACCGTACAGGCAATTGCCAACCTCCTGGGATTAGCCGACACCACCGTCCTCGTATCGTCTGTCGGAGATCAGGAATCAAAACGCCGTTTTGTGCGCGAACTAGGAACATTCTTCAAAAAAAATAGTTCGTCTCTTTCTGAAGAAACACGTGAAGCAACTCTTCGTGATCCTGAACAGGGCTACCATGAAATGATCGAAAACAACGATCCGCTTTTGGAGCGTGCGCCAAAGACTATTGATTATCTTTCTGAAAACTCTCGAAAAACAATGCTCGACTCGCTCGCCCTTTTTGAGGCGGTTGGAATCCCCTATGCGCTCGAACCGCGACTGTTGGGCCTGCCGCATACCCACACTGAGCTTCTGTTCGCCATTGAAGGCACAAACCGGCACGGCGCTCGTTCCCGCGTTGCCGCAGGCGGTAGATTCGATGATTATATGAAGCGCGAAGCCCGAGGTGATATGGCCGTTTCCATGAGCATAGAAGTTGAAGACGATGTTGAACCGCGAACGTCTGCTGACGCAATACCTTCGTGTTATGTGGTGCACGTGGGAGACGCTGCCAAGCTCTGCGCCTTTACCGCGCTCGAGACCTTGTGGAAAGCAAATCTTTTGGTAGGCGAAACCCTTCTTTCAGAAACGTTGCGCGATCAAATAGATCGCGCAAAAGCATCAAAGACAAAATATATTGCTATCATCGGTCAACGTGAAGCATTGGACAGAACAGTCATAGTTCGAAATACGAGCAACCAACTTCAAATAGTGATGCCACTGGAAAAGCTTGCTACCCACGTAGCCAGACGATAAGACTATGAAATTTTTTGAAAGATTTTTGCACCCAAAAAGAGAAAAGAAAACTCCTCAAAAGGAAGAGCCAACCCCGGTTTTTGATTTTCCAGAGATGCATATCTGCGGGACAATAGTTCGTATTGCGGATGTTGTGTACATAGAATACGAAGAGACGGAATTAGATCCTGATTCTGGTTTCCGAACATATATCCGCCACTTGTATGGAACCGTTGCAACCTTGCGAGCGATTGGAGATAAAAATGGATTAAAAGGGTTATTTATCAGACCAGAAAATGGTGGAGAGGTACGATTTTTTTTGCGAAGCAAAATTCGCAGAGCGCTCGTAGCGCGGCATGGTTTACCAATCCCTCTGAAGGAATAATTATGGAAGTTCCGTTGCAGAAAGAGCCTTTCTATGCTTGAATAGTCGGCATGGCAGTTAATGTATCCGTCGTAAAGCACGGGACCGAAAACTCGATGGCGCTCATACGGCGCTTTTCAAAGCGCGTGCAAGGGGCGGGCATTGTGCGCCGCGTGAAAGGAGACCGCTACCACGCTCGTGCACAATCAAAAAATCGCCGCAGAACCTCGGCCTTACGGCGCGTCGAGAAACGCGAAAAGACTTCGCAAATGGAACGGCTTGGCTTAATTGAACCGCGGCTTCCGCGCGGAATGAAACCCCGTTAGAGGGAGGTCACGGCCAAAGATTCCTCACATAGATGGAGAGAGGCTGGCATCAGGTATACGATGTTAATACAGAAATCTTTAATATTCGTGCCTGCGGTCTCTAACGGGGTGAACCCCTCCACACGATGGCCCTTTTGATCATCAAAAAACCGCGCACGGTATCCCGTGCGCTTTTTTCTCGCATACATAAAAAAGTACTCGGTGAAAAATACGCGCTAGGCATCATATTCGTCTCGCCGAAAAAAATGCAAACTTTAAACAGTAAGTACCGCAAAAAAAATAAACCGACAGATATTTTATCGTTTGCGCTCAATAAAAAATCGGGTGAGCTGTATCTCTCGCTGTCTCAAGTAAAAGCACACGCGGCAATGTTTGGCATGAAACTTCATGAATACCTGCCCTACCTTGTTATCCACGGTATGTTGCATTTGAAAGGCCTCACACACGGACGTACAATGGATAGGTTAGAAACGCGATACTGTCGGGCGCTTCGAATCCCTCATCCACAGAATCTCCGCTAGAGGGTAACAGCGTGCGGCCCTCATAGAATAATGTAGTAATGGTCCCGTCAGAAATCGCGGACGGGACATGTCATAAGAGCTGTATCATGGTTTATGTTACTAATTTAATTGGAATGGAACGGGACTTGCAGGTGTCCGCGTCCTATTTCTAACGGGATGGCTTCACGGATTACGGTTGGCATTGATGTAGGCACACACCATGTACGCGTGGTTATTGCTCGTGAAGAAAAAAACCGCTCCGGCTTTCCCAAGATAATCGGCACCGGGCTTGCAGAATCAAAGGGTCTGCGTCATGGCTACATCATGAATGCGGCTGATGTCTTGCGATCCGTAAAGATAGCAGTCGCCCAAGCTGAAGAGCTCGCTGGCGTAAAGATAAAAAATGCATTTCTCTCAATCGGAGGTATTGGTCTTGATGAAATTCATGGCAAGGGGGACACGGTTATCGCGAGAGCCGATGCGGAAATAACAGATCTTGATATAGAAAAAGCCATTGATGCATCACGCGCTAATGTCACCGGCCGTTTGGTCAACCGAAAAATTCTTCACACCATCCCCCTTTCGTTTTCAATAGACGGAATGGAAGTGCTGGGACGAGCACAAGGAATGAAGGGAACAAAACTCTCCGTCGAGACCTTGTTCGTGACCTGCCTGGAACAGCACGTTGAAGATTTAGTGGAAGCCGTTGAGGGCGCGAACATCGCCGTTTCGGATGTGATGGCGTCGCCGTTGGCAGGCTCTATCATCACCCTATCAAACGCAGAAAAAAAAGCGGGCTGCGTGCTTGCAAATATCGGTTCTGAAACCGTTTCCATTGTTGTGTTTGATAACGGCATCCCGGTATCGGTAAAAGTTTTCAAAATCGGCTCCTTGGATATAACGAAAGATATTGCACTTGGACTCCGCGTGTCTCTCGAGGAAGCGGAACAATTGAAATTAGGAGCAGTGATGGGCAGTACCTACTCAAGAAAAAAATATGACGACATTCTTGCCGCGCGCTTAACCGATATTTTTGAACTGATCGACGCGCACCTCAAAAAACTCGGCAAAGATCAACTTCTCCCTGCAGGTATTATTTTATCCGGTGGTGGGTCAGGCATCGGCTCTATCAAGGAAATCGCCGAGTCGTCCTTAAAGCTACATTCCAAGATCGCGGCGATGAACATCCCCGTTGACGGAAAAATGAAAGATTCAAGCTGGGCGGTTGCCTATGGGCTGACCATTTGGGGGTTAACGGGAGATAATTTTACTGCCCCCGCCGCGCGTGAAGCGTTGGGTGATATTGGAAAGTCTTTGGGAAGTTTTTTTAGGCAGTTTTTGCCTTAAGAAAAAAGAAACAAAGTCAAAAAAAGTCAAACATTGCCATCCTCGTACATTCAACTATTATAAGTAGGCTACTTATAATCTCTAGCCTATGCCTCAAGTACATTCGGAAATGGAATCAGCCGCACGAATCAGGGTCGTCGGCGTCGGCGGTTCCGGTAAAAACGCCATCAATCACATGGTGAACGCGCGCGTACGCGGTGTTGACTTCATGGTCATCAACACCGATGCACAAGACCTCCAGCAATCCGGTGCGCGGATGAAAATCCATATTGGAAAAAATTTGACGCGCGGATTGGGTGCCGGCATGAACCCGGCAGTCGGTAAACGTGCGGCGGAAGAAACACAATCCGAAATACAAGATGCACTTCGCGGATCTGACATGGTCTTTATTGCAGGAGGTATGGGCGGCGGCACCTGTACGGGTGCAGCTCCGATAGTCGCAAAAATTGCGAAAGATTCCGGAGCATTAACGGTTGCCGTTGTGACAAAACCGTTTTCATTTGAAGGACAGCAAAGAATGCGCCTTGCGGAGCAGGGTCTTGAAGAATTGAGAAAAGAAGTGGACGCGCTCATCGTTATCCCCAACGATCGCCTGTTGGCGGTTGTAGACCAAACCACAACAGTAAAAAGCGCCTTCGCGATGTGCGATGAGGTACTGCGCCAAGCGGTTGAAGGAGTGTCAGATTTGATTACAACCCCCGGCAATATCAACCTCGACTTCGCGGATATTAAGGCAATTATGGCAGACGCTGGATCTGCCCTCATGGGTGTAGGTTTGGCTGCAGGCGACAAACGCTCAGAGGAAGCCGCCCGCCTCGCCATCAATTCCCCACTGTTGGATATCTCCATAAACGGCGCAAAGGGCGTACTTTTGTCTATTGCGGGCGGCGAAGATTTGGGACTCCTTGAAGTACAGGCGGCAGCTCAAATTGTTACCGAATCCATTGATAAAAACGCAAAAGTTATCTTCGGTACCTCAAAAGATGATCGTCTTAAGAAGGGCGAGGTGCGCGTCACCGTGATTGCAACCGGTTTTGCCGATGACGTGTCAACAGGCCGTGGACAGCCACTCTTCCAGCTTGGGGCAAAGAAGGAAAAGAAAGAGCGGGAAGAAGAACCGGCAGGTAAAATCTACAATACCGTTATCCCTACTCCCCTGCGGGATGAAGAAACGGTTGCCCCGGTGAGACGACAACAGGAAGAACCAACGCCAAAACCTATGGAGGAAGACGACGATTGGAGCGCGGTTCCAGCATTTTTGAGACGCTCGAAGAAAAATTAGGATTACAATAAAGCAAAATGTCGAAAGAAGGATCTCTTGAGAACGTCCCAATGAGAGAAAGTGAAAAGGGTCTCACCAGAAGACAAATGTTTGGTATGGCAATTGCCACCTCCTTGGTTGTGGCAGAAAGCGGCATTCTTACTGTTTTATCAAAATACGAACAAAAAATACCAGTGCGCACTCGCGGCAATCGATTCAAGAAATTGAGTCTCCACAATTAAAAGCCGGCCACTCCGGCTTTTTCTTTTGAACTGTTCACTGTACACTGTGCATTATTCACTTCGTATGTACGACGTCGCAATCATCGGAGGAGGACCTGCGGGGGCAGCGGCAGGAGTGTATGCGGCACGTAAGCTTTTAAAAACAATCCTCATTACCGAATCGTTCGGCGGGCAGAGCATTGTATCGGCTGAGATTCAAAACTGGATCGGTACTGAAAAAATCTCCGGTGAAGAGCTCGCGAAAGCCTTGGAGAATCATGTACGAGCGTACGCGGGTGAAACCGTTGATATAGAGAAAGGCAAAAAAGTGACGACTATTTCAGCAATCCAGGACGGCTTCCAGATAAAAACCGATGACGGAAAAACGTACGATGCAAAAACCGTTTTGGTGACAACGGGCGGACAGAGACGAAAGCTCAAGGCAAAAGGTGCGGAAGAATTCGAACAAAAAGGCATCAGCTATTGTGCATCCTGCGACGGTCCACTCTTTGGAGACATGGATGTCGCCGTTATTGGGGGTGGGAATGCGGGATTTGAGACTGCCGCGCAACTGCTCGCCTACTGTAAAAGTGTGACCTTGCTTCAACACTCGGACTCCTTCTCCGCTGATCCGGTAACGGTAAAAAAAGTGCTCGCACACCCGAACATGAAAGCAATTATGAAAGCCGACACGGTAGAAGTTACCGGCGACAAGCTGGTTACTTCTCTCGCCTATAAAGATAAGGAAACCGGGGAAGAAAAGACGATCCCCGTGTCAGCTATTTTCGTGGAAATTGGCATGATACCATCAACAGAATTTTTGGATGGCCTGGTGGAATTGGATCAGTATAAGCGGGTAATCGTTAACCGCGACAATCAGCGGACCACCAAAGACGGCATATGGGCGGCAGGAGATTGTACGAATAGCCTCTACCATCAAAACAACATAGCGGCAGGAGAGGCGGTAACCGCCATAGAAGATATCTATGTATATTTAAAAACATAATCATGGCACGCATTCTTATTTCGGGATCTCTGGCATACGACCGCATTATGAATTTTAATGGGCGCTTTGAAGAACACCTCTTTCCTGAAATGAAGCACGCCCTGAGTGTCAGTTTTCTTGTAGAAGATCTGAAAGAATCATACGGAGGAACCGCCGGAAATATTGCCTATAACACGACACTGCTTGAGGAAAAAGTGGCCATTCTTGCGAGCGCCGGAAACGACTTCGAACCTTACCAAAAATGGTTGAATCAAAACAACATAGACACTACGTCCATACAAATAGACATTGGCGAGCGAACTGCGTTTGCAACAATACTCACGGACCAAAAAAATAACCAAATAGCGGCTTTTTATCCGGGTGCGATGCGAAAACCGTCTCATGCATTAGGTCATTCCCTTGAAACAAAGCTTGCCATAATTGGGGCTGGGAATGTTGAGGACATGCAGAACCTTCCCTCTCTGTTTCGCGCTTCTAAAACCCCCTTTATATTCGATCCAGCGCAACAAATTCCTTCCCTTTCAGCTGATGATCTGAAAAATGGTATTGAGGGTTCGCGGGCGCTTATTTCAAACGATTACGAACTTGCACTCATCATGAATAAAACAGGGTGGAGTGAGGATGAGCTGTTAGGACACACAGAAAT